>Ga0180222_1002960_pt1 | contig 12071 bp, 11 predicted proteins | sample eDN5th37CKraftOP_FD_151336 | JGI IMG/M metagenome (GOLD analysis project Ga0180222, IMG submission 151336) | Enriched Organic Plus compost microbial communities from Emeryville, California, USA - eDNA 5th pass 37_C Kraft OP (version 2) (version 2) ... | reverse complement strand
CGTCGAGCAACGTCCGTGGCTCGGCGGCGCGATCAATTTCCATCTCGGCGTCGACGGCATTTCGCTGCCGTTCGTGATCCTGACCACCGCTCTGATGCCGGTCTGCATCATCGCGAGCTGGGAGTCAGTCACGAAGCGCGTGAAGGAGTACATGATCGCCTTCCTCGCGCTTGAGACGCTGATGGTCGGCACGTTCTCCGCGCTCGATCTGGTCCTGTTCTATCTGTTCTTCGAGGGCGGCCTCATCCCGATGTTCCTGATCATCGGCGTGTGGGGCGGGCCGCGGCGCGTCTATGCCAGCTTCAAGTTCTTCCTCTACACGCTGCTCGGCTCGCTGCTGATGCTGCTCGCCATCATGGCGATGTATTGGGATGCGGGAACCACCGACATTCCCACGCTGATGCAGCACGGCTTTGCGCGCGACGCGCAGATGTGGCTCTGGCTCGCTTTCTTCGCCTCGTTCGCGGTGAAAATGCCGATGTGGCCGGTTCATACCTGGCTGCCGGACGCGCATGTCGAGGCGCCAACGGCCGGGTCGGTGATCCTGGCTGCGATCCTGCTGAAGATGGGCGGCTACGGTTTCCTGCGGTTCTCGCTGCCGATGTTCCCTGAAGCCTCGCTCGCCTTTGCGCCGCTGGTATTCGCGATGTCGGTGATCGCGATCATCTACACGTCGCTGGTGGCGCTGGTGCAGGAGGATATCAAGAAGCTGATCGCCTATTCGTCGGTCGCCCATATGGGTTTCGTGACGATGGGCATCTTCGCGGGGACGGCCCAGGGCGTTGCGGGCGGCATCTTCCAGATGATCTCGCACGGCATCGTGTCGGGCGCCCTGTTCCTCTGCGTCGGCGTGATCTACGATCGGATGCATACGCGTGAGATTGCCGCCTATGGCGGGCTTGTTCACCGGATGCCGTTGTACGCCGTCGTCTTCATGGTCTTCACGATGGCCAATGTCGGTCTGCCGGGTACGTCCGGCTTCGTCGGCGAGTTTCTCACCCTGATCGGCACGTTCCGGGTCAATACGTGGGTGGCGTTCTTCGCCGCGTTCGGCGTGATCCTGTCGGCGGGCTACGCGCTGTGGCTTTACCGCAAGGTGATCTTCGGTCCGCTCGAAAAGCCGAGCCTCGCGGGGATCCAGGATCTGTCCCGGCGTGAGCTGCTGATCCTGGTGCCGCTGGTCGTGCTGACCGTGCTGTTCGGCGTGTTCCCGAACCCGATCCTCGACATGTCGTCCGTTTCGGTGAACGCGCTGCTCGACAATTACAATCAGGCAATCGGCGCGGCCAAGGCCGCCGCGCTCGCGAATTAATGTGCGGAAACCGCGATGAACCCGGGCGCTGACGCTTTCTCGATCCTGCCGATCCTGCCGGAATGCATTCTGGCCGCCGGTGCCATGGCGCTGCTGATGCTGGGCGCGTTCCGCGGCGAGCGGTCGGTGCATGTGGTCAATGGCATCGCCATCTCGCTGCTGGTCATCACAGCGCTGGTCGTGCTGTGGCTGCCGGGCGAGCGGGTCGAAGCATTCGGCGGCAGCCTCGTGATCGACAATTTCGCCCGCTTCCTGAAAGTGCTGACGCTGGTCGGCTCGGGCGCGGCGATCATCATGTCGCTCGAATATCTCGCTGCTGAGAAGCAGCAGCGGTTCGAGTATGCGATCCTGATCCTGCTCTCCACGGTCGGGATGATGCTGATCATCTCGGCTGCGGATCTGATCGCGCTCTATCTCGGCCTCGAGCTGATGAGCTTGTCGCTTTACGTCGTGGCGGCGATCCACCGGGATTCGGTGCGTTCGACCGAGGCGGGCTTGAAGTATTTCGTGCTCGGGGCGCTGTCCTCCGGGATGCTGCTCTACGGCGCGTCGCTGGTTTACGGCTTCACCGGCACCGTCTCCTACGCCGGCATCGCCGCGGCGGCCGGCGAGGGTGGGGTAGGACTCGTCTTCGGCCTGGTGTTCCTGTTCGCCGGCCTGTGCTTCAAGATTTCGGCCGTGCCGTTCCACATGTGGACGCCGGACGTTTATGAGGGCGCGCCGACGCCGGTGACGGCCTTCTTCGCCTCGGCCCCGAAGGTCGCCGCCGCGGCCATGTTCGTCCGCGTGGCGATCGTGGCGTTCCCGACCATCGCGCCGCAGTGGCAGCAGATCCTGGTCTTCGTGGCGATCGCCTCGATGGCGCTCGGCTCCTTTGCCGCGATCGGCCAGCGCAACATCAAGCGGCTGATGGCCTACTCGTCGATCGGCCATATGGGCTTCGCGCTGGTCGGGCTGGCCGCCGGGACCGAGGAGGGTGTCCGCGGCGTCCTGATCTACATGACGATCTATCTCGCGATGACGCTCGGCACCTTCGCCTGCATCCTGTCGATGCGCCGGCCCGAGGGCATGGTGGAGCAGATCGACGATCTCGCGGGACTGGCGCGGACAAGTCCCGGAATGGCGTTCTTCCTGGCCATGATGTTCTTTTCCTTGGCCGGAATTCCACCTCTTGCCGGGTTCTTCGCCAAATTCTACGTGTTCCTCGCCGCGATCAAGGCAGGCATGTACGTGCTGGCCGTGATCGGCATGCTGACCAGCGTGGTCGGGGCGTTCTACTATCTGCGCGTCGTCAAGGTCATGTATTTCGACGAGCCGGTGCAGCCGTTCGAGCCGATGTCGCATGAACTGCGCACGATCCTGGGCATCACCGGCCTGTTCGTGCTGCTGTTCTTCGTCTATCCGTCGCCGCTGATCGACGCCGCCGCTGCGGCGGCGAAGTCGCTGTACTAGGCATGGACTTCGCGCTCAGCGCGCGTGCCGCGGCTGCGGGACACCGGCTCCTCGCCTTCGAGACCATCGGCTCGACCAATGCCGAGGCGCTGGAGCGCGCCCGAGCCGGTGAGCGCGGGCCGCTCTGGATCGTCACGGCGGCGCAGACGGCGGGTCGCGGCCGCCGCGGCCGGCCGTGGCGAGACGGCGTCGGAAACCTTGCTGCCAGCCTGTTGATTGCTCTCGATGTTCCGATCGGGACCGCGGGCACACTGGGGTTCGTGGCGGGACTGGCGCTGGCCGCCGCGATCGAGCGGACGGCGGCGACCGGGCTGCGTCTCGCAGCCGACGGTGCCAGCGGCACGGCGGCCGGAAAGGCCGCCCGAATGCAGCTGAAATGGCCCAATGACGTCGTTTCCGACGGCGGCAAGGTCGCGGGCATTCTCTTGGAATCAGAGCCGGTTGGCTCCGGTGCGCTGGCTGTGGTGACAGGGATCGGGGTCAATGTGACGTCGGCGCCGGCGGACTTGCCTTACCCTGCGGCGGCGTTGAACGATCTCGGCGCCGCGACCGACGCGGCGACGCTGTTCACAGCACTGACCGATGCCTGGGTGGAGCTCTATCAAGTCTGGGACGGGGGCGGCGGGCTGCCCGAAATTCGCAAGCGCTGGCTTGAACATGCGGCCGGTCTCGGCGCCGCCGTGGCAGTCAAATCGGGCGAGCGGGTGATACGCGGTGTTTTCGAGACCTTGGACGAGGAGGGGCGGCTGGTCGTGCGCGGCCCGGATAATGAGCTGATCGCGATCAGCGCCGGCGACGTTCATTTCGGCGGCGTGGCCACCGTGCCCGCGGTCGCGCCGAGGTCCGCATGAACGGGCGTCGGGAGGAACTGGTTTTCGCGCCGCTCGGCGGCGTCGGCGAAATCGGCATGAACCTGTCGCTCTATGGCTTCGGCACGGAGCGGCGGCGCAAATGGCTGGCCGTCGATCTGGGCGTGTCGTTCGCCGGCGAGGATCTTCCCGGCGTCGACCTGGTGCTTCCCGACATCCGTTTCCTCGCAGGGGAGCGCAGCAATCTGCTCGGGATTATCATCACCCACGGCCACGAGGATCATTTCGGTGCGCTGCTGGATCTGTGGCCGAAGCTGAAGGTGCCGGTCTATGCGACGCCCTTCACGGCCGCGCTTTTGACCGCCAAGCGCTTCGGAGAGCCAGGGGCACCGGAAATTCCGCTCAACGTGGTGGAGCCGGGCAGTCGCTTCGCACTGGGGCCGTTCGACGTCGAGCTGGTGTCGATGGCGCACTCGATTCCGGAGTCGAACGGCATCATTCTGCGCACCGCGGCAGGGACGGTGCTTCACACAGGAGACTGGAAGCTCGATCCACATCCCGTCGCGGGAGCGCCGACCGACGAAGCCAAATTGCGGGCTTTGGGCGCCGAGGGGGTGCGAGCACTCGTCTGCGATTCCACCAATGCCATCCGCAGCGGTCGGTCGCCGTCTGAAGCCGACGTCGCGAAGACGCTGAAGTCGTTGATCCGCAACGCCCGCGGACGGGTGGCGGTGACGACTTTCGCCTCCAACGTGGCCCGCATTCGCTCGGTGGCCGAGGCCGCACGCGCGGCCGATCGGGAAGTGGTGGTCGTGGGTCGTGCGATGGATCGGGTGGTGCAGGTTGCACGCGAGACGGGCTACCTGGAAGGCATCCAGGAGTTCCGTTCCGTCGAAACCTACGGCTATCTGCCCCGGGACAAAGTTGTGGCGCTTTGTACCGGGAGCCAGGGCGAGCCGCGGGCGGCGCTGGCACGGATTGCCGAGGATCAGCATCCGGAAGTGACGCTCGCCAAGGGCGATCTGGTCATCTTCTCCTCGCGTACGATTCCGGGGAACGAGAAGGCGGTCGGCCGGGTGATCAATGGGCTCGTCCAGCAGGGCATTCAGGTGATCACCGACCGCGACCAGCTGGTGCATGTCTCCGGACATCCCCGCCGGGAGGAACTCGCCGAGCTTTACGGCTGGGTGCGGCCGAAGGTGGCGGTGCCGGTTCACGGCGAGGCGTTGCATTTGGCGGAACATGCGGCCTTGGCACGGGAGCTTGGGGTTCCGGAGGTGATTACGTGCCGGAACGGCGACCTTGTCCTGCTCGGGCCGGGCCCTGCGGAAATCATCGACGAGGTTCCGGCGGCACGGCTTTACAAGGATGGGCGGCTGCTGATCGAGGCGGCGGCGCGGACCGTGCCCGATCGGCGCAGGCTGGCCTTTGCCGGGGTCATTTCGGTGGCGTTGGCGGTGACGCGGAGCGGCGGCCTGGCGGGCGAGCCTGAGATCGAGATGACCGGCATTCCGGAGAGCGGCGCCGATGGTCGCCCGTTCGTCGACTTGGTACGCGAGGTGGTCTTTGACACGTTCGACTCGCTGCCGCGCGCGCGGCGACTTGATCCGGACTCCGTTGGGGAATCCGTCACGCGCGCCGTTCGTGCGGCGATCGCTGGTCACTGGGGCAAGAAGCCCATGTGCCACGTGATGGTTCTTGGCGTGTAGGGCCGGCGGGAGCAGGAGATCATGATCGGACGTCTTAATCACGTCGCCATTGCCGTTCGCGATCTCGAACGCGCGGTTGCCGTCTATCGCGACACGCTGGGCGCGGAGGTCTCGGCGGCCGTCGATCAGGCCGCGCACGGCGTGACCACGGTGTTCGTGACGTTGCCGAACACCAAGATCGAACTTCTGGCGCCGCTCGGCGCCGAGTCGCCGATCGCCCGCTTCCTCGATCGCAATCCCGACGGGGGCATCCACCACATTTGCTACGAGGTGGACGACATCATCGCCGCCCGCGACCAGCTCAAGGCTGGCGGGGCGCGGGTGCTGGGCGATGGCGAGCCGAAGACTGGCGCGCACGGCAAACCGGTGCTGTTCCTGCACCCCAAGGATTTTTGCGGCACGCTGGTCGAACTCGAGCAGGTGTGAGGTGCCGCCGTGACGCTAAGCAGTGCCCTGGCGATCTATTTTGTCCTGTGGTGGGTCGTGCTGTTCACGGTGCTGCCGTTCGGCGTGCGGTCGCAGGAGGAGCATGGCGAGATCGTCCCGGGCAGCGATCCCGGCGCCCCCGCGGCGCCGCGGCTGGTTGCCAAGGCGATCTGGACCACAATCGTGTCCGCGGTGATTTTTGCTGTGATTTACATGGTTTACACGAGCCGGCTGGTGACGGTCGACGAGCTCGCCCGGTGGATGGGGCTCTGACGGACCAGAGGAAGCCGGCGGGAGAAAAAAAATTGAGCAGGGCCGGGGCCCTGCTCCGAATTCCACTTACGCCCTCCATCCCCGACGTTTTCTCGTTCGTCATCGAGGCGGCTGCGGATGATCGCGCCTTTGGGCCCATCCTCCCAAGACTTGGACCGCAACATGACGAGGATCGCTCTCCGGACGATCTCCCCTCACGTTGCAAGCCCAAATGCTAGTCGCTTTTGCCTGCCTTGTCATCAGAGTTGTGACAATAAATAGACATTTCCAGGCCACATGAGTTGAGGCCCGGAAGGGGACCAGGGTTCCGCTCGATCGCAGGAACCTGCGGGATATGCTTGTTTTTTCGCCGGCGATCCGGTTCTGTCCGGGAATCGCCTCCGGCCCCGAATCGAGAGTTTCGCCATGCGTTTGTCGCGCTACTTCCTGCCCATCCTGCGGGAGACGCCGAAGGAAGCCGAAATCGTTTCGCATCGCCTGATGCTGCGCGCCGGCATGATCCGGCAGGAGGCCGCTGGGATTTACGCGTTCCTGCCGCTGGGGCTGCGGGTCCTGCGCAAGATCACCGACATCATTCGCGAAGAGCAGAACCGCGCCGGGGCGATCGAATTGCTGATGCCGACAATACAGTCGGCGGATCTGTGGCGGGAGAGCGGCCGCTACGACGATTACGGCAAGGAAATGCTGCGGATCAAGGATCGGCACGAGCGCGAGATGCTGTACGGGCCGACCAACGAAGAGATGATCACGGAGATCTTCCGGGCTTATGTTCGCTCGTATAAGGATCTTCCGCTCAACCTCTACCACCTGCAGTGGAAATTCCGCGACGAGATCAGGCCGCGTTTCGGCACGATGCGCTCGCGAGAATTCCTGATGAAGGATGCCTATTCCTTCGACATCGACGCGGAAGCCGCGCGGCATTCGTACAACAAGATGTTCGTCGCCTATCTGCGGACCTTCGCGCGGATGGGACTCAAGGCCATTCCGATGGTTGCCGATACCGGACCGATCGGCGGCAACCTGAGCCACGAGTTCATTATTCTGGCTTCCACCGGCGAAAGTGAAGTGTTCTGCCACAAGGACTTCCTGGAATTCGTTGTTCCGGACTCGGAAGTGGACTTCGACGACGTGGAAGAGCTGCAGGGCATCTTCGACAGCTGGACGGCGCTTTACGCAGCGACATCCGAGAAGCACGACGAGGCCGCCTTCGCGGCGCTGCCCGAATCCAAGCGCGTGTCGGCGCGCGGCATCGAGGTGGGCCACATCTTCTATTTCGGGACGAAATATTCGGCGCCGATGAAGGCGGTCGTGGCCGGCCCCGACGGCACCGAGCGGCCGGTGCATATGGGCTCCTACGGCATCGGCCCGAGCCGGCTGGCGGCGGCGATCATCGAGGCGTTCCACGATGACGCCGGCATCAAGTGGCCGGAAGCGGTGGCGCCGTTCCGGGCGACTGTGCTCAACCTGAAGCCGGGCGACAGCGGTACCGACGCGGCGTGCGAACAGCTCTACCGCACCCTGTCCGGCCAGGGCATCGACGCGCTCTACGACGACACCGAGGCGCGGCCGGGCGCCAAGTTCGCCACGGCAGACCTGATCGGCATTCCGTGGCAGATCTTCGTCGGCCCGAAAGGGCTGGCCGAAGGCAAGGTCGAGCTGAAGCGGCGCGAAGACGGGTCGCGGCAGCTGATGTCGCCGGAGGACGCGGTCGCGTTCCTCACGCAATGAATGTTCGGTGCATCGCAGGCAATTCGCTGGTGCGCAGCCGCCGGAATCAGATGATATCCGGCGTGGGATGGAATCGATGAGCGAGCCGACGGGAACGCGGCCCTTTGCAGCTTTCGAATGGATGATCTCGCTGCGCTACCTTCGGGCGCGCCGCAAGGAGGGATTCATCTCGGTGATCGCCGGGTTCTCGTTTCTCGGCATCATGCTGGGCGTGGCGACGCTGATCATCGTCATGGCCGTGATGAACGGCTTCCGCAAGGAACTGCTCGACAAGATTCTCGGCCTGAACGGGCATCTGCTGATACAGCCTTTGGAAACGCCGCTGACCGACTGGGAGGTCGTGGCCGACCGCGTGTCGGGCGTGCAGGGGATCCGCCTGGCGGCGCCGATCGTCGAGGGGCAGGCGCTGGCTTCCGGCGCCTTTAATTCCACTGGAGTGCTGGTGCGGGGCATCCGCGCGCAGGATCTCAGCAAGCTCGGCTCGATCGCCGACAACATCAAGCAGGGATCGCTGCAGGGCTTCGACGAGGGGCAGGGGCTCGCGATCGGGCGGCGGCTCGCCGACCAGCTGTCGATCCGCTCCGGCGACAGCATTTCGCTGGTGGCCCCGCGCGGTGCGGTCACGCCGATGGGCGTGACGCCGCGGATCAAGACCTACAAGGTCGCCGCGGTGTTCGAGATCGGCATGTCGGAATACGATTCCGCATTCGTGTTCATGCCGTTGCCGGAAGCCCAGGCCTATTTCAACCGTTCCGGCGACGTCACCGCGATCGAGGTCTATACGGAAGATCCCGACCAGGTCGATCGCTACCGACCGCTCGTGAGCGAGGCGGCGCAGCGACCGATTTTCATGGTCGACTGGCGACAGCGCAACGCGACCTTCTTCAACGCGCTGCAGGTCGAGCGCAACGTGATGTTCCTGATCCTGACGCTGATCGTGCTGGTGGCCGCGCTCAACATCATTTCCGGCCTGATCATGTTGGTGAAGGACAAGGGGCGCGACATCGCAATTCTGCGCACGATGGGCGCGACCCAGGGCTCGATCATGCGGGTGTTCCTGATCACCGGCGCGTCGATCGGCGTGGTCGGCACGATCATGGGTTTCATCGTCGGGACCGTGGTGTGCCTCAACGTGGAGTCGATCCGGCAGTTTATCTCCTGGCTGACCAATACGGAGCTGTTCTCGCCGGAACTGTATTTCCTGTCACGGTTGCCGGCGGAAATGGATCCCGGCGAGACCTTCGCCGTGGTGCTGATGGCCCTCACCTTGTCGCTGATCGCGACGCTCTATCCCTCCTGGCGGGCGGCTCGGCTCGATCCGGTGGAAGCGCTGCGGTACGAGTGAGGGTGTGATGGGCGAGCACGATCCGGCGATCCAGCTGCAGGCGATCGAGCGTCATTACGTGCAGGGCGACGCCACGCTCGACATCCTGCGCGGCGCCGATCTCGCGGTCTGGGCGGGGCAGTCGGTGGCGCTGATCGCCCCGTCGGGAACGGGCAAGTCGACGCTGCTGCATGTGGCCGGCCTGCTGGAGCATCCCGACGCCGGAGAGGTCTATATCAACGGGCAGCCGACGGCGAACCTGTCCGACGGCGACCGCACGGCGATCCGTCGGCGCGATATCGGCTTCGTCTATCAGTTCCATCACCTGCTGCCGGAATTCACGGCGCTCGAAAACGTGATGCTGCCGCAGATGCTGCGCGGCCTGTCGCGGGCGGAATCCCGCAAGCGCGCCGCCGAGCTGCTGAGCTATCTCGGGCTGAAGGGGCGGCTGGAACATCGCCCGGCCGAGCTGTCGGGGGGCGAACAGCAGCGGGTGGCCATCGCCCGTGCCGTGGCGAACGCGCCGCGGGTGCTGCTGGCGGACGAACCGACGGGCAATCTTGACCCGAAGACCTCAGACCATGTGTTCTCGGCGCTGACGCAGCTGGTCCGCGCCTCCGGCCTCGCCGCGGTCGTAGCGACGCACAACATGCAGCTCGCGGCGCGGATGGACCGCCGGGTCACGCTGCAGGACGGCTATGTGGTGGAGCTGGGATAGGTCCGCAAGCGTTCGCGCCTTACCCTCCGGATAGAACCGACCGCATCGGCATCCTCCACCGAACGGTTGATGCATGGCCGCGGCATCGCGGGGTAGCCTTGCTGCTCGCGGCAAATCGGCGAGGGGCGGGCCCAGTGAGGATCCTGTTGGTGCTGGCGGCGCTCGGCGTCGCGATGGTTCTCTCAGGCCCGACCGCGGCGCAGGCGCAGGCGCAGGCGCAGGCGCCGGCATCGGCGCGATGCGGCGTGTTCTTCGCCCATTGGAACGTTCCCGGCGCGCCGGTGGGCACCGCCACGGTCGCCGGAATGGGGCACGAATTGGCAGCCGCGCGGGATTGCATCGCCAAAGACAAGAAGGCCACGGCCTGCGAACACTATCGCCGCCTCAGCGAGGGTCTGAAGCGCGGCGCCCCCGCGCTCGCAGCCGAGACCGGCAAAGACATCGCCGCGCTGATGAAGGAAGCCGCCTGCGATTGAGCGGCGTGTGTCTGGGTCTAGTTGGCCTGCGGCCGCTTGCCGATGCGCTTGATCGGCGTGCCGGGTCGGCTCGCGGTCACGGCGCAGCGCATGGGGCGGTCGCTGTACCAGGTCGCCATCGAGCGCGGGTTCATGCGGTCGACCGTGGTGCCCTGGATGCGGCCCTGCGCGTTGATGGTCCCGTTATAGACGCCCACGGTGCCGTTGTTCCAATAGGCGGTGAGTTCGATGCTGTTGCCGCGCAAGGTGCCGTCGACAGAGGCGCGGATGACCCGGGCCGGGTTTCCCTTCTGCACGACAAGAAGGTAGGTCGTGACGCCGCCATCGACCACGTAGGCGGCGTTGCCCTGCAGCCCCTGCGGCGTATGGCGAAGGACGAAGCGGGGTTGATAGCCGTTGTTCTGCACAGCGCCCCAATCGCCGCTCAGGTCCCACCGTGCACAGGCCGCGTGGGCGGGGATGGCACAAGACGCGAATGCGAGAACCGAGGCAAGAGCAGTCCAGGATGTGCGCGACATCTGTCCTCCCGATGAGCTGAGAAGAAGCAAACGAGGTCAGGAACAGGTCATCCTCTCGCTGGTCGTCCATGTCGCGACGGCCGCCGGCCGTGCATTCTGATCGTAGGTCCTGCCGTTGCGGATGAAGCCGTGGCGGTCGATCGTGCCCATGTAGACGCCGATGCTGGCGAGGCCGCTGTGGGTCCAATAGGCGCGCACGAAGAAGCGGTCGCCGGTGATGCCGCCGCGGACATTGCCGATGACCGTGCGCTTGGTGGTGAGATAGCCGGCCTTGCCGAAGACCTTGGAGTCGCGCTGCTTCAGGACGAACGTCACCTTGTAGCGGTTGCCCTGGACCGCGACGAAGGAGGGCGGCACCCGCCATTGCTGGCAGGCCGCCGCCGAGGTGGTCGCCAGGGAAAGGAGCGCGAGAGCCGGGACGACGGCCGCAGCCGCTCCCGGGAGCGCGCGAGCGAGACTCCTGCCACCCCGAAACGCGCGAACCAAATGCATCGCTGCGGACCTCGCCCGGTCTGACCCTGCGGGAAACGCGGTCCGCGATTGTTAGGCATTTCGTGCCCGCCCGGCATCAACCGTTCGGTTGATGCCGGGCGTCACGTTGCTGCGCGCCTCAGGCGGCGCGGATGGTGGCGAGGAAGCGCTCGACCTCGGCCTTGAGCCGCTGGCTGTCGGCGGAGAGCGACTGCGCGGAGGCGAGGACTTGCGCCGAGGCGGAGCCGGTCTCGCCCGCGCCCTTGTTGACCGCGCCGATATTGTTGGCGACCTCGGTGGTGCCGGAGGCGGCGTTCTGCACGTTGCGGGCAATCTCCTGCGTCGCCGCGCCCTGTTCCTCCACCGCCGCGGCGATGGCCCCGGCGATCTCCGACATGCGGTCGATCGTGGCGCCGATCTCCTTGATCGCGGTGACCGAATCCTGCGTCACCGTCTGCATCCCGGCGATCTGGCTGCCGATCTCGTCGGTCGCCTTGGCGGTCTGCGCGGCCAGCGCCTTGACCTCCTGCGCCACCACGGCGAAGCCGCGGCCCGCTTCGCCCGCGCGCGCCGCCTCGATCGTGGCGTTGAGCGCGAGCAAATTGGTCTGCTCGGCGATGGCGGTGATCAGCTTCACCACGTCGCCGATCCGACTCGCCGCCTGCTGCAGCTCGGTGATGCGGGCATCGGTCTTCTGCGCCTGGCTCACCGCCTCGTTGGCGATGCGGCTCGATTCCTGCACCTGGCGGCCGATCTCGCCGACCGAGCCGGACAGTTCCTCGGTGGCGGAGGCGACCGACTGCACGTTGGCCGAAGCTTCTTCCGAGGCCGCCGCCACCGTGGTCGAGAGCTGCT
>Ga0180222_1002955_pt1 | contig 12093 bp, 15 predicted proteins | sample eDN5th37CKraftOP_FD_151336 | JGI IMG/M metagenome (GOLD analysis project Ga0180222, IMG submission 151336) | Enriched Organic Plus compost microbial communities from Emeryville, California, USA - eDNA 5th pass 37_C Kraft OP (version 2) (version 2) ... | reverse complement strand
ATCCGGGAACGCCTTCGCCAGCGCCGCGCCGTCGGCCATTTGCGAGGCGAAGACCTGAATTTCGAACAGCCAACCGTAGTCGGCCAGCCGCGCGAAGTTCTTGCGGAACATCGGCGTGTTCATCTGGTCCGGGGTCGGCGCGAAGCGGTACTGGGGGTTCTCGTGCCAGTGCAATTGCTGGCGCACGCCGCGCATCAACGGCGAAGCCTTCGCCTGCGCGGCCATGACTGCGGGGGCGTTCTCGGCCTGGAAATCGACGAAGGACACGATGGCGTGCGGCCACCCGGCGCGATCGGCATTGGCCTGGACCCACTCGACCTCCTCGACCGCCCGCTCCTTGGCCCAGTTGGTCTGGACATAGACCGATTTGACCACGCCGGTGCCGTCAAGATCGGCCAGGAATTCCTCGATCGGATAGTCGCGTTTGATCCCATCGTACTCGCCGAAGATGCGCGGCACCGTCGGGCCCTGAAGCCAGGGCTGATCGGCGCGGCGCCAAATATGATGATGAGCATCGACGATCGGCTCGGTCACGGCAAACCTCTCACAACAGAACGAGCGTGACGATCGGAAAGACCGTCAGCAGGATCAGCACCGCCATCAAGGCGAAGACGAAGGGGAAGGCACCGGCGATCACTTCCTGCATGGTGGTGCCGGAAATGCCGGTGATGACGAACAGGTTGAGACCGATCGGGGGCGTGATGGCAGCGATCTCGATATTGAGCGTCAGCACGATCGCGAAGTGGATCAGGTTGATGTCGAGCGCCTTCACCGTCGGCAGCAGCAGCGGCGTGACGACGGTCAGCAGGGTGAAGCCGTCGAGGAAGCAGCCGAGCACGAGCAGGACCGCGTTGGTCAGGAACAGGAACCCCAGCGCGGACAGGTCGAGCGCCTTGATGGCGTTGACGATGGCGTCGGGAATGCCGGCCAGGGTCGCCACCATGCCGACGAACAGGGCGCCCGAGAGGATGAACAGGATGGCCCCGGTGGAGCGGGCGCTGTCGATGAAGATGCCGGGCAGGTCGGCAAACGTGATCGTGCGATAGAGGAAGATGCCGACCAGCAGGCCGTAGATCACCGAGGCGGCGGCGGCTTCGGTCGGCGTGAAGACGCCGAGATAGATGCCGCCGAGCACAATGCCCGGCATCAGCAGAGCCGGACCGGCGAGCACGAAGGCCGACCAGACCCGGCGCCACGAGAACGGTTCAGTGCGCTTGCCGTAGCCGTGACGGCGGGCGATGACGAAGGCGACGGTGCCGATCGCGGCGGCGGCAACGAGGCCCGGCACGACGCCGGCGATGAACAGGTCCTTGACCGATTGCTGTGCCATCTCGGCGTAGATGACGAACGAGACGCTCGGCGGAATCAGAATGCCAAGGGTGCCGCCAGCGGCCATCAGTCCGGCGGTGAAGGGGCGCGGATAGCCGAGCGAGCCCATGACCGGGATCATGACGCGGCCGAGCGCGGCGGCGGAGGCAACCGACGAGCCGGTCATGGCGCCGAAGATGGCCGATGCGCCGCTGGCGCCGATCGAGGCGCCGCCGGATACGCCGCCGACCAGCGCCTGCATCAGGTCGAACAGGTACTTGGCGAAGCCGGACCGCAGCATGATGTTGCCGGCAAGGATGAAGAACGGGATCGCCAGAAGGACGAAGCTGTCGAGTCCGGAGAACAGCGATTGCGCTATCTGGGTCAGCGACGTGACCTGGAAGACCACCACCGCAAACAGGCCGGTAAGCCAGAGCGCGAAGCCGACCGGCACGCCGAGGATGAGCAGCGCGATCAGGCTGCTGATGAGCGTCAGGGCCATTTCAGGCCTCCACACTGGCGACCGGTTTTTCAGGCCGGATGCCGCACAGGCGCAGGACAAGCCGCAGGCTGATGAGCGCGAAGCCGAACGGAATGACGGCTTGTGCCACCCAGATCGGGAACGGCAAGTTGGAATGGGCGAAGGAAATGCCGAAGGCTGCCGATTCGAGCACGTAGCGCAGGCCCAGCCAGGTCGCCGTGGCGGCGAAGACAAGGCACAGGAGGTCGCACAGGCGCTCGACCAAGGCCCGTGCGGCCGGCCCAAGCCAGCCCAGGAACAGTTCGACGCGGATATGCGCGCCGTCGCGGGTCAGACCGATCGCGCTGACATAGACCATCGCGATCAGCAGCACGCGCGAGAGCTCGTCGGTCCAGAGGTTGGAGCGGCCGAACAGGCCACGAATGCTGAGCTCGAAGACGACGATGGCGAGAACCGCCGCCAGGATGAGGCCGGCAAGACCGTCCTCGATCCTGGCGAGGATCGCGCTGATGCGGCGCAGTCCGTTCATTTGGCGTAGCGCTGGACGCGCGCGAGCAGTTCCGGACCGATCTGCGCTTCGAACTGCTTCCACACCGGCTTGGTGGCCTCGATCCAGGCCTTGCGTTCCTCGTCGGTCTGCACGTGCACATCGACGCCGGCCGCGCGCATGCCCTCGATTGCCTTCTTCGACTCGTTTTGTGCGCGCTCGCGATGACGGGTGGCGACCTCGGTCGCCGTGTCCTGAATGATCTTGCGCAGGTCCTCAGGCAGGCCGGCCCACCACTTGGCGTTCACCATCCACGGATAGAAGGCGATGTAGTAGGTCGCGTAGGTGACGTGTTTGATGCTCTCGTTCCACTTGTAGATCAGGTAGTTGTCGGTCGGAACGTTGAGCCCGTCGATGACGCCCTGCTGAATGGCCGGCGAGAGCTCGACGAAATTCAGCGACACCGGCGTCGCGCCGAGCTGCTGCAGCATCGCCAAGTTGACGCGGCCGAGGCCGCGCATCTTCAGGCCGGCCATGTCGCCGGGGTTGCGGAGCGCCTTGTTCTTGGTGCCGGGCACGAGGTAGTCGAACGGCAGCACGCCGATCAGCTTGGCGCCCTTGGTCTCGACCTCAGCGTAGGCTTCCTGGAAGAAGCCGTCATCGATGGCACGGTAGAAGGCGTCCTGCGTGGGGAAGGCGTAGGGCAGCTCCGAGACCGCGAGCTTCGGCGACAGCGAGCTCCAGTAGGCCGAGATCAGCGTGGACATTTCCGCGTCGCCGCGCAGCAGGGCCTGCAACAGATCAAGACCCTTATAAAGGCTGCCCGACGGGAACAGCTTCACCTCGATCCGGCCGTTGCTGCGTTCCTCGACCAGCTTCTTGAATTCCTGGTTGGCGAGGCCCGGCGTGATGTCGAGCGAGTACTCGACGGGGAAGCGGATCGTCACCTCGGCGGCTTGCGAGGGACCGGCGAGCACGGCCGCGAGAGCCAGCCCGGCAAAGGCAAGTTTCTTGATCATGGAGGTCTCCGAAAGGATTCTGCCCGGCCTGCGGCCGGGCAGAAAATGGACTTACTTGCTGTAGCTGCGAACGCGCGCGATCAGGTCCTTGCCAACCTGCGGTTCGAACTGGGTCCACACCGGGGCGCTGGCCTCGATCCAGGCTTTGCGTTCCTCATCGGTCTGCACGTGCACATCGACGCCCTGGGCTTTGAGCCCTTCAAGGGCGCGCGTCGTCTCGGCCTCAGAGCGGGCGCGGTGGCGCTGCGCCACTTCGATGGCGGTGTCCTGGATGATCTTGCGCAGGTCCTCCGGCAGGCCGTTCCACCACTTGGCGTTCACCATCCAGGGATAGAAGCCGAGATAGACCGGGGCGTAGGTCAGGTGCTTGACCGACTCGTACCACTTGTAGGCGAGCATGATGTCGATCGGCGCGTTCAGGCCGTCGATCACGCCCTGCTGCAGCGCGGGCGAGAGTTCGACGAGGTTGAGCGAGACCGGCGAAGCGCCGAAAGCCTGCAGCATCGCCGAGTTGATCTTGCCCAAGCCGCGGATCTTCAAGCCCTTCATGTCCTGAGGGGCGCGCAAAGGGGTGGTGCGCGTGGCGAAGCCGAAATGGTCGTAGGGCAGGACGGCAATGACCTTCGCCCCCTTCGCCTCCACCTCGTCGTAAGTTCCGGCGATGAAACCGGTATCGTCGATGGCGCGGTAGAAAGCGGCGCGGCTGGGGAAGGCGTAGGGCAGTTCGAAAACCGCCAGCTTCGGCGACAGGGCGGTCCAGTAGGCCGAGGTCAACGTCGACATCTCGGCATCGCCGCGCAGGATGGCCTGGACGAGGTCGAGGCCCTTGTAGAGGCTGCCAGAGGGAAAGAGTTTGACCTCGACCCGCCCGTTGCTGCGCTCCTCGACCAGCTTCTTGAATTCCTGGTTGGCGACCCCCGGTGCGATGTCGATCGCGTATTCGACCGGAAAGCGGATCGTCACCTCTGCGGCACGTGCCGGTGCCAGTGCTGCCAGCAAGGCAAGCGCGCCGCAAACCAAAAACCTCATTGTGCATCTCCTCGTCACATTTGTGTTGGCGGCGATATCACGCTCGCTTTCGCAGGTTGTCAACATTTTCGAAAATTGCGAGTTTGTGCAGATTGGAGCCAGGGCCGAACGAATGCAGGAGACGACCGTCAAGAGCCGTGCCGAAGAGGCTTGGCGCATGCTGCGCGAGGCCATTTTCGCTGGTCGTTTCCCGCCCGGTTCACCGCTGCGCTTCCAGGAGTTGCAGGCCCTGTGCGGGATGAGCGTTTCGCCGGTGCGCGAAGCGCTGACGCGACTGGTCGGCGAGGGCCTCGTCGAGGGGGCGCATCATCGCGGCTATCGGGTCGCGACGCTGTCGCGCGCCGAACTCGACGACCTGGTGCGGACCCGGATCCAGATTGAGGGTCTCGCGCTCGAGCGGGCCATCGCGTGCGGCGAAGAGCACTGGGAGGCGCGGATCATGTCCAGCCTGCACGTGCTGGGCCGGCTGCCGCGGCGCCGTGCCAACGAGCCGAAGTTGATGGATGACGAATGGGAGCGGCGCCACGCGGACTTTCACGCGGCACTGCTATCGGCTTGCGACTCGCCGATCCTGCTGCAGATCTGCCGCAGTCTCTATGACCGCGCGGACCATTATCGCCGGCTGTCATTGGCGGTCGAAACCGGACCGCGCGATCTCCATGCCGAGCACGAAGCGATCGCCCGGGCCGCGCTTGCCCGCGACGCGGCCGAGGCACGCCGCTGCCTGGCACTGCACTACGAGAGCACGGCGAGCTTCCTGCGCCAGCAGTTCGACGAGCACTGACCGGCTGCGGATCTCTCCGGCCAACGACCCGGCGGGCCCGGAAAGCTTCAGCGCGGCGCGGCGGGGACATGAGAGCCGTGCTACCGATCTCGATTGGAAGGCGTCGGTCGCGGTGGTAAGAGGGCCCATGTCCGGTTTCTTCTACAATTTGGTTCCTTTCGCCGTCGGTGCCGTCGCGCTGGTGCTGCTGCTCGGCATGATCAACATGCTGCGCGGCGGGCCGGCGAACCGTTCGCAGATGCTGATGCGCTGGCGGGTGATTTTGCAGTTCGTGGCGATCATCGTCATCATGCTGACCATCTGGCTGGCGGGACGCTGACATGGTGGTGCTGAACCGCATCTACACCCGTACGGGCGACGACGGCACGACCGCGCTCGCGTCAGGCGAGCGGCGGCCGAAATACGATCTGCGGGTGGCGGCCTACGGCACGGTCGACGAAACCAATGCGGCGATCGGCCTTGCACGGCTTCATACCGGCGATGCGGCGGTGATCGATGCGATGCTCGGCCGAATCCAGAACGATCTGTTCGACCTCGGCGCGGATCTGTGCCTGCCCGAAAAGCCCGGTGGGCGCGAGCGGCTGCGGGTGGCGCCGGCGCAGGTGGAACGGCTCGAACGGGAGATCGACCAGCTCAATGCCGACCTCGCGCCGCTGACCTCATTCGTCCTGCCGGGCGGCAGTGCGGCTGCGGCACATCTGCACCTCGCCCGCACGGTCTGCCGGAGGGCGGAGCGGCTGATCGTCGAATTGGCCAGCCAGGACGACGAGCCGGTTTCTGCCGCAGTGATCCAATACATGAACAGGTTGTCCGACTTCCTGTTCGTGGCCAGCCGCCATCTGAACGGGCGCGGGGCGGACGACGTATTGTGGGTGCCGGGGCAGAACCGATGAGGCGGATCGCGCGCCTGGGCGTGCCGCGCAGATGGCGGGCCTGAGCTATGTTCATTCCGCTTTATGACTACAACCCGCTCCGCACCATCACCCGGCCATACGTGTCGCGCGGGCTGATCGTCGCCAATGTGCTGATCTTCGTGCTGTTCCAGTCGGGCTACGTGGTGCCGGCGGAACAGGCTTCGACTTTCGGCTTCGGGATGATCCCGGCAGTCATCTCGCAGGTCGCCGTTCTGCCGGAGCAATTCGTCTACATCCCCGAATCGCTGACCTTGGTCACCTACATGTTCGTGCATGGCGGCTGGCTGCATCTCGCCGGCAACATGCTGTTCCTGTGGGTGTTCGGCGACAATGTCGAGGACGCGATGGGGCATGTGCGGTTCGCCGTGTTCTATCTCGCCTGTGGGATCGCGGCCGGGCTGGCGCACGCGGTCGCGGTGCCGGATTCGGAGGCGCCGCTGGTCGGTGCCTCAGGCGCCATTGCCGGGGTGATCGCGGCCTATCTGATGCTGCATCCGCGGGTGAAGCTGTGGGTGCTCGTGCTGGGCCGGATCCCGCTGCGGATCAGTGCGCAATGGGTGCTCGGACTGTGGATCGCGTTCCAAATCGTCAACCTGTTCGTCTCGACGGACGATGGCACCGCCTGGTGGGCGCATGTCGGCGGCTTCGCCGCCGGTGCGGTGCTGGTTCTGGTGATGCGGCGCCCGGGCGTGCCGCTGTTCGACAAGGGCCTGCCGGCCTGACGCACCGGCCGGCGAGCCTCCGTTGACACTGCATCCGGCGGGCCTTTAGGGTGCCGCGGCCTCCGTCCGGCCCGATGTGGCGGCCGGAATCCTGAAACGAGCGGAACTCCATGAAACTTCTGGTCCCGGTCAAGCGGGTGGTCGACTTCAACGTGAAGATCCGCGTGAAGGCGGACGGATCGGGCGTCGAACTCGCCAACGTGAAAATGTCGATGAACCCGTTCGACGAGATCGCAGTGGAAGAGGCGATCCGGCTGAAGGAACAGGGCAAGGCGACCGAGATCGTTGCGGTGTCGATCGGGCCGGCGCAAGCCGCCGAGACGATCCGCACCGCGCTGGCGATGGGCGCCGATCGCGGCATTCTGGTAAAGGCCGATGGCCCGGTGGAGCCCTTGGCGGTCGCCAAGATCCTGAAGGGTGTCGTCGAGGCCGAACAACCGCAGATGGTGATCCTCGGCAAGCAGGCGATCGACGACGATTGCAACCAGACCGGCCAGATGCTGGCCGCGCTGCTCAACTGGCCGCAGGGCACGTTCGCCTCGAAGGTGTCGCTGGAGGACGGTGCGCTGCTGGTCACGCGTGAGGTCGACGGCGGTCTGCAGACGGTGAAGCTGAACCTGCCGGCGATCGTGACGACGGACCTGCGGCTCAACGAGCCGCGCTATGCGAGCTTGCCGAACATCATGAAGGCGAAGAAGAAGCCGATCGACGAGAAGAGCCCCGCCGATTACAGCGTCGATATCACGCCGCGGCTGGAGGTGCTGAAGACGGCGGAGCCGGCGGGCCGCAAGGCCGGCGTGAAGGTCGCCTCTGTGGCGGATCTCGTCGGCAAGCTGAAGAACGAAGCGGGAGTGCTTTGATGCCGACGCTGCTGATCGCGGAACACGACAATAACAGCCTGCGCGACGCGACGGCCAAGGCTCTGACCGCTGCGAAGGAACTGGGCGGCGAGGTGCATGTTCTGGTCGCCGGGCACAATTGCCGCGGCGCCGCCGAGGCGGCGGCTGCGCTGGATGGCGTCGCCAAAGTCATGGTGGCCGAGGCGCCCGCCTACGAGCACATGCTGGCAGAGCCGATGGCGGCGCTGATCGTCTCGCTCGCCGGGCCGTACGAGGCGCTGGTGGCGCCGGCGACCACGGCAGGCAAGAACATCATGCCGCGGGCCGCGGCGCTGCTCGACGTGATGCAGGTCTCCGACGTGACCAAGGTGGTGGCGCCGGACACGTTCGAGCGGCCGATCTATGCGGGCAATGCCCTGCAGACGGTGAAGTCGAAGGACCCGAAGAAGGTGGTCACCGTGCGGACCGCCGCCTTCAAGGCGGCCGGGACCGGCGCCGCCGCCCCGATCGAGACGGTGCCGGCGGCGGCGGACCCGAACCTGTCGGCCTTTGTCGGGGAGGAACTGTCGAAGTCGGACCGGCCCGAACTCACCGCCGCCAAGATCATCATTTCCGGCGGTCGGGCGCTGCAGAGCCGGGAAAACTTCACGAAGTACATTGAGCCGGTGGCCGATCGGCTCGGCGCGGCGGTCGGCGCCTCGCGCGCGGCGGTCGATGCCGGCTATGCCCCGAACGACTGGCAGGTCGGCCAGACCGGCAAGGTGGTGGCCCCCGACCTCTACATCGCCGTCGGTATTTCCGGCGCGATCCAGCATCTGGCCGGGATGAAGGATTCCAAGGTCATCGTCGCCATCAACAAGGACGAAGAGGCGCCGATCTTCCAGATCGCGGATTACGGGCTGGTCGGAGATTTGTTCCAGATCCTGCCCGAGCTCGAACAGGAACTCGGTAAGCACGGCAAGTGAGCGGCCGCGGGCGCGGCCGACGCCCGGTAATCGGGCCGGCCGTTTCCCTCCGGCAGATCATGCGCTAGAACATTCGCGGCCTCGCGGATACCCCACCGGCAGTTGCGACCGGGCCTCGCAGCGGTCATCGGACGGACATCATGGATCTCAAAATCCGCAAAGTCGGCGTGGTCGGCGCCGGACAGATGGGCAACGGCATCGCCCATGTGTGCGCGCTGGCAGGTTTCGACGTGCTGCTCAACGACGTCGCCGTGGACCGGATCAAGGCCGGTCTGGCGACGATCAACGGCAATATGGCACGGCAGGTTGCGCGCCAGCTGATCAGCGAGCAGCAGCGCCAGGAGGCTCTGCAGCGGATCCGGCCGGCGGAAAGCCTGGAAGCGCTCGGCGACTGCGACCTGGTGATCGAGTCGGCGACCGAGAAGGAAGAGGTGAAGCGGCGGATCTTCACCGAGCTCTGCGCGCATCTGAAGCCGGACGCGATCATCGGCACCAACACGTCGTCGATCTCCATCACGCGCCTGGCCGCCTCGACCGACCGGCCGGACCGGTTCATCGGCATTCATTTCATGAATCCGGTGCCGCTGATGGAGCTGGTCGAGCTGATCCGCGGCATCGCCACCGAAGACGCGACGTTCGAGGAGACCAAGGCGTTCGTCGCTAGCCTCCACAAGACGATCGCGGTGTCCGAGGATTTCCCCGCCTTCATCGTCAATCGCATCCTGCTGCCGATGATCAACGAGGCCATCTACACCCTCTACGAGGGCGTCGGCACGGTCGAGGCGATCGACACGGCGATGCGGCTGGGCGCCAACCACCCGATGGGTCCGCTACAGCTGGCGGATTTCATCGGCCTCGATACCTGCCTGTCGGTCATGCAGGTGCTGCATGAGGGTCTGGCGGACACCAAGTACCGGCCGTGCCCGCTGCTGGTGAAATATGTCGAGGCCGGCTGGCTCGGACGGAAGACGCAGCGCGGCTTCTACGACTATCGCGGCGAAAAGCCGGTGCCGACGCGCTGATCGCGCCTGTTCACCGCTCGTTAACCTCTACTCCCGCGCCGCGCTCGCGTTGAGAAATCGGAAACCCGTGGCGACCGATCGTGGTCGGCGGGGCGGGGCAGACAGGGAGGTGACGATGGACGTCTCCGCCACCGCGCTGACCGCCGCCTGGCTCGATGCCGTGCGCCGGACGCAATCCGAGGCCGTCGAACTGCCGGCCAGGATCTCCGCCGAAAAGACCATGACCGACGTGATCGAAAGCGCGCTGCGCCACGGCGGCAGCGATTCGCACGATCCTGATTGGCGACCGCCGCATGGCGGAACGCTCGACGTCCGGGTCTGAGACGGGGCTGTCGGGAGGGAACGCACACCGGTTATTAACCGGGCGGGGGCATGCTGGGCGGAGGTCATTGGAATACCGCCATGGACATGTCCCTCGTCACTTCCGCTCTTGCCATGCAGGCCTCCCAGACCCGGCAGGCGCTCGGCCTGACCATGGTCAAGCAGGCCAACGACATGGAGCAGGCGATGATCGCCATGCTGACGCAGGCCGTCGAGGCGGGCCGGGCGGCGCTGCCGGACGGCGTGGGACAATCCGTCGACATCACGGCCTGAGGAGGCGCAGGTGGCGGTCGGCTACACGTCGGGGTCGTACTACAAGCGCTTCAACGCGCCGCGCAGCCATTACGAGCAGATCCAGCAGCAGAAGCAGAAGCGCTGGGGCGACGTGGTGGAGCAGAACCACGAAAACGCCATGGCGGCGATGAGCAACGCGCTGGTCAATTCCGCCGCTGTTACCGAAAGCCTGAACGAAATCGTCGCCCTGAAGGCGGCGCTGCGGGTGCAGCAGGAACTCAGCGCGCATATCGACAAGACGAAGAAGCTCGCCTCGCTGCCGAGTGCTGACCCGCCGAAGCCGGTCAGCTACGTGAATCAGGAACTGCTCGACCGCATCGCCAAGCGGCGCAAGGACTAACGCCGCAGGGTCGTGGTGACCAAGGCGAGCGCGTCCTGGCTCGCCCATTCCGCGGGGCCGTTGAGCGTCGCAATCTCGCAGCCCTGCGGATCGACCAAGACCGTGGTGGGCATGCCGAGCGCCTTACCGGCGCCCTTGAGCTGCTGGAACACCTTGGCCGACGGATCCGCGTAGTAAGCGAGGCCGGTAATGCCGACCTCCTCGAGCCAGGCCTTCGGCTTGGCCGGGTCGCGGGTGTCGATATTGACCGCCACGACCTCGAAATCGGCCCCGCCCAGCTTCTGCTGCAGTTCCGCGAGGGCCGGCATCTCCTTCCGACACGGCACGCACCAGGTGGCCCAGAGGTTCAGCAGCACCGTGCGCCCGCGCCAGTCGGCCAGGGTCTTGGCGGCTCCGGCTTGGTCCTGGAAGTGCAGTTCCGGGAGGCGGGCGGGGGTGCTCGCGACGGCTACGGCGGCGACTTCGCCTCGGGCCAGCGGCGCGATCCGGTCCGCGACCGCCGCGGCCGAATGGCAGGCCGGATCCACCGCCGCGTTGCGCTGCCACGCACCGATCCCGTATACCGCCGCGAGTCCGATCACGGCGCCGGCAGCGGCCGCCACGAGGCGGGTGCGGCGGCGCGGGGCGGCGGGAGACGCGTCGGGGCGGTCGGACATGGTCAGCGAAACCTCGGTGGACGAAGCATGAGCAATCAGATGTGGGGTGGCCGGTTCGAAAGCGGGCCGGACGCCATCATGGAGGAGATCAACGCCTCGATCGACTTCGACCGCCGCCTGTACCGCCAAGACATCGCTGCGAGCAAGGCCCATGCGGCGATGTTGGCCAAGCAGGGGATCATCGCGGCGGACGATGCCGAGCGCATCGCTCACGGTCTAGACACGATCCTGTCAGAGATCGAGAGCGGCCAGTTCACCTTCAAGCGCGCGCTCGAAGACATCCATATGAACGTCGAATCGCGGCTTGCCGAGCTGATCGGCCCGGCCGCGGGGCGGCTGCATACGGCGCGTTCGCGCAACGACCAGGTGGCGACCGACTTCAAGTTGTGGGTTCGCCAGGCGATCGACGATGTCGACCGGGCGCTCGCCGACTACCAGCGCGCGCTGGTGGTGAAGGCACTCGATCATGCCGGCACGGTGATGCCCGGCTTCACGCACCTGCAGACGGCGCAGCCGGTGACCTTCGGGCATCACCTGCTCGCCTATGTGGAAATGGCGGCGCGGGACCGCGGCCGGTTGCGCGACGCGCGCAAGCGGCTCAACGAAAACCCGCTCGGGTCGGCGGCGCTGGCAGGGACGTCGTTTCCGCTCGACCGTGACATGACGTCGGCCGCGCTCGGTTTCGACCGGCCGACGGCCAATTCGCTCGACGCGGTGTCCGACCGGGATTTCGTGCTGGAAACGCTGGCGGCGGCGTCCATCACCGCGGTGCACCTGTCGCGGTTCGCCGAGGAGATCGTGATCTGGACCTCGCCGCTGGTCGGGCTGATCCGGCTCTCGGACAAGTTCACGACCGGCTCGTCGATCATGCCGCAGAAGCGCAATCCGGACGCCGCGGAACTGGTGCGGGCC
>Ga0180222_1002952_pt1 | contig 12108 bp, 7 predicted proteins | sample eDN5th37CKraftOP_FD_151336 | JGI IMG/M metagenome (GOLD analysis project Ga0180222, IMG submission 151336) | Enriched Organic Plus compost microbial communities from Emeryville, California, USA - eDNA 5th pass 37_C Kraft OP (version 2) (version 2) ... | reverse complement strand
GGCGCCTTTTCCAGCACTTCCTTGTCCAGATTGACGACATAGCCGCCCTGTCCCGTGTCATAGGTCAGCACGTCCCACGGCAGCGGATAATAGTCGCTGCCCAGTCCCAGGAAGCCGCCGAACTGCAACACCGCATATTCGACCTGCCCTGACAGCTTGTCGACCATGAAATTATAGATCGAGCCGAGCTTTTCGCCTTCCTGATTATAGACATTGGTGCCTTCCACCTTGTTGGAGGCGATAAGGCGGTTGGTTTCGTCGGTCGCGATATCCGTCTGTGCCATGATGTCTCTCCTGATGCATGTGTTCGAAAGGAACGCCGGGCGGTGCGGAGCTTTCCCTTCCGGCGCGCGGCGAGCGCCGGAACGGTCATTAAATCTGCCCAGTCGAAAGGAGGGAGAAGGGGTCGCAGCCGCTTGTTCCAAAAGGGAAATGCAGGCCGCCGGGATCGGCGCAGGCGTGGCTGGCATGCGGCGAACCGCGCCCGCCGGGGGCAGCGGATCGCCGGGCGGTGCGTTTGTTTTCGGTTAGAGCGTTTTCAGGTCAGATGGAACATCTGACGGGCTCGGAAAACGCGGAAAACAAGGAACGGGCAGGAGACAGGATATGGCGGACTTGAGCAAGGTGACCGAGCATATGGAAATCATCGGTGCAGATGGCGTCCATATCGGAACCGTCGACAAGGTCGAGGGCGACCGTATCAAGATGACGCGGGCCGACAGCGGTTCCCATGACGAGCATCATCATTATCTTTCCGGCGGCCTCGTCGCCGGGGTCGAAGGCAATCAGGTCCGCCTGTCGGCCAATGGCGACGCCGCCGTCCTGCTGGAAGAGGAACAGGACGGCGAGCCGATAGCCGACAAGAGGGAATAGGCCCCGCGCCCTTTTTGATCGGGTAGCATGACCGGCCCCGTCAGCCGGGCCGGTTGCGCGCGGTCGCGATCCACGCCGCGCCGTCGATGGTCACGGTGCTGATACCCTCCGCACGCTCCCCGGCGCGGCGGGCGAAGGCCGCGCGGACCGCCTGCGCGGCGCGGGTCCGCACCGCGTCGCCCTGTTCCGCGAGCGCGCGGGAAAGCGGGCCGACCTCGAACGCCATGTGCAGCGCCTCCTCGGCCGCGCTGTCCCGCGTCGCGCCCCGACCGAAAATGATATCATGGTCGAAGGACCGGAAGGCGATGTCGGCGAAGCCCGCCTTGCTGAGGATATTCTCGACCCGCTTCCTGTCGCCGAAGGAAAAGGGGCCGGGCGCGTCGGGCGGCAGCGGCGGTTGCGCGGGCACGATATCCCTGATCGCATCCATCGGCAGGCGGATCCAGTCATTCTCCCCTGCCGCGCGCCAGCAGACGAAGGCCAGCCGCCCCGCAGGCTTCAGCGCCTTGCGCAGATGGGCAAAGACCGCGACCGGATCGTCGAAGAACATCACGCCGAAGCGGGAATAGAGCAGGTCGAAGCCGCCCGGCGGCAGATCGGTCCGGCCGGCATCGTCCAGCAGGAAGCCGATCCGGCCATCGCCGCCCGAACCTTCCCGCGCCCGCGCGATCAGCGGCGCGGAAATATCGATGCCGGTCACTCTTCCTTCGCCGCCGACCCGGTCGGCAAGGGCGCGGCTCGTCTCGCCCGCGCCGCAGCCGACATCCAGCACCCGCTCCCCCGCCGCAGGTCGCGCGGCATCGATCGCCGCCTCGCCAAAGGGGCGCAGCATCCTGTCCAGCCATGCCTGATGCGTGACCCATGCCTCGCCGCTCTGCCCGTTCCAGTCCTTGACCTGCTGCGCGTGGCGGATGCTCATGTCATTTCCTCTTATTGCGAACCGTTCGCGATTATGGCGCGGTCCGCCGGCGGGCACAAGCCCTGTTGGCAAGCCGACAATAAGAACATATAGTGAACAAATGCCTTCCCTGAGTCTCGCCCAGCGCCTGGAAATCCTTGCCGATGCCGCCAAATATGATGCCTCCTGCGCATCGTCCGGCACCGCGAAGCGGGACAGCCGCGACGGCACCGGGATCGGCTCCACGCAGGGCAGGGGCATATGCCATGCCTATGCGCCGGACGGGCGATGCATTTCCCTGCTGAAGATCCTGCTGACCAACCACTGCATCTTCGACTGCCATTATTGCGTGAATCGCAAAAGCTCCAACGTCCGCCGCGCGCGCTTCACGCCGCAGGAGGTGGTGAAGCTGACGCTCGCCTTCTACCGGCGCAATTATATCGAGGGGCTGTTCCTGTCGTCCGGCATCGTCAAATCGTCCAGCCATACGATGGAGCAGATGATCGAGGTCGCGCGGACGTTGCGGGAGGAGCATGGCTTTCGCGGTTATATCCACCTCAAGACGATACCGGAGGCCGATCCGCTGCTGGTCGAGCAGGCGGGCCTCTGGGCCGACCGGGTGTCGGTCAATGTCGAGTTGCCGACGGCCAGCGGCCTTTCCCGCCTCGCGCCCGACAAGGACGGGCGGCAGATTGAGGGAGCGATCGCCCGCATCGGCGACGCGATCACCGAGGCGCGGGACGCGCGCAGGCGGTTCCGCCACAGCCCGCGCTTCGCCCCGGCCGGCCAGTCCACGCAGATGATCATCGGCGCGGACGACGCGAACGATGCGCTGGTGATCGGCCGGGCGAACGCGCTCTACGACCGGTTCAGGCTGCGCCGCGTCTATTATTCCGCGTTCAGCCCGATCCCCGATGCCAGCGCCGTGCTGCCGCTCCGCCGTCCGCCGCTGCTGCGCGAGCATCGGCTGTACCAGTCCGACTGGCTGGTGCGCTTCTACGGCTTCACCGCCGCCGAGGTGCAGCAGGCGACCGACGAGGCGGGCATGCTGCCGCTGGATATCGACCCGAAGCTGGCATGGGCGCTGCGGTTCCGCGACGTCTTTCCGGTCGATGTCAACACGGCCCCGCGCGAGATGCTGTTGCGCATTCCGGGGCTGGGCGTGCGCGCCGTCGATGCGATCGTCCGCGCACGGCGGCACCATCGGCTGCGGCTGGAGGATCTGGCGCGGCTGACGCGGTCGGTGGCGAGGATGCGCCTCTTTCTGATCGCCGCCGACTGGCGCCCGACGCGGGAAACCGACCGGATCGACTTGCGCCAGCGCCTCGCGTCGCCGCCGCCCCGGCAGATGGAATTGTTCGGCGGATGATCGAGACCCGCGCGCCCGCGCCGGTCCGCGTGGCCCTGGACCGGCCCGACGATTTCGACGCATGGCGCGCGCAGGCCCGCGCGCTGGTCGCCGCGCGGATCCCGCCCGATCATGTCGTCTGGTCGTTGGCCGGAGAGAGCGCGGCGGACCTGTTCGCGGAGTCGTCCACCCTCGACGGCTTGCCCGCTGCGCCGGTCCATCCCGTCCGCGCGAGCAAGGCGTTTCTGGAGGTCGCCGCCAGCGCGATCCTGCATAGCGACGACGGGCGGTTCGCGCTGCTCTACCGCCTGTTGTGGCGGCTTCAGCAGGAACCGCAACTGATGGGCAACGCCGCCGACCGGGATGTCGGCCGCCTCGCCCGCATGGTCGGCCATGTGCGGCGCGACATCCACAAGATGCGCGCGTTCGTCCGCTTCCGCGCGGTGCGGGATGAAGACGGGGCGGAGCGCTATGTCGCGTGGTTCGAGCCGGATCATCACATCGTCCGCCGCAATGCCGATTTCTTCCTCAACCGCTTCGCCAGCCAGCGCTGGTCGATCCTGACGCCCCTTCTGTCCCTCGACTGGGACGGGGAAAGGCTGCGCGAAGGCCCCGGCGCGCGGCGGGAGGATGCCCCGGCCGAGGACGCCGCCGAGGATTTGTGGGGCCGCTATTATGCGTCGATCTTCAACCCCGCGCGGCTGAAGGTCGCGGCGATGGTGAAGGAGATGCCGCGCCGTTACTGGAAGAACCTGCCCGAAGCGCGGCTCATCCCCGGCCTGATCGCGGGCGCGCAGGCGCGGGAGGCCGCGATGGTGGAGGCCGGAGCCGCCCCTTCCGCCGAAGCCCCGCCCGCCTCGCTGGAGGAGATCGCGCGCGGCATCCTTTCCTGCCGCCGCTGCGCGATCGGCTGCAACGGGACGCGGGCGGTCGCCGGGGAAGGGCCCGCGCGGGCGCAATTGATGATCGTGGGCGAGCAGCCCGGCGACCAGGAGGAGCAGGCGGGGCGGCCCTTCGTCGGTCCCGCCGGACAGTTGCTGGCGCTGCACCTCGAACAGGCCGGGCTGGACAGGGCGCGGGCGCGGATCACCAACGCGGTCCGCCATTTCAAGTTCGAGCCGCGCGGCAAGCTGCGTCTGCACCGCAACCCGTCGGCGGACGAGATCGACCGGTGCCGCTGGTGGCTCGACGCGGAAAGGAAGCTGGTGCGCCCCTCGGTCATCCTCGCTCTGGGCGCGAGCGCGGGCCGCGCCATCCTCGGCCGCACGCCCAGCATCGGCAAAGAGCGCGGCTTGCCCCTGCCGCTGGGCGACGGCAGCCTGCTCTGGCTCACCGCCCATCCCAGCTATTTGCTGCGGCTGGACGGCGAGGCCCGCATCCGCGAGGAGCAGCGCTTCCGGCAGGACCTGCGCGGACTGGCGGCGCATCTGCGCGAGCGGCCGGACGGCCCGCCGGAGCGCTGACCCCGGCGGCCGTTCCCGCCGGTCAGAACTCCGCCCGGATCGAAAAGGCGATGTTCCGCGGCAGGCCCAGCTGCCAATAGGACGACCGGTAATCCTCGCCCTTTCCGTCCGGTAGCGCAGGCCGAGGTCGAGGATGGTGCGGCTGATTCCGCTCTCAATCCCGGACGTTCACGGCTAAAAATCCGGTTGCCCGGAAATTCGCAGCGAACATATTCCGCGATATTGCCGATATCGGCCGCGGCGCCTCATCGAGAGAAAATTAGGACCGTGGCGGTTTCCGTTGTATCATTGTTTCCGGTAGTGCGCTGGCGGCCTCGATCCCGCCGCGTTGCAGGCGTCCGCGCCATCGGACTTTATGGTCTGCGCCTGGGCGGCCAGTCCTCTGCGATGGCTGGCGGCTATGCGGAAGGAGACTTTCTGCGGCGCTTTTAGTGCGCTCCCTGGCGCTTGAACATAGGAGCCATTGGAAAGGAGAGATAGCATCACGGGCACCAGACCATGTTTTGGCCCATGGCGGCTTGTCGAGGCTCTGTTGTGCCTGATCCTCGGCCTGTTCCTGCTGTGGGGCCCGCCTGGTTCGGCGCGGGTCGAGCCCACGGCGCCCGTGCTGACCATCGAAGGCGCGATTGGTCCGGCGACCTCCGACTATATCATTCGCGGCCTTGAGCGAGCGGCCAATGATGGCGCGCCCCTGGTCCTCATCGAGATGGACACGCCGGGCGGACTCGACACCGCGATGCGCGACATCATCAGGGAGATATTGCGTTCTCCGGTGCCGGTGGTGACCTATGTGAGCCCGAGCGGCGGGCGGGCGGCAAGCGCGGGCACCTATATTCTATATGCCAGCCACATCGCGGCGATGGCGCCGGGCACCAATCTGGGTGCGGCGACGCCCGTCCGGATCGGCGGCGGAGGGAATCCGCTCTCCGGCACGCCGGACAAGGGGGAGCAGGACAAGAAAGCGGAGCCTGAATCGCAGGACGCAAGCGAGGCAAAGGCGCGCAATGACGCCATTGCGTATATCCGGTCCCTTGCCGAGTTGAGGGGACGCAATGCGGATTGGGCGGAAGCGGCGGTGCGAAGCGCGGCCAGCCTTTCCGCCAGCGCCGCGCTCGAACAAAAGGTGATTGACCTCGTCGCCCGCGATCGGGGCGACCTTCTGGCCCAGCTCGATGGGCGCACGGTTGTCGCCGGAGGAAGGGAGGTCAGGCTCGCCACGCGCAATCTTGCCTTGACCGAAGCGGCTCCCAACTGGCGCACGCGCTTGCTCGGTGCGATCACCGATCCGAATATCGCCCTGATCCTGATGATGATCGGCGTCTACGGCCTGATGTTCGAGTTTATGAACCCCGGTGCGCTCTATCCGGGAACCATCGGTGCCATCTGCCTCCTCACCGGCCTCTATGCGTTTGCGGCGTTGCCGGTGAACTATGCCGGATTCGCGCTTATCCTGCTCGGCATCGCCCTGATGGCGGCGGAAGCCTTTTCACCATCCTTCGGAATATTGGGTATCGGAGGACTGGTCGCATTCGCGCTCGGCGCCGCGATCCTGATCGATACCGACGTGCCGCAGTTCCGGATAAGCTGGCCGGCGCTCGGTGCCGTGGCGATAGCGAGCCTGGCGATGACCTTCGTGATCATGCGCCTGGCGCTGACATCCCGGCGGCGAAAAATCGTCAGCGGCCGGGAGGAATTGATAGGCGCGACGGGAACGGTCCTCGACTGGAGCAACGGAAGCGGGCATGTTTTCGTGCACGGCGAGCGCTGGCAGGCTGCGAGCAGCGATGATCTGCCCGCGGATACGCCGGTGCGCATCACAGGTCTCGATGGTTTGACGCTCGACGTGGCGCCCATCGAGCTGGCGCCGGTCGATCCGGTCGATAACGTCATTCAATCCAGGGAGAAGCAGGATGGATATGTTCGGTAGCCTGGCGTTTTACATTCCGGCGATCATCCTCGCCCTTCTGTTCCTGACCGCAGCCATCAAGGTGCTGCGCGAATATGAACGCGGCGTTGTGTTCACTCTCGGCCGCTTCACCGGCGTCAAGGGGCCCGGCCTCATCCTGCTTATTCCCTATGTCCAGCAGATGGTCCGAATGGATCTCAGAATGGTGGTGCTAGAGGTGCCGACACAGGACGTGATCTCGCGCGACAATGTCTCGGTCCGGGTAAGCGCGGTGATCTATTTCCGGGTGATCGATCCTGAACGGGCCACGATCCAGGTCGAGAACTTCATGCAGGCGACAGGCGAACTCGCCCAGACGACGTTGCGCTCGGTGCTGGGCAAACACGACCTCGACGACATGCTGGCCGAACGCGACAAGCTCAACGCCGACATCCAGCAGATTCTCGATGCCCAGACCGATGCCTGGGGCATCAAGGTCGCCAATGTCGAGATCAAACATGTCGACATCGATGAATCGATGGTTCGCGCGATCGCCCGCCAGGCCGAGGCCGAGCGTGAAAGGCGCGCCAAGATCATCAATGCCGAAGGTGAGCAACAGGCGGCGCAGAAGCTGCTCGAAGCCGCGGAAATCCTCGGAGAGCGGCCGGAGGCGATGCAATTGCGTTACCTCTCGACCTTGAATGTCATCGCCAACGAACGCAGCTCGACGATCGTCTTTCCATTCCCGATGGACTTCAAGGATTTCCTGAACGCACTTCCGCGCGGCGGGAAAGAGAATGGGGATTCCCTGTGAGGGCTGCAAACCGTCCTTGCAGGCGCGAAGCCGCGCGGATTCCGAGGGAGAGTGAATATCTCTCAAGTCACTGATTTAACATGAGGATATGGTGCCGCAGAAGGGACTCGAACCCCCGACCCCATCATTACGAATGACGTGCTCTACCAGCTGAGCTACTGCGGCGTTCCGACGGATGGTCCGTCCGGGACGGCGCTGCGCATAACAGCACCGGCCGGTGCTGGCAAGCCGGATCGTTCAGTCAGCGCAACGGTTGCTGCAAAACGGAGGTGACAGGCGGTCCGCCGTCGCCCCTCCGCCGCGGTCGGTCGCTTTCTCCTTGCGCCGTTCCGCGCGAAGCCTTGCTTTTATAGAGTGTTAACCATGGCCATGCGACATTCGGGAAAGACTTATCGGCTCGTTGCAGCAGCTTGAACGGAAACCCTATGGACAGCTTACGCGGTCAGAACGAAATCGAGGCCAGCGCTCCTTATGAGGATGAGGCGATCGAGGCGCCGCCGGTCATCGCCGGGTCGGAACGCCGCATGCAGGTGCGCGCCTATAATTACTGGGTTTCGCTGCTCGGCAATCGGGGCTTTCCGTCGATAGAGGATCTGAACCCGGAGGAGATGGAGGATTTCGGCGCCTTCAGCGTGCTGCTGGACTTTTCGCTGGGGCTGGAAAATCCCGCGATCATCTATCTCGGCTCGGCGCTGCGCGACGAATGCGGCATCACCGGCACGATCGAGCGCATCGACCAGGTGCCGCCCCGTTCGCTGCTCTCGCGCCTGACCGACCATTATCTCCAGATCATTGCCAACGCCGCTCCGGTGGGATTCGAGGCCGAATTCACCAACCAGCGCGGCGTCGAGATCATGTATCGCGGCATTTTGATGCCCTTTTCCTCCAATGACGAGACGATCGACTTCATCTACGGCGTCATCAACTGGAAGGAAGTCGCCAGCCAGACGATGCTCGACGGGCTGGGGGAAGAGATACGCGCGGCGCTCGCCAGCCCGGATGCGGCGCGGCAGGGGGATGGGGCGATCTGGGCCGAGGGGCCGTCGGCCACCGCCGATTTCGACCTTTCCGAACCGATGGATGCGGAAGTGCTCGCCGTCGAAGCCCGGCAGGAAGAGGGCGCGGAACTGGACCTTGCCGCGTTCGAGCGGGAGGAGCCGCTCGACCTGGTGGATGTCGCGCCGGAACCCGCGCGGGACGAGCCGCTTGTCGATGTCGCGGACTGGGAAGCCGCCGTCGAGCACGATCCCATCGGCATAGAGGATATCGATCCGGCTCTGGATGCGGAGATGGATGCGGCCCCGCCCATGCCGGCCGAAGCGGCGGAGGAAGGGCTTTCCGCGCGGCTGACCCTCGCCCGGCAAAGCGCCGCCGAGGCGGGCGAGAATGACGCGCGCAGCCGCGTCGCCCTGTATCGCGCGATCGGCAACGCCTATGATTTCGCGCTCGAAGCCCGCGCCGCGCCGGAGGATTATGACGCGCTGCTGAAGGAAGCGGGCATCGCCGTGCAGGCGCGCAGCCCCAATACGGCGGTGATCAAGCTCGTCTTCGGCGCCGATCACGACAAGACGCGGATCGCCGAATATGCCTGCGCACTGGATTACGCCTTTGCGCGCGGCCTCGCCGGGGGAGAGCTGCCGGGACAGCTGCTGTCGCACGAAGGCGGCCTCAAGGGGCTGGTGCGCGACATGCGCGCCGAACGCCGGGCGGAAAGCGCGGCCGGAAAGACGGACCGCCCCGTCCGCCGGATCGACCGGGCGGTGCGGCGGCTGAGCGATGCTCATGCGGTGGACGCGGCGGCGCTGCCGTTCGACGAGCATGGCCTCGCCGTGGTGGTCGCCCGGCGCGAGGCGGATGGCGGGATCGCGCTGGTGGCCGGGGTCGACATGGCGGACAAGGCCGCGCAGAAGATATTGATCGAGGCGAGCAAGGGCCTCTGAGGCCGGTCCGGTGGGCCTTCGCGCGCCGTCATCGCCCGAGGCCGCCTGCCCGAAGGGGCGGCGCGCCGGGCGTTGCCGTCGGCCGATGGCCCCTGCAGCTGTTGCCTTCCTGATGTTTAACGGCATGATGGAGCGGTCGAGGCCGGGACAGGCCGCCATGCCCCTTGCGGGCCGTGGCCGCGCTTTCCTTTCCTCGCACCATCGGAGCGATCATCGAAGCGTTTTGCAGGAGCGGATCGGATATGGCCAGGAAGGTTGCGGCGGAAGAGTCTCCGCTGACGGGCGCATTGGGCGAAGCGCTGGCGCAGGGCAGCCTGCCCGGCGAACGCGAGGATTTCAGCGCCGGGGAAATCCATGAGGCCGCGCTGTTCATGGCCCGCGCCGCCGCCACGCGGCACAATGGCGCGCCGTCGATCCTGATCGAGCAGAGGGGCGCCGCCGACGCTGCGGCGAAAAAGGGCGACGCCGCGCGCGGCGGGCAGAAGCTGCACATCGCGATCGTCAATGACGACATGCCGTTCCTGGTCGACAGCATCGCCAACTGCCTCGCCCGGCAGGGCCTCATCATCCGGCGGCTGATGCATCCGGTGCTGAGCGTCGAGCGGGATGCGAAGGGCAGGCTGACCGGGATATTGCCCGACGACAGCCCCGGCGCGCGGCGGGAATCGATGATCTATATCGGCGTCGAGCGCACCACCGCGCGCCAGCGCGAGGGGCTGGAGGCGGAGATCGCCGGCACGCTCGCCCATGTCCGCGCCGCCGTCGCCGACTGGGGGCGGATGCGCGAGGAACTGGCCGCCGACGCCGACCGGCTGGCCGATGACGAAGGCGCGGCGCTGCTGCGCTGGCTGCTCGCCCGCAACCTGACCCAGACCGGCTATCAGCGCTGCCAGCGCGACGGCAGCTGCGAGGCGACGCTGGGCATCGCCGCGCTGGAGAGCGACCCGCTGCTCGCGCCCTCAACGATAGAGGCGGCGTTCAACTGGTTCGAGGAAGGCGGCCGCGCGCCGCTCATCGTCAAGAGCAACCGCGCCTCGCGCGTCCATCGCGCCGGGCTGCTCGACCTGTTCATCGTGCCGGTGCGCGAGGGCAAGACGATCCGCGCGCTGTCGATCCATGCGGGCATGTGGACCAGCGCCGCGCTGGCGACCGCGCCCGACCGGGTGCCGATGCTGCGTTCCGCGCTGGCCGCGCTGATGGAGAAATACGGATTCGATCCGGGCGGCCATGCGGGCAAGGCGTTGTTCCATGCGCTGACCGTGCTGCCGCACGACATCGTGATCGGCTTCGACCGGCACACGCTGGAGCGGCTGGCGCTGACGCTGATGTCGCTGTCCGACCGGCCCCGGCCCAAGCTGGTGCTGGCGACCTCCTCGCTGGCGCGGCATCTTTACGCCTTCGTCTGGATCGGCCGCGACGATGCGACCACCGCGCGCCGCATCGCCATTCAGGAAATGCTGGAAAAGGCGGCCAATGCGCCGCTGCTCGCCTGGTCCACCGCGCTGGAGGAAAGCGGCCTCGCGCTGCTGCGCTTCACGTTCGACCTGCGCGACGGCGGGGCGACGCCGGACGAGGCTCCGCTGGACGCGCAGATCAAGCATATGGTGCGCGGCTGGGCGCCCGCGATCGAGGATGCGCTGGCGCGGACCGAGGGGGCGGAGCGGGCCGAGCGGCTGGCCGATGTATATGCGGAGGGCTTCCCGCCCAATTACCGCTTCGGCTCCGGCCCGGAAGAGGCGGCGCTCGACATTGTGGAGATGGCGAAGCTGCGCGACGACGGGGACCGCCGCGTCCGCTTCTATCGCCGCGCCGAGGACCGGAGCGACGAACTGCGGCTGAAGCTCTACAGCCGCGCGGCGATCACCCTGTCCGACGCGGTTCCGGCGTTCGAGAATTTCGGCTTCCGCGTGATAGAGGAGATCACCACGCCGATCGCCGGGGGGGGATGCGGGCATATCCACCGCTTCCTGCTCGCCCGCCGCGATCGTGAGGCGGCCGCGCCCCTGCTCGACCGCGCCGGCATATTGCAGACCAGCCTTGCCTGCGTGCTGATGGGCGAGGCGGAGGACGACCGCTTCAACGAGCTGATCGTCTCGGTCGAGCTCGACCCGCGCGCCGCCGTGCTGCTGCGCGCCTTCTACCGCTATTTGCGGCAGACCGGCATGCCCTATGCGATCGATACCTTCGTCGAGACGCTGCGGCGCGAGCAGGCGGTGACGCGCGCGCTGGTGGACCTGTTCCACGCGCTGCACGATCCGGCGTTCGCGGGCGACCGGGAGGAGGCCGCGCACATTGCCGACGAGGCGGTGGTCGCGGGCCTCGCCGAGGTGTCGGCGATCGACGAGGACCGCATATTGCGCCTGATCCATGCGGTGATCCATGGCTGCCTGCGCACCAATTTCTTCGTCGACAGCGGGCGGCTGGCGCTGGCGTTCAAGATCGACAGCGCGCAGGTGCCCGGCCTGCCGAGGCCGGTGCCGTGGCGCGAAATCTGGGTCTATTCGCCCCGGCTGGAGGGCATCCACCTGCGCTCCGGCCCCGTGGCGCGGGGCGGGCTGCGCTGGTCCGACCGACGCGACGATTTCCGCACCGAGATACTGGGCCTGATGAAGGCGCAGCGGGTGAAGAACGCGGTGATCGTGCCCGCAGGCGCGAAGGGCGGCTTCTACCCCAAGCAATTGCCCAATCCGGCGGTGGACCGCGACGCGTGGCTGGCCGAGGGGACGGAAAGCTATCGCATCTTCGTCCGCTCGCTGCTGTCGGTGACGGACAATATCGTCGCCGACCAGGTGGTGCACCCCGACGGCATGGTGGTCCGCGACGGCGACGACCCTTATTTCGTCGTCGCGGCGGACAAGGGCACGGCGAGCTTCTCCGACGTCGCCAA
>Ga0180222_1002951_pt1 | contig 12112 bp, 8 predicted proteins | sample eDN5th37CKraftOP_FD_151336 | JGI IMG/M metagenome (GOLD analysis project Ga0180222, IMG submission 151336) | Enriched Organic Plus compost microbial communities from Emeryville, California, USA - eDNA 5th pass 37_C Kraft OP (version 2) (version 2) ... | reverse complement strand
CGCCCGCTCGGCTTCCAGCAGCCGGTGCATCAGCCGGGCGACGCTGTCGAGCGGCCAGGCGCGGGCCTGCCGCTGGACCGCCGGCTTGTCCTTCCAGAAGATCGCCCTGCCCATCGCCTCGATCGCACGGTCGAGGCCGCTGCGTTCCGCCTCCGCGTGGATCTGGCCGATCAGCGTCGCGCGGGCGATCAGCGGGCGGGTGACGGAGGCGAGCGCAGTGCCGCTCGCCGCCATCATCGACAGTTCATGATGCAGCGTGTCGATATCGCCGCCGAACACCGCATTGACCAGCGGGCCGACATCGGCCTCCACCGCCTCGGCCGACAGCGCATCGAAGGCCTCGGCGCTGGCGTCGGCAGGCTGTTCGGGCGTGGCGTCGCAATAGAGCGCCAGCTTCTCCACCTCCCCCGCCATCAGCGCGCGGTCGTTTCCGGCCGCCTCGGCGATGCGGCGGGCGAGATCGGGCGTCAGCCGCAACCCCCGCTCCCGCGCGAGTCCCGCGACGATCTGCGCGGCATCCTTGTCGTCCGGGGCATAGCTGGCATAGGCCAGCGCGGCAGGATGATCGAGGCACAGCTTCGCCAGCTTCGACGTCGCTTTTATAGCGCCTGCTACAATTACCACGGGATTGCCTGCCTGCGGGGCGGTCAGCAGCGCCTCCACCGCGGCGACGCTCTCTTCCCCCGCGCCGCTGACCCTGATCCACCGCCGGTCGCCGAACATCGAAAGCGAGGCGGCTTCGTCGGCCAGCCGCGCCGGGTCGCCGCGCAGCGTCGCGCCGTCGAGGTCGATCCGCTCCGCCTGATTGCCCATCGCGCGTTCCAGCCGCTTGACCAGCGCCATGCTGCCCGCCTCATCGGGGCCGTAGAGCAGGAAGAGGCGGACGTCCGGCGAGGGTGCGTCCATCGCCTTTTCCATCTGGGGAAGCCTCGCCGCCTTCATGGCGCGGGCCTAGCGGGTGCCGGAAGCGACGGCGGGATCGGCCGTGACCTTCCGCGCCATATGGGTGATGATCTGGTCCGCGACGATCTGCGACAGGCGTTCGAGCGCGGTGTCTTCCGCCGCGATGGTCGCATATTCGCTGCTGGCGACGTCGATGCCGACATCGGATCCGGCGGTCGCGTCCATCACCACCGCCCCGGTCGCCACGTCGAACAGCTGATAGCGGGCGCGCAGCGTCCTGCGCTCGCGCGTCACCGCATCGTCGGGGCGGACGCCGATGCCCATGATCTCGTCGTCCAGCTTCACCACCAGCCGGTAATGCGGGCCGTTGCCGCCGGAAATCGCCGCCAGCCGGTCATGCAGCGCATTGCGGACCAGCCAGCCGCCCTTCCCCTCGATCGGCGCGATCTCGACGCTGCCGAGCGTGCGCGCGACCGCGCCGCTGGTACCGCCCGCATAGAGCGGCCGCAGCCCGCAGCCCGCCAGCAGCGGCGTCAGGGCCAGCAGCAGCAGCGCGGCCCGGTGCGGAACGGTGCGGGCGATCAGGCGAGTCATATCACCAGATTGACCAGACGGTCGGGAACCACAATGATTTTCTTCGGCACCGCCCCGTCCAGCGTGCGCGCGACATTGGGCGCGGCGAGCGCCAGCGCCTCCACCTCGGCCTTGGGCAGGCCCTTGGCGACGGTGATGGTGTCGCGCAGCTTGCCCATCACCTGCACCGCGATCGTCACCTCGTCGTCGACCAGCAGCGCCGGGTCGACTGGCGGCCAGGCGGCGTCGGCGATCAGCCCCTCGCCGCCCATGTCCGACCACGCCTCTTCGGCGAGATGCGGCACCATCGGCGCGACCAGCAGGGCGAGCGCGCGGATCGCGTCCGCGCGGCTGGCGGAAGGCGCGGCCTTCTCGATCGCATTGGCGAGTTCGTAGATCTTCGCCACCGCCTTGTTGAAGGACAGCGCCTCGATATCCTTGGCGATGCCGTCGATGGTCTGGTGCAGCTTGCGGTCGAGCGCCTTGTCGGAACCGTCCTCGCCCCGCTCGTCCGCCTCGCCGAACAGCCTCCAGAGACGATTGACGAAGCGCCACGACCCTTCGATGCCGCTCGCCGTCCACGGCAGGTCGCGTTCCGGCGGGCTGTCGCTCAACATGAACCAGCGCACCGCGTCGGCGCCATATTGATCGATGATATCGTCGGGATCGACGACATTCTTCTTCGATTTCGACATTTTCTCGACACGGCCGAGCGTCACCGGCTCGCCTGTATCGCTCACTACAAAAACATCGCCGCGCTTCTCGATCTCCTGCGGGGCGAGCCAGCGGCCGTCGGGCGCCTTGTAGGTTTCGTGCGTCACCATTCCCTGCGTGAACAGGCCGGCGAACGGCTCCTTCACGTCAATGAGGCCGATATGGCTGAGCGCCCGCGTCCAGAAGCGCGCATAGAGCAGGTGCAGGATCGCATGCTCGACGCCGCCGATATATTGCCCGACCGGCAGCCAGCGCTCGGCCTCCGCCTTGTCGAACGGCCTGTCGTCGGGCTGGCTGGCGAAGCGGATGAAATACCAGCTCGAATCGACGAAGGTGTCGAGCGTGTCCGTTTCCCGTCGCGCCGGCTGGCCGCATTGCGGGCAGTCGACATGCCGCCAGGTCGGGTGGCGCTCCAGCGGGTTGCCGGGTATGTCGAAGCTCACATCCTCCGGCAGCTTCACCGGCAGCTGGTCCTTGGGCACCGGCACCACGCCGCAGCCGTCGCAATGGATGAACGGGATCGGCGTGCCCCAATAACGCTGGCGCGACACGCCCCAGTCGCGCAGGCGCCAGATCGTCGTGCCCTGCCCCCAGCCTTCGGCTTCGGCGCGGGCGATGACGGCGGCCTTGGCGGTTTCCACGTCCATGCCGTCGATGAAACCGCTGTTGATGAGCTTGCCGGGGCCGGTATAGGCTTCCTCGCCGATCGGCTTGTCCTCATCGCCGGGCACGGCCACCACGCGCGGCGTGGGCAGCATGTACTTGCGCGCGAAATCGAGGTCGCGCTGGTCGTGCGCGGGCACCGCCATCACCGCGCCGGTGCCGTATTCCATCAGCACGAAATTGGCGACGAACAGCGGCAGCCTGCGATCCGGCAGGAACGGGTGGATCACGCTGAGGCCGGTGTCGTAGCCCTTCTTCTCCTGCGTCTCCACTTCGGCGGCGGCGGTGCCGGTGCGGCGGCATTCCTCGGCGAAGGCGGCGAGCTGCGCGTCCTTTTCCGCCAGCGCCAGCGCGATCGGGTGATCGGCGGCGATCGCGGCGAAGCTCGCGCCGAAGATGGTGTCGGGCCGGGTGGAGAATACCTCCAGCTCCGTGATGTCGCCCACCGGGGCGTCCAGTTTGAAGCGGAATTGCAGGCCCTGGCTCTTGCCGATCCAGTTTTCCTGCATCAGCTTCACCTTGTCGGGCCACTGGTCCAGCCCCTTCAGCCCTTCCAGCAGATCGTCGGCGAACTGGGTGATCTTCAGGAACCACTGATTGAGCTTGCGCTTTTCCACCAGCGCGCCGGAGCGCCAGCCGCGCCCGTCGATCACCTGCTCATTGGCGAGCACCGTCATGTCGACCGGGTCCCAGTTGACCGCGCTTTCCTTGCGATAGACGAGGCCCGCCTCATAGAGGTCGAGGAACAGCGCCTGTTCGTGCCCGTAATAGTCCGGCTCGCAGGTCGCGATCTCGCGGCTCCAGTCCAGCGCGAAGCCCAGCTTCTTCAACTGCGCCTTCATGTTGGCGATGTTGGAGCGGGTCCAGTCGCCGGGGTGCACCTTCTTTTCCATCGCCGCGTTTTCGGCGGGCATGCCGAACGCGTCCCAGCCCATCGGGTGCAGCACCTCATGGCCGATCATCCGGCGATAGCGCGCCAGCACGTCGCCCATCGTATAGTTGCGCACATGGCCGATATGGATGCGCCCGGACGGATAGGGGAACATCTCCAGCACATAGGACCGGGGCTTGGTCGAGGCATCGTCCGCGCGGAAGCTCTGCTTCTCGTCCCAGATGCGCTGCCATTTGGCATCCGCCTCCAGCGGATTGAAGCGCCTTTGCATGTCTACAGCTCCCTGACGGGGCTGCGCCAAGGGCGGCCCCGACCTGTTCAATCGAAAATCAGGACGGGCGATCAGCCCTGGCCGAGCGCCATGTGGCGCAGGCTGCGCGCGCGGGTGAGGATGATCTCCTCCAGCTTCTGCACGGTGGCGGCTTTGACCGGCGCGTCGACCCACTGGCCGTTCTGCAGCACCTGGCGGCTGGCGGCGACGCGCAGCGCGTCGGCGCGCAGATCCTGATCCAGGATCGACACGGTCAGCTTCATCCGCTCATTGGGCGCGGACGGGTTGGCATACCAGTCGGTGACGATGACCCCGCCATTGGAATCGGTCTGCACCAGCGGCATGAACGACAGGGTGTCGAGCGTCGCCCGCCACAAATAGCTGTTGACGCCGATGGTCGTCACCTTGGAGGCGGCGAGATCGGCCTTCGGCCTGCTCTTGCCGCCGCAGGCGGCGAGCGCGCCCACCAGGGCAAGCACGCAGAGTCGGGTGAGAAGGCTGGACGATAACCGCACGGTCATGGGGCACTTTCTTCAACTGGCGGAACGGGGGACGCCCGATCCCTTGATGATCGCTTGCCGCATCTATAGCCGCACTGGCCCGATCGGCAAGCCTGCCTGATGGCATGGAGCCGCCCGTCGCGCAAGTATCGCGCGGATGCGAGCCAGATGCGAGCGCGCGATTCGCCGTGCATCGGCGGGCGGGCTGTGTGTTTTTCGCAACAAGGGAAAAAATAACCGAGTCCGGTTCTGGTCTTTTGCGAGCCGTTCGCCTATCCTCATGTCAGACATATAAATGGACTTGCGAAGAGTCGGGCTGGAGTCATGGTTGGGCTAAGGGGGTATATCACAGCGATCGCGCTGGCGGGCAGTGTTTCCGCACTTGTTGCCGCGCCTGCGATCGGCGCCGCGAGCGACCTGCTGAAACAGGCCGCCATCGCCCCCGTATCGCTCAACGAGCTGGGCAGCATCACTTCCTTCACGCCCACCATTCGCGACGAAAAGCTGTCCTCGGCCTATGCGAAGGCCAGCCTCAGCCGCAATGCGCGCAATTTTCGGTTTACCCCGACCAGCGGATCGATGAGCGGCCGCCGCTCGATCACCGTGCTGGTGCGCGCCGACAGCGCGATGGTGCGCGCCGCCGAGCGGGGCGCGTCGCCGCTCAATATCGAACCGCTGGCCTTCAACCTCGACGCCTCGCGCGGCTGGCGCAAGTTCGCGCTGCCCGAAGCGGTCGGGCGCAAGCCGCTCGACCCGGTTTCGACCGAGCTGGCCGGTGGCGCGCATAATTTCTCGCTGGAGAGCAAGGGCGGTTCGCGCCTGAAGGCGAATGTGCAGCTTGAGGCGCGCCGCGATACCGGCGTGACGCCGACGCTTGCGCCGGAACTGCCGTACAGCGTCGATCTGGGCAGCAGCTATTCGCTGACGCGCAACCTCAACGTGACGGCGGGCGTCCGCTATGGCGGGCCGGACAATCGCCTCGGTCCGATCACCGATCAGCGGCAGGACAACCAGGCCGTCTATATCGGCACGATCTTCAAATTCTGATTTTGATGGCTGGCTTTAGAGCCTGAAGGCCCGTCTGCCGGTCCTGAGTCGCGGTGGCAGGCTGGAGCAGGCTCGCCAGCTTCATCCGCCTCCGTTCAGGCTGAACCCCCGTTTGTGCCGAACCTGATTTCCGCTCGGGCTGGGCCTGTCGAAGCCCAGCCCTTCTTCGGTACGGGGATCACGCCTTTTGGATCGTGTGGCCCTGCCCTCGCTCAGCGCATCGATAGCAGCCCAGCCATGGGCGCCGAACGGCCGCACCCGCCGAAAGCGCGCGGCGTCCATTCCGCCCAGCGCGATGACGGGCAACCCGGCCCCCTGCGCCAGCAGGCCGAAGCGGATCGGGCCGAGCGCGGCGGCGCCGGGATGGGAGCGGGTCGGGAAAACCGGGGAGAGAAAGACGATATCGGCCCCGGCCCGCCGCGCGGCGACCAGATCGCGCCGGTCATGGGCGGGCATCGACAACAGCAGGCCCGCACGACGGAGCGTCCGGCTTCCCCCCGCCCCCGCCCAGCCGGGCCGGTGCACGCCATCCAGTTGCAGCGGGGATCGCTCCCCGTCGCTTCCCGCGTCGAACAGCAGCAGGCCGCGCCGTCGCGTCACCTCGCCGATCCGGTGCAACAGCGCCCGGCGACGGTCGGAAGGCAGGCGATAATGGCGGAAGACGACGCCGCTGCCTCTGGGCAATCGCGCGAGCGCGACGAACAGCGCGTCCTCGTCCACCCGCTCGTCGGTGAACAGCCACAGGCGGGGGGGGCGCCCGGTTCGGGAAAGCCTGTCTTTTCGGTGGAACCGGGCCATCGGCTTTTCTATAGCGTCCTCCATGACGAGTGCCAGCCCCGATACCGCCCCCTCCACGCCGCTGGAGGAAGTGCATGCCGCCATCGCCCGTGCCGCGCGGATCGCGGGGCGTTCGCCCGCGGACGTGCATCTGGTCGCGGTTTCCAAAACCCAGCCGGTCGAGGCGATCCGCCCGCTGCTGGCGACAGGGCATCGCGAATTCGGGGAAAACCGCGTGCAGGAAGCGCAATCCAAATGGCCCGCGCTCAAGGCGGAGCATCCCGATATCGTGTTGCACGGCGTCGGCCAGTTGCAGAGCAACAAGGCGGCCGATGCCGTCGCGCTGTTCGATTGCATCCATTCGCTCGACCGTCCGTCGCTGCTCAAGGCGCTGGCGCACGCGATGGATGCGGCGGGGCGGCGCATCCCCTGCTTCGTGCAGGTGAATATCGGCGAGGAGCCGCAAAAGGGCGGCTGCGCCATCGCCGATGTCCCCGCGCTGCTCGCCGCCGCGCGGGATGCCGATATCCCGGTTCTCGGCCTGATGTGCGTGCCGCCCGCCGATGTCGAGGCCGCGCCCTATTTCGCGCTGCTCGCCAAGATGGCGCGGGACGAGGGGCTTTCCGGCCTCTCCATGGGCATGTCCGGCGACTATGAAACGGCGATCATGCTGGGCGCGACCCATGTGCGCGTCGGCACCGCGCTGTTCGGTGCGCGGAATTATAGCGCCTGATAAATAAAGGTTGCCTCGGGTAAGCGGGGCGGGTGGAGCGCCTCCCATATTGGTCGAAAATTTTCACGCGGAGACGCGGAGGCGCGGAGGAGAAGGACTGAGCCTCAGGCTCTGCGTACCTTGCATGGGCTTGGCCAAGAGAGAGCAGGGTGTTTCTTTTCGGCTGGGCGCCAATATCTCCGCGCCTCCGCGCCTTCGCGCGAACCAAATGCGATCCATCCGCAGAACGGGAATCATCCCAAAAGAAAAAGGCGCCCCCGATCATGCAGGGGCGCCCCATATTCTGTAGTGTGCGCTTCAGAACTTGCCGCGCAGCGTGATGCCATAGGTACGCGGTTCGGCCAGATAGGCGGAGAAAAGCTGGGTTCCCGCCGCGAAGCTCGGCGCTCCGATCGCCTGCACCTGCGCCACCGAGCCCGCGCCTTGCAGCGGGGTGTTGAACGCCACCTGCGTATATTTGGTGTTGAAGACGTTCTGGCCCCAGAACTCCACCGCCCAGCGCTCGTCCGGGCCGCGCACGCCGACGCGGACGTTCCAGATGCTGTAGCCGTCCTGGATCTTCTCCGGGAACAGGTCGGACCCGGTGTTGTAGTCGCCGGTCATGCGCCCGTCGAAATAGACGAGGCCGGAAAGGCCGCTCGACCCCAGCGGCGGGGTCCAGGCGAAGCTGACCGTCGCCACATATTCGGGCGCATTGCTGTTGATGCTGCCGGGCAGCAGGAACAGCGCGGTGTCGAGCGGCGTGTTGCCGTCGCCGCTGCCCACCAGTCGGCTGCGGAACTTCGCCCGCGCATAGGTCATGCCCGCGCCCACCCGCACATAGGAAATGGGCGAGGCGCTCAGTTCCACCTCGATGCCCTGGCTGATGAGGCCCGCGGTCACGTCGTCGCAGGTCCGGCCCGCCGTCAGCGCCTCGTCGCAGCCGTTGATGTTCTGCACGACGAAGCTGGTGCCGTTGAAGGTGTTCAGCTGGAAATCGCTGAATTCCTGCCGGAACGCGGCGATATTGGCGCTGAACCGGCGGGTGGCGTATTTGAGGCCGATTTCGAACGCATCCACCTTCTCCGCCGCGAACCGCAGCGACGGCGCGTCGGCGGCGCTGCGCGGGAAGAAATAGGTGGCCGGGGACGAGGTCAGGGCCGACAGGCCGGTATTGCCCAGCTCGAACCGGTCGAGATTGTATCCGCCCGCCTTGTAGCCGCGCGAATAGCTGGCATAGACCAGCGTTTCCGGCGTCGGCTTGTAGGAGAGGACGGCGGTGCCGGACAGTTCGTCGTCGCTGAAGCTGTCGGAGAGCTGCAACGCGTTGAGGCCGGTGCTGCTGTTGCCGAGGCAGCCCAGCGACAATATGCCCTGCGCCAGCGCGGTGCCCGTGCCGAACGAGCCGAGCGCGAGATCGACCAGATCGTCGACCGCCCCCGGATTGCGCGCCTGCAGCGCGGCGCAGGCCGCATTGTCGTTGACGAAGCTGGCGCGCAGGCTCTTCTTCTCATGGGTATAGCGCAGGCCCAGCGTCAGATCGAGCTTATCTGTAATGTGCACTATATTATGCGTGAAGGCGGCGAAGCTCTCGCTCTTCTGCCGATAGCGCGCGTCCTGATCGCCCGCCGTGGTGCCGTTTGCACCGATATTGAGCAGTGTCTTCATCGCGCTGTTCAGGATCGGGTTGGTCACCTGCGGATCGATCACGAAGGCGCTCATCGCCGCGCGGTTGTTGCACGGCAGCGCCGCCGCCACCTGCGGCGAGGTCGCGAGAATGCGGCAGGCCGCGAACAGTCCGTAATCATTGCCGAAGCGGATATTGTCGACCAGCGTCAGCTTCTCGTTCGAATAATAGCCGCCGACCAGCCAGTCGAGCCTGTCGTCGAACGCCGCACCCTGCAACCGCAGCTCCTGTGTGAAGGTCTTGAACTGGCGATAGGTGTTGGGATCGCGATAGAGGATATCGGCGGCGTTATAGTCGTAATCGCCATAGTCGCGGGATTTATAATCGCGATAGGCGGTGATGCTGGTCAGCTTCGCCCCGCCGAAATCATAGTCGATCTGGCCCGAAACGCCCCAGTCGCGCAGCTTGCTGACATAGCCGCGGCCCGGCGTGATGCTGGTGCGGCGGCTATAGGGATCGACGGCGATCGGCTGGCCGCTGATCGTCCCCAATATGGTGGCGATGCGGCTGGTGCCGTTTTCGGCATAGTCGCCCGGCACGCCCGGCGTCGGGTCGACGACCTCGCGCGTCGAGATATAGACAGCGCCGCAGCAGCTTTCGTCGCGGCGGGTATAATCGCCGATCAACCGGACGGAGAGCGAGTCGTTCGGCTCCAGCAGCGCCTGCCCGCGCAGGAACCAACGGTCGCGATCGTTGGTTTCCCCGACCTTCGCCCCGGTGCGGTCGACCAGCTTCATGAAGCCGTCGCGTTGCGACCAGACGCCGTCGAGCCGCAGTGCGACCGTCTCGCTCAGCGGGCCGGTGACGCTGCCCGACAGGCGCCAGAAATCATAGTTGCCGTAGGTGACTTCGCCCTTTGCGCCGAAGGTGAATTCGGGCGACTGGGTGACGATGTTGATGAGGCCCGCCGACGCGTTGCGGCCGAACAGCGTGCCCTGCGGCCCGCGCAGCACCTCGACCCGCTCGATCTCGCCCAGATCGGTCAGCCCCGCGCCGGTGCGGGAGCGGTAGACGCCGTCGATGAACACCGCGACCGAGCTTTCGAGGCCGGGATTGTCGCCCACCGTGCCGACGCCGCGAATGCGGGCGGCGCCGTTCGCCTCGCTGCCGCTCGACGAAACGAGCAGCGACGGCGCGAGCTGGTTGAGTTGCCTGATGTCATTGGCGCCGCTGTTCTGAAGGCTGGCGGCCGATACCGCCGACACGGCGACCGGCACGCTCGACAGCGGGCTGGCGCGCTGGGTGGCGGTGACGATGATGACCATCGGGTCGTTCTCGTCCGCCGCCGCCTGTGCATTATCCCCGGCGGGGGTGGTTTGCGCCTGAATGGACATGGGAATAGCCAGCGCCAGAACGGCCACGCCTTCCCAAAGCAGATTGCCCCTTTTCATAGTGCATCCTTCTCCTGTTTACCCGACATTATGGCACGGCATTTATTTCTGTTTTGTAAGGACAGGCTAACAAAAGAATGGAGCCCCTGCCAGAGAAGGAATAGGGGGTTCGCCCTTCTTTTTTCATTCTTTTTCATTTGTCCCGGCCCCCTATCTTCCGGGGCGCGGCGAAGCTATAGCGCCGTTTCATGTCATCGCCCCGCGTTCAAGCTGAAAGCGCCGCGCCTTTTCGCGTGGCGGCGCTCTATCACTTCACCCGTTTCGACGATCCCGCCGCGCTGCGCGGGCCGGTGATGGAGCAGTGCCGCGCGCTCGACATATGCGGCACGCTGCTGCTTGCGGCGGAGGGGCTGAACGGCACGGTCGCGGGCATGGGCGACGCGGTGGAGCGGCTGGTCGGCTGGCTGCGCGCGCTGCCGGGCTGCGCGGAGATGGACGTCAAATATTCGACCGCATCCGAGCGCCCCTTCGGCCGGATGAAGGTGAAGCTGAAGCGGGAAATCGTCACCATGGGGGTGGAGGGCGTGGACCCGGCGCGCGACGCGGGCGTCTATGTCGAGCCGTGCGACTGGAACGCGCTGCTGGCCCGGCCCGATGTGGTGCTGATCGACACGCGCAACGATTATGAGGTGGCGATCGGCAGCTTCGCCGGGGCGATCAACCCGGACATCCGCACCTTCCGCCAGTTTCCCGGCTGGTTCGCGGAGCAGAAGGCGCAGTGGGAGCGGGAAGGCCGCGCCCCGCCCGCCGTCGCCATGTTCTGCACCGGCGGGATACGATGCGAGAAATCCACCGCCTTCGCCCGCTCCATCGGTTGCGAGGAGGTCTATCATCTGAAGGGCGGCATCCTCAAATATCTGGAGGAGGTGCCCGCCGAACGGAGCCTGTGGCAGGGCAATTGCTTCGTCTTCGACGAGCGCGTGTCGGTGGGCCACGGCCTCGCGCCGACGCAGGACCGTATGTGCCGCGCCTGCGGCCATGCCTGTGGGCCGGACGGGGAGCATGTCTGTCCGGCGGGGGAATAGGGCGGGTCGCTTTGGCCCAATGGGGGATCCTGGCCTTTACCGTCACCCTGAACTCGTTTCAGGATCCATTTCACCGGATTGAGCGGAGGCTATTGGGGCCTTGTGGATGCTGAAACAAGTTCAGCATGACGATGGGGCTATGTCCCTGCAACAACCCAAAAAAAAACCGCCCCGAAGGGCGGCTTGAAAGTTCTAGGAGAGGATGCCTGAAAGGCAGGTCCCTTTTGCGGTTGCGGCCGGAATCCCGCAAGTGCGAAGAAATTGTCACAGTTGCATTAATTGCAACTCACAGAGACAGCCTCGCTTTCCGTAGCGTCAATTCTACGCAGATCGCCGCTACTTTTCCGTTTTTTCCATGATCTTCGCTCAATGCGCCGCCTGCTCTCCCCGTTGCAGGCCGGAGGCGGCGAGCTGCGAATCGATTTCGGACATCAGCCCGTGCAGCGCGGGCAGGTCCTTCGCCTCGGCGCGCGCGACCAGAACGTCCTGCGTGTTGGACGCGCGCAGCAGCCACCAGCCTTCGGGCGTGCTGACCCGCGCGCCGTCGGTCGCGTCCACCTTCGCGCCGGACGCGTGGAGCCGGGCGAGCACCTCGTCGATCACCGCGAACTTGCGGCTCTCGTCGACCTGAAAGCGCATTTCCGGCGTGTTGATCATGTCCGGCATGTCGGAACGCAGCTGTGTGACGCTCTTGCCCAGCAGCGTCGCCGCGCGAATCAGGCGGATGGCGGCATAGAGCGCGTCGTCGAAGCCGTAATATTGATGCTTGAAGAAGATATGGCCGCTCATCTCGCCGGCGAGCGGGCTGCCCGTTTCCTTCATTTTGGACTTGATGAGGCTGTGCCCGGTCTTCCACATCAGCGGCTGGCCGCCCAGCTCGGCGATGCGGTCGTAAAGCGCCTGGCTGGCCTTCACATCGGCGATGATGGTCGCGCCCGGCTCTTCCTTCAGCACCGC
>Ga0180222_1002940_pt1 | contig 12165 bp, 8 predicted proteins | sample eDN5th37CKraftOP_FD_151336 | JGI IMG/M metagenome (GOLD analysis project Ga0180222, IMG submission 151336) | Enriched Organic Plus compost microbial communities from Emeryville, California, USA - eDNA 5th pass 37_C Kraft OP (version 2) (version 2) ... | reverse complement strand
CGCTGTCGGCGGCGCTGCTCGCGCTGATCGCGCCCGGCGACGAGGTGCTGCTGATCCAGCCGATGTACGATGCCTATCTGCCGCTCGTGCGCCGCGCCGGCGGCACGGCGAAGCTGGTCGCCATGGGCCCGCCCGGCTGGCGCCTGCCGCTCGACGCGATCGCCGCCGCGATCGGCCCGCGTACCCGGCTTGTCGTCCTCAACAATCCGCTCAATCCGATCGCCCGCGTGTTCGATGAGGGCGAGATCGCCGCGCTCGCCGCGCTCTGCGTCCGCAACGATCTGATCGCCGTCTGCGACGAGGTGTGGGAGCATGTGCTGTTCGACGGCCGGCGGCACCTGCCGCTGATCGCCGCCGAGGGGATGCGCGAACGTGCGGTGAAGATCGGCTCGGCCGGCAAGATCTTCTCGCTCACGGGATGGAAGGTCGGCTTCGTCGTCGCGGCTCCCGCGCTGCTCGGCCCGATCGCCAGGGCGCACCAGTTCCTCACCTTCACGACGCCGCCGAACCTGCAGGAGGCGGTCGCCTACGGCCTCGACAAGGATGAGGCCTATTTCCGGGAGATGCGCCTGGCCTACCAGCGCTCGCGCGACCGGCTGGCCGGCCGGCTCGCCGCAGCGGGCTATGCCGTGCTGCCGAGCGAGGGCACCTATTTCCTCTGCGTCGACCTCGCCGCGTCCGGCATTCCCCTCGGCGATCGCGCCTTCTGCCTGCGCGCCATCGAGGAGGCCGGCGTCGCCGCCATCCCGATCTCGGCCTTCTATGGCGAGAATGCGCCGACGTCGGTGATCCGCCTCTGCTTCGCCAAATCCGATGCGGTGCTCGACGAAGCCGCGACGCGGCTGGCCGCATTTGCCGAAAAGGTCCGCAATTGACGATGGCCGCCGCACACCCTTGGGGATAGATTCTCTACTTTACCGGAAGACAAACTAGGCTAGGAGACGCCATGACCGCCAAACGCCCCAACATCCTGCTGATCGTGGCCGACGATCTCGGCTTTTCCGATCTCGGTGCGTTCGGCGGCGAGATCGAGACGCCGCATCTCGACGCGCTCGCGCTTTCGGGCATCCGCTTCACCGGCTTCCATTCCGCCCCCGCCTGCTCGCCCACCCGCGCGATGCTGATGACGGGCACCGATCCGCACATCGCCGGCATCGGATCGATGCTGGAGGTCTCGGCCCCCGGCTTCGCCGGCGCGCCGGGCTATGAGGGCTATCTCAATCAGCGCGTCGTCACCCTGCCCGAGCTCATGCGCGATGCCGGCTACCGCACCCTCCTCTCGGGCAAATGGCATCTCGGCGATACCGCGACGAGCAAGCCGGTCGCCCGAGGCTTCGAACGCAGCTTCGCCTTCCTGCCGGCCGGCGGCAGCCATTACGGCCAGGGCGAGCTCAACCGCTTCGCGACGGTCGAGGCGCTCTACGAGGAGGATGGCGTCCCGGTGGAATCCTTGCCGGACGATTTCTACTCGTCCGATTATTTCGCCACCAAGCTGATCCATTATCTCGCCGAGCGCGAGGATGATCGTCCCTTCTTCGCCTACCTGCCCTTCACTGCGCCGCACTGGCCGCTCCAGGCGCCCGACGCGGAGATCGCCAAATATCGCGGCCGCTATGACGACGGCCCGGACGCGCTGCGCGCGCGCCGGCTCGCGCGGCTGAAGGCGCTCGGCCTGTGCGATCCGCAGGTCGAGCCGCACCCGGTCGTCGCCGACGAGCCCGAATGGGATGCGCTCGACGACACCGGGCGGGCCTGGTCCGCCCGGACGATGGAGGTCTATGCCGCGATGGTCGATCGCATGGACCAGAATGTCGGCCGCGTGCTCGCCCATCTGCGCTCGACCGGCCAGCTCGAGGACACGCTCGTCTTCTTCCTCTCGGACAATGGCGCCGAGGGAGCGATCGTCGAGGCGATGCCGCTCTACGGGCCGATGATCGTCGATCGCGTGAAACGCTATTACGACAACAGCCTCGCCAATCTCGGCCGGCCGACGAGCTGCTGCTGGTACGGCCCGCGCTGGGCGCAGGCGGCGACGGCGCCGTCGCGGCTGCACAAATCCTATACCTCGCAGGGCGGCATCCGCGTCCCGGCCTTCGCCAGCGGCCCCGGCGTCGCGCGCAGGGGCGAGATCGGCCATGCCTTCTCGACCGCGATGGACGTGCTGCCGACGATCCTCGACATTGCCGGGGTGGCGCCGGCGGGCGATCATTATGCCGGACGCCCGGTGGCGCGGCCGCGCGGCCGCTCGATGGCGCCCTGGCTCGCCGGCAGGGCCGAGGCCGTGCATCCGGAGGAGACCGAGACCGGCTGGGAGCTGTTCGGCCGCCGCGCCGTCCGCAAGGGCGACTGGAAGGCGCTGTGGCTGCCGCAGCCGCTCGGCACCGGCGATTGGCAGCTCTACGATCTCGCCGCCGATCCCGGCGAGATCCACGACCGCGCCGCCGATCGGCCCGAGATCCTGGCCGATCTGCGCGGCGCCTGGGAACGCTATGCCGCCGAGACCGGGGTCCTCCCGACCCCGGTCAGCGTGTTCGAGCTCGAGACGGCGCTGGTGGGATGATGGGGTGCCGGCCCCTCGCCCGATCCGTCATCCCGGCGAAAGCCGGCACCCATTCAGCGCTCCGTCGCAGGATGGTCCCGGCGGCGCGCCCTTCCTTCATCGAAGCGCGAACGGATCCCGGCTTTCGTCGGGATGACGCTTGGAATTGCTGCCTGGCATGACGACCCCCGATACCCCTCTCCCTGCCCGCCGCCTCGCCGCCTTCGCGATGCTCGGCGTCGCGACGGGCGGCTTCAACATCCCCCTCCAGGCCTATCTGCCGGCCTTCTACGCCCAGTCGATGGGCCTCGGCCTGCAGACGGTCGGCACGATCTTCCTCGTCAGCCGGCTGTGGAGCGCGTTCAGCGATCCGGTGGTCGGCTGGCTGTCCGATCACACCCACACCCGTCTCGGCCGGCGCAAGCCGTGGATCCTCGGCGGCGGCCTGCTCTTCCTCGTCGCCGCGCTCGCCGTCTTCCTGCCCCCGCGCGGCGCGGGCGGCGCGTGGCTCGCGATCGGCCTGCTTGCGCTCTGCCTCGGCTGGACGGCCACGGCCACGCCCCATTATGCGTGGGGCGGTGAGCTTTCCGCCGATCCGCGCCAGCGTGCGCGCATCCAATCCTATATCCAGACGGCCGCCTCGATCGGCGTCTTCGCCGTCCTGCTGATGCCCGCCGCCTTCGAGTTCCTCCACATCGGCGACGCCAAGCTCCACGTCCAGGCGATGGGGATTTTCGTCGTCGTCGCGCTGGCCATCGGCCTCGCGCTGATCGCCGCGCTGTTCCGCGAGACGCCGAGCGTGCGCGCCGCGGCGCCGGCACAGGCGAAGGGTGCGCTGCGTGGGGTGCTGCGGGATCGGCTGCTCTGGCGGATCATAGCATCGGACTTCTTCGTCTCGCTCGGCCAGGGCGCGCGCGGTGCCGTGTTCGTGTTCTTCGTCACCTTCTACATGCAGCTGCACATCGCGGCGATCCTGCTGCTCGTGCAATATTCGTTCGGCATCCTCGCGGCGCCGCTCTGGGCGCGGATCAGCTATCGCCTCGGCCGGCCGCAGACGCTGATCCTCGCCGAGCTGGTGCAGGTCGCGATCAACCTCTGCCTGCTGCTGCTCGCGCCCGGCCGGGCCTGGCTGCTCGTCCTGCTGGTGATGGCGCAGGGCCTGACCCAGGGATCCGGCAATCTCATGCTGCGCGCGATGATCTACGACGTGGCGGACCGCCACCGCGCGCAGAGCGGCATCGAGCGCGCCGGCCTCTTCTCGTCGGTGTTCAACGTCACCACCAATGCGGCTATGGCGCTCGCCGTGGCCATCGCCTTTTTCGTGATCGGCGCGTTCGGCTTCAGGCCGGCAGGCCCCAACGATGCGACCGCGCTCGCCGGCCTGCTCGGCTTCTTCGCGATCGCGCCGGCGATCGGCCATGGCCTCTCCGCGCTGCTCATCTTCCGCTTCCCCGCCGACCGGCCTGATCCTTCGAGGCCATGATGACCGAATGTTGCGAGCTCAGCGCGCATGCGATGCTCCGGGCCTTCGCGGCGCGCAGCCTCTCGCCGGTGGAGGTGATGCGATCGGTGCTCGATCGCGTGGCCGTCGCCGAGCCGCTGCTCGCCGCCACCTGGGCGGCGAAGCCCGATCGCGCCCTCGCCGAGGCCCGCCGGTCGGAACGGCGCTGGCGGGAGGGCGCGCCGATCGGCCCGCTCGACGGCGTGCCCGTGACGATCAAGGAGCTGATAGCGACCGAGGGCGATCCCAAGCCGGTCGGCTCCGCGGCGGGCGACATGACGCCGCAGCCGCGCGACGCACCGCCCGTCCTGCGTCTGCGCGAGGCCGGCGCCATCCCCTTCGCCAAGACCACCAATCCCGATTACGGCATGCTCTCCTCCGGCCTGTCGAGCTTCCATGCCCTGTCGCGCAATCCGTGGGATACCGGCCGCACGCCCGGCGGATCGAGCGCGGGCGCCGGCAGCGCCGCGGCGGCCGGCTACGGCCCGCTCCATCTCGGCACCGACATCGGCGGATCGATCCGGCTGCCGGCGGGGTGGTGCGGCATCTTCGGCCTCAAGCCGAGCTTTGGCCGCATCCCCATCGATCCGCCCTATATCGGCCGCGTCGCCGGGCCGATGACCCGCACCGTCGAGGATGCGGCGCTGGTGATGGCCGCCACCGCCCGCCCCGATTCCCGCGACTATATGAGCCTGCCGCCCGCCGACATCGCCTGGGACGAACCGGCGCTCGATCTCAAGGGGCTGCGCATCGGCCTGCAGCTCGAGGCCGGCTGCGGCCTCGCCGTCGAACCGGAGGTGCGCGCGGCGGTGGTCGCCGCCGCCCGCGCGATCGAGGCCGCGGGCGCGATCGTCGAGCCGGTGCGGCCCTTCCTCACCCGCGAGATGCTCGATGGGATCGACCGCTTCTGGCGCACGCGCTTCCACGACGAGACGCGCGCGCTCCCGCCCGAGCGCTACGAACGCATCCTTCCCTATATCCGTGCCTGGGTGGAGCCCGCTCGCGCCTATGACGGGCTTTCCGTCTATACCGGCTTCGATCAGATCATCCGGATGCAGGAAAAGGGTGCCGTGGCCTTCGAGGGGTATGATTTCTGGCTGTCGCCGACCGCGCCCGTCCCGGCCTTCGCCGCCGGCTCCGCGAGCCCGCTCGACGATCCGGCCCGCCCGTTCGAGCATATCGGCTTCACCGTCGCCTGGAACATGACCGGTCAGCCCGCCGCATCGATCAACTGCGGCTACACCGCGGAGGGGCTGCCGATCGGGCTGCAGATCGTCGGCCGGCGCTTCGACGATGCCGGCGTCCTGCGCCTCGCCCGCGCCTATGAGGCGCTGCGTCCGGTCCAGCGCCCCTGGCCGCGCCCGTGGGAGACGGCGGCATGACCGCCGCGCCGCGGCCGGGACCGCGCAACCTGATCACCGACGTCGCGGGCCTCAGCGTCGGCCACGCCACCGATGCGGCGGCGGACACCGGCGTGACGACGCTGATCACCGACGCGCCCTGGATCGCCGCGGTCCACATCGCCGGCGGCGGCCCCGGCGTGCGCGAGACGGAGACGCTGGCGCCCGAGAATCTCGTGGCCGGCGTGCACGCCATCGTGCTTACCGGCGGCTCGGTGTTCGGGCTCGCCGCGGCGGACGGGGTGACCGCCCGGCTGTCGGCGCGCGGCATCGGCCTGCGGCTGCGGCCCGGCGGGCATGCCATTCCCATCGTGCCCGCCGCCGTGCTGCACGATCTGGCCGGGGACGGCGACAAGGCGTGGGGCGAGGAGCCGCCCTACCGCGCGCTCGGCGCCGCCTCGGTCGACGCGGCCGGCCCGGATTTCGCGCTGGGTTCGGTCGGCGCCGGGCGCGGCGCCAGGGCCGGCCACCGCAAGGGGGGCGTCGGCTCGGCCTCGCTCGCCTTTCCGGACGGTCTCGTCGTCGGCGCGCTCGCCGCGGTCAATTCGATCGGCTCGGTGTTCATGCCCGACGGCGAGACCTATTGGGCCTGGCCGTTCGAGCAGGAGGGCGAGTTCGGCGGCCGCCTGCCGCGCGGCCCCGCGCGCGCCCATGATCCCGTTCCCGACGAAAGCCGCCTTGCCACGCTCGGCCGCCTTTCGCCGGGCGCGAACACGACGCTCGGCGTCGTCGCGACCAACGCCGCGCTCGACAAGGCCGAGGCGCTGCGCGTCGCGATGATGGCGCAGGATGGCATCGCCCGCGCGATCCGGCCGGCGCACACGCCGTTCGACGGCGATCTCGTCTTCGCGCTCGCCAGCGGCGCGCTCCCCCTGCCGCAGGACGGCAGTCGGGCGCTGGCCGTCGCCCGCATCGGCTCCGCCGCCGCCGACTGCCTCGCCCGCGCCATCGCCCGCGGCGTGCATCAGGCGTGACGCCGCCGTCATCCCGACGTTCGTCGGGATGACGAGACCTGCTGCCTCACCCCGAAACCAGCGCGGCCGGCACCTCGACATGCCGGGCCCGCAGGAACTCGCCGATCCCCTTGCCGATCGGATCGAGCCCGATATTGCCCGATCCGCTCTCGCCGAAATAGCGCCGCAGCACGAACAGCAGCCCCTTGACGTTGGGCAGCTCGTGCCGCTCGACGGTCATGTCCTGGCGCAGCCCGAGCAGCCGCCCGACCGTCGCGGCGTCGAGCGTATCGCGCACCCAGTCCCAGCTCGCCGCGTCCCGGCACCAGATACCGAGATTGGCGTTGGCGCCCTTGTCGCCGCTCCGCGCGAAGACGAGCGATCCGAGCGGCACGGTGCGCCGCTCGCCGCCCCATGCACGTCGCGCGGGCGCCGCCGCCGGCGCGGCCGCCGCCGGCCGGAAGGGCTGCATCGGCGGCCGCGACACGTTCAGCTCCCGGCCGTCGTCCATCACCACGCGCTGCTCGACCAGGCTCTGGCTCGCGAGCCCCGGCCAGAAATCGACCCGCATGTCCGGCCCGCCGCCGCCATCGCCATGGAAGCCCGGAATGCCGCCGAGCGCGAAGGAGGCATAGCCCTCCACGAACCTGCCGAGCTCGGCTTTGTCCTGCGCCGCCGCGGCGAGGCGGATCGGCACCGATGCCGCTGCCTCGCTGGCCGGATCGTCCGCGGCGAGGCCGCACGGCTCGAAGCGATAGTCGTCGAGCGCCAGCCCATCGACCAGGCTTCGCATCTGCCGTTCCAGCCAGTCGATCTTCTCCTGCACCTCCAGCCCGATGGCGAAGGCCCAGAGCGACTGGCGCCAGCCATTGGGATAGAAGCAGCCGATCTTGGTCGTCTCGGGCGCAGGGCTTCCCTTGATGCCGCTCAGCCGTACCCGGTCGGGCCCGTCCTGCGTCAACTGGATGCTGTCGACATGCAGGATCACGTCTGGATTGAGATAGCGGGGCCCCTGTATCTCGTAGAGCAGCTGCGCCGTCACCGTGTCCACGGTCACCGATCCGCCCTCGTCGGCGCGCTTGGTGATGAACACCTCGCCGTCAGCGGCGATCTCCGCCACCGGATAGCCGAGGCGGATGTCGCGCGGCAGCGCGGTGAAGCCGGCGAAGTTGCCGCCGGTCGCCATCGCGCCGCATTCGATGATGTGCCCGGCGGCGACGGCGGCAGCCAGCCGATCCCAGTCGTCCATCGCCCAGCCATGCCACCAGGCGGCCGGCCCCAGCACCAGCGACGCGTCCGAGACGCGCCCGCAGATCACGATGTCCGCGCCGGCGTCCAGCGCCGCGGCGATCCCCCAGCCGCCCATATAGGCATTGGCGGCGACGATCCGGTCGATGAGCGGCCCCGGCCCCTCTCCGGTCTCGAGATGGACGAGCCGCCCCTCCTCCGCGAGGCCGCGCAGCCGGGGCAGCATGTCGTCGCCCACGAGATGAGCGACCTTGAGGCCCAGCCCGCGCGCCTCGATCGCGCCGCGCACCGCCCGCGCCAGCCCCGGCGGATCGAACGCACCGGCATTCACCACCACCTTCATGCCGCGCGCCGCGATCGTCTCCAGCTCCGGCGTCACGAGCCGCAGGAAATCCGCGCAATGATAGACGCTCGGCGGCAGCGGCTCCGGCCGGGAGCATAGCGAGGCGATCACCCGCGCCATGGTGAACTCCGCGAGATAGTCGCCGATCAGCACGTCCGCCGCCGGCTCGCCGCGCGCCGCGGCCGCCAGCGCGCCTGCATAGTCGCCCACCGCCCCCGAAAAGGCCGCGATCCTGATCGGCCGCCGCGCACCGTCGCTCATACCCGTCACCCTGCTCTCCTCATCCATTGTCGGTCGTGGCCGATCATGCGCGGTCGAACGGCTGGAGCGCCGCCTGCCGCACCCGCTTCGGCACATAGTCGCGCGCCGGCAGCACGTCGTCATAGGCCACCGGCAGGCTGAAGATGCCGCGCAGCACGGTGCCGGCCGGCGCCGCTTCCCCGTCCAGCCGCAGCCCCGGCAGCCGGTCGATCAGCAGGTCGAGCGAGACGCGCAGCTCCTCGCGGGCGAGATGGGTGCCGAGGCAGAAATGCGGCCCCTTGCCGAAGGCGATATGCCGGTTGGCGCCGCGGTCGAGCCGGAAGGCTTCGGGGTCGGGGAAGGTCTCCGCGTCATGCCCCGCCGGTCCGATGCCGAACAGTACCCAGCTGTCCGCGGGGATGGTGACGCCGCCGATCGTCACCTCCCGCTCCGTATAGCGCGGCATCAGCGTGGTCGCGCCATGCTTGCGCAGCGCCTCCTCGACCGCCGCAGGCCGCAGCTCCGGCGCGGCGCGCAGCCGCGCCGCCAGCGCCGGATCGCGCAGCACCTCCCACATCATCGATCCCATGGTGAGATAGGTGGTCTCGGCCCCCGCGGGATAGAGCAGCCGCAGGAAGGAGAAGATCTCCTCGTCGGTGAGGCGGCGCCCCTCCACCTCGGCAAAGGCGAGCTCGGAGATCAGGTCCGCGCGCGGCTCTGCGCGCCGCGCGTCGAGCAGCGTCTTGAGATAGGCGGTCGCCTCGTCGCGCGCGGCGAGCGCCCGCTCCGGCTCCCAGGGAAAGCGGAACAGGAGCAGGATCAGCGCCATGAAGCGCTCGCGGTCCTCCGCCGGGATGCCGACCAGCTCGCTGATCACCGCGAAAGGATAGGCATGGGTATATTCGGGAACCAGGTCGAGCGCGCGGCGGCCGGCGAAGCCGTCGATGATCCGGTTCGCGATCGGCGCGAGCAGCCGCGTCGCCATGGCGCGCACCGCGCCCGGCTGGAAGGGCGGCGTCACCAGCGCACGGTGGATGCGGTGCTGCTCGCCCTGCATCGCGAGCAGCGTCATGCCCTGGCTCGGCACCGAATGGCGCAGATAGGCGGGCGCCGCCGGCAGCCCCTCCTCGTCGGCGAAGGCCGCGGCGACATCTTCGTAACGCAGCAACAGCCAGGCCACCGAGTCGATATAGCGCACCGGCACGACGCGATGCCCCTCGGCGACGAGCCGGTGGATATGCGCGTAGAGGTCCGGCAGCGGATCCCAGCCGAAATTGACGTCGGGAAGCAGCGGCTCGATCGCCGCCGGCGAAGGCATCGTGCGCATCCGGTTCCTCTCCAGCCCGGCTCTTTGCGTCGCAGCCTATCACACACCGTGCGGCACGCTACACCCGCCCGCGTCCACATCGGTTTCGTCCCGCTACTGAACAGTTCAAGTTACCCCAAAACGAGGCGGCGTGGTCCGCATTATCGAAAAGGACAACTTGACAATAGCGGCCCAAGTAAAATACCAATTCGTACAACCTGCGATAGACAAATACGCAGGAGAGCAGAGGGGAGGTGACCGCTTGAGCTGGTCGCGCATGCGCGCGGGTTTCTCGCTCGCCTAATCGACAGCGGAAGGAAATTGGTTCCGTTCGTGCGGCCCCGGTTCGCCGCGCGACGCGGCCTGCGCGACATCTATCGCCCCTTTGCCTGATGCGCACCGGCGCTGCCGTGCGCGCCCGCCTTCTGCGGCGCACGCGGAAGGCCAGGATCCGACGCCGAACCACGGCGCGCGGGCAGGACATGCCCGAACTGCAAGAGGATGACCGAAGGAGGGGATTATGATGCTGCGGAAGACATTCATCCGGCTCGCGACGCTCACCGGCACCAGCGGGCTCGCGCTGGCCGCTCCCGCCCATGCGCAGACCGCACAGCCGGCCGCGCCTGCGATCCGCGAGACCCAGGGGCTCCAGGAGATCATCGTCACCGCGCAGCGCCGCCAGGAACGCAACCAGGACGTTCCGATCGCGATCACCGCCTTCTCGACCGAGAGCATCCGGCAGCGGAACATCACCCAGTCGCAGGACCTGCAGGCCAGCGTGCCCTCGCTGATCGTCGGCGCCAACGGCCAGGCCTCGCGCGATTCCCAGACCTTCACCCTGCGCGGTCAGGGCGCCACCTTCCAGGCCTCGCCCGGCGTCGTCGTCTACATGAACGAGGTGCCGCTGCCCGCCCCGATCACGCTCAGCCAGCAGGGCGGCCCGGGCAACTATGTCGATCTCGAGAATCTGCAGGTGCTCGCCGGCCCGCAGGGCACGCTGTTCGGCCGCAACACGACGGGCGGCGCGATCCTGCTCGTCCCGCACAAGCCCACCGACAAGCTGGAAGGCTGGGTGCAAGGCAAGTTCGGCAACTACAGCACCAAGGAGGTCGAGGCGGTCCTCAACCTTCCGGTCGTGTCGGACAAGCTGCTGATCCGCGCGGTCGGCGCCTATCATGATCGCGACGGCTACACCAAGGATGTCGTCCATGATCGCGATCTGGACAACACCCATTGGTATTCGGGCCGGCTCGGCATCACCTTCCGGCCGAGCGACATGTTCGAAAACTATACGATGATCTACGGTGCCTATTCGAAATTCCACGGCACCGGCCAGATCCATAAGGGCTTCAACATACCCGGCTTGAAGGGCGTCGGCTTCTGCGTCGATCCGCCGCTCGCGCCGCCGGGGCCCTCCGGCATCGCGGTGAGTTGCGACTATTATCGCGGTTTCACCGCCCAGGCGGATGCGCTCGGGCTGCGCAAGGTCGCGCCGGGCGTGCTGCAGAGCCAGAAGACGAAGACTTGGGGCGTCACCAACACCTCGACACTGACCTTCAATGACGAGCTCACCGCACGCAACATCGTCAGCTACCAGCGCTTCAAGAGCAACTATTATTATGACGGCGATGGAACGCTGCTGCAGCAATATGACGCGTCGCTGCCGACCAATCCGCTGCCGCGCGACTATCTGGAGGAGTTCACCGAGGAGCTGCAGCTCCAGGGCGCCTATCTCGACAAGCATCTCACCTTCACCCTCGGCGGCTTCTATTATGACCAGAAGCCGGCCGGAAAGCAGGGGGTGAGCGCGATCGTCTACTGCCCGGCGCTGTTCACCGGCTTCTGCGCGCCGAGCAACGCCTCGATCAACGTGCGGAACAAGTCCAAGGCGCTCTACGCGCAGGCGACGCTCGATTTCGGCGTCTTCACGCCCGCGCTCGAAAGCCTGCGCCTCACCGGCGGCTATCGCTACACCTGGGATACGATCAAGGGCAGCGCCTTCTCCTATACGCCGGCCGGCGCGCCCGGCTCCTTCCTCTGCTCGAATAGCGGTGCCATCGTCACCGGCGATCCGGAAGCCGGCTGCACCTTCGGCGCGACCCTGCACAGCAAGGCGCCCAACTGGCTGATCGGCCTCGATTAAAAGCCGTTCCGCGATATCCTCGTCTTCGCTAAGGTTAGCCGCGGCTACAAGGCCGGCGGTTTCAACTCCTATTCGGTGTATCCCGACACAGGGACCTTCGAGCCCGAGTTCGTGACCTCCTACGAGGCCGGATTCAAATCCGATTTCAAGCTCGGCAGCGTTCCCGCCCGGCTCAACGCTTCCTATTATTATCTCAACTACAAGAACATCCAGAAGGCGACGGGCGATTATAATCCGATCACCAACGCCAGCGGCGCGCGGATCAACGCGGCCAAGGCGCATGTCAAGGGCGTCGAGGCCGAAGCCACGCTGATCCCTTTCCCCGGGCTCGAGCTCGGCGGCACCTTCAGCTACACCGACTTCCACTAGGGTCGGGACCCATAAACAGGATTCCCTTGGCGTCGGGAATGTGATTCAGCCTCCTGATTGATCGGGAGCGTGCGTTGTCGGGCGAGTTTTGGTTGAGCGACGGGCAGTGGGCGCGGCTACGGC
>Ga0180222_1002937_pt1 | contig 12173 bp, 22 predicted proteins | sample eDN5th37CKraftOP_FD_151336 | JGI IMG/M metagenome (GOLD analysis project Ga0180222, IMG submission 151336) | Enriched Organic Plus compost microbial communities from Emeryville, California, USA - eDNA 5th pass 37_C Kraft OP (version 2) (version 2) ... | reverse complement strand
TGGCGATGGAGGTCGAGCTGATCGTGCCGATCGCCATGGAGGAGAAGCTGCGCTTCGCCATCCGCGAAGGCGGTCGCACCGTCGGTGCAGGCGTCGTCGCAAGCATCATCGAGTAAACGGGATTTCGTCATGCCGGGCAAGCAGGCAGGCTTGCGCAGATTGCGTGGACTTATCTGCAGCGCCGGGCATCCACGACTTTAATTGTTGAGACGTAGATGGCCGGGATCGCCCGGCCATGACGGAACAGAGAGACAAGGCAATGAACGGCCAGAATATTCGCATCCGTCTCAAAGCGTTCGACCATCGTATCCTCGATACGTCGACGCGCGAGATCGTGAATACGGCGAAGCGTACCGGTGCTCAGGTTCGCGGACCGATTCCGCTGCCCACGCGCATCGAGAAGTTTACGGTGAACCGGTCGCCGCACGTCGACAAGAAGAGCCGCGAGCAGTTCGAGATGCGGACGCACAAGCGGCTGCTCGACATTGTCGATCCCACGCCGCAGACCGTCGACGCGCTGATGAAGCTCGACCTCGCCGCCGGTGTCGACGTCGAGATCAAGCTTTAAGGCTTGGTCTGAACAGCGGGCGACGCGAGTGTCTGGCCGCCTGCGCGAGAAGTTTTTGGATCCCGTCCGGTGATACGGACAGAAAGAACAGGATGCACGCCGATGCGCTCCGGAGTGATCGCACAAAAGGTCGGGATGACGCGGGTCTTTACTGAGGCCGGCGAACATATCCCCGTGACCGTGCTGAAGCTGGGCAATTGCCAGGTGATTGGTCACCGCACCAACGAGAAGAACGGCTACACCGCGCTGCAGCTCGGGGCCGGCACGCGCAAGTCGGTCTATATGCCGAAGGCGGAGCGCGGCCAGTTCGCCGTCGCCAAGGTCGAGCCGAAGCGCAAGGTCGCCGAGTTCCGGGTGTCCGAGGATGCGCTGATCCCGGTCGGCGCGGAAATCCAGGCCGACCATTTCGTCGTCGGCCAGTTCGTCGACGTCACCGGCACTTCGGTCGGCAAGGGCTTCGCCGGCGGCATGAAGCGGTGGAATTTCGGCGGTTTGCGCGCCTCCCACGGTGTCTCGATCTCGCATCGTTCGATCGGTTCGACCGGTGGCCGTCAGGACCCGGGCAAGACCTTCAAGAACAAGAAGATGCCGGGGCACATGGGCGTCGATCGCATCACCACGCTGAATCTGCGCGTGGTGCAGACCGACGTCGAGCGCGGCCTGATCCTGGTCGAGGGCGCCGTTCCCGGCTCCAAGGGCGGCTGGATCGCGGTGCGCGACGCGGTGAAGAAGGCGTTGCCGAAGGATGCGCCGAAGCCGGGCAAGTTCAAGCTCGCGAACGGCGGTGGCGAACAGGCCGCTCCGGCTGCCGAGCAGGAGGGCGCGTGAGATGGAACTGAAGGTCACAACGCTTGAGGGCAAGGACGCCGGCTCGGTCCAGCTGTCCGACGCCATCTTCGGTCTCGACCCGCGCGCGGATCTGATCCAGCGCTGCATCACCTGGCAGCTCGCCAAGCGCCAGGCCGGCACCCACAAGACCAAGGGCCGCGCCGAGATCGCGCGCACCGGCAAGAAGATGTACAAGCAGAAGGGCACCGGCGGCGCCCGTCACGGCTCGGCCCGCGTGCCGCAGTTCCGCGGCGGCGGACGCGCCTTCGGCCCGGTGGTGCGCTCCCACGCCATCGGCCTGCCGAAGAAGGTGCGGGCGCTGGCGCTGAAGCATGCGCTGTCGGCCAAGGCCAAGGACGGCGGGCTTGTCGTCCTCGACGATGCCAAGCTGGAAGCGGCCAAGACCAAGGCGCTGGTCGGGCACTTCTCCGGCCTCGGGCTCACCAATGCGCTGATCGTGGACGGCGCCGAGGTGAATGCCGGCTTCGCGACCGCGGCGCGCAACATTCCGAACATCGACGTGCTGCCGATCCAGGGCATCAACGTCTATGACATTCTGCGCCGCCAGAAGCTGGTGCTGACCAAGGCGGCGGTCGATGCGCTGGAGGCGCGCTTCAAATGACAATCGATCCGAAGCATTACGATGTGATCGTCGCTCCGGTGATCACCGAAAAGGCGACCACGGCGTCCGAGCACAACAAGGTGGTGTTCAAGGTGGCGAGCAAGGCCACCAAGCCGCAGATCAAGGAAGCGGTCGAGAAGCTGTTCGACGTCAAGGTCAAGAACGTCAACACGCTGGTGCGCAAGGGCAAGACCAAGGTTTTCCGCGGACAGCTCGGCTCCCAGTCGGACTCGAAGCGCGCGGTCGTGACCCTCGAAGAGGGCCACCGCATCGACGTCACCACCGGGCTATAAGGCGGATAGACGATGGCACTGAAAAAGTTCAATCCGACGACACCCGGCCAGCGTCAGCTGGTGATGGTCGATCGTTCGGCGCTCTACAAGGGCAAGCCGGTCAAGGCGCTGACCGAGGGCAAGAGCTCGGCCGGCGGCCGCAACAACACGGGCCGCATCACGGTGCGGTTCCGCGGCGGCGGCCACAAGCAGACCTATCGCGTGGTCGATTTCAAGCGCACCAAGGTCGACGTTCCGGCGACCGTGGAGCGGCTGGAATATGATCCGAACCGCACCGCGTTCATCGCGCTGATCAAATATGCCGACGGCGAGCAGGCCTACATCCTGGCGCCGCAGCGGCTCGCGGTGGGCGACACGGTCGTGTCCGGCAGCTATGTCGACGTCAAGCCCGGCAACACGATGCCGCTCGGCAACATGCCGGTCGGTACCATCGTGCACAACATCGAGCTGAAGATCGGCAAGGGCGGCCAGCTCGCCCGTTCCGCCGGCACCTATGCGCAGATCGTCGGCCGCGACCAGGACTATGTCGTGCTGCGGCTCAACTCCGGCGAGCAGCGCCTGGTTCACGGCCGCTGCCGCGGCTCGATCGGCGCGGTGTCGAACCCGGACCACATGAACATCTCGATCGGCAAGGCGGGGCGTTCGCGCTGGCTCGGCCGCCGCCCGCACAACCGCGGCGTCGTCATGAACCCGATCGATCACCCGCACGGCGGCGGCGAAGGCCGCACCTCCGGCGGCCGTCATCCGGTGACGCCGTGGGGCAAGCCGACCAAGGGCAAGAAGACGCGGTCGAACAAGTCGACCAACAAGTTCATTCTGGTGAGCCGCCACAAGCGGAAGAAGAAGTAAGGAACGCCGGCCATGGTTCGTTCAGTCTGGAAAGGCCCGTTCGTCGAGGCTTCGCTGCTCAAGAAGGCGGATGCCGCGCGCGCAAGCGGCCGTCACGACGTCATCAAGATCTGGAGCCGCCGCTCGACCATCCTGCCGCAGTTCGTCGGCCTGACGTTCGGCGTCTACAATGGACAGAAGTTCGTGCCCGTCTCGGTCAACGAGGAAATGGTCGGTCACAAGTTCGGCGAGTTCTCGCCGACCCGGACCTTCCATGGCCACGCCGGCGATAAGAAAGCCAAGAAGTAGGACGAAGCTATGAGCAAGCCCAAGCGCGAACGGAGCCTCCCGGATAACGAGGCCAAGGCGGTCGCCCGCATGTTGCGCGTCAGCCCGCAGAAGCTGAACCTGGTGGCGCAGATGATCCGCGGTCGCAAGGCGTCGGCCGCGCTCGCCGACCTGCAGTTCTCGCGCAAGCGGATCGCCGTCGACGTGAAGAAGTGCCTGGAATCGGCTATCGCCAACGCCGAGAACAATCACGACCTCGATGTCGACGCGCTGATCGTCTCCGAGGCTCATGTCGGCAAGGGCATCGTGATGAAGCGTTTTGCGCCGCGCGGCCGTGGCCGCTCGGGGCGGATTTTTAAACCATTCGCGCAACTGACGATCGTGGTTCGTCAGGTTGAAGCGGAAGCGGCCGCTTAAGGGCGCGGGAGAATACGATGGGTCAGAAGATCAATCCGATCGGGCTTCGCCTGGGCATCAACCGGACCTGGGATTCGCGCTGGTATGCCGGCAAGAACGACTACGGCCGGCTGCTGCACGAGGACGTGAAGATTCGCGAGCTGCTGCACAAGGAGCTGAAGCAGGCGGCGGTGGCCCGCATCGTGATCGAGCGTCCGCACAAGAAGTGCCGCGTGACGATCCACTCGGCCCGTCCGGGCGTGGTGATCGGCAAGAAGGGCGCCGACATCGACAAGCTGCGCAAGAAGGTCGCCGACATCACCTCGTCGGACGTCGTCATCAACATCGTCGAGATCCGCAAGCCGGAGCTCGATGCGACCCTGGTGGCGGAATCGATCGCGCAGCAGCTCGAGCGCCGTGTCGCCTTCCGCCGCGCCATGAAGCGGGCGGTGCAGTCGGCGATGCGCCTCGGCGCCGAGGGCATCCGGATCAACTGCTCGGGCCGCCTCGGCGGCGCGGAGATCGCGCGCATGGAGTGGTATCGCGAGGGGCGCGTGCCGCTGCACACCCTGCGCGCCGACGTCGACTACGGCACCGCCACCGCGTTCACCACGTTCGGCACCTGCGGCGTCAAGGTCTGGATCTTCAAGGGCGAGATCCTCGAGCACGACCCGATGGCCCAGGACAAGCGGATGGCGGAAGGCGACACCGGCCGCCCCCGCCGTGACGCGGCTTGATTTGAATTGGAAGGTTTGAGGGCGTAAGCCATGATGCAACCTAAGAAAACCAAGTTCCGGAAGGCGCATAAGGGCCGCATTCACGGCACTGCATCCTCCGGCGCGACGCTGGCCTTCGGCCAGTTCGGGCTGAAGGCGATGGCGCCGGACCGGATCACCGCCCGGCAGATCGAGGCCGCCCGCCGCGCGCTCACCCGTCACATGAAGCGCGCCGGCCGCGTCTGGATCCGGATCTTCCCGGACGTGCCGGTGTCCAGCAAGCCCGCCGAAGTCCGCATGGGCTCGGGCAAGGGCTCGCCGGAATACTGGGTGGCGCGGGTCAAGCCCGGCCGGATCATGTTCGAGATCGACGGCGTCAACCAGGATGTCGCGCGCGAGGCGCTGACGCTGGCCGCCGCCAAGCTGCCGATCAAGACGCGCTTCGTCGCACGCATCGCGGAGTGAGGACATAGTCATGGCCACGATGAAGACCGAAGACATCCGCGCGATGAGCGAAGACCAGATGAACGACGCCATCGCCAATCTGAAGAAGGAGCGCTTCAACCTGCGCTTCCAGCGCGCGACCGGGCAGCTCGAGAACACCTCGCGGCTGCGCGAGGCTCGCCGCGATATCGCCCGTATCAAGACCATCGCCGCGCAGAAGCGCGCCGCAAAGACCAAGTAAGGGGCCGACATGCCGAAACGTACGCTGCAGGGCGTGGTTGTCAGCGACAAGCAAGCCAAGACCGTGGTGGTGCGCGTCGACCGTCGCTTCACCCATCCGATCTACAAGAAGACGATCCGCCGCTCGAAGAACTACCACGCCCACGACGAGAACAACGAGTTCAAGCCTGGCGACATGGTGTGGATCGAGGAGAGCAAGCCGATCTCGAAGCTGAAGCGCTGGACCGTGGTCCGGGGCGAGCACAAGAAAACCGCCTAACGGCACCCGATGAGAGGGCCGATGTCCCGAACCCCGTCGCCGACGGTCCGGGATCAGGCTCGAAAGCGCAGGTTGCGCAGCAGAAAGAGGACGAGGTGCATCAATGATTCAGATGCAGACCAACCTCGACGTGGCCGATAATTCAGGCGCACGCCGTGTCATGTGTATCAAGGTGCTGGGCGGGTCCAAGCGCCGTTATGCCTCGATCGGCGACATCATCGTCGTCTCGATCAAGGAAGCCATTCCGCGTGGCAAGGTGAAGAAGGGCGACGTCATGAAGGCGGTCGTCGTTCGCGTCGCCAAGGACATCCGCCGGGCCGACGGCTCGGTGATCCGGTTCGACCGCAACGCCGCCGTGCTGATCAACAACCAGTCGGAGCCGATCGGCACCCGCATCTTCGGGCCGGTGCCGCGCGAACTGCGCGCCAAGAACCACATGAAGATCATTTCGCTGGCGCCGGAGGTGCTGTGATGGCTGCCAAGATTCGCAAGGGCGACAAGGTGATCGTGCTGACCGGCCGCGACAAGGGCCGGACCGGCGAGGTGTTCGAGGTGCGTCCGTCCGAGAACCGCGCGCTGGTGCGTGGCGTCAACATCGTCAAGCGCCACCAGAAGCAGACGCAGAACCAGGAGGGCGGCATCATCTCCAAGGAGGCGCCGATCCACCTGTCCAACATCGCGCTCGTCGGCAAGGACGGCAAGCCGACCCGGGTCGGGTTCAAGATTCAGGCAGACGGCACCAAGGTGCGTGTCGCCAAGCGTTCGGGAGCAGAGATCGATGGCTGAGACCGCTTACGTTCCGCGGCTTCGCGCGGAATACGACAAAAGCATTCGGGCCAGGCTGACCGAGCAGTTCGGCTACGCCAACGTGATGCAGGTGCCGCGGCTCGACAAGGTCGTGATCAACATGGGCGTCGGCGAAGCCGTCAACGACCGCAAGAAGGCGGAGACGGCGGCTGCGGATCTGGCGCTGATCGCAGGCCAGAAGCCGGTCGTCACCTATTCGCGCAAGGCGATCGCGAGCTTCAAGCTGCGCGAGAACCAGCCGATCGGCGCCAAGGTGACGCTGCGCAAGGCGCGGATGTACGATTTCGTCGATCGTCTCATCAACATCGCGCTGCCGCGCGTGCGCGACTTCCGCGGCCTGAACCCGAAGAGCTTCGACGGCCGCGGCAACTATACGCTCGGCATCAAGGAGCACATCATTTTCCCCGAGATCGATTTCGACAAGGCGGGGGAGACCTGGGGCATGGACATCACGGTCTGCACCACGGCGCGGACCGACGACGAGGCGCGGGCCTTGTTGACCGCTTTCAATTTCCCGTTCCGGCAGTGAGCAGCTGAAAAGCATCTCAGACGCGGATACGTAAGGAGCCAACGCATGGCGAAGAAGAGTTCGATCGAGAAGAACAACCGGCGCAAGAGGATGAGCAAGAATGCCGCGGCCAAGCGCGCGCGGCTGAAGGCCATCATCGCCGACAAGGAGAAGCCGATGGAGGAGCGGTTCGCCGCCACCCTGAAGCTCGCCGAGATGCCCCGCAACTCGTCCCCGACCCGCATCCGCAACCGCTGCGAGCTGAGCGGCCGGTCGCGGTCGGTCTACCGGCTCAACAAGCTGAGCCGCATCGCGCTGCGTGAGCTGGGCTCGAAGGGCCTGGTTCCGGGTCTGGTCAAGTCGAGCTGGTGAGGGAGGGGCGAAGATGTCAACGCACGATCCGATCAGCGATCTCATCACCCGTATCCGCAACGCGCAGATGCGCTCGAAGTCCAAGGTCTCGACCCCGGGCTCCAAGATGCGCGCCAGCGTGCTCGAGGTTCTGAAGGCCGAAGGCTACATCCGCGGTTACGCCACCGTGGAGCATGCCTCGGGCCGCAACGAGATCGAGATCGAGCTGAAGTATTTCGACGGCGAGCCGGTGATCCGCGAGATCGCGCGGGTGTCGAAGCCGGGCCGCCGGGTCTACGCTTCGGTCAAGAACCTGCCCCGCGTGAACAACGGTCTGGGCATTTCGGTTTTGTCGACGCCGAAGGGAATCATGGCCGACCACGACGCGCGTGACGCGAATGTCGGCGGCGAAGTTCTCTTCACGGTGTTCTAGTGCGCATTCCGCAAAAGTGGGAACCGGTTTTGCGGCAAGAATGCGCACAGGTTAATTTGACGCGTTTTCTGCGGCGAACCGCTTCGCACTTCGCCGGAAAACGCTAAGGAGAAGGATTTTGGCATGTCTCGTGTTGGCAAGAAGCCTGTCGCGGTTCCGTCCGACGTGACGGCGACCGTCGAGGGCCAGACCGTCAAGGTGAAGGGGCCGAAGGGCCAGCTTCAGTTCGTCGTGCATGACGATGTCGAGGTGAAGTTCGCGGACGGCACCGTGACCGTCGCGCCGCGCTACGAGACCAAGCGGGCGCGCTCGCTCTACGGCACCGCGCGCGCCCAGGTTGCAAACCTGGTCGAGGGCGTCACCAAGGGGTTTGAGAAGAAGCTGGAGATCATCGGCGTCGGCTATCGCGCCGCGGTGCAGGGCAAGAATCTGCAGCTGGCGCTGGGGTTCAGCCACGACGTGGTGTATCCCATCCCGGAGGGAATCACGATCGCGGTGCCGAAGCCGACCGAGATCGTGGTCAGCGGCAACGATGCCCAGCGCGTCGGCCAGGTGGCCGCCGAGATCCGCAGCTACCGCCGCCCCGAGCCCTACAAGGGCAAGGGCGTGCGGTATTCCGACGAATTCGTCTTCCGCAAGGAAGGCAAGAAGAAGTAACGGAGCCGGTCATGTCGAAGATGAAGGTTACGAATGCCCGGCGTCAGCAGCGCGTCAGGCTGGCGCTGCGCCGCAGCGCCAACGGTCGTCCGCGGCTGTCGGTGTTCCGCTCGTCGAAGCACATCTACGCCCAGGTCATCGACGACCAGAAGGGCGTGACGCTGGCTTCGGCCTCGTCGCTGGAGAAGACGCTGCGCGAGAGCGGCAAGACCGGCGCCGACATCGATGCGGCGAAGGAAGTCGGCAAGCTGCTGGCGGAGCGCGCGGTGAAGAACGGCGTCAAGGAAGTGGTGTTCGATCGCGGCCGCTACCTGTATCACGGCCGCGTCAAGGCGCTGGCGGATGCGGCGCGCGAGAGCGGCCTGAGCTTCTAACGCGGATTCCGCAAAAGCGGGAAGCCGGTTTTGCGATAACAATACGCGGTCCTAACTAGGTTGATCGGACGGAATTTTGGATTGGGGCAGGGCCCCGCAAGGATTGGAAAGCACCATGGCAGGTGAACGCGAACGCGGCGGACGCGAACGGAGCAGGGAGCGCGAGGAGCGCGACAGCGAGTTCGTCGACAAGCTGGTCCACATCAATCGTGTGGCCAAGGTGGTGAAGGGCGGCAAGCGCTTCGGTTTCGCCGCGCTGGTCGTGATCGGCGATCAGAAGGGCCGCGTCGGCTTCGGCCATGGCAAGGCCCGCGAGGTCCCCGAGGCGATCCGCAAGGCGACGGATTCGGCCAAGCGCAACCTGACCCGCGTCGCCCTGCGCGAGGGCCGCACGCTGCATCATGACATCGCCGGCCGCCACGGCGCCGGCCGCGTCTATCTGCGCGCGGCGCCGGCCGGCACCGGCATCATCGCCGGCGGCCCGATGCGCGCGGTGTTCGAGACGCTGGGGATTCAGGACGTCGTCGCCAAGTCGGTCGGCTCGTCCAACCCCTACAACATGGTTCGTGCGACCTTCGACGCGCTGAAGCGCCAGGACTCGCCGCGGTCGGTGGCCGCGCGCCGCAACATCAAGGTCTCGACGCTGCAGGCGCGCCGCGTGGGCGGCGATGCCGAGGCGGTCGCGGAATAGCAACGCAAGGCTCGGCCGGCGCGGCGATGGTCCGCGCCCGGTCCGGGACGATATCGGGTCGGACAGACCTTCGGAGTGATGACGATGGCCAAGGCCACCAAGACGATCAAGGTCATGCAGACCGCCAGCGCGATCCGCCGGCAGCAGGTGCAGCGGCAGACGCTGATCGGCCTCAAGCTCAACAAGATCGGCCGCGTCGCCGAGCTGCAGGACACCCCTGCGGTCCGCGGCATGATCAACAGGGTCAGCCACCTCGTTCGCGTGGTGGACGAGAAGTGATGTCGCGTCATCCCGAGAGGGTCGCCGTGGCGGCTCTCGACGGATGACAGACCGCCGCCCTTCGAGGCTCGGGCTTTGCCCTCGCACCTCAGGACGACGGGCAGAAAAGGAAGAGAACGATGAAACTCAGCGAGATCGCCGACAATGCCGGAGCGCGCAAGAAGCGCATGCGGGTCGGCCGTGGCATCGGGTCGGGCAAGGGCAAGACCGCCGGCCGTGGCGGCAAGGGCCAGACCGCACGCTCCGGCGTGCGCATCAAGGGCTTCGAGGGCGGCCAGATGCCGCTGCATCGGCGCCTGCCCAAGCGCGGCTTCAACAACGTCTTCCGGCTCGACTTCGCCGAGGTCAATCTCGACCGGCTGCAGGCGGCGATCGATGCCAAGACGCTCGATGCCAAGGCCGTGATCAACGCCGAGGCGCTGGTGAAGGCGCGGGTGATCCGCCGCGCCAAGAATGGCGTCCGCCTGCTCGGCCGCGGCGAAATCAAGGCCAAGCTCAACGTCGAGGTGCACGGCGCCTCGAAGTCGGCCATCGAAGCCATCGAAAAGGCCGGCGGCTCGGTCAAGATCCTGGCGCCGAAGAAGGACGAGGGCGAGGCGGCGTAACGTTTACGTCACCGCCGACACGTCGCGCCAGCGTGACGCCGCCGTGGTCTTGACGAGACGAATGCCGAGCACCAGACAATGTCCGGCGTCCGCTCTCGGGTCCGCCACGGCGGGCCATGACAGTCCGAGGGGCGCGGGAGAAAGCTGACCATGGTCTCTGCTGCAGAACAACTCGCCTCCAATCTCAATTTCTCCGCGCTGGCCAAGGCGGACGAGCTGAAGAAGCGCATCTGGTTCACGCTGGGTGCGCTCGTGATCTACCGGATCGGCACCTATATCCCGCTGCCCGGCATCGATCCGGCGGTCTGGAGTCAGGTGTTCCGCACCCAGTCCGGCGGCATTCTCGGCATGTTCAACATGTTCGCCGGCGGCGGCATCGACCGCATGGCGATCTTCGCGCTGAACATCATGCCGTATATTTCGGCATCGATCATCCTGCAGCTCCTGACCTCCGTATCGCCCACGCTTGAGGCGCTGAAGAAGGAGGGCGAGGCCGGCCGCAAGGTCATCAACCAGTACACCCGCTATCTCACCGTCGTGCTCGCGCTGTTGCAGGCCTATGGCATCGCCGTCGGCCTGCAGGGGGCGGGCAACGTGGTCAGCCATCCGGGCATGTTCTTCCTGATCTCGACCGCGCTGACGCTGACCGCCGGCACCATGTTCCTGATGTGGCTCGGCGAGCAGATCACCTCGCGCGGCATCGGCAACGGCATCTCGCTGATCATCATGGCGGGCATCGTCGCGGAGCTGCCGTCGGCGCTGGCCAACATGCTGGAGCTGGGCCGCCAGGGCGCGATGTCGACCGGCATCATCATCATCGTGCTGGTGATGGTGGTCGCCGTGATCGCCTTCATCGTCTTCATGGAGCGGGCGCAGCGGCGGCTGCTGATCCAGTATCCGAAGCGTCAGGTCGGCAACAAGATGTTCGAGGGGCAGACCTCGCATCTGCCGCTCAAGCTCAACACCTCGGGCGTGATCCCGCCGATCTTCGCCTCCTCGCTGCTGCTGCTGCCGACCACGGTGGCCAATTTCAACGCCGGCAGCGGTCCGGAATGGATGCAGTGGCTGACCACCCAGCTCGGCCATGGCCGGCCGCTGTTCCTGGTGCTCTATCTGGCGCTGATCATCTTCTTCGCGTTTTTCTACACCGCGATCGTGTTCAACCCGACCGAGACCGCCGACAACCTGAAGAAGCACGGCGGCTTCATCCCGGGAATCCGGCCGGGCGAGCGCACCGCGGAATACATCGACTACGTGCTGTCGCGCATCACCGTGCCCGGGGCGCTCTATCTCGCTGCGGTGTGCATGATCCCCGAGATTCTGATTTCCTACGCGTCGGTTCCATTCTACTTTGGCGGCACATCGCTGCTGATCGTGGTCAGCGTCACGATGGATACGGTGGCGCAGGTTCAGGGCTACCTGCTCGCGCACCAGTATGAAGGTTTGATCCGGAAGTCGAAATTGAGGGGCCGCCGTAAATGAGATTGATCCTTCTCGGGCCGCCGGGGGCGGGCAAGGGAACGCAGGCGCAGAAGCTGGTTCAGCGATACGGCATCGTCCAACTTTCGACCGGAGACATGCTGAGGGCCGCGGTGGCGGCGGAGACGCCGGTCGGGCTCAAGGCCAAGGACATCATGGCCAGCGGCGGCCTGGTGCCGGACGAGATCGTGGTCGGCATCATTTCCGACCGGATCGAGCAGCCGGATGCCGCCAACGGATTCATTCTCGACGGGTTTCCGCGCACCGTGCCGCAGGCCGAGGCGCTCGATGAGCTGCTAAAGTCGAAGGGGCTGACCCTCGACGCCGTGGTCGAGCTCCGCGTCAACGAAGGCGCGCTGCTGCAGCGGGTCGAGACCCGCATTGCCGAGATGGCGGCGCGCGGCGAGGCGGTGCGGCCCGACGACACGCCGGACGTGCTGTCGAGGCGGCTGGAAAGCTACCGCGCCCAGACCGAGCCGCTGATCGACTACTATGCGGAGCAGCGCA
>Ga0180222_1002936_pt1 | contig 12175 bp, 12 predicted proteins | sample eDN5th37CKraftOP_FD_151336 | JGI IMG/M metagenome (GOLD analysis project Ga0180222, IMG submission 151336) | Enriched Organic Plus compost microbial communities from Emeryville, California, USA - eDNA 5th pass 37_C Kraft OP (version 2) (version 2) ... | reverse complement strand
CCGATCGGCGTATCGAGGGAGGCCGGCTGATCGGCAGTCCACATTCGGGGCTCCAGCCTGATGGCGGTGAAATCTACGCACCGCGGATTTGGAGGGTCAATCAACGCCGATCCGGTTTTTCCGTCCCACGGAAAAGACCGCCGCGCCGGTCCTGCCCGGCGGCGGGTTTGGTGAGACAATGCCGTCCCTCTCGTGGATAGTCCGCATGCCGACCATCACCATCGACGACGACGCCATTCATTACGTCAAGGAAGGCCAAGGCCCGCCGGTCCTGCTGCTGCACAGCCTCGGCGCCTGCGCCGAGATGTGGCGCAGCACGATCGACGCGCTGCGCCCGCGCTTCACGGTGATCGCGCCTGACGCGCGCGGCCACGGCCTGTCCGCGGCCGCCGGCGAGATCAGCGTCGAGCGCTATGCCAAAGACGCGATGGCGATCGCCGCCGCGCTCGGGCTTGCTCGTTATGGCGTGCTCGGCCTCTCCATGGGCGGGCAGGCGGCCATGCATGTCGCGGCGGATGCGCCGGATCGCGTGGCGTTCCTGATCGCGGCCGACACCTCGCTCGGTGCCGCATCGAACAATCCCGAACGGCTCGAGGCGCCGCGACGGCGCATCGCGGAAATCGGCGCGCAGGCTTTCGCGCTCGAATACACCAGGAGCCGGTTGCGGCCGCAGGCTTCCACCGCCGCGGTCGAGACTTTCGCCGCCATGGTGATGCGGACATTGCCCGAGCTTTACGTCACGCAGCTCGCCTCGATCCTGGCGCAGGACCTGCGCCCGCGCGTCGGCGCGATCCGCTGTCCCACGCTGATCGTGGTCGGCGCGCAGGACGTCAGCACGCCGCCGGCCGCGGCGGAGGCGCTGTGCCGCGCCATCCCCGGCGCCAGGCTTGAGATCATCCCCGACGCCAACCACCTGTCGAACATCGATCAGCCGGATGCCTTCAACCGGATCGTGACGGCGTTTGCCGCCGAACATGCCCGCTCATGACTGACACCATGCGCGCCGTGATCCCTTCCGCGCCCGGCGGCCCCGAGGTGCTGACGCTGGTCGAGCGGCCGCTGCCGCCAGTCGGTCCCGATCAGGTGATGATCCGCGTCGCCTATGCCGGCATCAACCGGCATGACGTCGGCCAGCGCCGGCGCGGCGCGCCGCCGGCCGGCGCGACCGACGTGCTCGGGCTGGAGGTTTCCGGCACCATCATTGCCGCCGGCGCCAATGTCGCGGCCGCCCGCATCGGCGAGCCGGTCTGCGCCCTGGTCAATGGCGGCGGCTACGCCACGCATTGTCTCGCCGAGGCCGGGCTGGCGCTGCCGCAGCCGCCAGGGCTCGATGAGAAGCAGGCTGCCGCCGTTCCGGAGGCGCTGTTCACGGCCTGGTTCAACCTGATCGACCTCGGCGGCCTCTCAGCCGGCGACTGGCTGCTGGTGCATGGCGGCGCCGGCGGCGTCGGCTCGATCGCGATCCAGCTCGCCAAGCTGCTCGGCTGCCATGTCATCACCACCGCCTCCAGCGCGGAAAAGTGCGACGCCTGCCGCCGCATCGGCGCCGACGTCGCGGTGAACTACCGCACCGACGACTTCGTCGCCGCGGTCGAGCACGCGACCGGCGGCCGGGGCGTGCAGGTCGTCCTCGATGTCGCCGGCGGCCTTTATGCCGAGCCCAATCTGCGGGCGCTGGCGCCGGACGGCCGCATCGTGCACCTGTCGTCCGGCGGCACGCCGATCTATTCGGCGCCGCTGCAACTCATCATGTCGAAGCGCGCGCACATCACGGGCGCGCTGCTGCGGCCGCTTCCGCTCACCGCCAAGCTCACGCTCGCGAAGGAGCTGCAGGCGAAGATCTGGCCACGGCTCGGCCGCGGGATCCGGCCGCTGATCGATTCAGTGTTCGCGCTGGAGGACGTGGTGAGCGCGCATCGGCGGTTCGACGCCAACCTGCATATTGGCAAGATCCTGCTCGATGCGCGCATTCCGGGGCGCGGAATTCCCGGCTCCTGACACCATTGTCGGCGCGCGCCGTAGCTGCATTGATTCCGATCGAGCATCCGGCTTTGCAGCGCGGCAGCGCGCACGCGATGCCGGCATCCGGAGGGCGCGCTCCAACAAAAGGGGGGAATGCCGATGAGAGGCAGGAACTGGTGGACGCTTGCGGCGCTGTTGCTGATGGTCGCGGTCGGCCATGACGCAGCCTGGGCTCAGGCCCAGAGCAATCAGCCGATCAAGATCATCGTGCCCTACCCGGCCGGCGGCGGCGGCGACATCGTGGTGCGGAATATCAGCCCCGGCATGGAGCAGGCGCTCGGGCGCTCGATCATCGTCGAGAACATCACTGGCGCGACCGGCAGCATCGGCCTGATGCGGACGATACAGTCGCCGCCGGACGGCAACACCATGGTCTACGTGACCGCGATCAACACCGCCAATGCCGCGACGCGGCCGAATTCCAGCGTCAATCTCAACCGCGATCTCGATGCGGTCGGCCGGATCAGCCAGAGCGCGTTCGTCCTTGCGGTGTCGCCGCAGCTTGGCATCAACTCGGTGCAGGACCTGATCGCGCTCGGCAAGAAGAATCCGGGACTGCGCTTCGGCAGCACCGGCCCCGGCTCGAACCATCACCTGCTGGGTGAAATGTTCAAGAACGCGACCGGCTTGCAGATGATCCATGTGCCGTATCGCGGCGAGGCCGCGGCCATTCCCGATCTGATCGCCGGGCGCATCGACCTGATGTTCCTGACCGCGTCGATCGCGCCCTATCTCGACAGCAAGCAGCTGATCGGCCTCGGCGTCAGCTCGGCCGAGCCGTGGTTCTCGCTGCCGCAGCTCAAGCCGCTCAGCGAGTCCGGGCTGCCAAACTTCGTCTATACCGGATGGAACGGGCTGATGGCGCCGAAGGGCACGCCGCGCGACGTGATCGTCAGGCTGAACGAGGCGCTGGCGGCGGCGATCAAGTCCGACATCGCGGTCAAGATGTTCAACATCAGCGGCTTCAAGCCGACCGGCGGACCGCCGGAAGCGCTGGTCGCGGAGATCGACAACGACATGAAGCTGTACGAGCGCATCATCCGCGAACAGAATCTGACGTTCGAGAAATAGCGGGGAGCGCGCGCGGGGACGCGCGGCCGGATCGCCGGCGCGGAAGACGATCCCGGCTTGATCAGGCGCTGGGCGCGGCGGACTTCTTCGCCGCCGGCCTGGAGGCCGCGGCAACGGATTTCCGCGGCCGCGCTGCGGTCGCGGCGCCGTTGTTCGACAGCATGAAGTCCGCCATGCGCGGCGCGATCTCGGCGCGGAACCGCGAGCCGTTGAACACGCCATAGTGGCCGACGCCGGGCTGCATGTAATGCACCTTCCGGCCGTCGGCGATGCCGGTGCACAGCCGGTGCGCCGCGGCGGTCTGGCCCAGCCCGGAAATGTCGTCGTTCTCGCCTTCGATCGTCATCAGCGCGACGCGCTTGATCTTCGACGGATCGACGCGGCGGCCGCGGTGCACCATCTCGCCCTTGGGCAGCGCGTGCTTGATGAACACGGTGTCGACGGTCTGCAGATAGAACTCCGCCGACAAGTCCATCACCGCGAGATATTCGTCGTAGAACTCGCGGTGCTTCTGCGCGGAATCGCCGTCGCCCTTCACCAGGTTCAGGAACAGCTCGCTGTGCGCGCCGAGATGGCGGTCGAGATTCATGCTCATGAAGCCGTGGAGCTGCAGGAAGCCCGGATAGACGTCGCGCAGGAAGCCCGGATGCGGGAACGGCACTTTGGTGATGACGTTGTTGCGGAACCAGTCGAGCCCGCGGCGCTGCGCGAGATCGTTCACCGCGGTGGGGTTCTCGCGCGTGTCGATCGGGCCGCCCATCAGCATCATCGAATGCGGGACGTAAGGATCGTCGGCCGCCTCCATCAGCGCGACGGCGGCGAGCACCGGCACCGACGGCTGGCACACGCCGACGACATGGATGTCGCCGCCGAGCGCATGCAGGATCGAGATCACATAGTCGATGTAGTCGTCGAGATCGAAGCGGCCGTCCGCGAGCGGCACCATGCGCGCATCGGTCCAGTCGGTGACGTAGACGTCGTGATTGGGCAGGAAGGTCTCGACCGTGCCGCGCAGCAGCGTGGCGAAATGGCCGGACATCGGCGCCACGATCAGCAGCTTCGGCTGCGGCCGGTGCGGCGGATGCGATATCAGCCGCTGGAAGTGCAGCACGCGGCAGAACGGCCGCTCCCACACCGGCACGATGGCGACCGGCACGCGCTCGCCGCCGATCAGCGTGGATTCGATGCCCCATTCGGGCTTCTGATAGCGCCGCGTCGAGCGCTCGAACAGCTCGGCCGCCGCGGCCATGGTCTTGCCGTAAGTGGTGTGCGCGAGCGGATTGTCCGGATTGTTGAAGAACAGCTTGGTGGCGTCCGCAAACACGCGCGACGGGTTGAGCGCCGCGTGCGTCATCTCGTAGAGCCAATACATCGGTGTGGAGGGCAGAAAGCCCTCGCGGGCGGAGAGCGTGGCGGCTCCCCCGAACTCGCCAATCGCCATCTTGCTCCCGGCCGATCCGGCTCCAGTCTGCTGCGGTGCAAAAGCATGACGGTTTTTTGTCATTGCGTCAATCTAACGCAGCGTTCTTTTCAAGAACCTTTACGTAGGAAAAATCTCCCTTGGTTCAATGACATACCAGCTATTCGCCGGTCTGCAGCAGGGTTCCCTGGCGCCGCGCGCTGCGCAGCAATACCGCAAATGCGATACAGCCGGCGGCGAACAGCACCGCATTCAGCGTGAGCGCCTGCAGCATCAGATCGGCGCGGAACACGTGATCGATCAGCAGCGCGCGCATGCCTTCGAACACATAGGTCGGCGGCAGCGCCCAGGCGATCCATTGCAGCCACATCGGCAGCACCGACACCGGGTAATAGACGCAGCAGAGCGGCAGCAGCAGGAACATGAAGGTCCAGGCCAGCGTCTCGGCGCCGAGCCCGTTGCGCAGCAGCAGGCCGGCGACCAGGATGCCGATCGCCCAGCTCGTCAGCATCAGGTTCATGAAGAACGCCGCGAGCGCGAGGCCGAGGCTCCACAGGTTGAAGCCGAAGAACGCGATCGCCATCAGCGTCACCGGCACCATGCCGATGGCGAGCCGGATCACGCTCATCGTCATCAGCGCGGCGATGAACTCGGCCGGGCGCAGCGGCGACATCATGATGTTGCCGAGGTTGCGCGCATACATCTCCTCGAGGAACGAGATCGAGAAGCCGAGCTGGCCGCGGAACAGGATGTCCCACAGCAGCACCGCGCCGATGAACACGCCGCCGGCCTGCACGAAGAAGCCGGCGTTCTGCTGGATGTAGGTCTGCAGGAAGCCCCACATCAGCATCTGCACCATCGGCCAGTAGATCAGGTCGAGGATGCGCGGCCACGACGAGCGCAGCAGATACCAGTAGCGCCGCACCATGGCGGCGACGCGGCGCAGCGAGAACTCCATCACGACACCAGCTCGCGCGCCTTGCCGCGGCCGCGCGCAATGTCGAGGAACACCTCTTCGAGATCTTCGCGCCCATAGCGGGCGAGCAGGCGTTGCGGCGTGTCGTCGTCGACGATCAGGCCTTTCTTCATCATGATGACGCGCTCGCACAGCCGCTCGACCTCGCTCATATTGTGCGAGGCCAGGAGCACGGTGGCGTTGCGGCCGTGGCAGTAGCGCTCGAGATGGCCGCGCACCCAGTCGGCGGTGTCGGGATCGAGCGAGGCGGTCGGCTCGTCGAGCAGCAGCACCTCGGGATTGTTGATCAGCGACTTCGCCACCGAGACCCGCGTCTTCTGCCCGGCCGACAGCTTGCCGACCGGCCGATCGAGCAGCTCGCGCAGTTCGAGATCGGCGGCGAGCTGCGCGATGCGGGCCGGCAGGTCCGCCACCCCGTAAAGCTCGCCGAACACGCGCAGGTTCTGCCGCACCGTCAGCCGCATCGGCATGTCGACATAGGGGCTCTCGAAATTCATCCGGTGCAGCACCTGATAGCGCTGCCGCGGCATCTCGGCGCCGAGCACGCGCACGGTGCCCGAGGTCGGCGTCAGCAGCCCCATGATGACGGCGATGGTGGTGCTCTTGCCGGCGCCGTTGCCGCCCAGGAGCCCGGTGATGGTGCCCGGCCTCAGGTCGAACGAAATGCCGCCGACCGCCGTGGTCTGACCATAGATCTTGACCAGGCGATCGACCGAAATGGCGGGAACGGGAACAGGGGTGGCGTCCAAGCGGGGGTTCCTAGCAGGTCCGGATCGATGCGGCAGATGTGACCCCGCCGCCGCCGATTGTCCAGCCCGCGGCGGCGCCTTCCGCGTCATTCAAGTCATGCGTCGAATCGTGCGCCGATCTGGCCCGATCCCGGCTCGCCGCCACAGTTGAGGGCGCGGCCGGCTGGCCCCTACAATGCGGTCATCATGCCCCTGCTCGATCTCGCCGCCTCCCATCCCCGCCGCAATGTCCGCCTCGACACGCTGGTGCAGCTGCGCTGGCTCGCCATCGTCGGGCAGACCGCGGCCGTGCTCGGCGTGCATTATGGGCTGGAGTTCAGCCTGCCGGTCGGCTGGTGCCTCGGCGTGATCGCGCTGTCGGCGCTGCTCAACGTCGCGCTGCGATTCCGCTTCAGCGCCACGCAGCGGCTCGAGCCAGGGCGCGCCGCCTGGCTGCTGGCGTTCGACGTCGGCGAGCTCGCGGTGCTGCTGTTCCTCACCGGCGGATTGCAGAACCCGTTCGCCTTCCTGTTCCTCGGCCCGGTGCTGTTCTCGGCCACCGCGCTGCCGCCGCGCTACACGCTGATGCTCGGCGCCTTCGCCATGCTGTGCGCCACCGTGCTGGTGTTCGCGCATTACCCGCTGCCGTGGGACAGCGACGATCCGCTCGAGCTGCCGCCGATCTACATGGTCGGGGTCTGGCTCTCGATCCTGCTGTCGATGGGCTTCATCGGCGTGCACGCCTGGCAGATCACCGAGGAGGCGCGCCAGCTCACCGATGCGCTCGCCGCCACCGAGCTGGTGCTGGCGCACGAGCAGCACCTGTCGCAGCTTGACGGGCTTGCCGCCGCCGCCGCGCACGAGCTCGGCACGCCGCTCTCCACCATCACCGTGATCGCCAAGGAGCTGGAGCGCGCGCTGTCCGCCAACTCGCCGCACCGCGAGGACATCCGCCTGCTGCGCGAGCAGGCGCAGCGCTGCCGCGACATCCTGGCGAAGATCACCGAGCTGTCGACCAGCAACGAGCCGCTCGACCGCATGCCGCTGTCGACGCTGATCGAGGAGGTGGTGGCGCCGCACCGCAATTTCGGCGTGGTCATCGAGGTGCCGCGGCCGAGCCCGGACGAGCCGCTGGCGACGCGCAATCCGGCGATTCTCTACGGCCTCGGCAACATCGTCGAGAACGCGGTCGACTTCGCGCGCGAGCAGGTGACGGTGGCGACGCGCTGGAACGGCGACGAGGTCGCGATCACCGTCAGCGACGACGGGCCGGGCTTCGCCCCGGAAATCCTGGCGCGGATCGGCGAGCCCTACGTCACCAGCCGGCGCGGCCGGCGCATCGGCGACAAGTCGGAGACCGCCGGGCTCGGGCTCGGCTTCTTCATCGCCAAGACGCTGCTGGAGCGTTCAGGCGCCACCGTGGCGCTGGAAAACCGCGCGCCGCCGGACCGCGGCGCCATCATCAATATCCGCTGGCCGCGCGAGGATTTCGAGCAACCGGTCGGTTTTGGCAGCGAAATCCGCGCCTGATTGCGCCATTGCGGCACCTGCCGCATTTGTGCCTTGGTGGTTTTCCACGTTACAATTATGGATATGGGGAGGCCCGCGGCCGGCATCGGTTCCGCGGGCGGCAAACGCGAACAGAGGTGAGGAACGGTGTCACTCAGTGTTGTCGAAAGCGCGGCGGCGCCGCGCGAGCAGGTTCCGGCCGAACGCACGCTGCTGATCGTCGAGGATGACAAGTCGTTCCTGCAACGGCTGGCCAAGGCGCTGGAGTCGCGCGGCTTCACCGTCACCACCGCGGAATCGGTGGCGCAGGGCCTGCTGCAGCTCGAACAGTCGCCGCCGGCCTTCGCGGTGGTCGACATGCGGCTCGCCGACGGCAATGGACTCGAGGTGATCTCCGCGCTCAAGCGCCGCCGCCCCGATGCCCGCGGCATCATCCTGACCGGCTACGGCAACATCGCCACCGCGGTCAACGCCATCAAGCTCGGCGCGGTCGACTATCTCGCCAAGCCGGTCGATGCCGACGACGTGGTAGCGGCGCTGCTCGCGCTCGACCACAAGTCGATCGAGCTGCCGGAAAATCCGATGTCGGCCGACCGCGTGCGCTGGGAGCACATCCAGCGCGTCTACGAGATGTGCGGCCGCAACGTGTCGGAGACCGCGCGCCGGCTCTCCATGCATCGCCGCACCTTGCAGCGCATCCTCGCCAAGCGGGCGCCGCGGTAAGTCTGGCAGGCTGCCGGAAAAGATTTCCATTTTCCCGGGGGCGCGAGCGCAGCTCGCGAACCCGGATCCAGCCTCGCTGAATATCTTTGCATGTCCGGATTCCGGATCGCCGCCATGGCGCGTCGAAGACACGCGTGAACGGGCCGATGGCCGCGTTCGGAATGACGGAGAAGCTTTTTCGACAGCCCGTTAAATCGCGTCTCCGTAAGGGCCGGCCGGATCGATCAGCGACTGCAGCCGCAGCGTCGCCGCGCGCGCGATCGTCAGCATCATAGCCCTGCGTGTTGCGGCATCGAGGCGATGCTCGGGCGCCTCGCATTTGATCTCGGCGCCGAACGCATCGGCAACGATCAGGCCGGCATCCGGCGGGAAGATCTCGCACGGCACCTCCTGCGTGGTGGCGAAGAACAGCCGGTCGCAATGCAGGCGGTAATCGGTCCATTTGTGGTCGGCGCGCAAATCCGCGACCGACGACTTGACCTCGACGATCCAGATCGCGCCCTTGCGGTCGAGCGCGACCAGGTCGGCGCGCCGGCCCGAGGCCAGCGCGAGCTCGCTGATGCAGGAGAAGCCGAGCGCGGCGAGAAGCCGCGCGGTGCCGCGCGCTACCGCCAGCGCGGTTTCCGACTGGCGGCCGTCGACCGGCGGCGCGATCCGCTGCAGCGCGCCGCTCATTGCTTCGTGCCGTTCATGGCTTTGTGCCGCTCATGGCTTGGTGCCCGCGCGCTCGGGAAACGCCGCGGCCAGCGCCTCGCGCGTCGCCGCGATCACGCCTCGCTCGGTGATCAGCCCGGTGACGAGCCGCGCCGGCGTCACGTCGAAGCCGTAGTTCGCGACCGGCGCGCCGTCGGGCATAATGCGCACGGTCTCGATCCGGCCGTCCGCGGTGCGGCCGGTCATGGTCGAGACCTCCTCGCCGGCGCGCTGCTCGATCGGGATCTCGGCGACGCCGTCATCCACCGTGAAGTCGATGGTCGGCGACGGCAGCGCGACATAGAACGGCACGCCGTTGTCGCGCGCCGCCAGCGCCTTCAGGTAAGTGCCGATCTTGTTGCAGACATCGCCGCGCGCGGTGACGCGGTCGGTGCCGACGATGACGAGATCGACCAGCCCGTGCTGCATCAGGTGGCCGCCGGTATTGTCCGGGATCACGGTGTGCGGCACGCCGTGCTGGCCGAGCTCCCAGGCGGTGAGCGCCGCGCCCTGGTTGCGCGGCCGCGTCTCGTCGGCGAACACATGGACCGGGACGCCCTTGTCGTGCGCCATGTAGATCGGCGCGGTCGCGGTGCCCCAATCCACCGTTGCCAGCCAACCGGCATTGCAGTGCGTCAGCACGTTGACCGGCGCGCCCGGCTTGCCGGCCGCGGTCGCCTCGATCAAGGCGAGGCCGTGTCGGCCGATCGCCGCGTTGATGGCGACGTCCTCGTCGCAGATCGCGGCGGCGCGGTGCTCCGCGGCCGCGAGCCGCTCGTTGCGCGGGCGGTTGCGCACCGCCGCCATCATCTCGTCGAGCGCCCATTTCAGATTGATCGCGGTCGGCCGCGTCGCCAGCAGCGCGGCGTAGGCGCGCTCCAGGCTGTCGTCGGACGGGTCCTGGCGCAGCGCCAGCACGAGACCATAGGCAGCGACCGCGCCGATCAGCGGCGCGCCGCGCGTCTGCATCGTGCGGATCGCATGCACGGCGTCCGCCGGCGAGGCGAGCCGCAGCGTCGCGAAGCGGTGCGGCAGCGCGGTCTGATCGATGATGCCGACGCTGCCGTCGGCCTCGATCCAGATGCTGCGCATCGGTTGGCCGTTGACCTTCATGCTCCACCCATAGCGGCGATTCCGCCGCCGGCAAAGCCGGAACCTCTCCCCGGCGCCGCCACGCCATGCTAGCGTGTCATTTAACGCAATTCCGAGCGGAAACCGCTTGGCACGTTCGTGGAATTGCTTTTGGTGCGCCATGTCCGAGATCGACTACGACCGCGAATACGACAACCGCGCCCGGGTGCCGGAGCACCCGCAGGTCTTCGCCGCCTGGGCGCGCGACGCCGCAGCCTATCGTGCCGGACATGCCGGCGCCCGGCTCGGCGTATCCTACGGACCGTCGCCGCGGCAGACGCTCGACATCTTCCCCGCGTCCGGCGCCGGCGACGACACCCCGCTCGCGCTGTTCGTGCATGGCGGCTGGTGGCGCAGCTTCGATCCGTCGAGCTTCAGCCAGATGGCGGCGGGGCCGAACGCGCACGGCGTCACCGTCGCGGTCGCCGGCTACGATCTGTGCCCGCAGGTCAGCGTCGCGCAGATCGTCGACCAGATCCGCGCCGCCTGCCTCATGCTGTGGCGCAGCTATCGCCGGCGCCTCGTGGTCTACGGCCATTCCGCCGGCGGGCATCTCGCGGCCTGCATGGCCGCGACCAACTGGAGCAGCCTCGATCCCGACGCGCCGCCGGACCTGGTGCCGGCGGGCTACGCGATCTCCGGCGTGTTCGATCTCGCGCCGCTGCTGCACACTACCATCAACGCCGATCTCAGGCTGACCGAGATGACGGCCCGGATGGTCTCGCCGATCCACTGGCCGGTGCCGCCCGGACGCACGCTCGATGCCGTGGTCGGCGCGCTGGAATCGAGCGAGTTCCTGCGCCAGAGCCGCGACATGGCGCAGGCCTGGGCCGGCGTCGCGCATACCCATTACGCCGCCATCCCCGGCGCCAACCATTTCACCGTGCTGACGCCGCTCACCGAGCCCGGCAGCGCGATGACCGCGCGCGTGGTCGAGCTCGCCCGCCATCCGCAGGGCGTTTCGCGCCGACGCTAGAACCAGTAGCGGATCGCGAGCATCAGCGTCAGCAGTGCGCCGAACCCGACCACCAGCAGCCGGATCAGCGCGCGCGGCATCACCCGCGCGACATAGGCGCCGATCAGGCCGCCGGCGATGCCGCCCGCGGCCAGCGCCAGCGCCGGCGGCCACTGCACCGCATCCTGCGCGATGTAGACCAGCGCGGCGGCCAGCGAATTGAGACCGCCGACCAGGTTCTTGGTGACGTTGGCGACGCGGTAATTGCCGCCGGTCGCGATCGACAGCACGCCGAGCAGCAGGATGCCGAGGCCGGAGCCGAAATAGCCGCCATAGACCGAAACCGGCACCAGGAATTTCAGCCCGGTGATGCTGAACGTCACGGTGCGGCCGCGCTGCGCGGCGCGGTTCAGCATCCATCCGGCGATGCGTTCCGAGAACGCGAACAGCACTGTGGCAAGACCGAGCAGCAGCGGCACCACCACCTCGAACAGCCGCGCCGGCGTCGCCAGCAGCAGCATCGCGCCGGCGCCGGCGCTGGCGACCGTGGCGAACACCATGACGACGAAGGCACGATCGAACCGCGGCAATTGCGTGCGGTCGGCCAGCGCCGCCACCAGGTTCGACGGCACCAGCGAGACATTGGCGCAGACCACGGCCGCGAGCGGGTGGATGCCGGTGGCGATCAGCGCCGGATAGGTCACCAGCGAGGCGCCGCCGACCACGGCGGAGATCAGGCCGCCGATCGCGCCGACGACCACCAGGAAGATAAAATGTGCGAAGTCCAAACGAAGCCTAAGTTAGAAGAAACGTCTGCAAGTCAGAAGAACGCCTGGATTCCGGTTTGGGCGCGGCCGAGGATGAGGGCGTGGATGTCGTGGGTGCCCTCGTAGGTGTTGACGGTCTCGAGGTTGGAAAGCACCCGCATCACGTGGTACTCGTCGGCG
>Ga0180222_1002935_pt1 | contig 12177 bp, 9 predicted proteins | sample eDN5th37CKraftOP_FD_151336 | JGI IMG/M metagenome (GOLD analysis project Ga0180222, IMG submission 151336) | Enriched Organic Plus compost microbial communities from Emeryville, California, USA - eDNA 5th pass 37_C Kraft OP (version 2) (version 2) ... | reverse complement strand
GGTGGGCATCGCCGATCAGCTGTCCACGGCGGTGTTCGCGGCCAGGGCCGGACGGATCATCGCGCCGGGGGAGGATGCGTCGTTCCTGTCGGACCTGTCGATCCGCCAGCTGGCCACCGAACCGGCGCTGGCCGCACCGGACCGTGACGCCCTGGCTGACCTGTTGTGGCGCATGGGTATTCGTACTCTGGGGCAGTTCGCGGCGTTGTCGCGTACCGATGTGGCCTCGCGGTTCGGCGCCGATGCGGTGGTCGCCCACCGGTTCGCGCGCGGTGAGCCGGCCCGGGCGCCCTCGGGCCGGGACCCGGCCGCCGAACTCGACGCGGTGCTGGATTGCGATCCACCGATCGAGCGGGTAGACGCCGCGGCCTTCGCGGGACGCTCACTCGCGGTCACCCTGCACCGCAGCCTGGAGGCGGCCGGTGTCGGCTGTACCCGGCTGGCCATCCACGCGGTCACCGCCAACGGCGAACAACTGGAACGGGTCTGGCGATGCGCCGAACCGCTGACCGAGGACGCCACCGCCGACCGGGTGCGCTGGCAGTTGGACGGCTGGCTGAACCGCCGCACCGACGACCGGCCCAGCGCGCCGATCACGGTGCTGCGGCTGCGGCCGGTGGAGGTGGTCTCGTCGGCGGCGCTGCAGTTGCCGTTGTGGGGCGGTATCGGAGAAGAGGACCGGCTGCGGGCCAGGCGTGCCCTGGTGCGCGTGCAGGGGCTGCTCGGGCCGGAGGCCGTGCAGGTGCCGGTGCTCAGCGGCGGACGTGGCCCGGCGGAGCGCATCACGTTCACCGCATTGGGGGACGAACCGGTGCCCCAGGCCGACCCGCGACAGCCGTGGCCCGGTCAGCTGCCCGAGCCGTCGCCCACCGTGCTGCTCGACGATCCGGTGGAGCTGCTTGACGCACAAGGAAACCCGGTCCGGGTGACCAGTCGGGGCCTGTTCTCGTCCGATCCGTCGAGGCTGTCGGGCGCCGGGAAACGCGACGGTGTCCTGCGCTGGTGGGCCGGGCCGTGGCCGGTCGACGAGCGGTGGTGGGATCCGCAGAACCGCGGCACGGGGCGTACGGCGCGTGCACAGGTGCTGCTCGGTGACCGCGAGGACGCGCTGGCGCTGCTGCTGTGTTATCGGCAGCGGCGGTGGTATCTGGAGGGTGCCTATGAGTGAGACGTGAGACGCTGCGCGAAAGCGCCGACGCGTGAGATGAACCGGTCGAAGAACACCGTCGGGTCCACCTCCATGCCGATCAGCGCATTGGGTCGCCGTCCCCAGTGCCCGCGCCAGTCGGCCACCGTCATCCCGCGGGTCAGGGTGCCGGTGAGTTCGACGTCGACGGTGGTCTGGCGGCACCGCACCAACTCGGGGTCCAATGCGACCGCGGCCGCCAGTGGATCGTGCAGGTGCGCGAGATAGCCGTCGCCGGTGTCGAAGTGGAACTCGAAGTAGAAGCGCATCGCATCTTCGAGCACGCGGATCAGCGGGTTGGCCGCCGTCGACCGGGTGCCGCGCTCATCGCGCACGCTCATCGCCGTCGACGGGGACCCGGCCGCTGTCGCCAACCGGTTCAGCAGCGCCGGGGTCATCGCGACGTTCTCGGTGAGGTTGAGACCGAGCACGATCGGGACGTGTGCCGGGGCGGCATCGTCGCCACGGCCGCCCCAGGCGGCGTCCCACCCGCCGAACACCTCGGCGGCCGACTCGGGGTCGACGCTGATGTTCCACTCGGCGACAGGTGTGGTGTTGCCCTTGTAGTCGAAGGCGCCGCCCATGATGACCAGTCGGCGCATCAGCCTGGGCAGTGCGGGCTCGGCGCGCATCGCCAGCGCCAGGTTGGTCAGCGGGCCGGTGGCCAGGCCGATCAGCTCACCGGGATGTGCGTGTGCGGCACGGATCCAGGCCTCGGCCGCGTCGTGCGTGGTGAGCATGCGGTCGGTGGCCGGAAGCCGGGCGTAGCCCAGACCCTCGGGGCCGTGGGTGTCCTCGGCGGTGCGCAGCGGGGCCGCCAGTGGTTGCTCGGCGCCGCGCGACACGGGAATGTCGGGGGCTCCGCACAGCTCGAGCAGCCCCAGGTTGTTGATGCAGACCTGGTGCACCCCAATGTTTCCCGCGGTCGACGCGATGCCGACGACATCGGCGTCGGAGCTGGCCAGCAGGTAGGCCAGGGCCATTGCATCGTCGACACCGGTGTCGACATCGGCGAACACGGGCATCGGTGACACGCCGCCAACGATAGGCCCCGGCGGACACCCCGCTCAAATGACGACTACCAGTGCACCCCGGGCAACGTCCGCACGGCACGCTTGACCGGACGCCCGACAGCGCGCGGCACCCGCACGCCGCGACGGCTGCGCGCGGGCCGCTTGGGCCGTCGTTCCGGCAGCCCCGACCCCGCGGACGGCGCAGGCCGGGACTCGGCCGGTGCCAGTCCACGCGCGGCCGCCGAATCGGGGTAGCCCAAATACAGCTGGTGCAGGAAGCGACGCGCCACCCGCGGCGTGAGGTAGTTGCCGAAGTCGGCGAAGGTGCCGAGCGGTGTGTCGATCCGCGGCGGCTTCTCCACCAGGGCCCGCACCACCATGGCCGCGGCATGCTCGGCGCTGATCGGTGGCACCGGATTGAGTCTGCGCGACGGCGCGATCATCGGCGTCTTCACCAGCGGCATGTGGATGTTGGTGAAAGTGATGTGGTCGGACAGGGTTTCGGTGGACACCACATCGGAGAACGCGTCCAGCGCGGCCTTGCTGGGCAGGTACGCGCTGTACTTCGGCGTGTGTGCCTGCACCCCCGCACTCGACACGTTGACCACATGGCCGAAGCGGCGCTCGCGCCAGTGCGGCAGCAGCGCCAGCACCATGCGGACCGCGCCGAAGTAGTTGACCGCCATGACGCGTTCGTAGTCGTGCAGCCGGTCGGTCGAGTTCGCCACCGACCGGCGGATCGAGCGTCCGGCGTTGTTCACCAGGTAGTCGACGTGGTCGAACCGGCCGAGGATGTCCTTCACGGTGTGTTCGACCGACGCCGAATCGGTGACGTCGCACGTGAACGCGTGCGCCTGCCCGCCATCGGCACGGATCTCGGCGATCAGTTCGTCGAGCGCCTCACCGCTGCGGGCCAACGCGAACACCACCGCGCCACGGCGGGCAACTGCGATGGCCGACGCGCGGCCGATCCCGCTCGATGCACCCGTGATGATCACGTGTTTGCCGATCAGCGGGCCCGCGGGATCGTCACGCCGGGCACGGTCGGGGTCGAGGTGCTCGGCCCAGTACCTGAACAGTTGCGGCGCGTACGAGGCGAATTCGGGTACCGCGATCCCGGTGCCCCGCAGCGCGCTCTCGGTGTTGTCGGCCGTGAACGTCGGCCGCAGTTCGGCGACGTCGAACACCTCACCGGGGATGCCCAGTTGCGTCGCGACCATGTTGCGCACGACCCTGGCGCGGCCACGCACGTCGAGCACGGGCGCCGCGGTCGCGCGCGGCAGCTTTGCGCGCAACGGGGGCAGACCGGCGGCCCCGGCCACGCCGCGGTAGATGTCGACCAGCCCAACCGTATTCGGCGCGGTCAGGTGGAACGTCTGACCGTCGGCACCCTCGACGTGCATGAGGTGCACGAGCGCCCGGGCGACGAAGTCGACCGGAACGACGTTGGTACGGCCGGTGTCCGGCAGCACCATGGGCGTGAACCTCGGCAGCGCCGCGAGACGCGCGAGAACCCCGAAGAAGTAGTACGGCCCGTCGATCTTGTCCATCTCGCCGGTGCGGGAATCGCCGACCACCACGGCGGGACGGTAGATGCGGTGGGGTACGTCGGTCGCGGCGCGCACCAGCATCTCGGCCTCGAACTTGGTCTGGTGATACGGCGTGGGCAGGTCCTGTGCGACGTCGAAGTCGTCCTCGGTGAACACGCCGCGGTGGTTGCCCGCGACCGCGATCGAGGACACGTGGTGCAACGTGGCTTCGAGCCGCCGCGCCAGAGCAATCACGGCCCTGGTGCCGTCGACGTTGGCGGCGCGCTGTGCGGCCTCGTCGACGGTGATGTCGTAGATCGCCGCGCAGTGCACCACGTGCGTGATGTCCCCGAGATCGGCGACATCGGTGTCGCTGAGCCCCAGAGCATCCGCGGCCAGGTCTCCTACCAGCGGTTTCGCGCGATCTCCCCAGTGGTGGGCGAGACGTTCGAAGCGGTTGAGCGATTCGCGGCGGACCAGGATCCACACCTCGGCGGCGGCGTCGCGGGCGAGGATCTCCGACACCACCCGCCGGCCGATAAACCCGGTACCGCCGGTAACGACATAGCGCATGCGAGCCATCGTGGCCCGATATCGAGCAAACGTCAACCAGGACCTCTGCCAGGTTCGGTACCGGCAGGCGCGGGGTGCGGAAGGTGCCGCTGACTCTTCGGCGCGATTTCACCGAAATCACCGCGACAGGTGCCCGCGGGTTGACAGGATCGATTCACTACGGTCGCGCGGACATCGTGCGGGATTGGTGGGTGACGGATGAAGCTGGTCGTTGGATACCTCGCCACCCCGGGTGGCGCGGACGCGTTGGCTCTCGGAATCCGATTCGCGAGAACGCTCGGCGCCGAGCTCGAGATCTGCATCGTGCTGCCGCCGGATACCAGGGCGCCCGGCATGCCCAAAGGCGGCTACGAAGAGGTGCTCGCCGGGCAGGCGCAGGAATGGCTCGACGACGCGCTCAAGCGGGTGCCTGATGACGTTGTGGCACTCGGTCATGTCACGTTCGCCGAATCCTTCACCGACGGCCTGATCGGACTGGCGCAGAAGCACGATGCGGTGGCGATCGTCGTCGGCGGGTCCGGCGGCGGCCTGGTGGGTTCCTTCTCGCTCGGCTCGGTGGTCAGCGAGTTGCTGCACTCGTCGCCGCTGCCTGTCGCGGTGGCGCCGCGGGGCACCCGCGAGTCGGCGATCAAGAAGGTCCGCGAGGTCACGTGCGCCATCGGCCAGCGCCAGGGCGCCGACCGCCTGCTCGCTACGGCGGTGGCGGCCAGCAAGGCCGCGGGCACCCCGCTGCGGCTTGTGTCGCTGGTCGCGCTCGACCCGGCGTTCGGGCACCTGCGCTCCGACGACGACGCCGTGCGACGGCGCGCGCACGAACACGCGCAGAAGACCCTAGATGCCGCGAAAGCCGAACTGCCCGAGGGATTTCCGGTGACCTCGACGATCGTGAGCGGAACGTCGGTGGAGAACGCCGTGAGCCAGCTCGATTGGCACGACGGGGACGTCATCATGGTTGGGTCCAGCCGGCTGAGCGCACCCAAGCGGATCTTCTTGGGCAACACCGCGGCGAAGATGCTTCGGGTGCTGGACGTTCCGATGGTGGTGGTGCCGCGCGATGACCTGGAAGACGGTGAGGACCGGTCATGACCCGGTCCGATCCGCAGTCAGACCCGGAGTCCGACCCCCACCACGCACTCGAAATCGTCGAGCAGTCCGCGGGCCTGCGGGGCAAGGGACTGGCCGCGGGCAAGGTCGGGACGTTCTCCGGTGCCATCCTGGGAATTTCCTCCGTCGCACCGGGATACACCCTCACCGCGAGCATCGGCCTGATCGTCGCTGCTGTCGGACTCAAGATGCCCGCGATCTTCATCGCCGGGTTCATCCCGATGTTCCTCACGGCATACGCCTACCGCGAACTCAACTCGCGCGCACCCGACTGCGGCGCGTCGTTCACGTGGTCCACCAAGGCGTTCGGACCGTACGTCGGGTGGATGTGCGGCTGGGGCATGGTGATCGCCACCATCATCGTGCTGTCCAACCTGGCCGCCATCGCCGTCGAGTTCTTCTACCTGTTCGTCGCGCGGATCCTCAACACCCCGGAGATCGCCGATCTCGCCGACAACAAGCTGGTCAACATCCTCACCACGCTGGTGTTCATCGCCCTGGCGACGTGGGTCTCCAGCCGCGGAATCACCACCAGCGAGCACGTGCAGTACGTGCTGGTGGGATTCCAGATGACGGTGCTGCTGGCATTCGCGATCACCGCGGTGATCCACGTCGGCGCGGGCAACGCGCCGGAGGGCCTGGCCTTCGACCTCGACTGGTTCAACCCGTTCACCAACCTGGCGTTCGGCGCGTTCGTCATCGGCGTCACCGGTTCGATCTTCGCGTTCTGGGGCTGGGACACGTGCCTGACCCTCGGGGAGGAATCGAAGGACCCCACCAAGGTGCCCGGGCGCGCCGGTCTGCTGTGCGTGACCACGATCCTGCTGACCTACCTGCTGGTCGCGGTCGCGGTGATGATGTACGCCGGGGTCGGCGAGACCGGCCTGGGGCTGGGTAATCCGGAGAACTCCGAGAACGTCTTCGGCGCCCTTGCCGACCCGGTGCTGGGTTCGTGGGGCGGGCCGCTGCTGTTCCTGGCCGTGCTCGCCTCCTCGGTCGCGAGCCTGCAGACGACGTTCCTGCCCGCGGCACGCGCGATGCTCGCGATGGGCGCCTACGGGGCATTCCCGAAGCGGTTCTCCCACGTGCATCCCCGGTTCCTCGTACCGTCGTTCAGCACGCTGATCGCAGGCATCGTGACGGGCGTGTTCTACACCGTGGTGAGCCTGCTGTCGGAGTACGCGCTGCTGGACACCATCGCGGCGCTGGGCATCATGATCTGCTGGTACTACGGCATCACCGCGTTCGCGTGTATCTGGTACTTCCGGCGCGAGCTGTTCACCGATGCGCACAACATCGTGTTCAAGTTCCTGTTCCCGCTCATCGGCGGCCTGGTGCTGGCCGCGGTGTTCGGGTTCTCGCTCAAGGAGAGCATGGACCCGGAGAACGGCAGCGGCGCCGAACTCGGCGGTATCGGCCTGGTGTTCTACATCGGTTTCGGCATCCTGCTGCTGGGTGCGGTGCTGATGCTCGTGATGCGCACGCGCAGCCCCGAGTTCTTCCGGGGAGAGACGTTGTCCCGCAACACACCCGTGATACCGGGCTGAGTCAGGCCGGTTCGGAGGATTCCGTCGGTTGGGTTGCGGACGACATCGTCCAGCTGATCAGCAGGTTCATCGCCTCGCGTGATGCCGTGCCGGCCTCGGTGGTGTAGGTGAACATCGTCTGGTCGGGATCGCCCGGCATGGTGAAGGTCTCGTAGTCGACGGTGAGCTCGCCGACCACCGGGTGACGCAGGTGTTTGGACCCGTGTGTGCGCTGGTAGACGCGGTGCTGGGCCCACCAGTCGCCGAAATCCGTGCTGGCCGCGGACAGCTCGTCGACCAGCGCCGTGGTGACCGGGTCACCCGGGTGCGCACCGAGTTCCAGGCGCAGGTTCTCGACGACGGAACGCGCCTGGACGTCCCAGTCGGCGAACAACTTTCGCGCGTCAGGGGAGAGGAACATCCATAGGGCGTAACTGCGTTCACGCGGACGCATGCGGTCGAAGTCGGCGATCAGTGCCGCGCCCAGCCGGTTGATCGCCAGCACGTCGCTATGGCGTCCCAGGATCATCGCGGGTGTGCCGGTGAAGGATTCGAGCAGCTGGTACAGGCCGGGCCGAACCCGCTGCGCCGCGGTCGGTGGTTTGCGGCCGCGCGGTGGGGCGCCGACGAGATGTTCGAGGTGCGCGCGGCCGGTGTCGTCGAGATCCAGCGCCCGCGCGATCGCGTCGAGCACACTGCGCGACGGGGTGATGCGCCGTCCCTGCTCAAGCCGCGTGTAGTAGTCCGTCGACACCCCGGCGAGCAGCGCGACCTCCTCGCGGCGCAACCCGGGAACCCGTCGCACCCTGCTGTCGGCGGGCAACCCCGCGCGTGCCGGATCGACGGCCGCGCGGGCGCGTTTCAGGAAATCCGCGAGGTCGCGGTTGGTATCGGACATCACCACGAGTGTCGCACCCCGGCGCGCTCGGCACCTGGGTCTTTGAGTCCTAGGTTGGCGCGGCCTCGGTTCATCAGGCCAGGTTATGGGCCACTTTTCAGCCTTGCGACGACCGAGACTCGATGTCAGCCGACAGGCATACACAAGCCGAACAGGAGACCCCCATGTCATATCCCACCACCCGCCCCGCCACCTGGTTCGTCACCGGCACGTCGAAGGGCCTGGGCCTCGAGCTCGTGCGGCAACTGCTCGGACGCGGCGACAACGTCGCGGCCACCACGCGTTCGACCGAGCGGCTGCACGCCGGCTTAGAAGGCGTCGACACCGGATCGCTGCTGCCCATCGAGGTCGACCTCGCCGACCCGTCGGCGGTGCACAAGGCCGTCACCACCACGGTCGAGCGGTTCGGGCACCTCGACGTCGTGGTCAACAACGCCGGTTACGGATTCCTCGCATCGGTCGAGGACACCACCGACGCCGACATCCGCCAGATGTTGGACGTCCAGGTCATCGGTACGTGGAATGTGTTGCGCGCGGCCATTCCTCACCTGCGCGCAGCCCGCAGCGGCCACATCGTCAACGTGTCGTCGATCCTCGGGCTGACCGCGATGCCGGGCTGGGGTCTGTACTGCGCGGGCAAGTTCGCGCTCAACGGGATGAGCGAGGCCCTCGCAGGCGAGATGGCCGAATTCGGTGTCAACGTCAGCATCGTCGAGCCCGGCTACTTCCGCACGAGCTTTTTGACCACCGACTCCCTGGCGCTGCCCGAGTCCACCAGCGACGCCTACCCGGGCATCCACGAGATGACACAGAACCACCTCGCGCTGCAGGGCAGCCAGCTCGGTGACCCGGTGAAGGGCGCCGAGGCGATCATCGACATCGCCGTCGCGGGGCAGGGCCCGCTGCATCAGCTGCTGGGATCGGATTCCTACGAGTACGCCCAGGCCAAGGTGGCCGCGCTGAGCGGTGACATCGAGGCCGGCAGCGAACTGGCGTTCACCACCGACCACCGCTGACCGCGCTCGTGACGTGGTGGCGCCGAACCGCTCTCGCGAGCGCCACCACGTCACGCACGGGGGTTATCCCGCGGCCGAACCGATCCCGACCGCCTTGTCCTTGTTGTGCACCAGCTGCAGCGGATCGAGGATGTTCCACACCGTGGCCACGGCGCCGTACTTGAGCTCGGCCGCGGGTGATTCGAGGTTGATCAGGTCGGCGATGATGTCGTAGCCGTAGTACAGGGCCGATCCCGGCGGGGTGGTCTTGATCAGCTCGGTGATGATGAGCTGGCGGGCATCTCGCGCAGCGTCGTCATCGCCGAGGGCGGGCGCGAGGTTCGGCAGGATCTTGCTGATCGGGATCACCGCGTTGACCCACGGCACGATCTGGCTGCCCCGGTAGATCTGCTCGGTCGCCTCACGGACCAGGGGATCGAGGAACTCCGGCGACGCGCCCAGCAGGGCGTCGCGCAGATCCATGATCGCGTCCGGGAAGTCGGTGGGATCCGGGTCATCAGGCCGCAGCGGGTTGGGGCTCCACGGCGGGTCCGCCGGCGCGTCGGCCTGGGCGCCAACCTGGGTGTCGGCGGTGGCGCGCGCCGTCGGCGTCGTCTTCTCCAGCGCGCTGCCGGCCTCGGGCTCGGTATTCGGTGCCGCAGCCTCTTTCGGGGTGAAGACCTCTTTGAGCCGGGCGATCTGCTCGGCCTCGAAATCCTTCAGGGCGTCCTTGGTGACGGGCTTGACCGTCCCGGTGACAGGCTTGAGCGAGTCGGTGACCGACTTCGACACCGCGGCCGCGGCTTTGTTGATCTGGCTGTTGATCTGACCGCTGACGTGAGCGCCGACCTTCTCGGTGCGCGCGGCGGCCTTCTCGGCACGGGCGGCAGCGGTGTCGACGGCCTTCTTGATGTCCTTGCCTGCCTTGTCGGCGGCCTTCTGCACACCTGCGCTGACCTTGGACAGCGGCCTGGGCCGCTCGGTCTTGCCTGCCGCCTTGGAACCGGTCTTCGATCCGGTCTTGGTATCGGCTTTGGTGCCCGACTTGGTATCGGCCTTGGGCCCCGCGTTGACGCCGGAGGACCCGCGCGAAACGGAACCGGCTGTGCTCGACTCCTTGCTCGACGTCTTGGCCGAACCGCTGTCGGTGTCTGCGTGCGCGGTGCCCTGACCGGCCACGGCGATCGCCGCTCCGACGCCCAGCGCAACCGCGGCACCACCGACATAACCGGCGTACTTCGTCGAGGCCGCCTTCGTTGCCGCCCTGTGAGAGCCCATTGCCGTCCTTTCACCACCGATCCCCAGCCCAGTGGCATCGTAGGGGGCCGGTACGTGATCGGCAGCACGAGGTGATCATGAATGTGCCCTGTGATCACACCCGCACCAGTGGTCCCTACACCCCGGTGCCGCCGTCGACCCGCAGCGTCACCCCGGTGACGTACGACGCGCGGTCACTGAGCAGCCACGCCGCGGCCTCCGCGATCTCGGCGGGCGCGGCCGCGCGCCCCAGCGGCGCGATGGAGACGAGCCGGTCGATGGTGCCGGGGCTCGCGGCGTCCCACTCGTCGATCATCTCGGTGAGCGTGGTGCCCGGCGCGATGGTGTTGACGCGGATGCCCTCAGGGCCGTAGGTCACCGCCGCGGATTCGGTGAGGCTGTTGAGGGCGCGCTTCATCGCGCCGTAGGCCGGCAACTCGGGGTTGCCCTGCAGGCTGCCGATGCTCGACGTGTTCACGATGGCGCCCGTCTTCGAGGTGGCGCGGATCGCGGCGATCTCGGCGGCCAGCGCGAGCCACACGCCCTTGAAGTTGACGTCGTAGATGCGGTCCAGATCCGCCTCGGGCAGTCCGTCGAGGGGGCCCGGCGGCTGGATCGTCGCACCGTTGTTGAACGCGACATCCAGGCGTCCCCACACCTCGACGGTGCGGTTCACCGCAGCGCGCACAGTGTCCGGATCGGCCTGGTCGCACACCACGTACTCGGCGGTGCCGCCGTCGGCGCGGATCTGTTCGGTGACCTCTTCGAGCTGGGCTTCGGTACGGGCCGCCAGCATCACGGATGCGCCCTCTGCGGCGAACAGCCGTGCGGCCGCGGCGCCGATGCCGCGTCCGGCGCCCGTGATGAACGCGATCTTGCCTTCGAGCAGGCCCGTCGTGGTCGCGGAAGCGGTGGTGGTTTGTGTCATGACCCGAGCCTGCGGGCGGTGGCCGGACGTATCCAGGTACCCGCTGTACCTGTCTGGGCACCCGCGGCGCCGGCCGGACGCACGCAGAATGGTGACGTGGACAAGCGAGAACTCGGCGCGTTCCTGCGGAGCCGCCGGGAACGCATCAGCCCTGCCGAGGTGGGGCTGCCGGTCGGTACGCGCAGACGCACCCCCGGACTGAGGCGCGACGAGGTCGCGCACCTGGCGTTCATCTCGACCGAGTACTACACGCGCCTGGAGCAGGCCCGCGCGCCGCACCCGTCCCGCGAAGTGCTCGAGGGGCTGTCCCGCGCGCTGCGGTTGCCCGATGCCGAGCGGGCCCACCTGTACCAACTGGCCGGTGTCGTGCCGCAACGGCCCGTGGGGCCGCCGCGGGTGGTCCGTCAGAGCATCCTCGACCTGCTGCAACGGTTGTCGCATGCGGCCGCGATCGTGGTCTCTGCGACCAACGAGGTGCTGGCCTGGAACGATCTGGCGTGCGCGTTGATGGAGGACTTCTCGGCGCTGAGCCGCCGCGACCGCAACCTGATCCGGCGGGCGTTCCTCGGGCCCGACGGGCCGGGCGGGCGGCGGCTGTACGGGGTCTCCGACGTCGAGGAGTTCGCCCGGACCAGCGCCAAGCATCTGCGGGCCGCGGTGGCCAGGTACCCCGACGACCCGGAGACCCGGGAACTCGTCGACGAACTGCTCGCGGGCAGCGAGGAATTCGTGCGGCTGTGGGAATCGCACGACATCGTCGACCGCCCGGTGCTGTGCAAGACGTTCGTGCACCCGGCCGTCGGTCCGGTGTCGGTCAACTGCGATGCGCTCGACATCGCCGACCGGGATCAGTGCCTGGTGATCTACACCGCCGAACCCGGGTCGCCGTCGGAGGAGGCCATGCGGTTGCTCGCGGTGCTGGGCACCCAGCAGATGGACGTCCCGGGCTGACTGGTCTTTCGAACACGTGTTCGATAGACTGGCGGGGTGGGCTGGCACAACGGGCCGCCGAGCTGGTCGGAGATGGAGCGCGTGCTCACGAGCAAGCCGCGCCGCTCCGGCCTGCCCCTGGAATCCCCGGGTGACGGCGGGGACAGCCCCGCCTGGTCGCGCAAACGCGGCGCCTACGAGCCGCCGGACCAGGCCAGGATGCCCGCTTCCGCGCTCC
>Ga0180222_1002933_pt1 | contig 12188 bp, 11 predicted proteins | sample eDN5th37CKraftOP_FD_151336 | JGI IMG/M metagenome (GOLD analysis project Ga0180222, IMG submission 151336) | Enriched Organic Plus compost microbial communities from Emeryville, California, USA - eDNA 5th pass 37_C Kraft OP (version 2) (version 2) ... | reverse complement strand
CGATCATGGTGTTTCTTGCAGCGTTTTTTATGTTTACAACTGATATGGCGGACAGTCGTTTCATGTATTGCTCATTATAGCATAAGCATTACATTTTGTCCAGATGAGAACGTTAGCCTGGAAACCTAAGGAGGATAACGCCAGAATTTTTAATCCACATTGTGCTGTATTGACCGGTGCCGTAAAAGTTGTATTGGCTCACAAACATATCACCATTGGCTGCGACACTTTCGACAATCATCACATGTCCGACAGGCGCAAACCATCCGGACTGTGGCAGTACCACGACATCACCAGGCCTTGGATTATATACCCGCCATGCACCGCTCCACCTCGGTGCGCTCCGGACCCATTCATAGGCATTACCATCACCATGCCAAGGCTGTACGTTTTTACCAAACCGATTCGCAAGCGCCCAAGCCACGTAGCTAACGCATTCACGGTTATATAGATTCCATGGATCAACATGCGTGTCCTGAGCCTCACAGTATGGGTATCCGCCCGAGCAGCCACCGGCACCATTCGCGGGCGACAGACCCCAGTATTGGAATCTACCGACAACACCACCGCCAGTATTACCGCCCAGACTTGCATAGTATGCCTGCTGTTGAGCACGAACAGCCGCCATCTCATTGCGAGCTTTTTTGACCATCTTCTGATAGGCCGCTTCTTGGCCGCGCGTCTTGTTGACCAAATACTGCTGCTCTGCTTGAATTGCTGCCAAGTGTTTATCTTGTCTCTTCAGATCATCAAGCACTTCCTCGGTTTTCTTTTTGTCTGACTCTAGCTTTGCTTTTATTTTTTTGACTTGATTGATCGCTTTGCTTAGCTGATCACGAACAGCTGTGCGATATTCTTGTTTATCAACGTATTCACCGATACTGCCGCTACTAGCTAGCAGCTCAAGGGATGTGATATTGTCGTCGATATATAAATCCGCCAACAGCTCACCAAGAACATCTTGAATTTCTTTGAGCTTTTTTTCATTCGCTTTGATGTCGGCCTGTAGCTTCTTCAACTTTGTTTTGTTGACTTTTATTTTCGCTTCCAGAGCAGCCTTATCGGCATTGATCTTGTCAAGTTTGTTTTGCAATGTATCAGCTTTTTTTCGGTACTTATCGGCTTCTGCTTGATATGCACGCGCCTGAGCTTGTAGTTGCGCTATTTGGTCGTCCCACCGATCAGCAAATGCATTCTGAATTATCGACAATGGCACACTCACGCTCATCAACAATGCCAAACTGACCAAGCTGAGCTTGGTCCTCGCGCATTTTGCTACCGGTGTGGTGGACCGTAGTTTCATTACTACCTCTATCCTAATACGTGACTCTTATTTGAGTCAATACGCTTATGCTAATATTCAACTAAATTTTGAGATATTTTCTGGTAGCTAGGAGCGATGATATAACACCGATTGCCGCTCCCGTCAATATCATTGCCAAGAGAATGAACCCAATATACATTGTCGCAAGCTCAACAGTGTGACTAATCGTTACCCAGTCATCCAACCTATCCTGTAAGGCGTATAATGCACCTACACCCAAAGCCGTTGCGATAAGCGCGGCTATAAACCCGTACATAGTAGCTTCGACAACGAATGGTCCGCGAATAAAGCTACGATCTGCTCCAATCAACTTCATCATTTGGATTTCTTCTTTGCGGTTAAAAATCGCCATGCGGATGGTATTAAAGACAATTAATGCAGATATGATGATAAATATCACGCTAGCAACCAAGCCTCCCCGTTCAGCGAACTCAACCCACTTGCCAATCGTCTCGATTGCTGTTCGCCTGTCACCTTGGAATGATGGCGGTCGATCTGGGTCGGCGTTTTGCTTATATGTTTCATTGGTTTGAACGAAGTGATTAAGCTCTGACGGATCATTTATGTCGACAATTTTTATGCGGAAACTACCTGGCAACTTGTTTGTTGCTTCATTCAAAGCGTCAAGTGTTTGCATATCGTTCTTGCTCTTTTCAGCAAAATCAGCCCGTGCTTCTTCGGGACTAATATATGTCACACTTTTTACTGACGGTAGTTTTTCAAGTGCTTTTTTAATAACCGCTGCTTGCTCGTCTGGCGTGTCGGTAGCAACGTAGATTGACATCTCTAGCTTATCCTTGATTGCATCGACTGTATCGACTAGTACCTGACGTGCAGCTAACGTCATAAACATGATGAGCAGCGTAATCGTCATAACGGCCGTCGCTGCGACAGTTAGCCAGGCATTACGACTAAAGTTATTAATGCCATATCGGCACATGCGTATAAATGTCAGCCATCGTCGGCGTTTCGTCCGTCCTTGTAGTAGTGCTTTTGGTCCAGCATTCTTGCCCATATTACTTGCCCTGTCTGTAGCTTCCCTGTGCCTGATCGCTCGTAATCTTGCCATGATCCAGCGTAATTACTCGGCGCTTCAATTTATTGACGATTTCAACATTGTGCGTTGTTAATAGTACGGTCGTTCCGTATTTGTTGATTTTTTCTAGCAACCGCACGATATCCCAGCTGTGTTTCGGATCGAGATTCCCCGTCGGCTCATCGGCGATGAGGATTTTTGGCTGGCGCACGATGGCACGCGCGATTGCGACACGCTGCCTTTCTCCACCCGACAGCTGATGCGGAAAATGCTTTTCTTTACCAGTTAGACCGACAAGTTCGATAACTTTCGGCACGGTATTTTTGATTTCACGGTTTGTCATACCAGCAATCTCCAGTGCGAATGCAATATTCTCATACACGGTTCGTTGTGGCAGCAGCTTGAAATCTTGGAACACGACACCGATTTTGCGTCGGAGCAATGGAATATGTTTATCTTTCAGCTGGTCATAGTCGATACCGCCAACAACTATCTTGCCACTGGTCGGCTTTTCTTCCCGAGTAAGTAATTTGAGTAATGTTGACTTGCCCGCACCGCTGGTGCCGACAATAATAACGAATTCTTTCGGTTCTACGTGCAAACTTATCCGGTTAAGAGCCGGTTTTCCGTCTCGTCCGTACGATTTCGTTACCCTATCTAACAGAATCATTGCTTTTATTATTATACCATAACGCTCATGCCAAACCGGGACATTCAAGTCTGACAAGTATACGAAAATTACCCCGCTTTATTTCAAGATATCAAGCGGATCAATATCGCACGCTTCCAGCATCGGCGCCAGTATGTCAAAAGCTCGACTCTTGGCATCACGTTCGAGATATTCCAACGCATCCAAACGAACTTCGATAGCTGTCAAATCATGACCTTGTTGTTTAAGCGATAGCCATTCTTGCTGCGCTTTTCTGTAATTAGCTGCCGACTGTTTGACTTCTTCCCAAAGCTCAGAATAGTTATCGCGGAAATATCGGATAATCGGACCGAATGGTCGTTGCCGCCAATCGTGAGGATTGCGCACCTTACCTTCGATCAGCCATTCATCAGGTTCATCGACAAAGTACAAATGCAAATTGTTTGTGTATGCTAGTCCCTCACTTTTGTATTCGGCCAGTTCCTCGGCACGCGGATCCGAATACAAAAAGTACTCGTATGTTTTGTTGTGGTATTCGTTAGTCCGTCGAGCCGGCGGCACTTCACCTCGTTCTGTCATTTGCCATACAGTCTAAAATAAACCGCAAAAAATAGCAAATCAGACCATTGTGCTATGAGGACATTTGCGACTCTAAATACGCGTTGATAAACCCATCAATTTTGCCATCCAGCACAGACTGCGGGTCTTTTTCTTCGTATTTCGTACGCGTATCTTTGACGAGCGTATAGGGGTGCAGAACATAGTTGCGGATCTGACTTCCCCAGTTGGCTGATTCTCCCGCGCGGAGATCTGCTATCGATTCAGCATGTTGCTCCATTTGCAACTGTGCTAGTTTGGAGCGGAGTATTTTAAGTGCTGTCTCTTTGTTTTGCAACTGAGAACGTTCATTTTGAATAGCCACGACGATTCCTGTCGGAATATGCGTCACTCGTACCGCGCTGTCTGTCGTATTTACCGACTGCCCACCATGACCGCCAGCCCGGAATACATCAATTTTTAGATCCTTATCATCAATCTGAACGTCCTCGGGCGCATCAATAGCAGGTAATACTTCGACAAGCGCAAAACTCGTTTGCCGTAAATTATCGCTATTGAATGGACTCAGGCGCACGAGCCGATGGACACCATGTTCACTCTTGAGTTTGCCATATGCATACGGTCCGTTTATTTCGATAACACTGGTTTTGATTCCAGCCTCCTCGCCTGCGGAACGTTCAACAACTGCCGTAGACATATCGCTGCGCTCTGCCCAACGAAGATACATGCGCTCCAGCATCTCAGCGAAGTCCTGCGCATCCGTACCCCCTACCCCTGCAGTAATACGTACGATGGCGCCTAAACCATCGTATTTATCATTGAAGAGTAGTTCTTTTTTGCGTTCGGCGAATTCATTTTCCAGCGCTGTAATCTGACCATCGAACTCAGCCTGTAAGCTGTCGTCGCCTAAGCTCATGAGCTCAATCAAATCCTCGACTTGAGATTTCAATGTTTGCCATGGTTGCACCATGCCCGCGAGTGCTGCCTGTTGCTTGCTTTTTGCTTGCGCTTCGGCAGGATTATTCCAAATCTCAGGCACGGCTAACTCTTCGTCCAATTCAACAAGCTGCTCGGCCTTATCATCAATCGCTAGCTGCTCATATGCATGCGCAACGTCCTGTTTCAAAGCCTGTATTCGTTTCTCCAAGGGTTGCATATCTGTTTATTATAGCAAAAAGAGGTTTTGAACGTGACAGGATATGAGTGCGGTATAATTTTGATATGACAAAAATTGGCGTCTTCGATTCAGGCATCGGCGGGCAAGCTATCGCCGATAAGCTGCGTCAGTTGTTTCCTGGTGTCGAGATTATATCAGTGAATGACAGCAAAAATGTTCCTTATGGATCTCATCGTCGAGCCGATATCGTTCGTTTGACAGAACGAGCAATTACACCTCTGATTTATGAGCAATGCGACGCGATTGTCATTGCCTGCAATACCGCCACAACCAATGCAATTGGTGATCTACGAAAGAATCATCCCGAAATCCACTTTGTCGGTATTGAACCAATGATCAAACCAGCCGCACGCATGACTCGTACGGGCGTTATTGCCGTGCTCGCCACGCCTGGAACCCTAAAAAGTCATCGATACCACCAATTGAAGCACCAGTGGGCTTCACAACTGACAGTCGTCGAACCAGACTGTAGCCACTGGGCACGTTTGATCGAAGACGGTCATGCTGATCGAATTGACTTGCATGCTGTTATCAGCGATGTAAAACGTTGGAATGCCGATATTATCGTACTTGGTTGTACACACTATCATTGGATAAAAGATCGGATCGAAAAAGCCGCCGGACCTAAAATACATGTCCTCGAGCCTTCGGACGCAATTGGAGCAAGACTTGATTCTATACTGCGCCTAAGTTCTGTACTGCCTGAATAAACTGATCACCACGGTCAGCATAATTTTTATACATATCAAAACTTGCACAAGCTGGACTTAAGACAACAACATCGCCTTGCTCTGCTGCACTAGCTGCCGCTTTTACAACATCATTCATCGTTGCTGTCGGACCAAGATTGGTATATCGAGCAAACAACACATTCTTAAACGCCTGTTCAATTCTCGACGCCTCCGCGCCCATCAAAAAGACACGACGGATATCCTGACTGTCCTTTAACTTCCGCGCCAACACATCATATGATACACCTTTGCCCGAACCACCAAGTATCAATATCTTTGGTACGTCAAATGCCTCGACCGCTGCAATTGCACTGCCTGGTGTCGTTGAAATACTGTCGTCATAATATTGGACGTTGTTAACTGTTCCAACAAGCTTCAAACGATGAGGAAGTCCTTCGAACGTCTCAACACCACGCTCCATGTCAAATCCATCCTGAATCCAAGGCCAAACTGCTGCGATCGCCGCGCACATATTATCGCGATTGTGTTTTCCGGCAATCCGAAGTGCAGCAACCGAAAAGAGTTCGTTTTCTCCATACATAAAATGACCGTTCTCTACATAGGCGGACGATTTATCTGGGTACATGACCTTGGTTGTTGCTGGGGATACTTTGCTTACCCACTCTGAATACGGATTGTCAGCCTTGTAAATGATAATATCGTCCGGCTTTTGATATTTGGCAATATTACCTTTGGCAAACAAATAGTCATTGAAGTCTTTGTGGACATCCAAGTGTTCTGGTTCAATGCCAAGCACTACTGCAACGTGCGGACTCACATCGCAATCCCATAACTGAAAGCTGCTCATTTCATAAACCACGATGTCATGTGGAGCAATCTGATCCAATACATCAAGTGCCGCAACGCCGATATTACCAACCAACCACGTCTTGCGACCCGTCGCATCGAACATCGCTTTTATCAAACTACAGGTCGTACCCTTACCCTTGGTTCCAGTAACGCCAATGACTGGTGCAGAACAATGCTTCAAAAACTGCCGGGTAACTGTCGTCAGCTCGCCAGAAACCTGAACCTGCCATGGCGGAATTGATGGCGATTTAATTGCCAAGTCAGCCGTGATACCTTTGAAATCTTGGAGTCCCCCAACGAATTTCACACCGGGCGGCAAATTTGCCGGTTGATTCGGATTATTATCATAGATGGTAAACGTAGCGCCAGGGTGCGCCTGACTGAAATATTTGTATGCGCTTTCACCCTCGACACCATAACCAAGTATCGCGATATTCATAACATTACCAGTATACCAGTAACTACCGCGTCGAATCGAATAGCGTCGACAGCTTATCGGCTAGCGCGACAAAATCCTTGCGCTCGCCACAGCTGACACCCGCCAAAACATTGATGTTATGACTGATGAATTCGCTCGCTGTCTCGATGATGCGTTCACGTGTCGTTTTTTTGATAGACTCAGGAACTTTCTCGTATTCTTTGACAACATCATCAGCAAAATACCGGTTTGTATAAAAATTACTGATTTGTGAAACCGTCTGAGCACCCATCTGGTGACGACCCAGGGCATATGATTTTGCAGCATCAATCTCAGCTTCGGTCAGCTTACCTTCCATGACCGCCTTGAGCTCGCTGACGATGATATCAAACAACGCATCAGCCGTGTCCAGATTCACTTGTCCGCCAAAGTCCCACGATGAATCATGGAATCCAACCGATGTGTCGCTAAATATGCCATATGCAAGACCGCGTTTTCTGGCAGCACCGTAAATACGCGAATGATTTGTACCGGTCAGAATATGATCCAAGCAATCCATGGCATCTGACTCTTCGTCTGTCAGCTCGCGCGGAAGAATCATAGACCACGCGAATGTTAGATTGGATGCTTCTTTTCGTCGGATCAATGTTGGCTTGCCGGAATGAAAGTCATCATGTGGCGCCGGAAAGCGTTCACCAGGAGGCAGCTCCCACTCCTCCAATCGACGCTTGATTTCACTCTTGCGCCCATGGAGTTTACCGGCAATAACAAACCGCATATTACCTGCAGTATGAGTACGGGCATGATGCTCTTTGATATGTTTTAGGGTTACATTCGGAATAGTCTTGAGACGCTGATTAAACGTCAAAACATCCTCACCGAGCAGTTGTTGAACCTTTGGCCATAGTAGTCGGTTGTGGTTATTCAAATATCCAGTCAGCTCACTTCGAACATTACCCTTCTCTGCCTCCAGTTCTTCGTTATTGAAACGTGGATGGCAGATCGAAAGTCGTTGTAATTCCAAAATCCTATCCCATTCGAAATCAGCGCAGTCGGCAATGTACACCATGGATAGATCGCTCGTATATGCATTGTGGTAAGCGCCGTTTTTAGTGAATTCTGCCTCGAATTCATGCTCATTCTTAAAACGAGCATTTGCACCAAATGCCATGTGTTCCATGATATGCGCCGCCTCGTATACATTTTTATTGGCGACATATCGGTTGCCAGCACGAAACTGGAACTGGAAGCTCATCACCGTAGCACCAGGCACGTCTATCAAGAGGCCGCGCGCCCCATTTTTCAATTTGACTTCTTCGACCGTATGCTTCATGTGACGGCCTTTCTATCTTCGACTCTTTTTGCGGTTTTGCCGTTGCTGCTTCTTTTTCTTGCGCGCTGCACTCTTGGCTTTGGTTTCACCCTTTGGTTTCTTGATGACAAAGTCGTCGTCACGATTACGCTCGCCTTCAAGAATCTCGTGAACACCACGCTCAACAGAATGCTCAGCCAGTCGGGTTAGTTCGGTTTCATGTTCTTCGTCGCTAACCGCTATCACATCACTAGCACGAACACGCATGACCGCACCGAGCACTTCATCACGCAAGGTCGCCTGAAGACTATCGAAGAGCTTGGCGCTTTCTGAACGATATTCAACCAGTGGGTCTCGCTGTCCGACTGAACGCCAGTGGATTCCTTCGCGCAAATGTTGCATGTTTTCCAAATGCTGCATCCATAGCGTATCGAGCACCTGCAAATATACATCGCGCTCAATTTTGCGCATGACTTCCGCGCTCATTTCCTTTTCTTTTGAGTTATAGAGCTTGCTGACAGCTTCCCATGCCATTTCGCGACGCTTTTTGTCGCGCTTTTCGGCACCGATCTTTTCAATTTCTTTTTCGTCGATCGGAAATGTTACACTAAACTCTTCGATAAATTTCGGATTATTCTTTGCAGGCAAAACAGTTAATTCACTGATCTTGTCTTTCATCAGACGTTCAATTTCAGGCCTGATCGTTTCACCTTCTAGGATCTTGCGACGCATGGTGTATACAACCTTGCGATGGCGATTAATAACATTGTCGTACTGGACAACGTTCTTGCGAATATCGTAGTTGTATCCTTCGACACGCTTCTGCGCAGCCTCGAGCGTCTTAGTGACAGCACGATTCTGGATCGGCTCATCATCCGGCACACCAAGACGTGTCATGAGCTTCGCAATACGCTCGCCTTGGAAAATTCGCATCAAATCATCCTCGGTCGAAACATAGAATTGCGTTTCTCCTGGGTCGCCTTGACGTCCACCGCGTCCGCGCAACTGATTATCGATACGACGAGCCTCATGGCGTTCACTGCCAATCACGACCAAACCGCCAAGCTCACGAACACCTTCGCCAAGCTTGATGTCAGTACCGCGTCCTGCAATATTAGTTGCTAGTGTAACGGCACCCTTTTCACCTGCCTTTTCGATAATGGCAGCTTCGCGCTCATTATTCTTGGCGTTGAGTATCTCAAACTTGATGCCTTCTTTTTTCAGATACGAAGCAAGTAATTCATTCTTGGTAATAGATGCACTACCAACAAGAACCGGACGTCCAGCGGCATTATGTTTTTTGATTGCTTCGGCAATCGCTTTTAATTTGCCTTTTTCTGTCTTGAAGATCAGATCATCCTTATCGATACGAGCAATTGGTTTATTCGGCGGAATCTGAACAACATCCAGACTATAGATTTGTTGAAATTCTTCTGCTTCAGTAAATGCAGTACCTGTCATGCCCGCTAGCTTCTTATACAAACGGAAGTAATTCTGGAACGAAATTGTTGCCAGCGTCATACTTTCTTGCAAGACAGGAACACCTTCCTTTGCCTCGATCGCTTGATGCAGACCCTCATTATAGCGACGCCCTTGCATAAGACGACCAGTATGCTCATCGACGATAATAACTTCCCCATCTTTCGTTACGACATAATCTTTATCTCGATGGAAAAGTGTCTGCGCTTTGAGCGCCTGATCCAAGTGATATACAGTTTGGATATACTCTGGGGTGTATAAATTTTTTATTCCCAGCATGCGCTGAACTTTTTCAACACCCTGATCACTGAGCGCAACGGTTTTTCGCTTTTCATCCAGAATGTAATCCTCAGGAACAAGCTTTGCGACGATCTTGGCAAACTTATAATAGCTTTCTGGATTTTCAGCGGCCGGGGCGCTGATAATGAGCGGTGTACGTGCTTCGTCAATCAAAATGCTGTCAACCTCGTCAACGATCGCATAATGTAGATCGCGCTGACGTACATCTTCGATATCGTTGACCATGTTGTCGCGCAGATAATCGAAACCAAACTCATTGTTTGTTCCATATGTAATATCCGCCGCATACGCTTCTTTGCGGGTGCATGGACGCAACTTACGCATACGCGGGTCATCGTGTTTTTCATTGTCGTAGTTAGGGTCATACAAGAATGATGCATCATTGATAATGACGCCGACCGACAAACCGAGAAAATGATAGATTTCACCCATCCAACCGGCGTCGCGCTGAGCAAGATAATCGTTAACAGTAACAACATGGACACCTTTGCCTTCGAGTGCATTCAGATATACCGGCAATGTTGCAACCAGTGTCTTACCTTCACCAGTCTTCATTTCGGCGACATTACCGTCATGAAGCGCCATACCGCCCATCAGCTGAACATCAAAATGCCTAAGTCCCAATACTCGATCGCTCACTTCTCGTACTAATGCAAAAGCATCTGGCAAAATATCATCCAACGTGACGCCCTTCTTCTCGAGACGCTTCTTGAGAACATCCGTCTGCTTTTTAAGCTCCGGCTTACTCATTTTGTGATACTTTTCAGCCAACGCATTGATCGCGTTAACTTTCTTTTCCAAACCTTTCAGGATCCGCTTTTGCGGGTCACCGAAGATTTTCGTCAAGACCGCTTGTCTGCTAACCATAAAAGCCCTACTCCTGCCGTAATAGCCTGAAAAATAACTACCATTTATTATAGCGTGATTTTCGCTAAAAAGACAGGTGATTTTAACGACATTTTTAGGACTTTATTTTTTTGACCTTTGTGAGCCTACTCAAGATCCTGCCTTTTCGACTTCGTCTTTTTACAGCAGCCTTGTATTGCGTCATCTGGGCAATCAGTTTCGTCTCAACAATATCTATCGCTGCCAAAGCATTAACTGTCGAATCTTTGGCAGTAATCGTCTTGCCGGGTAATTTAATTGTTACTTCTGCTTCGTATTTGTTTCCATGGGCACGATTTACTTCTTTCAGCACAATCTCTGCGCTCGCGCCTTTTCGTGCTTGGCGTGGCGCATATTTATCCAGACGGCTGATTTTTCTGACGACGTAACGCTTCGTCATTTCATCAACATCGTACTTCACGCCGCTTATCGTGACCAAATCAATCATATTACCATATAAATTATACAATAATTATCAAACGCCATCAACAATGGTCGGGGTGACTGGATTTGAACCAGCGACCTCACCGTCCCGAACGGTGCGCGCTACCGAGCTGCGCCACACCCCGACGTATTTAGGATTATACCACCCTGGAATCAGTGAAACAGTTTTTTGATAGCGGGACGCGTAAAGAACACGATGAGAAAACAATGAGCTGCCGCTTGAATCATATGCATGATCAACGCCACCCTTGCCTGCCGTCGTAATTCTTCATACGAAAGCTTTTGCTGCACGTCAGCGGTCGTATCTGTGGCACCTTTTTCTTGAAATTGTAAATCCATCTGACGTGAAGAAATCGATGATTGTTGGTCTGCTTGCCACCGAGTAGCCGCATCCTCTGTTAATTTTGGAGAAATCTGCGCAATAGAATGCCGACTAGTTGCAAATACGGACTGCACAGATGGTCCTACGTTCCACAATATCAACACCATCGAAACAAACGAGAGAACAACCAACGAGAGTCTCGCCAATTCTTTGCGAAAAATAATACCTACACCTACGACCGTATTAAAAAACACTACCATTGGGATCCAAGGATTTACCGCTATTACTTGTATAAAGTCTGTATCAACACCTAGCGGCGAGCTGTTCATTAGTGGCGCAATCGACAACCAAGGCAGAAAAATATATATCACACCAATGATCGCGACAATAACACCAAGAACACCACCGTGATACTTTTTCTCTTTTTTTTCTGCTAGCGACTCGTCTTGGGAAGCAGAAGGCTGCTGCATTACTGGGTATAGCTCAGGTTTTGTCGGCGTTGGATAAATTAATGCAGTGTCAATCTTCGGTGGGACCCCGTTTAGTCGTATTGCCTTTTGATCGCTGCTATTTTGCTGCTCGTTGTTCATTTACCTTATTTTATAGCACGTCACGACCGCCAAGATATTGACGCAATACTTCAGGAACAAGCAGCTTGCCATCCGGCTGCTGATAATGCTCGATGATTGCAACGAGCGAGCGAGCGAGACTGACCGCTGTGCCGTTCAAAGTATGAAGCACTT
>Ga0180222_1002932_pt1 | contig 12193 bp, 17 predicted proteins | sample eDN5th37CKraftOP_FD_151336 | JGI IMG/M metagenome (GOLD analysis project Ga0180222, IMG submission 151336) | Enriched Organic Plus compost microbial communities from Emeryville, California, USA - eDNA 5th pass 37_C Kraft OP (version 2) (version 2) ... | reverse complement strand
CGCAGCGGTGTGCGCCTCGAGCGCTTGGATCAAGCGTTCCTCCACCTCACACCCCCATATGAACGCGCAGGGGGATCAGCAACCGCTCGACCCCCATCGGCAGGGCTATGGGAGTCCCCTTGGTGATGACGTCTTCCCGGTTCGCGTAAAGGTGGCCGACTGTCAGTAGCACAGCCGACCGGACCAGATCGGTCACCACAATCGGGCAATCGCCGGCCGAGCCATCTTCGATTGCAGACTCCATCTCCGCTTCGCTCGCGAAGACCCGGCGATTCAGAAACCCCTCGGCGAGCTGCACGGCCGCGTTGATCCATAACTGGATCAGATCGTCCTCTTCGTCGTGGTCAACGCGCAGATGAAGCTTGGCTTGCTCCAGGCTGACAATCGGCATCACACCCTCTCGTAAGCCAACCACGTACCAGCAACGTGGACAATCTCTCGGCCTTCGTCGCAAAGGTCATTCAGCGTCTGAGTGACCTCAACGGTCGGCAGGCAGTTGTCATCGTGGAAGATGATGATTCCCCCCGGCCGGACAACCTTGCGCGCGAGGGAGTAGTCGTTCATTACCCCCTGGCGGGAATGATCCGCGTCGATGAACGCCACATCGGCCTGCGGCAGATCAGCCGGCGTCAGGTCGAAGCTCCCTCGCCTGCGCACGATGAGTTGGAAGCGCGGATCGTGAGCGGCCAGGTGTCCGGGCTTGATCGGGATCTCCTTTCGCTGCACCGGCATGATCGTCCTGTAGTCGCGCGTCACGTCGATCCCGACATACTTGGTGATGGTCGGAACATTACGGAGTACAGCAGCCGGCGTCCTGCCCTCGTTCACCCCGAACTCGATCACAACCGCAGCCTCGACGGACTCAATCAGGTGCATCAAGACCTCGATCTCGCCCGGGTGGAAATACCGCGTCGGCAGGCCCTCGAGGTCGTACGCGCGCGGCTTGATCTCAACGGACCGGCGGTTGCGCTGTATGTTCATGCACGAACTCCAATAGCCTGCGCGTTGCGCTCGGCATATCGATCCGCTTCTCGCAGCGATGGGAATGCGAGAAGCAGTCACATGGTTTGATGGTGTCAATTCCCAGCGTGGGCGTATACGCCGCACCAGCCGAGAACGACGATGACTTTTCATAGCCGCCAAATACGCCGACCACCGGGGTGCCGACCGCCTGAGCCAGCACCAGCGCAAAGCCCGGTGCCGTGTAGACCAGCCCGGCCCGCGCTGTCAGCGCAGCCAGGATCTCGATGTCGAGCTCGCCGCCGTGATAGGTCACGTCAGCATCCACGGCGGGACCGACCATCCATTCCTTGCGAGGCGCCAAGTCGGCCACGCTCACCACAAAGAAGCGGTCCCGGATAGCCTTGAAAAGCTCGCCATACGCTGCATGGCTCGGATTCCGGTTCCTGCACCCGCCCCACTCTGTACGCTCAACCAATGGCCGGTAGATCATCAGCGGCTTACTCGGCTGCCACTGCGCAATCAGCTGATCCGCCCGAGCGAACCATTCGTCCGGAATAGGCAGCCTGAAATCCCCCGGCCGGACGCCGCACTGGGCGGACATCGCCGCCAGTACCGCGCCATGCTGACGTACCGCGTCAGGCGGGTAATTGACCTTCAGCCGCCTCGCATAGGCGGGCGGCGGCTCCTTCGTGAACCGGTCCGCCTCCCGCTGCGCGTTCTTCGCCTGCGTTCTCAGTACCGAGCCCTTCGAAATCAGCTTGAGGTCCGGCATGTCGTGATACAGACACGGCCAGGGCGTCTCAAGCCAGACCTCATACTTTTCCATCAACTGCCGAATCACCGACCTTTGATGCAGGTTATCCCCCAGGCCGTGCATGCCCTCCACGAAGAGAGCCGGCTTCTTCTGGCTCGACAGCGCCACCTCCAATGGCTCACGCGGGAAACAGCGCAATGCCGTTTCCCGGGAGCAGTTCACGATCTCTACGCCTTTCAACCTGCCCGCGAGCTGTGCGAACTGCCCCGGCCAGAGCTTGACCACTCCCGCGTTACCCAACCCCTGCGGGTGGTCTCCATGCCAATGAGTACGGCCACCGGTGTGCTGGCAGTCATACCCGAGAAGGATGATCCGCGATGCGCCCCAGTGCGCTGCCAGAGCGATCGCCCCGAGGCCAGAGTTCGCGCCATGCTCGAATCGCACTCGGCGCGCACCCGGAGCCTGTACCGGGGCCACTCGCTCACCCCGAAAGGCCATGCTGGCTTCCTCACCGTAATGCCGCCACCAGGCCAAATCCATGGCGTACAGGACATCAGCCCACGGGGCCAGGCGGAACGTGGTGTTGGTGACGATTACCCCGCGGCCTTCTTCCTCTTGCCGCCACGCCCGGACGGCTTCGCAGTCGTCTGCGGTAAGGCTTGGGCCGCTGGCGATGCAGACGACGGTGTGCCAGCGGCCCCCGAAGGGTTTTCCCCTTCTGACCCCTCGAGTATGCGCACCAGCCCACGGCTGGCTAGCTGAGCTGCAGCTTGAGGAGAAACTTCAAAAGCCTCGTTCTTGCGGCGCAGCCCGTTGTGCTCCATGGACTGAAGCGCAATCACTCGAGTCATACCAGCCCCCCCGATCAGGCGCCGGACGAGGTGGGCTCGACACCGTCGAAGTCCCCCTTCACGAAAGCCTGGGGACGGTAGACGGTCAGACCCACGCGCTCTTCGCAGCGGATCGTGAGCATGTTCTTGACGAAGTTGTCGCGGTCATGCTCGGAGATCGCCACGGTCACGTCTTCGCGATCCCAGCCTTGGACAGCCAAGCCACCGCCGAAGGCGCCGACGAGGAAATCGCCCGGGTCCATAGCTTGCGTGGGCACCACATTGCGGCCCCACAGGGCAGGCAAATTCTGGGCCCGCGGATTGGCGAACAAATAGCCGTTTTCCTCGGTCTTGGTCAGCTCGATCGCGGCCCAGTCGATCGGGCTGATCACAATGCCGTCCGCCCAGTACTCCGCCAGCTCCACCTGCAGCAATGCCAAGCGCAGACGGTCGATTCGGGTCTCGGCCTGAACAACCACGCCCGGGTTGGCGTAGCTCGAGGCCTGCGTGAAGATCCCATTGATATTCAGGCCGACACCGGTGCCCTTGAGCAGTTGGAGTTCTTCCTTGAACTTCAGGCCATAACGCAGGCGTCCATCGATATAGGACTGCAGCATAGGAACATCCGCAAGCACCTGTTTGGACGCATGCACCCAATGCGCGATGGTGACAATAGGAGCTTGGTCACCCTCGAACGTGATTTGGGACTCCGGCTTCCCGGCGCTCGGGTTTTCGGACACCGGCGCGGCGTTGTTCGTATACAGCAGCTCGCGGGCATACTCCACGCTGTTGCTGGTCGTCGTGCCCCACGTGATCAGATCGCGGATGGTCAGACGCCGCAGCCCAGGCGCAATGATGCCTGGCACACGGTCCGGCACGATCAGGTCGCCGGCAGATGCGGCATCAGAGGTGACCGCAGCCTTCAAAGAGATTCGGAAGTCCCCACGCGGATTCGCTGCGTAGGCCTGGAACTCCTCGCTGTCCGTGACCATGGAGCCTAGGGATTGCGGCCGGCCCACAGCATGTTCGCCATCCTGGACCTTAATCAACTGCTGTTCGGCGGTTGCCAGACGCGCCTGAAGCTCACCTTGCTTGGTCAGCAGCTCATCGACGGCGGCGCGCGTTTCAGCGGTCAGCCGTCCGAGGTTCTTGGTTTCCTCCATGGCCTTCTCGGCCAGGGGCTTGATTTCGTTGGCGATGCGGTTGATGCCCGCAGTCAGCTGCTCGATTTGTTGCTCGATCGGTTGAGGCATGATGCCCTCCTTAGATGTTGTTGACGAGGCTAATTGCGACGGAAAGGCCATTGGCAACCGAATCACTCAGGCTGCGTACGGTGACATCCTGCTCACCGCTGCCAGCCGAATCGCTCAGGCTGGACTTGAAATCGGAGATGAGGCGTTGCGCCTCGCTGCGCGGGAGCCCCGCTGCGCGCAAGGCCGACTCAAGGCGCCGGATGACGTTGGCCGAAGCTTTCGCGTCGCCGCTGCTCACTTGGTCGGACGGCAATAGCTCGTCGGCGAAACCTTGCTCAATGGCTTGGCTCCCGCCGATCCACGTCTCGCCGTCCATCTGACGCTGCACCGTAGCGACATCCCGCCCTGTCCGTGCGGCATAGATGTCCGCCATGGCCGCGTCGAACGGTTCCATGGTGTCGGCGAACTCGCGCAGGTCGTGACGGTTCCCCTGGGCGACTACCCAGCAGTTATGGATCATCAGGAAGCCAGCGCGGGCAATCTGCACCGTGTCGCCCGCCATGGCGATGATCGACGCAGCGCTTGCAGCGAGCCCGAGGATCTTTACGGTGACGGTTCCCTCGTGCTCCCGCAGCAGGTTGTAGATCGCCATGCCTTCGAACAGATCACCGCCAGGCGAATTGATATTCACCGTCACGGGACCCGGGCCAATGCTGCGCAGCGCTGCAGCAATCCGCTTCGCGGTGACGCCCTCGCCGGTCCAGTAGTCGTACCCGATGACGTCGTAGATGCTGATGCTGCGGTCGCTTTCGCCCTGGGCCCGCACCCCGGGATCCCAGCTGGCAAGAGCTCGCGGCGACAGCTGAAAGTTGACGCCCGCGCAGGGCCGAGCCGCCGGAGCGCTCGGCAGATCCTTATTCAGTGACATGAGATTTACCCCTGTTGGGAGGTGGTAGCGCCCAGTTGATCGATGGGCACCAACGCCGTCTGGACGGTCAACACATCGGCATTGCCACCCATCGGCGGCAAGTTTTCGAGTCGACGCACTTCGTCGCGCGTCATGATCCCGTTGTTGACCATCATCGATTCGTACTGCGCCCGCGCCGCGCTATCCGCGCGAAGCAACCCCTCGACAGCAAACTCGGCGTAGTACTTGGTCTGATCAACCGGGCTCAGCAAGTCCTTCGCAATCGCCTGCTCGATGCGAGTGAGCCACGGACGCAGCGTGAACGTCAGAAACCCGATCATCTGCTGCTCGATCCCCGTCCCCCAAGAGGTGGAGTTGGTGGTGTGCCCTACCATGTGCGGGGGGACACGGAACCATCTGCAGATCTCCTCCACCGAGAACTGCCTCGACTCGATCAGCTGCGCGTCTTTCGGCGGAATGCCGATGACCTTCGCATCCATCCCTGCTTCCATGGTGATGGTCTTGCCGGCGTGAAGAGCTCCACTGAACCGCTCGACAGACTTGCGGAAGTCGTCGCGCTGCTCCGGCTTCAAGACCCGATCCACCTTGAACGCCACGGTCGGTGCAAGGCCTTTCTCGAATGTGCTGTTGGCGGCTGCGGTGGCTGCCAAGGCAGAACCGAAGACGGACGCGCCGTACTCAATGGCACTCACGCCCCAATCCCCGTCGAGCGTGAATCCTGGGATGCGAAAGATTCTCTGCTCCGGGATCTCCCGCTGTTTCCCGGCTAGATCCGTATACCGGTAGCGCCTGCGTCCACTGGCATCGCGGGACACATAGAGACGATGTGGAACCAGGAACTCCAACGACACCAAGCGGTTGCCCAGGTACTTCTTTTCGGCGAACCCATTGCCGCGAAGCAGCATGGAGGCGATCATCGCCTCCCAGAACACTGCCGCAGTCGAATCGGCATTCGGTCGAGCGTGGATGAGGTTGTAGAGCGAATGCCCCGTCGCGCTGACCCGCCCATTGCTCGTACGTTGGTACAGCCCCAGCGGCAGCGTGGAAATTGTTTCAGAGATGAGCCTCGCGCATGCCCAAACCGTCGACAATCGAAGCACCGACTGCTCGTTGACCTGCTGGCCAGCGGCCCGAACACCAAACTGCGCCCAAAACTCGGCGGTCGTCAGATCGGCAGGCACCCCAAGCCAGTTCAACAGCGCGGCCTTGATGCGGCCGGGCTTTGCCTTGGATTTCATATGATGATGGGATCCCTGATAAAGTCTGCGAAGTCGCCTTCGTCATCGGCCGCCTCGGAGGGCATCACGCCCACCGCCATCGCCAAAGCAACCATCCCGTCAATGCGTCCCGACGCCTTCGACTTGGCGAATTTGCGGTTTCCAGCCGGATCCGACACCGCAACCGCGTTGGCCGCGCACATCGTCAGCACTGGGTGGTTCCCATGGCGGAGCTTTCGCGCCAGCAGCCGGCTTTCAAGCTCGCGAAGCGCCGGGCTCATCGATACAAAGCCCTGGCCGAACTCCTGGAACCGGGCAAGCTCCTCTTCCGTGAACCCGGCTCGCTCCAGCCATGGCCGCAAAAAGCGCATGTTGTAGCGGTCGAACCCGACCGCCACGACATCGAACGTGTCGAACACCTCGCGCAATCGGTGGGCGACAAACTCATACTCGATCGCGCGTCCGGGTGTCGTCTCCAGGTACCCCTGGCCTGCCCATACGTCATACGGCACTCGATCGGCCCGCGACTTTTCGGCCAGGCCATCACCGGGCAGCCAGAACGTCGGGTAGACGTCACCGTCCTCCGAGACCAGCACCAGCGCCGTCAGGTCGGACACACTCGAAAGGTCCAATCCGCCGTACACCCGCTGCCCGCCCGGGGGCTCGGGTTCCTCCCCGTTCTCTTCCCAGATCGCCCTGGCAATGAACGGATTGGCGGACTCGACCCGCTGGTTCAGGATCAGGTTCCGATAGGAGGCCTCGCGGCTCGGCAGCCGCCTGGCGTTCTCCGCCTGCTTGAGCACCTCCGCCTTGTTCATGAAGACGTCGTAGTGAGGGTTCGCTGCCCGAATGGCCTCCTCGGAGAACGGATTCAGCTCCATCGGCGCCGTGTAAAGCGCCACCTTGATGGTCGGATCCGCACCGGATAGCGCATCGTCGATCAGGATGCTCAGCAGATCCCCATCGGTCGGAGCCTGCGTGCTGATGACGATCGACAGCGGCTGCTCGTGGGCCGCTGAGGCGGTCTCGATGGCCTCGTACAGTTCCGACCGCGGCCCCTTGACCTGCCCCAGCTCGTCATGCACTGAGAACACCGGGCTCAGGCCGTAGGCCGTCGACGCATCGGCGGACAGTGCCCGATAGACAGTCCCGAGCTCCGGACACACCAGCATCTTTGTCGAGTCCTTGACCTGCACATACTCGTACAGGCTCGGCGACATCCGCACCACCTTCGAGGCATACCCGAACAGCACCGCAGCCTGATCCCTGGACTGCGCAGCGCTGTACAGCTGGCTGTTCGGTCTCGCCTCGGGCCCGCACAGGTGCAACAACAGCAGGAACGCGCTCGTTGCCGTCTTCGCGTTCTTCCGGGCCATCGAGAGGATGAAAAGGCGCGTCGGCGTATCGTAGATCGCCTTGATCCACTCCTTCTGCGCCTTCGTCAGCTTGACCGGCTTCCCGACCAGCTTTCCCTCTGGGATCAGGCAGTGCTGCTCGATCCACCTGATGTTGCGGTCGCCCCGCGTCAATCTCTTGGGAGCTCCCACGGCTTACGTGCCCTTGCCTGGTTCCTGACCGCTCGTCCCACCGTTTTCGGATCCGCCGTTGCCTGGCGGGTGATGCGCAGCCTCGTCGCCAGCGATGATGCAGCACGCACTTCACGCTCCTGCATGGCCAACAGCCGGTCGTAGCGCTTTAGACCGTCGTCATCCGCGAGCCAGGCACGATCAAAATTCAGGATCTCGTCCGCCAACAGGCGTGCCTGCACGACATGGCGGCAGTACATCTCAAGCAGCGGTGCGTGAACTGGCGTAAATGCGTCGGCCGGCTGATCGTCGACGGTCTGAAGCCAGACTTCCCGCTCTGCGTCAGTCAACGTGACCGGCGGAGGCAACCGGTCCGACCTCCCTATGGGCGCAACGAGGGTGGCAGCCTGCAAGGATGCCGTCGATTTTCTGCCTCGTTGAGCCACGATTTACTTTTTTTCTGGACGTTTTTGAAAAGAAACTGGGCCGCGCGGTGTCCAGCCGCGCGACGCCAGACTTTCGACCCACCCCTCCCCTCGGGAGGCCCGGGCGGTCCTGCCCGTTGCGCCGCCGCTACATTTCGCCCTCGGGCCAGCCATCGAGCCCGATTCGCGGCCTGTACCGGACCCCGAGGTCCTCCGCCGTCTTGGCCTGGTGGCATGCATGGCAGAGGACCTGCAAGTTATCGGGGTCGTTGGTCCCACCCTTGTGCAAGGGGACGATGTGATCGAGCTCGAAGCCCTGCGGGTAATCGGTGAGACGTCGGCACCGAGCACAGTGCGGATCTTGTGCCCAGATTTCCAGTCGCATCGCCTGCCTGCGCCGGCCACCAATCCGCTTTGTCGGCTCGGGCTTCACTGCTTTCGACGTGCCGCGCGCAGACGCTCGGTCATCAGCGCGATCATGCGAAGGAATCGCTCCCTGCGTCGTCTGCAAGCGCTGCATGCCATCTCACCCACCAAACAAAAAAGCCCCGCTGCTTTCGCAACGAGGCGTAAGGGTTGTGGGGCGCTTCCCGACAGCACCAGAGCCGTCCCAGAACATACCGGCCCTGTACCCCACAGGGAAGCCAACTACCGGAGGAGGAGGAGACGCGCCAAAGCAGTGGCCAGCAATTGGCTTCCCTGCGTAGGCTGCGGAGACAACTTCGCAACCTACAGGAATCAGTCTATATGTGTGAACACTCCAGCTCAACGTGTGTACGCAACTTTCCCTCGTATCCGAGCAGGTAGGAGCCGCCCATCTTGTTGGCCAGCTCCTTGTGTGCGAACTCGACGTGGAAGTAGTACACCCTAGGCTGGATACCCAAGCGCCAGGCCTTCGTCTTTGCTGGCCCCGGCCAGATATAGTGAGCCGTGATCACCGCCCGCATATCGGGGTGCAGCTCGCCGATGGCGACATCAAGCCTGCGGATATCGTCATCGGCCAGGAACACCTCGGGGTCGGCTCGCCTTTGCCCATCGACCCGCATTTGAGCGAAGGTGGCTTCGGTCGGGTATCCAAGCGCTGCTCGATTCTCCCGCGCCTTCAGCTCGCCCCACTCCGAGAGCAGAATTTCCAGGTTCGTCCTACGCTCTGCCATCGCCCTCTTCTCCAAACAACTCCTTCAAACGCCTGAGCGCTTCGTCGGCCTGCTCCTTCCTACGATTCTCCGCCTGCGCCCGCCTCTGCTCATGCGCCTCGATGCGCTCCATCACCTCTGCGGGATCCCGATAGCGCCACTGCTCGTAAACGGCCATGCTCAGAACTCCTCCACTGCCCAGCCGCCACCGTCCTTCTTCGGCTTGGCTTTCACCGCCAGGAAGCGAAACGGGTACATGTCGGCAGCGATCTTGATCTTCACCCTGGCGTCGTCCTGCCAGAATCCCTTGACTTCGTGGCATTCGATCTGGCCGTTGGCGCGCATGACGGCGAAGTCAGGGGTGTAGAAGGTGCTGTCCGCTAACCGAAGTTTTAGCCCTTCGAACTTCACCCAGAGCACTTCCCCCGCGGCTTTGAGCGCCTCCAGATACTCCGCATACGCAGCCTCGGTGCGGTTCATTTGGCCAGTCTTCATCCTGCCCAGGGCCTGGATGCGTTGCCTACCCGTCATGCGGCCTCCTTTTCCTTGCGGGGCAGCAGCACCACCTCAGCTACGGTGTCGGCCCGGGTCATTGCGAGCGCCGGTCGGTCGGACCCACCGAGCAGAACCTGCTTGGCCACCTCCGGCTTGCCGATCAGCATCGGGGGCTCGCAGGCAAAGCCATACCGGCTGTTCTCGGCCTCGGCGATGCCCAGGAGCTTTGCCGGGTACTCCGGAATCTCGTTGCGGGCCCGGTATCCCCGGTAGCGGTTCTCGAACTCCTTGGCGACGAAGGGCCATTCGTCCTCGGTCTTGCCGCCAAGCATGATCCAGCCGCCCATGTCCTGAATCACCCGGTGGATGATCGGATCGTCGAACACCACGGACCGGTAGGTGCCGCATTGCCGCACCGCTTTGTCGACCTTGGACCAGGCAACCAGCGCGGCGTCCCGGGTCGAGCCCTGCAGCAGCTTCACAATGTCCGCAGGCTTCGGCATGAACTGGCCGTTGTCCGGGTTGATCGCATGGCGGTTCAGGGCGTCTCGAACCGCCACCAGGTCAAACGGCTTGCAAGCCTCCCACCAGACGCTGATCGCGAATTCGCTCGTGTCCTGCCGGTAGAAGGCGTACACAGCGCCAATCAGCTTGGCAAAGTCTTTCCGGTCGGCTTCGGTCATCCTGCACCTCCTGTGGCAAAACGCATGGCAATCTCGAGGTTTTGGGCTTCTAGGGCTTCCTGGCGATTCATGGCCGCTCCAGGCGCAGCGCGCGGTTGCTGCTGCACCCAGGTGGCGTCAAAGCCTTGCCATCCCCGCTCGACGCACTTGCGCAAGGCCTGGCTCAGCGACCAGCCGATCGATGCGGCTTCGCGCCTGATGCCCTCCAGGGCGATCGGAGTCAGCGGCGCCCGCTTGCGGTTCCGCAACGCGATGAAAGCCTCGGAAACGTCCTGCTCCACGCCCTCGGCTTGCAGATCAGCCACCGTCAGCGTGGGGGTAGAACTGCGGCTCCCCCGCTTGCGGGGGGGTTGGGGGGGGTCTTTACTCTGTTCTGTATCTGTTCTGTTCTGTATCTGTTCTAGGGCGTTACTGGAACGTTGCTGTAACGTTTCATCCGTTTCGCACTCCTGTTTCCGGCGTTCGCGGTACCTGCGAACCCGCGCCGTGCTTGAATCTGAAGCGTATTGCCGCTTGCTCCAGTTGCGCAGCGTCCAATCCTCGTTGATGAATCCCTTGCGCAAGAAGAGCGCTTTGGTCTCGGCGAGTTCGTCCTCAGAAATGCGCAGTGCAAACGCGATTGCGGTTTCTCTCTCCGTTTCATGAAACGTTTCAATGCCGTTACTGCATTGCAGGCAGAACAGCATGACCAGCCGGCGCTGCATCGCCTCGGGCATCATCTGCACCTTGGGGTCTGTCGCGAATTCCGCGTACAACCGGAACCAATCCATTACTTCTCTCCTCCTGCTAGCCCTGCAACCCGCAAGGCATCCGGGTGTACGGTCTTGCCTTCGTCAACCAGGATCTCGACGCAGGTGCGCAGCAGCAGCATTTGGCTGCCGTATGTTGCTTCGAATCTGGCCTTGTAGGGATGAACGGCGATCAGACCAGAGGCGCCGGTGCCGTCTTGATGGTGGCCAGCACACAGCGGTAGCACCTTCCAGTGCGCGTCTGCCTTGGTGCGGCCGTCGATGTGGTGAATCGAAACCTGGTCGTTGCGGATACCCGATAGCCAGCAGGCGATGCAGCCAATGCCGGCCATCATGTCGTGGAAGCGCTTCTGCTCGGCTGTTGGATTTCGGCCTTTCATGCTTCCACCCATCCAGGAATCTCGAAACGCTCGGACCACACCACGCCCTGCTCCGCGCCGAACGCCAGGACGAACTCGATCAGCTCGGACATTTGCCGAACCGTCATCCTGGAGGTTCGCCGGCCGAGCATGACGTAGCCTCCGCGCACGCCCTGCGCCATGCGCTGCTCCTGGTAGAGGCTGGCGGTCAGGATGTCCTTCCATTCCTCAGGAGTAAGCCGTTCCAGCCGGCCATTCACCGGCCACTGCACTTGGGCGGCGATGTCAGAGAGGCAAGCCCAGAGCTTGGCGTTCTGCTCCAGGTTGCGAGTCGGCTCCTGGGGCGGGGTGAAATACCAGCCCTCCGGTGCCTGGCGCACCAGCTCGTGGCACAACTGACGGGTCGCTGCGGTGATGCGGAGGCGGCGCATATCAGTCGACCATGCCTTCGATGCGCTGCGCCACAGTCGCCGCGGCGCTCTGAACGTCGCGCTTTGCCTGCTGAATCGCCGCCAGTTCGTCCTGCGTAATCTTCCCGTCGGCCAGGGCGGAATGGATCGCCTGCATGAACTGGCCGTTGGCAACGCCGAGCGACACGACCTGCTCCAAGACCGACATATCGCTCTGGTCCCCTTCGGGTGGGCGAACCAGGAGGTAGCCGCGGGAGTGAGCCCAGGCGCGCAGCATGCGGTCATCGTCTGTGATGTCGACGATCCGCACCGCCTCTGCGAGCGTCAGGTGGTGCGTGTCGTTGTTCGGATTCACTTTGTTGCGCAGCACTGCGGGCGATATACCCACTCGTGGGCCAAGGGACTCGCTCCCTCCGGGATAGTCATGGACAGTGTGATAGGCGGCGTCGGCGATGTTCATTGACAGGGACTCCGAACGTTTTTCTCTTGTCGTTGCGCTTCTAAGATGCGCACATGAGCTACTGG
>Ga0180222_1002930_pt1 | contig 12198 bp, 9 predicted proteins | sample eDN5th37CKraftOP_FD_151336 | JGI IMG/M metagenome (GOLD analysis project Ga0180222, IMG submission 151336) | Enriched Organic Plus compost microbial communities from Emeryville, California, USA - eDNA 5th pass 37_C Kraft OP (version 2) (version 2) ... | reverse complement strand
CAGCAGCGGACGATTGTCGCTCAGCAGCCGCAGCTTGGTGCCGAGCGACATCGGAACGGGCGGCGCGAAATGCTGGGCCTGGCGGGCCGACCGGGTGCCAAGGAAGCTCAGCAGCATGGTAAGGAAGACCAGCATCGCCATCGCCGCGCCCATGACCGCATAGCCTTGGCGGCCGCCGCCCGCCCATTCGATCAGCGCGGCCGTTCCGGCGACCGAGACGGTCTGGCCCACGGCGATGAAGAAGACGCGGTAGGAAAAGAGCCGGGTGCGTTCGTGATAGTTGTCGGTCATTTCGCCCGCCATGGCGATATAGGGCACGGCGAACAGTGAATAGCCGGTGGAATAGATGACCAGCGCCGCCGCCATGTAGAGGATAAGCGCGGTGCCTACCACCTTGGGCGCGAAGAAGATCATGAGGAAGGACAGCGAGGCCGTTATCATGCCGGCGAGCAGATAGGGACGCCGCCGTCCCCAGCGCGAACGGGTACGGTCGCTGGCCGCGCCGATCACAAGGTCCGCGCCGATGTCGTAGATTTTCGACAAGGTGAGCAGCAGGCCGGCGAGCGCGGTCGACTGGCCCAGCACGGTCGCCATGAAGGTCGGGAAGAAAGTGGTGACTGTGTTGAGCAGGATCGAAATGCCGACCGATCCAATACCGAACCCCATGCACAAGGTCAGAGAGAGCCGGCTTTCGCTTGTCGATCCTTCACCCATTGGACACTCCCGGCTGTTGAAGCTGCCAGCCTATTGCCGGGCCGCTTTGGGGCCAGTGCCGCGTCGCGGTTATTCGCCTGCCGATAATTTACTGCGTAAGGTCATAGTCCGTTCGTCCAGCGGATAGAAATACATGATGGCGACGCTGGCCAGGAGGAACAGGGTGGAAAAGACGCAGTAGCAGAGCATGATACCGGTGACTGCGCTCGCGGGCTGGACCACCGCCGCACCCGCGCGCGCCTGTACATAGCCGAACAGTCCGAGGATGATGCCGGTCAGCGATGCGCCAATCGCCTGGCCCAGCTTTTCGACCATGATGTAAAGACCGGCGAAACTGCCCTCTATCCGTTGGCCGGTGCTGCGATATTGATATTCCATGGTGTCGGGCAACATCGACTGGCTGATCATGACGATGCCGCCATTGCCAAGGCCCGCCGCCAGACCGATGGCGACGATCACCCAGCCGGGCGTGCCGGGACCGAAGGGCGCCCAGGTGAGCCAGGTGACTGCTGTGAACAGGCCGCCCACCATATAAGCGCGTCGCTTGCCGAAACGCCGCGCCAGCATCAGCCACAACGGTTGGGCGACAACGGTGCCGATGGTGAGCGTGGCGTAGATCGTTCCCAGCCAGGCGTCGGACATTTCCAGCCGCCGCTGCACGAAGAAGGCGGCGGAAGCGGTGTGGAGTCCCGCCGCGCTCAACAGCATCAGCTTGGCCGCCTGGAGCATGACGAAGGGCCGGTTGCGCACCGCGCCGGCGATCTGCTGGCGATAGGGGATATGATCCTGGCCCTCCGCCTCGCGCAGCCTGGCGCCGCGGGTGAGTTGGAAGCAGGCGATCATGATGACGAAGATGACAAGGCCGATGACGATGCCCATGGCCCGATGCCCGGCGAGGCCACCGCCGAAAAAGGCGATCAGGCTGGCGGTCGCCCATCCGCCCAGCAGATTGCCGAATGAGCCGTTGATGACGCGTAAGGACATGAGCTTGGATCGTTCCGCCGGACGGTCGGTCATTTCGGCGGGCATCGCCATATAGGGCACGGCGAAGATCGCGTAGGAGGTGGCGTGCAGCAGCAGCAGGGCCGAGAGCATGGCGATCGCGCCTGCCTCCGTCGACACGACCGGCGCGTTGAAGGCGAGCATGAAGGTGATGGCGCAGGCGACAGCGCCGCCGAGCAGGAAGGGGCGGCGGCGTCCCCAACGCGATCGGCTGCGGTCGCTGAGCGAGCCGATGATGGGATCGGCGACCCCGTCATAGATTTTCGCGAGCGCGAAGATGGTGCCTGCGACCGCCGGCGGCACGGCCATATAGTCGGTCATGAAACGCAGGAGCAGGTAGCTGCCGACCATGAAGGTGGTCAGGCCGAGCGTACCGAGGCTCCACCCGATGCAGACGCTCAAGGGCAGTGGAGGGGCCTGCGGATGGGTGGGGTCTGCGGCAGGGGACGGTGCGGTCATCTTCATGGGCGATCATACTCGGCGTCAGAACGATGGACGATCAAAGCATGGGTGGCCCGCCATCGCTTCCCGTCAATAACACCTGTTCGCCAGGCGAATAGACCAAGGCTTGCACCTGCATCGGGAAAGCGAGGTGCGCAAGGCTTCCGCAGGAACGGGAGAAATATGCGCATGCCGATGTCGACTATCGACCGCCAGTTTGTGAAAATCGCCGAGGGTCCGGTTCATCTCCGGCGGCTGGCGGGACCGGGCCGGCCGTTGCTGCTGTTCCATCCCTCGCCCAACAGCTCGCGCGGGATGGTGCCGGTCATGCAGGCCTTGCGCGCGGCGGGATCGGATGCGGATCTGATCGCGGTCGACACGCTGGGCAATGGCGACTCCCCGCCGCCGATGCCGGAGGTTCCGGACATCGCCTATTTCGCGGACGCCATGCTGCGGCTGATGGATGCGATGGGGATTGCGCATGCGGACCTCTATGGCGCGCATACCGGCGCGCGCATAGCGTGCGAACTGGCGGGGCGTCGTCCCGAACGGGTCGAGCGCGTCATATTCCAGGGGATCAGCGACTTTGACGAGGCTGTCCGCGCCAAGCGGCTGGAGGCTTATGCGCCCGCCATGGAGCATGACGATTATGGGCGGCAGTTCCTCTGGGCCTTTAATTTCGTCCGCGATCAGGCGCTGCATTCACCCTATTTCCTGCGCGATCCAGAGCATCGGTTGATGAACCGCGCCGTGCCCGATGCGGCCAGCCTGCATGGCGCCGCCATGGATGTACTGAAGTCGCTCACCAGCTATCACAAGCCCTATCGCGCGGCCTTCGCCTATCCGACCTCGGCGCGGATCGGGGCGGTGAGGGCGCCTGTCCTGTTCATCCGGTCCGCCACCCATCCGCCGCATATCGCGGAGGCCGCGGACAGGCTGGCGGCGATGATGCAGGATGCGCGCGTGGCGCCGACCGACGGTTCCCCGATGCAGGAGGCGAACGCGATCGTCCGCTTCCTGCGTAGAGGATAGGCGGACTCAGATCGGCTTGACGCGAAGGGAGGTGTCCATCGAGGTGATCGCCTCACACCCGTCTTTCGTCACCAGCATCATGTCCTCGACATGGGAGGTGCCCCAGCCGAATTCATGATAGGGCATGTCCAGCGTGAAGACCATATTCTCCTGGAATATGAGTTCATGGTGCCCAGGCATCTGCGCACCCACGGACACCGGATGGTCGGTATGTTCCAGCCCCACCGAATGGGGTCCGGCGATGACGAAGCCGGGGAAGCCTTCATCATGCACGGCCTTCAGCGTCAGGTCGACAATCTCCTTGAAGCTCTTGCCTGGCCGGATATTCTCATAGGCGATGTGCAGCGCGCGTGTGACGGCGCGGTTGCGCTCCACCATCTCCCTCGTCGGTTCGCCGCAAATCACCGTCCGCCCGACATCGCCGCGATATTGGCGGTAGCTGCCGACGGAATCGAGCTTCATGATCTCGTTCGCCTCGACCACACCCGTTGCGAGGCCGCGAATATTGGCGATGATCCATTCCGACTGACCGCCCTGATCCACCATGGACCGGGCATGGATGCGGCTGATCTCGTCCAGCGGCATGCCGACCTCGATGGTGTCGATCACCGCGTTGAGGGCGGTTTCGCTCATTCGCCCGGCGACGCGCAGCAGGTCGATCTCCGCCGCGCTCTTGATCATGCGGATCTCCTTGAAGATGTTGAGCGCGTCACAGCCCGTCAGGTCTGGCAGGCCGACCTCCTGCAGCCAGCCGAGCACGCGCGGATCGTCAAAGCCGATGCGTCCCTTGCCAAGGCCTGCCGCCTCGACCGCGGCTTTCAGCGCACGGGTCGAGGAAATCGCGGGATTGGCGCTGTGCCGGTCGTAGCGGGCGAGGAGTTGCAGATCGCGTGGCGCCATCTCCACCCCCTCGCGAATGGGATAGGGGGTGAGGCGCTGGCCGGCGATGGAGGCTTCGGTGACGGGTCGGTCGCCGCTTTCGTCGATCTCCTCCGTCGTGAATTCGAAATCGCGTGGCGGGATCGGCGCGCCGGGTTTGATGCGCGTGATATAGGTGCTGACGCTGGGCATCCATGTCGGCACATGCTCCAGATGATAGACGCCCGTGCCCGGCATGATGAGCGCGGCGGGCTGATCCGGATCGCGCGGCAGGAAGGCGTAGAGCGAATAGTTGCGCGACATCAGGAACATGGATCCCCAATAGTCGCTGAGATAGTAGATATTCTCCGGGAAGGCGGCGACCAGCCCGTCCAGATCATGTCTCTCCATCACTTCGATGGCGCGGGGGTAGTTGAGCAGCATGGAATGTTCCTTGAATGGGCAGGATAGGGATCAGGACCGGCGCGCGCCACTATCTTCGATGCCACTATCTTCGACGCCGGCATCTTTGAGAAAGGCGAGGATTGCCGCCGCCTTTTCGCCAGGTGTCGGACCGATGGGCGTCACCCGGCCATAGGCCAGGCGGGCGGCAAGGCTCTGCGTCGCGGCGCGCAGATTGGGCAGTTCATTTTCCGGGCTGAGCAGCATGACGGGGATGGTGATGTCGTTCATGCGCGGTCCGGCTTCATAGCGGAAGGCGGCGCGATAGGGCTTGTGATAGCTGGTGAGGCTCTTCAGCACCTCCACCGTGGCAGCGTGCAGTTCCTGCGCGGAAGGGACCGGGCGGCTCATCAGCCGATGCTCCGGATCGCGCAGGAAATAGGGAAAATGCAGCGCCTGATCGCGGACGAAATTAAAGGCCCAGACGAACTGTCGGCCATAATCGTCCGGGGCCATCTCCGGCGCATAGTCGCGCAGCAGCAGTTCGCGCATTTCCGGCGTATAATCGCCGATGCCGTCGAGAATCGCGCTGGCGAAGCGGTCGGGATGGGCGGCGGCGGCCTCGCAGGCGATGCGGGCGCCGGTATGCGCGCCATAGAGGTCCGCTCGTTCCACGCCCATCCGGTCAAGCAGGCGGAGCAGTGCATCGCTGAACCAGCCGATATCGGGATCGGTGACGTCCGGGGCGAAGCTGTCGCCATTGCCGGGCGTGTCGGGGGCGATCAGGGTCGCGGCCGCGCCATGGTCGTGGAGCGCGCGCATCAACCCGATGAGCGAGCGCGAGGAGCCGGGCGCGCCATGGTCGTGGAGCGCGCGCATCAACCCGATGAGCGAGCGCGAGGAGCCGGGGGAGGCGTGCAGCAGCACCAGCGGTCGCCCGGCGCGCGTGCCGTCGATCCGGCGCAGATGCACCTCCTCGGTGCCGACACGAATGAAGGCGCGGTCGATGGGATCGGGGATCATGTTTCGCTTTCCAATGTCTGCGCTTGCGGTGAAGATGAGCGGCGGATCAGCTCCTCACCCGCATCGGGGGCGAGCCTCACGAACCAGAAGAGCGAGAGCAGCGAAACACCGGCAAGGACGAGGAAGGCCGGCGCGATCGCATCGGTCGTCAGCCGGGGCTCGCCGGCAAAGCCCTGCGTGATCTGGAGCGTCAGGACGGAGAGGGTGATGCCCAGGCTGAGCGCGAATTGCTGGCTGACGCTGGCGATGGTACTGGCGGAACCCATGTCCTTTTCCGCCACTCCGGCATAGCCGAGCGTCACCAGCGCGATGAGCTGGACCGACCGCAACAGGCCTTGCAGGAAGAGGACGCACAGAATGAGCGGGATCGGCGTCGTTTGGCTGAAAGCAGCGCAGGCGGCGACCGTGATGGCTATTGCCCATGCGTTGCCGATCAGCAGGCGGCGGAAGCCGATGCGCGCCAGCAGGCCGGTCAACCCCCATCGGCCCATGGCCGCCCCGGCGGCATTGGCGAAGATGATCCCGCCCGCCGCCGCGGGCGTGAGGCCGAAGCCGATCTGAAACAGCAACGCAAAGAGGAAGGAGGTCGCGCTGATGAGCAGGCGGGGGAAGAGACCGCCGACATTGCTGATATGGACAGCCATGATGCGCAGGATACGGAGGTCGAGGACGGGATGCGCCACCCGAAGGCAATGGCGCCAGTAGAGGAGGGCACAGCCGATGCCGGCGGCGATCAGGCCGCCGCCATAATAGGAACTGGCGTGGCCGCGTGCTATCGCGCCGACACCCAGCGTCGTGCCGACCAGCGCGCCGCCGATCAGCAGGAAGCCCGTCACGTCCAGCGGGCGCGGGTGGGCCGCGGGCACGTCGCTTATGTAGCGGCGCACGGCGAAGGTGCCGCAGATCGCCAGTACGACATTGCACAGGAAGAGATAGCGCCACGATCCGGCGGTGAGGATCAGCCCGCCCAACAGCGGCCCGAGCAGGGGCCCCAGCATCAGCGGTACCGTGAGAAGTGAAATCGCCGCGACGGTCTGGTCGCGCGGAACCGATCGCAGCACGATGACACGCCCGACCGGCAGCAGCAGCGCGCCCATGCAGCCTTCCATCGCGCGGGCAAGGATCAGCCAGGGCAGGCTGGTCGCCAGCGCGCAGGCAAGTGAGGCGAGACCGAAGCCGATCACCGCCGTCAGAAACACTCGCCGCGCGCCGAAGCGATCCGCCGCCCAGCCGCAGAGCGGCAGGAAGGCCGTCGCGCCCACCAGATAGGCGGTGATGACGAGGCCGAGCGAAATGGCGGGCACGCCGAAGGCGCGCGCCATCATCGGCAGGGCGACGCTGATCGCGCTGCTGTCGAAGGCCTGGACGAAGGCTGCGGCGCCCACGATCAGGGGCGCGATCGCCGACGCCCGCCCGGCCGTGGAAGAGGCGGAAGCGGCCGTCATCGTGCGGACAGGTGCTATTTCCGCGCCGATGCCACGAACCAGGACCGGAACACACCCTCGGACTGGTCGGAAAAACGGCCCTCGCCTCGCACGGGGCTGCTGGTGGCGGACTGATAGCCGACGGCGACATCGCGGAACCCGGCCGCCTTCAGCAAGGCGGCATAGTCGGCGCTGATCGCGGCCTTCCAATTGGGTTCATTATTGTAATCCGCCTCGATCTCGCCCCGGATTTTGCCCCACAGGTCCATCTGATCATAGCGTTGCGGCACTTCCAGATGCGCCACGATACCGCCGGGCTTCAGCAGGCGATGGCTTTCTTCCATGATCCGGTCGATCGCGTCCGGCGACGTCTCATGGAGCAGCACGCAGGAAAAGACGAGGTCGAAGCTCTTGTCGGGAAAGCGGGTGCGTTCCGCATTGTCCTGGGCCAGGTGGACGGTCGCGCCGAGATGCCGCGCCCGCGCCAGCGCGTAGCGGAGCATGGAGGCGCCGACGTCCACCCCATGCACTTCCGCCTCCGGGAAGGCGGTGGCGACGGGGATCAGACTGGCGCCGATGCCGCAGCCCAGTTCCAGAATCCGGGCGGGCGCGAAATCGGGATAGAGGGTGTAGAGATGCGACACCAGCGTATGGCCGCGCACATCGTTCATCAGCCCGCCATTGCGGCCGAGCATATAGACCGCGCCGCCCCGATCCATGATCGCGCCCTGCTCGACGCCGCCGATATCATGGGCATAGCCGCCGGGCATCAGGTGCACGTCGCCCTTCGCCAGATAGGGCGGCTGGACGAAATCGGGGTCGAGCGTCAGCGATCCGGTAGCGGGCGCGTCCGCCGCCAGCGCATTCAGCACATCCGCCTGCCGCCCGACGCTGTCGGCGATCTCCGCCCAGAGCATGTCCTGCGACGTCCGGCGCAGCATCGCCCAAGCGCGGAAATCCTCATCCTCGTGCAGCCGTTCGTAAACCGTTTCCACCCGTGCGTTGCTGGCGGGGCCGGGGTCGAGCGCTTGCGCTCGCTCGCGAAACTGCGGTTCGATGGCTTCGGTCAGATAGACCTTCAGGTCGCGGACGAAATATTGTTCGGCTGCCTCGTCATGGGAGGCGGACGGCAGCATGACATGATCCTGCGGCATCGGTCATTCTCCTTTCAGGCGCGTATCGTCGCGCAGGGCACGGAAAACACGATCGATCAAACGCCGGCGCAGCCCATCGCGCTCACTGGCCTGCTCGGCCGTCGGCGTGAACGTCTCGATCCCCGCGCGGGACAGAAGGCCGGCATCTTCTGCGAGTCGCTCGACAGTATCGAGCCGCTCGCGCGTGACCGCCAGTTCGGACGCCAGCGCGGCGACCATGGCGAGCAGCCGCGCTTCGCCGGGGGACTGGCCCGCTATCGGCTTGTGGCGATTGACGGGTGGTATCTTGTCCATGGCTTGGCTCCCGGTCAGGCGAGGCGGGGGATGAGATGCGTGCCGATCATTTCGGCATCGGCCAGATTGTCGAAACCGCGCAGCAGCACGTCGTCGACGCCGATCGCTTCATAGGCACGCAGGGTTTCGGCCAGCTCGGCGGGGCCGCCGACCAGCGCCATGGCGTGGGACTTGCCTCCCGTCGCCTCTATTATCCCGCCCCAGAGGCGCGGGTCGCTGGCCGATCGAACGGCAGCAGCTTCGGCCATGCGGCGCGCGGCGCTCTCGTCCGATCCGCTGCCGAGGCCGACGGTGGCATCGGATCGCGCCCGGATGCGGGCGACGATATCCTCGGCGCGCGCCCAGGCCTGCGCATCGCTGTCGGCGATGACCACACGGATCGACATGAGAAAGCGCGGCGAGCGGCCGTGCGGGCGCGCGGCTTCGCGTACGTCTCTGATGAGCGCGGCGGTGCGTTCCAGCGTCATGCCGGCCAGCGCATAGACGTCGGCGCATTCGCCGCCATATTCGACGCCCAGTCCCGATGATCCGCCCCAGAAAATCGGGATGGAACCGGAAACCGGCCGGATCATGCTGTCTGCGCCCTCTACTCGGTAATAGTCGCCCTGATGTGAGAAGGGAGTCTGCTCGCTCCAGGTGCGACGGAGCAGGTGGACATATTCGCGGCTGCGCCGGTAGCGTTCATCCTTGGTCAGAAAATCGCCGTCGCCCTGCGTTTCCTTGTCGTTGGTGGCGGTGATAATGTGCACGCCCGCACGCCCGCCGCTCAACTGGTCGACGGTCGCCAGCATCCGCGCCGCCAGTGTCGGCGCGACGAAGCCGGGACGGTGAGCGATCATGAACTTCAGCTGATTGGTGATTGTGGCGAGATGGGCAGCGACCGTCATCCCGTCGGGTGATTTGGCGCTCTGCGCGATCAGTATCCGCTCATAGCCCAGCTGGTCGTAGATTAGAGCCAGGCGACGGATGAACTCCGCGTCGAAGCCGTCCCTGGCCGGTTGCAGTTCGCTTTCGTCCACATAAGGAAGCAGGCCGAAGACTCGCATATTCTCTGTTCTCCTTCAGTCCGCCCGCCAGATTTCGGGTTCGCGGTGTAGCAGCGGCTGGTTCGCATAGCGGCTGGCGGGCCGGGCGAGGCCGAGATGATCGCGCAGCGTCGCGCCTGCATAATCGGCGCGGAACAGGCCGCGTTGCTGCAGGATCGGGACAACGCCGTCGACAAAGCGCGCCAGCATGTCGGGCAGAATCGGCGCGGCGATGACGAAGCCGTCGGCCGCTCCCTCCCCGAACCAGCTTTCGAGCAGATCAGCCACCTGCTCCGCCGTGCCGGTGATGGTCTTGCTGGTCCGGCCTGCGGCGATCTGGCGCGCGATCTGGATGATGGACAGATTTTCCCGTTCCGCATGGTCGATGATGCGCTTCATCGTGCCCTTGGACGCGCGCGTTTCGGGGATTGGCGGAAGCGGGCCATCGGGATCGTAGCCGGAAAGGTCGAAGCCGCCCAGCTGCATCTGGAGCAGCGCGATGGCGAGTTCCGGGTGAATTAGCGCTTCCAGCTCCGCTTCTATTCGCGTGGCCTCTTCTTCGGTCGGGGCGATGATGGGCTGAATCGCCGTCAATATCTTGAGGCTTTCCGGCACCCGGCCCGCCGCGACGACGCGGGCTTTGAGATCATCGTAAAAAGCCTTGGCGCTGGGCAGGGAGGGATGGGAGGTGAAAACGGCCTCCGCGGTTCGCGCGGCAAGGCTGAGGCCGTCCTCCGACGATCCGGCCTGGACGATGACCGGATGGCCCTGCGGCGGGCGACCGGTGGTCATGGGGCCGGCGACCTTGAAGAATGTGCCCTCGTGATCGGTGGCATGCACCTTGTCCGCGTCGATATAAAGGCCGTTTTCCCGGTCGACGATGAAAGCGTCCTCGTCCCAGCTGTCCCACAATTTCTGCGCGACCTCGATGAATTCTCCGGCGCGGGCATAGCGCTCGGTATGGCCGAAATGCGCGTCACGGCCGAAATTATGTGCTTCATTCTCCGTCGTCGATGTGACGACGTTCCAGCCCGCCCGGCCTTGGCTCAGATGATCGAGCGTGGCGAGCCGTCGCGCGGCGGAATAGGGCTCATTATAGCTGGTGGAAAGGGTGGCGATCAGGCCTAGCCGATTTGTCGTCATCGACAATGCGCCGAGCAGCGTCACCGGGTCCATGCGATAGAGATCTGTGCGGGCGAAGGCGCCCTTGCCGACGATGGTGCGGAAACCCTGCGCGTCGGCGAGGAACATCGCGTCGAACTTGCCCCGCTCGGCTATGGCTGCGACGGTGCGATAATAATCGACTTCATGCAACCGCCCGGCGTCGGCCAGCTTATGGCGCCATCCGGCGATGTGCCCGCCCGCACCCATGGGCATGGCGAACAGGTGCATCTGAGGCGGCATGGAGACAGCATTCACATCGACTCTCCGAATTTTCCCGAGGTCCGTCTTTCGCTCGACAGGAAGGAACCTCGCATGACTGCCATGTCGGATCGGAGGGGAGAGGTGGCCAATATTCGCTAGGCGAATAATGGCGGACCGCTGCTGGACGGTTGCCGTCCTGCCCTAGAGATTGATTGCCACAGATCGGTTCAGGGGTCGACGATTTCGTTCCGCTTGCGCGGCGATCGTCGGGATAACAAGAGCAGAGGAGGTTTCATGCGGTCTCTCAGGGTAAATAGATTGATGCTTGGTTCTTCGGCGATCGTGGCGTTGGCGCTTGTCGCATCGGCGCCAGCCATGGCGCAGGAGGCGGCAGGCGTGTCCGCCGGCGCGCCCGGCGGCGAGATCATCGTGACGGCGCGTAAGCGGGATGAAAATCTGATCGACGTTCCTGTCGCCATTTCGGCGCTCAGTGGTGATGCCTTGCAGGCACGCGGTGTGCAGGGGCTGAACGAACTCAATGATTTCGTTCCCGGTCTGCGCTACCAGAACAGCTCGGCCAACCGCAACGACCGCGGTTTCACCACCATCGCGATGCGCGGCATGTATCCGGGCGATTCGCCCAATCGCCAGGGCGTGACGGTGTTCATCGATGGTGTGGCGGTGCCGGGGGGCGCGACGCCGGGCCTGACCGATATCGAGCGCGTCGAAGTGGTGAAGGGGCCGCAAAGCGCTTATTTCGGGCGTTCGACCTTCGCGGGCGCGATCAACTTCATCACGCGCGCGCCGTCGCTCACCGATTTCAAGGGCAATGTGGACATCTCCTATGCTTCCTATGAAACGATGGAGGCCAAGGCGAGCATTGAAGGGCCGCTGGTCCGCGACGTGCTGGGCGTACGCCTTTCGGGCCGCTATTACCGCACCGGCGGCCAGTATGACAATGAAGGCTATGGCGGCAAGCTGGGCGAGCGAGAGACGCGCTCCATAGCGGGCGCCTTCAACTTTCAGCCGAGCGATTCCTTCCGCCTGCGCGGTTACGCCACCTATTGGGAAGATAGCGACGGCCCGTCCGCCCAGTCCTTGCTGGGGGAGGCCGATTATAACTGCAATCTCGGCGGCACGGGGCGCGTTCCGGCGGGTGGAGCCAACAATTATATCTGCGGTAATGTGGGCGATGCGCGCAAATCGACCATGTCGCAGAACATCCATCCGGGCAACAGCAACAATTTCGGCGGCGTGACCAATCCCGGCCGCATACTTCCCAGCGACTTCATCGATCATCTGGGACTGGAGCGGAAGGCATTTCAGACCAGCCTGATCGCCGACTATGACATTGGCGACTATACGCTGTCGGGATCTTTTTCCCACAATGGCAACAAATGGGCGGCGCTGACCGATACCTATAATCGTGCGCCCGATGGGACCAATTATTTCTCGACCGTCTAT
>Ga0180222_1002927_pt1 | contig 12217 bp, 10 predicted proteins | sample eDN5th37CKraftOP_FD_151336 | JGI IMG/M metagenome (GOLD analysis project Ga0180222, IMG submission 151336) | Enriched Organic Plus compost microbial communities from Emeryville, California, USA - eDNA 5th pass 37_C Kraft OP (version 2) (version 2) ... | reverse complement strand
CCGCTCGCTCCTCCGGTCGCTCGGTTATGTGCGCATCAAGCACGTAACCTACCATGCGGATGGTCTCGTTACCGCCAGCAAGAACGCGGAATTCCTGACCGACGCGCGCTTCAAGAAGGCCTATCGCCGCGGCATGGACTCCGGCCACATGATCGGCGGCGAATACGGGCGCGATCTGCACATCGAATGGCGTGTGGCCATCTGCTGCTGGGCGGGCAAGCATGCCTCGCTTCTGCCCGGCGATTTCGTCGAATGCGGCGTCAATACCGGCATCTGCTCGCTCGCGGTCTGCGACTATGTCGATTTCAACTCGCTCGACAAGTCGTTCTTCCTGTTCGATACCTTCCAGGGCATCCCGGAAGCGCAGATGTCGGCGCGGGAAAGGCCCGACCGGCTCATCAGCAACACCAAATACCCGGATGTTTTCGAGCGCGCGACGCGGAACTTCGCGCCGTTTCCGCGCGCCAAGCTGGTGCGCGGCTTGGTGCCCGACACGCTTTCGAGTGTGACGATCGACAAGGTGGCCTATCTGTCGCTCGACATGAACATCGCCTATCCGGAGCGCAAGGCGATCGAATATTTCTGGCCCAAACTCGTGCCCGGCGGTGTCGTCGTCTTGGACGATTACGGCTGGACCAATTACGAAGAACAGAAGAAGACCTTGGACGAGTTCGCGCGGCAGGTCGGCGTGGAAATCTGGATGCTGCCGACCGGCCAGGGCCTGATATTCAAACCTTGCCCTTGATGCGTTTGGAGAAGGATTAATGGTGGGGCAGTGAGCGGCGACAAAATCAGCATCATCGTGCTCGGCTATACGCGTTTCGCGGAGACGACCGGGCCGTGCCTCGAAAGCCTGGCGCGGGACCCGGACTTTCCGTCCTGGGACGTCATCCTGGTGGACAACGGCACCGACGAGACCGTTCGCGCGTTGTCGCAACAGGCGGCGGTCACCTATCCGACGCTGAGGCTGCTGCGGCTCGATGTGAATGCCGGCTTTGCCGGCGGCATGAATGCGGGCCTACGCATCGCGCGGGGCGACCCGATCATGCTCCTGAACAGCGACCTCAAGGTGCCGGCGGGCATGATCGGCCGTCTGGCGGCGGCGCTGCGCAGCCATCCCGAGGCGGGGCTGATCGCGCCGGTCACCAACGCCGCCGGCAACGAGCAGCATATTTTCACCGACCCCGCGCAAGATGTGATGCGCCAGGGCCATGCCTTCGCCGACGCCGCTGACAACGGCTGCGTCATGCCCTATCGGCTCGACTTCTGCTGTGTCGCGCTGTCGCGCAAGGCTTATGAAATCTTGGGCGGGCTCGATGAGGCTTTCGGTCCCGGCTATTTCGAAGACTTCGACTATTCGCTGCGCGCAAAACGAGCGGGATTCGATTTGCTGGTGGCGGAAAACGTCTTTGTCTACCACGAAGGCAGCGCCAGTTTCGGCCGCGCCAGCCGCGCGAAGAAGGCCTTGATGGCGCGCAACCGGCGCCTGCTGCTGGAGCGGCATGGCGGCGAAGTCCGGCTGGTGAATCGCCGGGAGACCAACCTCGCCGTGCTCGCGCAATATGCCGCAGCGGCGGAAGTCGGACGCCCGCCGCCGCCCCTTCGTGTCGCCAACCGGATGCGCCTGGCCGTCACCGATGTGCCGAAAGGCCCGTTCAAGCGCTGGCGCTACCGGCGCCGGGTGGCGGCCGTCGCGCGGCGTCTGCGCGCGGCCGGCTGCGCGGTATGAAGGACCTGGGTGGCACGCATGGCGAACGGCGAGCGATCTCCGGTCTTGTATTGCAAGTCCTACGAAGGCGACGTCCGCCGCTTCGCGCTGCTGCAGGAAAGCGTCGCCCGTTTCAATCGCGAGGGCCTGAAATTCTATTTGAGTGTTCCCGCGCGCGACCGCGCCTTGTTCGCATCCGTGGTCGACCGCGATACCGTCACGCTCATCGATGACGAGGAGATCGTGCGTGCCAATCCGCGCGCTGGCCTCGAGCGCTATGCGCTTTGGCCCGGTGGCCTTTCGCAGCAGGCGGTCAAGAGCGAGTTCTGGCGGCTGATCGATTGCGACTCGTATGTGTGCCTCGATTCCGACTGCATCTTTCTGAAGGACTTCGGCGGGAGCGATTTCCTGCACGAGGTCGGCCAGCCCTATACCGTGATGCACGACGCGAGGGACTTCCTGCAACTGGCCGCCAGCAAAGGGAAGGAGAAGGTGCGGCGGGACTTTCTTGAAAGCTCGCGGCGCATGAAGGAACGGTTCGGACGCAACGGCCCGGATTACGATTTCGGGCCGGTCCCGGTGGTCTGGTCGCCGCGCGTGTGGCGCGATCTCGACGAAAGGCTGCTCGCGCCCAAAGGCATGACACTGTGGGACGCCATCGAGCAGGAGCCGTCCGAATTTCGCTGGTACGGCGAAACGCTTTTGAAATTCGGCAGCATTTCGCTGCATCCGATCGGCCCGCTGTTCCGCTGTTATCACTACGATTGGCAATGGCATGCGCTGCGCGCGGCCGGCGAGACGGAGGAAATCGTCACGCGCCATTTCCTCGGAGTGGTCTATCAGTCGAACTGGTACGACTCGCTCGACGCCGGGACGAAGGTGAAGCCTCTGCCGTCGCGGCTGCTCCGGCGCTTCAAGCGCTGGCTTGCGCGTCTGGGCTAGGGCTGGGCATAAGACGTGTGCAATCGGTTATGGTAGAGGGTGCCGCGGTCGGATCTCATTCTCCGTTCGTCCCCGCGAAAGCGGGGATCCAGTGCGGCCCTGCCGCTTGGATCGCCGGTTCTGGATTCCCGCTTGCGCGGGAATGAGCGGGGGAAGTCTGCTACGGACTGAAAGTGTTCAAGGGCATCGTATGGACCTCGCAGCTTTCTTCAGAGCCGAATTCGCAGAGCACCACGCGGTCGCGCGCGGCACCGAGGCGGCGTTGGCGGATGCCTTTACCGGCCTGGTCGGCGCCTGCGTCAGGTCGATCCGCGCCGGCGGCAAGCTGATGCTGTTCGGCAATGGTGGCAGCGCCGGCGACGCGCAGCACCTCGCCACCGAACTGACCGTGCGTTACAAGACCGACCGCGCGGCCATCGCGGCCATCGCGCTCACCACCGATACCTCGACGCTTACCGCTGCCGGCAACGATTTCGGCTTCGAACGCATCTTCGCGCGCCAGATCGAGGCGCTCGGCCGGCCCGGCGACGTGGCCATCGCGATTTCCACCTCGGGCCGGAGCCCGAATGTGATTGCGGCGCTCGAACAGGCGCGGGCGATGCGGCTCGTCACCGCCGGGCTTTCCGGCAAGGGTGGCGGCGCCATGACGCCGTTGTGCGACCACTTGCTGGTGGTGCCGTCCGACGTGACCGCGCGCATTCAGGAAATGCACATCGCGCTCGGGCAGATGCTGTGCGGCGCGCTGGAGATCGAACTCGGCCTGGTCGCGCCCGGCTGACCGGCGCTTCTTCTCACTGAATGGCAACGAGTACCGCCGTCGTCCTCCGCGCAGGCGGAGGACCCGGTAGGCCGCGGCCTATCGGGAGTGCAGGGCGTACCGGATCCTAGCTCGCGCTTCGCTCGGCCGAAATGACAGCCGGGGTCGCTCCGCCGGGATGACGGCCGAAATAGCGGCAATTTGGCCCCTGGCGCAGGAGCGACTGCACCAAATCCGTCGCGCGAGCCAAAGTTACAGCCAGCGCCTGTATATGTTTTTCAAAATGCGAAAATACGATTCTTCATTCTGAAAATCTCTTGACTCGTCCCCTGCTTCTCGTTTCCCTTGCGCCCAGGGAGAAACGAACAATGGACGCAACAATATTGCCCGGACCGGGGGCTAAAACCCGGCCGCCGCGCGCGCGGGCTGATGGCGAACGCCACAGCATCCAATCAGTCGATCGCGCGCTTTACCTTTTGGAAACCATCGCGGAAGCCGGCGGGGAGGCGACGCTGACCGATCTGTCGCATCGCACCGGCCTCAACATCTCCACCTGTCATCATCTGTTGGCGACGCTGATTCAGCGCGGCTTCGCGGCCAAGGTTCCGGGCCGGCGGCTCTACGCGCTGGGCGGGCGCATCCATTTTCTCGCCCATGCCTGCCTGCAGGTCGATTTGCCCCGCCGCGCCGAGCGCTACCTCGAAGCGGTCAACCGCGCGACCGGCGAGAGCGTGCATCTCGCCGCGCTGCAAGGCGACTCGGTGGTCATGCTGGCGGTGCGCGAGGCGCGTCACGCCATTCGGGTCGATACCGGCCGGATCGGCAAGATGGACGCGGCGCATGCGACCTCGATCGGCAAGGCGATCCTTGCCTGGCTACCGGAGGACGAGATCCGCCGCATCATCGGGAGCTCGATGAAACGCTTCACCGAGCACACGATCACCGACTTCCCCGCGCTCCTGGAATCGCTGCGCATCGTGCGTCGCAACGGCTATGCCGTCGACCGCGAGGAGCATCTACCGGGCGTGATCTGCGTCGGCGCCGCCATCCGCGATCAAGCGGGCACCGTGATCGGCGCGCTCAGCGCCTCGACGCCGATGATGCGCGCGAACGACGAGCACATCGCCTTGATGCGCGACGAGATCACCGCCGCCGCGCGGGCGCTGTCGGCCGAATTCGGCGAGCCCTCGTCGCAAGCCAATGCCGAACGGCCGCAAGCCGTCGCCAACTGACCGATCGGTTCGCCGGTCGCCCACTCGAAACAAGCAGTTCTCTTAAAGCGGCTCCCTTGGAGGAAAAATGTACGCACCGCCTGGCGTGAAAACAAACCACAACGAATTTCCGGTGCCGGAAAGCATGCGGGCCTGGGTGCTCGGCGACCCCGGGCAGCTCAGCATGGCGCAAAAGCCGGTGCCGGTGCCGAAGAAGGCGGAAGTGCTGGTGCGCATCGACGCGGTCGCGATCTGCGCCACCGACCTCGAGATCATCTATCATGGCCCGCCGGCCTCGATTCAGGGCGGCCTGCCGTTCAACAAGAACTTCACCCCCGGCCACGAATATATGGGCACGGTGGTCGCGCTCGGCCCCGGCGTCGATGAATACAAGATCGGCCAGCGCGTGGCGGTCGAGATTCATGCCGGCTGCGGCCAGTGCAAACGCTGCCGCGAGGGCATGTACACCTCGTGCCACAACTACGGCCTCAATTACGGCGACGTCGACAAGGGCCACCGCGCCAACGGCTTCACCACCGACGGCGGCTTCTGCGAATACCAGGTCAACAACATCAACACGCTGGTATCGATCCCGGACGAGATGTCGGACGAAGAGGGCACGCTCGTTGTCACCGCCGGCACCGCGATGTATGCGCTCACCGAGCTTGGCGGCCTGGTCGCCGGCGAAAGCGTCTGCGTCACTGGTCCCGGTCCGATCGGCCTGATGGCGGTCGCGGTCGCGAAGGCGCTCGGCGCCCAGCCGGTCATTCTCACCGGCACGCGAGACAACCGCCTCGAGATCGGCAAGCAGCTCGGCGCCGATGCGGTCGTCAACATCCGCAAGACCCCGGACGTGGTGGCGGAAGTCAAGAAGATCAACGGCGGCAAGGGCGTCGACTATGTGGTCGAGTGCTCGGCCGCGACCAGCGCGGTCAACGACGCCGTGCGCATGGTCAACCGCGGCGGCCGCGTCTGCCTCGCCGCCTTCGCGCACGAGGAAGTGCCGGTCGATGTCGCGCATATCGTGCGCAACAACATCTACGTCTACGGCATCCGCGGCGAGGGCAAGAGCGCCACGCACCGCGCCGAGGCCTTCATGAAGCAGAAACGCTTCGACGCCACGCTAATTCACACGCACACCTTCGACCTCGACGACCTGCCGACGGCGATCCGCTACGCCAAGGATCGCGTCGAGGACGCCATCAAGGTGGTGGTGAAGGCGAACATGGGCGCCGCGCAAAAGCAGGCGGCGGAGTAAGCCTCTCCGTCATCCTGAGGTGCTCGGCGCGGAACGCGCCGAGCCTCGAAGGATGACTTGGGATAACGGCCGTCATCCTTCGAGGCTCGCTACGCTCGCGTCTCAGGATGACGGATCGAGATCGGCACGAGTGGAGAGAAGTACGTGCTCCTCTGCGACGAATACATAACCCCAACCACGCTCGCGGATGCCTTCGCCGCGATGGCGCGGCATCGCGGGCGTCATCGGGTGGTCGCCGGCTGCACCGATACGCTGCCCTGGGCGCGCGAGGGGCGGGCGGGCGATGTCGAGATTCCCGTGCTTATCGACGTCTCGAAAATCCCGGAATTGAACGAGCGCCGCGTCGAGGGCGGCCGCGTGCGGCTCGGCGCCGCGACGCCGGTGCAGCGTTTCCTCGACGAGCCCGAGCTCGCGCGCGCGCTGCCGGCCTTGCCGCGCTGCGCCCTGTGGTTCGCCGACGACCAGATTCGCGAACAGGCGACCGTGGGCGGAAACATCGTCAACGCCTCGCCCGCCGCCGACGTCACGCCCTGCTTGATCGCGCACGAGGCCGAGCTGGAACTGGCCAAGAGCGAGAACGGTTCGATCGTGCGCCGGCGCATGAAGCTAACCGATTTCGTGCAGGGGCCCGGCCGCACCGATTTGCAGGAAGGCGAACTGCTCACCGCCGTCGAGTGCGACGCCCTTCCGGCCCATGGCGGCAGCTTCGAGAAGGTCGGCCAGCGCCGCTCGCTGGTGATTTCGGTCGTTTGCCTCGCCGCGCTGGTCAAGCTCGATGGCGAGGGCCGCACGATCGAAGACGCGCGCCTTGCCATTGCCGGCATCGGGCCGAAGCCGGTCCGGCTGACCGAAGTCGAGAATTTCCTGCGCGGGGCCGCGCTCGACGCCGAGCGGCTCGAAAGCGCGGCCGAGATGCCGGTCAAGCTGGTCGCCTCGCGCACGCGCCAGGAATACCGCCGCGAGGTGGTGCGCGGCTTCATGCTGCGCGGCCTCGTCAATGCCGCCAAGCGCGCGGGCGCCGATCCCACCGTGCTGACGTCCGATCTGGAGACGGCCTATGCCTGACATCCGTCTCGAAGCGACCATCAATGGCCGCAAGGTTTCGCGCGCCGCCAAGCCGCACCAGCGGCTGATCGACTTCCTGCGCGACGATCTCAACCTTACCGGCAACAAGGAAGGCTGCGGCGCCGGCGAATGCGGCACCTGCTCGGTCTTCGTCGACGGCGTGCTGATCAAGTCGTGCCTGATGCCGGTGGCGAAGGCGCACGGCGCCAGGATCGACACCATCGAATCGCTGGCGAAAACCGGCGAGCTCTCGGTGCTGCAGCAGGCTTTCCACAAGGCCGGCGCAAGCCAGTGCGGCTATTGCATTCCCGGCATGGTGATGGCGGCGACCGCGGCGCTGCGCGCCAATCCTTTTGCCGATCGGGAAGAGATCAAGGAACGGCTCGGTGGAAATATCTGCCGTTGCACCGGCTATCAGAAGATTTTCGACGCGGTCGAGCTGGCGCGTGACGTGCAGAACGGCCGCCTGCCGGCGAGCGTGCTCGCCGAGGAGGAGCAGGCCGAAGGCGATTTCATCGGCAAGAACGTGCGCCGCATCGACGCGCCGAGCAAGGTGACCGGCAAGCTCAAATATGCCGGCGACATGACGATGCCCGGTATGCTGCACGTGCAGGTCTTACGTTCGCCGCATCCGCATGCTCGCATCGTGTCGATCGACACTTCCGCGGCCGAGCGCATCGAGGGTGTCGAGGGCGTCATCACGTCGGCCGACGTGCCGGGCCAGGACGGCTTCGGCGTGTTCGTCAGCGATCAGCCGGTCATGGCGCGCGGCAAGGTGCGCTATGTCGGCGAGGCGGTAGCGGCGGTGGCGGCGGAAGATCTCGTCACCGCCAAGCGTGCGCTCGCCGCCATCAAGGTCGAATACGAGCGGCTGCCGGCGGTGTTCGATCCGTTCGAGGCCATGCGGCCGGGTGCGCCGGTGCTGCACGACTACGCGCCCGACAACATCACCAAGCACATTCCGATCCGCGTCGGGGACGTCGAGAAAGGCTTCGCCGAGTCGGACCTCGTGGTCGAGGAAACCTATTCCACGCAGGCGATCGAGCACGCCTATCTCGAGCCCGAAGCCGGACTGGCCTATGTCGATCACGACGGCGTGGTGACGGTGCTCTCGCCGAGCCAGAACATCACCCATCATCGCCATATGCTGGCGCGCATCATCGCCAAGCCGATCAGCAAGGTGCGCTTCATCATGAGCCCGGTGGGTGGCGGCTTCGGCGGCAAGGAGGACATGATTTACCAGGGCATGCTGGCGCTGCTCGCCATGAAGACGCAGCGGCCGGTGCGCCTCGTCTTCACGCGCGAGGAGTCGATCGCCTCCACCGCCAAGCGCCATCCTTCGCGCACCACCCTGCGCATGGGGCTGTTCCGCGACGGCCGCATCAATGCGCTCGCGCTCAAGATGATCTGCGACGGCGGCGCCTATGGCCTGTCGACCGAAGGCGTCATGCGCAAGGCGGCGATCCTGGGCGCGGGGCCCTATGCCATTCCCAATGTGCGGGTCGACACCTACGGCATCTACACCAACAACACGCCGTCGGGCGCCTTCCGCTCCTTCGGCGCGCTGCAGACGCAGTTCGCGACCGAAAGCCACCTCGACATCTGCGCCGAGCGGCTCGGGCTTGATCCGTTCGAGATCCGGCGCATCAACGCGCTGCGCGACGGCGGTATGACGCATACCAAGCAGAAACTCGGCAAGGTCAGCCTCACGCGCGTGCTCGACGCGGCCGAGAAGGCGTCCGGCTGGGAAACGGGCGCGCCGGTTTCGCGCGGTGCCACGCGCAGCGATCTCGAGCGCGCGGATACCCGCCCGCCGGTTTCGCTCGGCGCGCGTTTGGTTCCTAATGGCCAACATGCCGACAAGCAGGAGGCGGCCGAATAATGGCGAGGAAACGCGGACGAGGCATGGCGGCCTGCTGGTACGGCATCGCGCGCACCGCGACGGTGGATCGCGCCGCCGCCTGGGCGGAGATCGACGACGGCGGTTCGGCCAAGATCGTCACCGGCGTCACCGAGATCGGCGAGGGCATTCTCACCGTGCTGGCGCAGATCGCCGCGCACGAGATGGGCGTAAGACCTGAGCATGTCGTGATCGGCGACAACGACACCGCGCGTTCGCCGGAAGCCGCGCATGCCGGCGCCACGCGCCAGACCTACATGATCGGCAACGCGGTCGCGCTCGCCTCGCGCGAGGCGCGCAAGCGGCTCGTCGATGTGATGGCCGATGTCTGGGACGTACCGGCCGACACGATCCGCACCGGCAACGGCGAGATCTGGGCCGAGAACACCAACCATCGCATTTCGATCGGCGAGGCGGTGCACGCGGCCAAGAGTCGGGGCGTGGTACCAGTCGGCTCGGCGACCTTCGGCACGGATACGACCGGCATTGCCGATGGCAAAGGCGGCGACGGCTCGGGCCGTCCCTGGCAGGCCTATGTATTCGGCTGCCAGGTGGCCGAGGTCGAAGTCGATACGGTGACCGGCGAGGTGCAGGTGCTCGGCATCTGGGCCGCGCACGATGTCGGCCGCGCGGTCAATCCGCAGGGCGTCGAAGGCCAGATCGAGGGCGGCGTGGTGCAGGCGCTCGGGCAGGGGCTGATGGAGGACTATCAGCTCAAGGACGGCCACACCACCACGCACGGCTTCGCCAAATACATTCTGCCCACGTCCCTCGATGTGCCGAAGGTCAACTCGGTCATCGTCGAGGACCCCGATCCGATCGGGCCGCTCGGCGTCAAAGGGATCGGCGAGCCGGCCATGGTGCCGACGATTCCCGCCATCATGAACGCGATCTACGACGCCGTTGGCGTGCGCATTTTCGACCTGCCGGCGACGCCGGAGAAGGTGCTGATGGCGATTCGCGAGAAAGAACGGCTCGAAAGCCGGGCCGCCGTCGAGGCCGCGGAGTGAATGGGATGAGCGCTCCGGTCGCAACACATTCCGTTCATTCCCGCGACAGCGGGCATCCGGCGCCGACGGGCTGGGTCCCAGCTTGCGCGGGCACGAGCGGACAGGAACGGCCATTCAACGCCGATCTCGGTGCGATCCGCCAACTCGCGAACCTGCTGCCCGGCCGCAAGCCACTCGCCGTCAACGGCATCCGCGTCGCCGCTTCGATCCGCCCGCGCAAATTCGTGATCGAGGGCGGCGACGACACGCCCGTCACCATGCCGCGCACGGCGTTCCAGGTGGTCTATGCCGACGGCACCGTGATGATCGATTCCGGGCTCGACCGGGAAACGCATGATTCCTTTTCCACGCCCGACAAGCGCGAGCCTTATTTTCCCGACCAGTTCGCGCGGCTCAAGCGCGCGCTCGACGACGCGCGCATGATCGTGCTGACTCATTTCCACGCCGACCATACGGCGGGCGTGACGCAGGCCGAGAATTTCGCCGAGCTGGCGGCAAAGACCGTCGTCGCCGCCGACACGGCGCAGCTGATGGTCGCCAGCCCGCACCGGCCGCATCTTAAGCTCACGCCGGATCAGGCCGCGCGTTTCATCGTCGTGGACTTCCCGCAATATTATCCGGTCGCGCCCGGCATGGTGCTGATCAAGGCGCGCGGCCACAGCGCCGACCACCAGATGGTTTATATCGCGCTCGATTCCGGGCGCGAGATTCTGCACAGCGTCGATGTCGGCTGGGTGCTCGACAATATCCGCGAGATCAAGGGCAAGGCGGCGCCTTGGGTGAAGGAAGACGTGCCGGCGGTGATGGGCCAGTTGCGCTGGCTCAATCGCGTGCTCAACAATGAACCGAATGTCACGTTGCTGGTGACGCATGACGACGAGCATTTTGCGTCGGCGGTCGGCAGCGGCATGATTGGGGGCGAATTGAAACTCTGAAGTTCAGTAGCCAATAAAAAGTAAAACCGAGGGAGGATCTCATGAAGAAATATGTCTACGGCGCTCTTGCCGCGCTCGCGGTGTTTGCCGGCGGGCCGGCGACGGCGGAAGATTACCCGACCCGCACGATCACGATGGTCGTTCCCTATCCGGCCGGTGGCCCGAGCGACGTGGTCGCCCGCATCATCGCCGACGGCATGAGCAAGGCGCTCGGCCAGACCATCATCATCGAAAATGTGGGCGGTGCCGGCGGCACCATCGGCACCGGGCGCGTCGCCGACGCCAGCCCCGACGGCTATACGCTGCTCGCCGCCAGCATGGGTTCGCACGTGTCGGCGCCGGCGCTCTATCCGCATCTGAAATACGATTCGACCAAGGACTTCGCGCCGATCGGGCTGACGCTGCACGCGCCGGCCGCTATCGTCGCGCGCAAGGACTTTCCGGCCAAGGACTTCAAGGAATTCGTGGCCTATCTGAAGAAGAACGGCGACAACGTGAAACAGGCGCATGGCGGCGTCGGCTCGTCCTCGCACATGGCGTGCCTGTTGTTCACCTCGCAGCTCGGGCTGAAGCCGAGCCTGGTCGCCTATCGCGGCACCGGTCCGGCGCTCAACGACGTGATCGGCGGCCATGTCGACTTCTTCTGCGAGCAGGTCGTCAGCGTGAAGGGCGCGATCAAGGGCGGAACCGTGAAGGCCTATGCGGTGTCCGGCAACGAGCGCTCGCCCGCATTGCCCGAGGTGCCCTCGGCCAAGGAAGTCGGGGATCCCGGCTACAGCATCAATATCTGGAGCGCCGTGTTCGCGCCGAAGGGGACGCCGCAGGCAGTGGTCAACAAGCTGGCCGCCGCGCTCGACAAGGCGCTCGACGATCCCGCGCTGCAGAAGCGCATGGTCGAACTCGGCGGCACCGTGCCGCCCAAGGCCGATCGCGGTCCCGCGGCGCTTGCCAAAGTCCTCAAGACCGACATCGCGCGCTGGAATCCGATTCTGAAGACCGCCGCGGCGCAGGCCAAGTAAAGGAGAAGCAATGCTGACGCGCAGCCCTGAAACCGAATCCGAACGGCTGATGCGCGAGCGCGCCCGTGCGCTCGTGCGAGCCGGTGGTGTGGACGAGGCGCTGCGCGCCGGCGCGCTGCCGAGGATCGTGGAGTGCACGCTCTCCGAAGCCCTCGTGCTCGGGCTGATGAAACAGGGGGTGCGCAAATATTTCGCGATCTTCGGTCACGGCTCGACCGATCTCGGCGAGGTATTGCGCATCTATGAGGAGGAGGGCGCGACCCGCACGGTCAATTGCCGCAATGAAGTGGAGATGGCGCACGCGGCGACCGCGCTGCGCTGGCAGTACGGCGAGCGCTGTGCGGTGGTGACCTCGATCGGTCCCGGCGCGCTGCAGGCCTTTGCCGGCTCGCTGGCGGCGGCCTCGAACGGC
>Ga0180222_1002926_pt1 | contig 12220 bp, 13 predicted proteins | sample eDN5th37CKraftOP_FD_151336 | JGI IMG/M metagenome (GOLD analysis project Ga0180222, IMG submission 151336) | Enriched Organic Plus compost microbial communities from Emeryville, California, USA - eDNA 5th pass 37_C Kraft OP (version 2) (version 2) ... | reverse complement strand
TCCGCTGCACGGCGGCGCCCGCAACAACAAGGTGGTGACCACCATGGCGCAGGCCTGCCTGCAGCGCGGGCTGGCGGCCGTGCGGCCCGATTTCCGCGGCGTCGGCCATTCCGGAGGCGAGTTCGACGGCGGCCGCGGCGAAACCGAGGACATGCAGGGTCTGGTCGCACAGTTCCGCGAGCGCTATCCGGAGCCGGCCGCCGGCGCCTGGGTGCTGGGCGGGTTTTCCTTCGGCACGGCGGTGGCTGCGCAGTTGCGCGCGGGCCTGGCCGAGGCGGGCGGGCACGAGCCGGACGCGCTGGTGCTGGTGGGCACGGCGGTGCGGCGCTTCCAGTTCCGCGCCGAGCTCGACATCCCCGCTGGTACGCTCGCCGTGCACGGCGAGCAGGACGAGGTGGTCCCGCTGTCCGAGGTGCTGGACTGGGCGCGCCCCATGTCGCTGCCCGTGGTGGTGGTGCCCGGGGCGGGGCATTTCTTCCACGGCAAGCTGCTGGTGCTGCGGCAACTGGTGCGCGACCGGCTCTGCCTGCTGGCGGGCGCGCAGGCCTGAACAAGTTGTTGCAATATCCTGTATGAGCCCGCCTGCCCCGCCGGGCCGCGCCCGCCGGGGCGCGCACGGAACCCTTTTCAGGATTCCGTGTCCGACCGCCTGCCTATAATGACGACCATTTTGCGGCACGCCGCCCGGCGCGCCGCGGCCTGCCGAGTCCTTTCGCCCATGACGACTGCCCTGCCGCGCACTTTCCTGCTTGCCCGTTCCCGCAAATTCGCCGCCGGCGCCGCGTTCGCGCTGCTGCCGCTGCTGGCCGCCGCCCAGGCGCAGCCGGCCGCCCCGGCCGCGCCCGCTGTGGTGCCCGTGGCAGAGGTCTCGTCGGTGCCGGCGCCCACCATCGCGGCCAAGGCCTGGCTGGCGATCGACGCCAACAGCGGCCAGGTGCTGGCCTCGTCCAATGCCGACCAGCCCGTCGAGCCGGCCTCGCTGACCAAGATCATGACGGCCTACGTGGCTTTCAGTGCGCTCAAGGAAAAGCGCATCTCCCTGGACCAGCAGGTGAACGTCTCCGAGTCCGCCTGGCGCACCGGCGGTTCGCGCATGTTCATCGAGCCGCGCAAGCCGGTCACGGTGGACGAGCTGCTGCAGGGCGTCATCGTGCAATCGGGCAACGACGCCTCGGTCGCGCTGGCCGAGGCCGTGGCGGGCAGCCAATCGGCCTTCGTCACGCTCATGAACCAGGAGGCCGAGCGCCTGGGCATGAAGAATACGCACTTCATGAACGTCGACGGCCTGCCCGACCCGCAACATATGACCACCGTGCGCGACCTGGCCACGTTGGCCACTCACCTGGTCGCCGATTATCCCGAGTACTACCACTATTATTCGCAGCGCGAGTTCACGTACAACAACATCCGCCAGTCCAACCGCAATCGCCTGCTGTGGGCCGACCCCTCGGTCGACGGCATGAAGACCGGCCACACCGACACCGCGGGCTATTGCCTGGTGGCCACCGCGCTGCGCGGCGACCGCCGCGTGCTGACCGTGCTGGTGGGCACCGACAGCGAGGCCACCCGCGCCGAGGAAAGCCTCAAGCTGCTGAACTGGAGCTTCCAGAATTTCGACACGGTCAAGTTCTTCGACGGCGACCAGGCCAGCCTGCCGGCCAAGGTGTGGGAAGGCAAGGCCGACGTCGCCAGGCTCGGTCCCTCGCATCCCGTGTGGCTGACGGTGCCGCGCGGCAAGGGCCCCGAGATCAAGCCGGTCGTGCAGCGCATCGACCCGCTGGTGGCGCCGCTGGAAAAGGGCCTGCAGGTGGGCACGGTGGGCCTGGCGCTGGGCGACAAGGTGCTGCGCGTCGATCCCCTGGTGGTGCTCGAGCCGGTGGAACGCGCCGGCTTCTTCGGCCGCATGGTGGACGTGGTCAAGCGCTGGTTCCAATAAGCCGCCTGCCATGTCCGTCGCGCCCGAAGACTCGCTCATCGAGTACCCCAGCGACTTTCCCATCAAGGTCATGGGGCGCCAGCATCCCGACCTGGCCGCCGTCCTGACCGAGGTGGTGCGCCGGCACGACCCGGGGTTCGACCCGGCCACCGTGGAAATGCGCGCCAGCCGCGGCGGCAACTATATCGGCCTGACCTTCACCGTGCGGGCGACCTCGCGCGAGCAGCTCGACGCGCTGTACCGCGCGCTGCACGGGCACCCCATGGTTTCCGTCGTCCTGTAGGGCCGTGGCGATCGTGCAATGGCTCCCCCGGCCGGCCGGCTACGAGGCGGTCTGGCGGGCCATGCGCGATTTCACCGAGTCGCGCACCCCGGCCACGCCGGACGCCGTCTGGCTGGTCGAGCATGCTCCCGTGTATACGCTGGGCCAGGCCGGCAAGCCCGAGCACGTGCTCGATCCCGGCCGCATCCCGGTGGTGCGCACCGATCGCGGGGGGCAGGTTACCTACCACGGGCCGGGGCAGGTGGTGGCCTACGGCCTGATCGACCTGCGCCGCGCCGGCCTGTACGTGCGGGACTACGTCCAGCTGCTGGAGCAGGCGGCCATCGACACGCTGGCCGCCTTCGGCGTGCCGGGGGCGCGCCGCCAGCCGGGCGCGCCCGGGGTCTACGTGCCGGCGCCCGGCGCGGCTCCCGCGGACGGCGCCGCCTTTACCGACCTGAAGATCGCCGCGCTGGGCATCAAGGTGCGCAACGGCCGCGCCTACCATGGGCTGGCGCTGAACGTATCGATGGACCTCGCCCCCTTCGACGGCATCAACCCCTGCGGCTACGCCGGCCTGCGCGCCACCGACATGGCCCGCGCGGGTGCCCGCGCCGGACTGCCCGAAGTGGGCGAGCGGCTGGCGGCCACCCTGGTCGCGCTGTGCGGGCTGGACGCGCCCGGCGGCGGGACGCCCTGTCCCCCCGTTTCCCAGGCATGATTCCATGACCATCGCCCTCACCCGCCAGCAAGTGCTGGAAACCACGCCCGAGCAACTGGCCGAGATCATGCGCGGGCCGCCGGAGCGCTTCGCGCCGTGGATCCAGGCCGCGGCCGGATACGGCCTGGTCGAGGCCCAGGCCATACTGGGCCAGATCCTGCTGGACGGCGCCGGCCTCCCGCGCGACCCCGAGGCCGGCCTGCAATGGTTCAAGCGGGCCGCGCAGGCCGGCCACGCCATGGCCATGAACATGGTGGGGCGCTGCTACGAGAATGGCTGGGGCACCGCGCCCGACATGGTGGTGGCCGCCTATTGGTTCCGCCTGGCGGCCGACCGTGGCCTGGACTGGGGCATGTACAACTACGCCCACTTGCTCAACAGCGGGCGCGGCGGCGTGGCCTGCGACCCGGCAGCGGCGCTGGCGCTGTACCAGCGCGCGGCCGGCATGGGGCATGCCAAGTCGCACGGCGTGGTGGGCCGCTTCTACGAAACCGGCCGCGTCGTCGAGCCCGACCTCGCGCGTGCCTTCGAGTGCTACCGGCGCAGCGCCGAAGGCGGCGATTTCCGGGGCATGTTCCACTACGCGCGCCTGCTGGCCGAGCGCGGCGAGGCCGGGCAGGCGCTGGAATGGCTGCGCCAGGTGCCGCGCACGGCCACGCCGGCCTTCATGCAGACGGTGCGCGATTACGCCTGCGCCTCGCCGGTGCCCGCCATCGCGCAGTGGGGGCGTTCGCTGGCGCTGCCGCGTCCGGCCTGATCCGGGCCGCCCCGCGGCGCGGGGGTAGAATGGGGCTTTCCGTCACAGGGCGGCCGGGCACGCGTCCCGCCGCCGGCAAGGTTGGTTTCATGTCCACGCCATTCGACCAGGCTGCGGTCCGCGGGCAGGCGGCGGCGCCGTCGGCCTACGATCCCACGCAAAAGCAGAAGTCCCAGGCCAAGACGGCCCGCATTCCCATCAAGATCGTGCCGGCCGAGCGGCTAAAGAAGCCCGAATGGATACGCGTGAAGGCGCCGGCGCCGGGTTCGCGGTTCCACGAGATCAAGCGCATCCTGCGCGAACACAATCTGCACACGGTCTGCGAAGAGGCGTCCTGCCCCAACATCGGCGAATGCTTCGGCAAGGGCACGGCCACCTTCATGATCATGGGCGACAAGTGCACGCGCCGATGTCCCTTCTGCGACGTCGGGCACGGCCGTCCCGACCCTCTGGATCCGGACGAGCCCGCCAACCTCGCGCGCACCATCGCCGCGCTCAAGCTGTCGTACGTGGTGATCACCTCGGTCGATCGCGACGACCTGCGCGACGGCGGCGCGGCGCATTTCGTCGAATGCATCCGGCAGGTGCGCGAGCAGTCGCCTGCCACGCGCATCGAAGTGCTGGTGCCCGATTTCCGCGGCCGGCTGGACCGCGCGCTGGCCATCCTGAACGCCGGCCCGCCGGACGTCATGAACCACAACCTGGAAACCGTGCCCCGGCTGTACCGCCAGGCGCGGCCCGGCTCGGACTACGGGCATTCGCTCAGGCTGCTGGCCGAGTTCAAGGCGCTGCATCCCGGCGTGCCGACCAAATCCGGCCTGATGCTGGGCCTGGGCGAGACCGACGAGGAAATCCTGCAGGTCATGCGCGACCTGCGCGACCACGGCGTGGACATGCTGACCGTCGGCCAGTACCTGCAGCCGTCCGAGCACCACTTGCCGGTGCTGCGCTACGTGCACCCGGATACCTTCGCCATGTTCGAGCGCGAGGCCTACGCCATGGGTTTCACCCATGCCGCGGTGGGCGCCATGGTGCGCTCTTCCTACCACGCCGACCAGCAGGCGCACGCGGCCGGGGTGGCCTGAGCGCGGGCCGCATTGCGCATGCCGTGGCCGTTGCGGCCGGCTTTTCCTGCGCTTCGCCTCTTGCTGGCGCCGCCGGCCCTGGCCCTGTGGCGGCGATCCGGCGCGCAAACCGTCCTAGCCCGGTTCCGCCTGCCCCGCGCCGCGCGGCCCGGGGTTGCGCCAGAACACGTCGGGCCGGCCCGCTTCGCGGTTGAGCCGGCGCGCGGCCACGAACAGTAGGTCGGACAGGCGGTTGAGATATTGCCGCGCCGGCATGCCGACGGCTTCGGTTTCGGCTGCCGCCAGCGCCACCAGCGCGCGTTCGGCGCGCCGGCAGACCGCGCGCGCCACGTGGGCCAGCGCGGCGGCGCGGCAGCCGCCCGGCAGCACGAATTCGCGCAGTGGCGGCAATTCGGCGTTCCAGTCCGCCAGCCGCGCGTCCAGCCGCGCGACCGCTTCCGGGCCGATGCCCTGCCGGCCGGGCAGGGCCAGTTCGCCGCCCAGGTCGAAGAGTTCGTGCTGCGCGGCCAGCAGCGCTTCGGCCATGGGCGCGGGCAGCGGCTCGGCCAGCAGCATGCCCAGGGTGCTGTTGAGTTCGTCCACGTCGCCGAGCGCGGCGATGCGCGGGGAGTGCTTGGGCAGCCGGCTGCCGTCGGCCAGGCCGGTGGTGCCGCCGTCGCCGCTGCGGGTGGCGATCACGGAAAGGCGATGGCCCATTTGGCAAAACCTTGAAAGCAACTGTGGAGGGATAGGCGCTATTCTAGCGGCCTGGGTTCTGCCAGGCCGGCGCGCCGGCCGATGCGCGCGGCCCGCGCGCCCTGCGCGGGCCGGAACGGGGCGGGACCACACGGGCCGCAAGGGCGGCCGAGGAGTCGGCATGATATTGCGAAGGACGCTGATCGCGGCCGCCGGGGCCGGCCTGGCCGCGCTCTGCCTGGGCCTGGCGCCGGCGGCGCGGGCCCAGCAGGCGAGCGCCAGCGGGCAGGTGCGGCGCGTGGACGCCGCGGGCGGCAAGGTGACGATCAAGCACGGCGACATCCCGGAACTGAAGCTGCCGGCCATGACCCTGGTCTATCGGGCCGATCCTGCCATGCTGGCCGGCATCAAGGCGGGCGACGAGGTGCGCTTCACCGCCGAGCGGCGCGATACCCAGTACGTCCTGACCGCCATCGAGCGCAAGTAGCGCGGGCGGCCGTCGCCGCGCCGCCGCCAAAGGTGGACGCAGCGTCGCGCCGGGCCGTCGCCGCACCGGACCGGCTACAACCCGCCGGGCCGGCCACGCCCTGCCGGCCTGGCGACGGCCCGTGCCGGCTTACAGCACGTAGCGCGCCAGGTCCTGGCTGCCGGCCGCCTCGGCCAGCTTGCCGTCGACGTAGGCGGCGTCCACGGTCACCGTCTCGCCGTGGCTGGCGGCGGCATCGAACGACAGGTCTTCCAACAGCTTTTCCATGACGGTGTACAGCCGCCGGGCGCCGATGTTCTCGGTGCTTTCGTTGACGGAGAACGCCAGCTGGGCCAGGCGGCGAACGCCTTCGTCGGTGAATTCCAGCTGCACGCCTTCGGTGGCCATGAGGGCGGTGTACTGCTTGGTGAGCGAGGCGTCGGTGGCCGACAGGATGCGCACGAAATCGTCGGCCGACAGCGATTCCAGCTCCACGCGTATCGGGAAGCGCCCCTGCAGTTCCGGTATCAGGTCGGACGGCTTGGACAGGTGGAAGGCCCCCGAGGCGATGAACAGGATGTGGTCGGTGCGCACCATGCCGTAGCGCGTGTTCACCGTGGTGCCTTCGACCAGCGGCAGCAGGTCGCGCTGCACGCCCTGGCGCGAGACGTCCGCGCCGCCGGTTTCCTGGCGCGCGGCGATCTTGTCCACCTCGTCCAGGAAGACGATGCCGTTCTGCTCGACGTTGGCGATGGCGGCCGCGCGCAGGTCTTCCTCGTTGACGCGGCGCGCCGCTTCTTCGTCGACCAGCAGCTTGAAGGCTTCCCTGACCTTGAGCTTGCGGGTTTTCTTGCGGTCGCGCGCCAGGCCGGCGAACATGCCGCGCAGCTGTTCGGTCATTTCCTCCATGCCGGGCGGACCCATGATGTCCATCTGCGGCGGCGCCTGCGAGATTTCGATCTCGATGTCCATGTCGTCGAGCTGGCGCTCGCGCAGGCGCTTGCGGAAGGTCTGGCGCGCGGCATTGTCCTCGCGCAGCGGCTGGCCGTCGGCGCCCCGGGGAGGCGGCACCAGCACGTCCAGGATGCGGTCTTCCGCGGCGTCCTCGGCTTGCGTGCGCACGCGCCGCATTTCGAGCTCGCGCGTCTGCTTGACCGAGAACTCGGCCAGGTCGCGGATGATGGTGTCGACGTCGCGGCCGACGTAGCCGACCTCTGTGAACTTGGTCGCCTCGATCTTGATGAAGGGGGCATCGGCCAGCTTGGCCAGGCGGCGGGCGATCTCGGTCTTGCCCACGCCGGTCGGGCCGATCATGAGGATGTTCTTGGGATGGATCTCGTGGCGCAGCGGCTCGGGCACCTGCTGGCGCCGCCAGCGGTTGCGCAGCGCCACGGCCACGGCGCGCTTGGCGCGGTCCTGGCCGACGATGTATTTGTCGAGTTCGGAGACGATCTCTCCGGGAGTCATGCTGGAAGCGGACATGGTTGTGCCTGCGGGAAAGACGGGACTGCGGCAGTTCAGTCGCCGAGGGTTTCCACGGTGTGGTGCTGGTTGGTGTAGATGCAGAGATCCCCGGCGATCTCGAGGGATTTCTTGACGATGTCCTCGGGCGGCAGCCCGGTGTTCTGCAGCAGGGCCAGCGCCGCGGACTGGGCGTAGGAGCCGCCCGAGCCGATGGCCGCCAGTCCGTGTTCGGGCTCGAGCACGTCGCCGTTGCCGGTGAGCACCAGCGTGTGGTCGCGGTCGGCCACGATCAGCATGGCTTCCAGCCGCCGCAGGACGCGGTCGGTGCGCCAGTCCCGGGTCAGTTCGACGGCGGCGCGCATCAGGTTGCCCTGGTGCTTGTCCAGCTTGGCCTCGAAACGTTCCTGCAGCGTGAAGGCATCGGCCGTCGCCCCGGCGAAGCCGGCCAGGACCTTGTCCTGGTAGAGCCGGCGGATCTTGCGCGCGGTGCCCTTGATGACGACGTTGCCCAGCGTGACCTGCCCGTCGCCGCCCAGGGCGACGCGATTGCCCCGGCGCACGCAGAGGATGGTGGTGGCGTGAAAGGATTCCATGGCAGCCTTGTCGGTGGGGAACTCTCTGGTGTGCTGTCCCGGAAACGGGACAGCACACCAGATGGGGGCTGCCGGCCGGAGTTCAAGGCGCGCCCGGCCGCCCCGGGCGGCCGGGCGCGGTCGGGTCAGTCCCCGAACATCTTCTGGCGCATTTCGCGCCGTTCCTGCGCCTCGAGCGAGAGGGTGGCGGTCGGGCGGGCCAGCAGGCGGGCGATGCCGATGGGTTCGCCGGTTTCCTCGCACCAGCCGTATTCGCCGCTGTCGATGCGGGCGATCGATTGCTGGACCTTCTTGAGCAGCTTGCGCTCGCGGTCCCGCGTACGAAGTTCCAGCGCGTGCTCTTCCTCGATGGTGGCGCGGTCGGCGGGGTCGGGCACGAACTGCGTCTCGCGCAGGTGCTCGGTGGTTTCGCCGGCGTTGCTGAGGATGTCCTGTTCCAGCTGGCGCAGCCGGTCGCGGAAGAAGGCCAGTTGACGCTCGTTCATGTAGTCCGAGTCGGGCATGGCCAACAGTTCTTCTTCCGTGGGCAGGTCGGCTGCCGGCGATTGCGCCGGCGAAGTCGGTTTCTTGGTTGCTGCCTTGGTAGCCATGAAAACACTCCGTTAGATTCAACTCCGGCGGGACGCCGCGGGGGGCGTCATGCCGCCAGGCACTGCTCCAGTCCCCGGGTGAAAATCTCCTGGGGCAGCTTGCGGCCGATGAAGACCATTTTGTTGCCGCGTTTTTCGTTGGCGGCCCAGGGCTTGCCGGGCTCGGCGCCCATCATCATGTGCACGCCCTGGAAAAGCATGCGGCGGTTGATGCCTTTCATGTAGAGGATGCCTTTATAGCGCAGCAGGTCGGGGCCGTAGACCTGCACCATGCCGCCCAGGAATTCCTCCAGCCGCTGCGGGTCGAAGGGCTTGTCCGAACGGAAGACGAATGCGCTGATTTCGTCGTCGTGGTGATGGTGGTGATGGTGGTGGGCATGGCCGCAGTGCTCGCCGCATTCGTGGTCATGGTCATGGTCGTGATCGTGCCCATGGTCGTGTCCATGGCCATGTCCGTGATCGTGGTCGTGCGCATCGGGATGCTGCTCGGCCAGGAACTGGGGGTCGATGTCCAGGATGGCGTTCAGGTTGAAGCCGCTGATGTCGATGATCCTGCCCAGGTCGGCCTGGCCGAAGTGGACGGGTTCGATGGGCGCGCGCGGGTTCATGCGCACCAGCCGGTGGCGCAGGGCTTCGTAGTCGGCCTCGTTGACCAGATCTTTCTTGGAAACCAGGATGCGGTCGGCGAAGCCAACCTGTTTCTGCGCCTCGGTCTGGGCGTCCAGCGTGGCCATGCCGTGCTTGGCGTCGACCACGGTCAGGACGGCGTCCAGCCGGTAGTATTCGGCGACCTCGTCGTCCATGAAGAAGGTCTGGCATACCGGGCCGGGGTTGGCCATGCCGGTGGTCTCGATGACGACGCGCTCGAACTGGATCGCGCCGGCTTCCCGCTTGTGCTTGAGGTCGACCAGGGCGCGCAGCAGGTCGCCTCGCACGGTGCAGCACACGCAGCCGTTGCTGAGCTCGACGATCTGTTCTTCGCTGTCCTGCACCAGCAGGTCGTTGTCTATGCTTTCCGGCCCGAACTCGTTCTCGATCACGGCGATGCGCCGGCCGTGGTATTCGGTGAGGATGCGCTTGAGCAGGGTCGTCTTGCCGGCACCGAGAAAGCCGGTGAGGATGGTGACGGGGACGGCGGGGTCCGGGTTGCGGGAGGTGTTCATGGCAGAGTACGGCGGGTGGCTCGGCGCTTGCGGGGAGCCCCGGATCGCGTGCGCGCCAGCCGCTGCAATTTGGGGTGGACGCAGGATTACAGCACAGGCCGCGCGTGGGGGCAAACCCCCCTCGCACGGGACGCCCGAAGCCCTGCCGCACCGGCGCGGGCCGGGGGAACGGGGCAGGCAAGGATGCCGCCAAAGTGTTACGAATAGCCACGAGGCGCGGGCGGGCAGCCGTCCCGGGCCGCCGCGTTCAGGCCGCCCGCCTTGGGGCGGCGAACCTGCGGGGCGGGGCACTAGTGCTTGTGGAAATCGTGCTCGTGCGGCTGCCGCTGGCAGACCGGGCACAGGGCCCGGATCTCGGTCTCGTGGGAAGTGGGCACGAAACCCGTCTGCGCGACGCGCTCGGCCAGCTGCCGGCTCATGGCCGGGTCGCTGACTTCGGCCACCGCCCCGCAACAGGTGCAGACCACCAGGATGTCGTGCGGCGCGCCCTGGGCGTCCAGGCAGGCGGCCCAGGCGTTGACCGCATCCAGGCGGTGGATCAGGCCTTCTTCCATCAGGAAATCGAGCGCGCGGTAGACCGTGGGCGGCGCCGCGCCCGGATGCACCGCGCGCATTTCGTCGAGCAGTTCGTAGGCTTTCAGGCTGCGGCCGTGGCGCAGCAGCAGTTCCAGCACCTTGCGCCGGATCGGCGTCAGCCGCTTGCCGCGCTGGGCGCAAAGCGAGTCGGCGATCTCCAGGCGGGAATGGACGGAGTCGCCGCGCGAAGGGCGGGAGGAGGCGGGCATGGCGGGTCGGCGGGCGGCGTCGGCCATAGAACGGAATCCGCAAACTTAGCAGAAAACGCGCGGGCGTGCCGGTCCCGGCGGGCGCCGCGGGAGGCCCCGTGATGCTTGTTATATTATACCAAGCCTTGCTCTCGGGCCGCGCGCCGGCGCCGACAGGAACCCGCCGCCAGGCGGGCGGATCCCGGGGGCGGTACGTTTCCGGACAGCCCGCGCCACCGGATGAATGCCCCGCACGATGCCGTTACGCCGCTTTGCCGTCCTAGCCTTCTGCCTGTTGTGCCTGGCTCCGGCCGCCCCGGCCCGCGCGCACCCACACATGTGGATAGATGCCCGCGCCCGCCTGGTGTTCGACGCCGCCGGGCGCCTGGCCGCGGTGCGCCAGGTCTGGCTGTTCGACGAGATGTCGTCGGCCTATTCGCTGCAGGGGCTGGTGCGCGCGGCCGACGGCGAATACGCGGCCAAGGACTTGCAGTCCATGGCCGACGATTGGGTCGCCGCCCTGGGCGAGCCGCAATCGCACTACTTTACCTGGGTGGAGCGGCGGGGGCGGACGCTGGATTTCGGGCCGCCGGCCGGCGCGAGGGTGCGGTGGGACCAGGCCGCCGGCCGGGTGTCGCTGTCTTTCGAGCTGCCGCTGAAGGCTCCCGCTTCGCCGGCGGGCGGGGCGTTCGAGGTGCGGGTGTTCGACCCCACCTATTTCGTAGCCTACGATTTCACGGCTTCCGGCGCGGTCGCGCTGGAAGCCGCTCCCGCAGGTTGCCGCGCCGCCTATCTCCCCCCGCAGCCGCTGGACCCCGATTCCGCCCTCCGGCTGGCCGCCGTCCCCGCCGACGCCCCCCTGCCCGACGACCTCCAGGCCATCGCCGGCAAGCTCAGCCACCGGATCGAAGTGCGGTGTCCATGAGCGCGCCGGGCCGCCCCAAGCGCGCATCCTCCACCTCGCGGCTTGCATGCCGCTCGGATTCGCCCGGCTGGGGACGGTCCTCAAGGACCGTTCCCAGCCCGGGTTCATCCCTCGGGGAGGCGGTCGCGCCGCGGCAGGGAGGTACACCCCTGCCTGCGCCCGTGCGCCGCGTTTCGCCGTGGGCCTTGGGGCTGGCCCTGGCCGTGCTGGCGGCCTGGGCCGGCGCGGCCGCGGCGCAGGGCGGGCATCCGTTCGGCCAGCCGGAAGCGGCAGGCTGGCAGCCCGGCGGCTGGCTGGGCCGGGTGTTCGGGCAGATCGCGCTCTGGCAGTCCCATTTCTACCGCCAGCTGACGGGCGCGGTGCACGCCTGGCGGCAGGACGGCCACGCCGCCTGGATGCTGATCGGCCTGTCATTTGCCTACGGCATCTTCCACGCGCTGGGGCCGGGCCATGGCAAGGCGGTGATATCGGCCTACGTATTGGCCAACCGCCAGACCGCCCGCAACGGCGCGGTCCTGGCGCTGTTGTCGGCGCTGGTCCAGGCTTTGGCGGCGATCGCGCTGGTGACGGTGGCCGCGGGCGTGCTCAACCTGACGGGGGCGGCGATGAACCGCGCCACCCTGTGGCTGGAAATCGGCTCCTATGCGCTGGTGACGGCGCTAGGCCTGTGGCTGGTCTGGACCCGCATCGGCCAGCCGCTTTGTGCCGGCCTGGGCCGGCGCCGCGCGGGTGCCGGCCCGGGGGGCGCGGCCCCATTGCCGATGGGGTTCGCGGCCCTTTCGGCCAGCGGGGGCAATGGCGGCGGTCCAGGAAAGGGAG
>Ga0180222_1002925_pt1 | contig 12232 bp, 9 predicted proteins | sample eDN5th37CKraftOP_FD_151336 | JGI IMG/M metagenome (GOLD analysis project Ga0180222, IMG submission 151336) | Enriched Organic Plus compost microbial communities from Emeryville, California, USA - eDNA 5th pass 37_C Kraft OP (version 2) (version 2) ... | reverse complement strand
GCCCGCCGCCGGCCGAGCGGCTCTCGATCAGCGCTTCCAGATCGTCGAGTGCCTCGATGCTCACCGGCCCCAGCGTGGCGACGCGATAGATCACATCCTCCTGCGCCTCGGCCGGCAGGAGTTGGAGCACTGCTGCTGCCGCCGCCGGATCGAGATGCGCCAGCACGATCGCCATGATCTGCGGATGCTCCAGCTCGATGATCGCGGCGATCTCCGCCGGCTCCATCCATTTGAGCATGGCGAGCTTGGTCGAGCGGGTCGGCGGCGTGATCTTGGCAAGGATATTGTCGGCGCGGTCCGGCCCCAGCGCCTTGTGCATGGCGCCGCGGATATGCTGGGTGGCGCCATAGCCGATGGTGGTGCGGCCCCTGGCCTTGGTCACGAACTGGTCGAGCGCGGCATTGACCTCCTGCACCTCGACATCGGCGACCTCATACATGGCATAGCCGAGCTGGCGGACCTCGTCCGGCTCCAGTCGCGCGAGGATCTGCGCGGCCTCGTCCTCGTCGAACAGCATGAGCAGCACGGCGGCGGCGGCGCTGCCGCTCATCGGACGCGCGGGATCGGCCTCAGCCATCGGCCTTGCCTCCGTCCTTGAGCAGGTCGCGCACGACCAGCGCGGCGCGGTCCGGGTCCTGCTTCACGAAGTTGCGGATGAGCGCGGCGCGGTCGGTATAGTCATGGGTCGCCGAGATCATGTCGAGCGTGACCGGCTGGGCCGGGTCATGCGCCGCCGAGCGGCCCAGCTCGGCCCGGATCTCCGCGCCGAGTTGCTGGTTGAGCTCCGCTTGCGCCTCGTCCTGCTGCGCCTTCATGGCCGACCAGCGCTTGAGCAGCGGCCGGCCGATGCCGAGCAGCAGGAGCAGCGTCACGAGCAGGGCCGAGACGTTGCGCGCCACCAGCGGGACCCAGCTCGCCTCATACCAGGGCTGGTCGGCGCCGGGCGCGGCGCTCTCGACGAACTTGCGGGCGGACAGGGCGACGACGTCCCCGCGCGCCTGATCGAAGCCGATCGCGCCCTTCACCAGCGTCTCCAGCGCGGCGATCTCCTGCGGCGTGCGCGGCTTGCCGTCCGGGCCATTGTCGAGTGCGACGGCGATCGACAGGCGCTTGACGGTGCCAACGGCGTCGCGCGTCACGGAGACTTCGCGGCCCAGCTCGAAATTGCGGTTGAAGGTCTCGGCGGTCTTGTAAGGCGGCATGCCCGGCGCGGCGGGGGCCTGCTGCTGCTCGACCTGCTGCTGCGTGGGCGGCGGCGCGCCGGGGGCGGCCGGGTTGGGCGGCGGCGCGGGCTGGAGCGCGCCGGGCACGCCGCCCACGCCCGAGCCGCCCTCATTGGCATCGGCATTCCAGCTGCCGGTCTCGCTGCGCAGCCGCGCCTCGTCCTGCGGATAGGTCTCTCGCGTTGCCTGCCGCTCGGCGAAATTCACCTCGGCATGGACCTCGGTCGAGAATTTGCCAGCGCCGACGATGGGCGTGAGCAGCGCGGTGACGGCCTGGCGATAGCGGTCCTCGATGCGCGCCTGGATCTCGATCTGCCGGTCGGTCCCGGCGCCGTCGCCGGTCGCATTGCTGAGCAGGCGGCCATTCTGGTCGACCACCGACACCGCCTCGGGCGCCATGTCCGGCACGGAGGACGCCACGAGATGGACGATCGCCTCGACCTGGCTCTGCGACAAGGCGCGGCCGCCCGCGAGCTGCAGCATCACCGATGCGGTCGGGCGCGAGCGCTCGCGCAGGAAGATGCTGGGCGGCTCGACCGCCAGATGCACGCGCGCCGACTGCACCGTGTCGATCGCCTCGATCGTGCGGGCAAGGTCCAGCTCGCGCGCGGTGCGCAGCTTCTCGCCCTCCACCGCGCGGCTGGCGCCCATCGGCATGGCGTCGATCAGCGTGTCGCCGTCCGGCGCGCTCCTGGGCAGGCCCTGCGCGGCCAGCTTCATCTTGGCGTTGAAATAATCATCCTCCGAGACGGTGATCGCCCCGGTCGTCCTGTCGAAGCCGTAGGGAATGCCACTCTTGGTGAGCGCCTCGGCGACTGCTGCCTGATCGGCATCGGGCAGGCCGCGGAACAGGTCGCGCTGCGGCGGCTCGCGCAAGGCGAGCCAGGCGAGGCCGGCGAGCGCGACGACGGCCAGCAAGCCGACCATCGGCAGGCTGCGCTGCACGGCCGGCTGACGCAGCAAGCCAGTGAAGCGCAAGCGCAGACCGTCCATGCCGCCGGCAAGGGCCGGCAGGCCGGGCTGGATCGCCGCCTGGCCGGACGGCATCGGAGTGAGATTGGTGTCGCTCATCTGGATTTCAGACCGGCATGCTCATGATGTCCTTGTAGGCGGACAGCAGTTTGTTGCGGACTTGCAGGGTCGTCTCGAACCCGATCGACGCCTGCTGCTTGGCGAGCATCACGGCGGCGATGTCGGTGGTGTCGCCGCGCTCGAAGGCGGCGGCGGCATCCCCGGCACTGGCCTGCAGGCCATTCACTTCCTGCACGGCGGCGCGCAGCGCCTGAGCGAAATCGGCGCCGCCCGCACCCTGTGCCGTGCCGGCATTGCCGGCTCCGGCGACATGGCTCGCGACATCCTGGAGCGCCGCGTTGCGCTGGAGGATGGACTGGCGCAGCGCCAGCACATTATCGACAGACAAGCCTGCCATGATCGTGCCTCTCCCGCTCAGACGGCCAGCGCCAGGTCACGCATCTCGGCGAGCCGATAGCGCAGCGTGCGCTCCGAGATGCCGAGCAGCCGGGCGGCGCGGGCGCGGTGCCCGCCGGTGTCGCGCAGCGCGGACCGGATCGCGTCCATCGCCGAGGCCCGCGCGACATCGTGCAGGCGCGCCGGGCCGCAGGCCGCCATTGGCGCCGGCGTTGCGACGGCGCTGGCGAGCCCGAGGTCGCCCACGTCGATCCCCTCGCCTTCGCGCAGCAGGATGGCACGCTGGAGCATGTTGCCGAGCTCGCGCGCATTGCCGGGCCAACTGTGCGCGGTGAGCCGGGCCATGGCGGCGGGAGTCGGCCAAGGGAAGCCGGCGCGTGCGCCCTGCCCATGATGGCGCAGCAGGAAAGCGGCGGTGATGGCGGCGATGTCGCCCGGCCGCGCGGCGAGCGGCCGCAGATGGAGCGGCATCACGTTGAGGCGCCAGTAGAGATCGGTCCGGAACCGGCCCGCTTCCGCCTCGAGCGCGAGGTCGCGGTTGCAGGCGGCGATGACGCGAACGTCAACCGGCACCGGATGAGTGGCGCCGACGGGCAGCACTTCGCCTTCCTGCAGCGCGCGCAGCAGCTTGGCCTGCAGCGCCAGCGGCAGCTCGGCGATCTCGTCAAGGAACAGCGTGCCGCCGCTGGCGGCAAGGAACAAGCCGTCCGACGAGGCGCCGGCGCCGGTGAAGCTGCCCTTCCTGTGGCCGAACAGCATCGCCTCCATCATCGTCTCAGGCAGGGCGGCACAGTTGACCGCGATGAAGTCCCTGTCCGCACGCGGGCTCATATCATGCAGGAAGCGGGCGATACCTTCCTTGCCGGTGCCGGTCTCGCCCTGCACCAGCACGGTGGCATCGCTGGCGGCGATGCGGCTGGCGAGGCGCATCAGCATGGCGCTGCTCTCGTCGCCCACCGCCGGCATCCGCGCCGGGCGCAGCGTCTCGGCGATGAGCGCGAAGGCCATCGCCTTGTCCTCCGCGCCGAACGCGATGCGGGCGGGAAAGCCGTTGGCCGCGGGTATCAGCCGCGGACGGCCGGCGCACCATTCGATCAGCATGTCGCGGCAGGTGGCGTGCGCAATCTCTTCCGCCAGCAGGATCCGCGGCGTCGCCTTGCCGCGTGGCGCATCCGGCATGACGGTTCGTACATCAAAGCAGGCAGTATCCAGCCACGCGACCAGATCCGGCAGCAGCCGATGGACGCGCTGGCTCATGTCGACAGGCAACATGCGTCAGTCCCCGAGGTTCGGGTTTGGCTCCCCCGAGCCGTCCCCCCTTGCTATGAACGCTATGTCGCGGAAATTGCTTAGCATCCGGTTAAGCATGGCGAGACCTTGCCGGGGGCGGCAATGATCTGCCGGATCGCCGTCTCAAGGCATCATCCTGAAAATTTCAATATATTTTCAATTGCTTGAATGAGACCGGAGGCGCGTGCGCGCGGAATTTCCGCGCATCGCCCTGGGTTGCGAAGAAAATTTCGCGCTGCCCTTAAGCTTCGATCGATCGGTCCGTTCTTGGGCTTCGAGGCCGCAACCGCCTGATGGGCCAGCGACCCAAATTGAAAGCGGGAAAGGGAATCCACATGACTGTTATCGCGTCCAATGTTTCTGCCATCCGCGCCCAGAACGCCTCCAACAAGGCCAATCTGGGCCTGTCCCAGGCGATGGAGCGCCTGTCGACCGGCAAGCGCATCAACACCGCGAAGGACGACGCCGCCGGCCTCGCCATCGCGACCAAGATGACCTCGGAGATCCGCGGCCTCACCGCCGCCATGCGCAACGCCAATGACGGCCTCTCGGTCACGCAGGTGGCCGAAGGCGCGATGGGCGAAGTCTCGAACATCCTGCAGCGCATGCGCGAGCTGGCCGTCCAGGCCTCCTCGGGTACGGTGAGCGAGGACGACCGCACGGCCATCCAGGCGGAAGTCACGGAGCTGACCTCGCAGATCACCAACATCGCCGAGCGCACCAGCTTCAACGGCATCTCGCTGCTCAACGGCTCGGCCGCGGCGACCGATCCGCTGGAAGTGAAGATCCAGGTCGGCAACAATGCCGGCGAGACCGTCGACCTCTCGATCAACGCGATGAACCTCGAAGCGCTCGGCCTCGATTCGATGGCGACCTGGGCTGATGCCGACGGTCAGGGCGCGTCCGACGCGCTCGCGCTGATCGAGACCGCCATCAACACCGTGTCGGCCTCGCGCGCCACGCTGGGCGGCGTGCAGAGCCGCCTGGAGGCGACCGTCAACAACCTCAACACCACGATCACGAACCTGTCGGATGCGCGCTCGCGGATCGAGGATGCGGACTTCTCTGCCGAATCGACGGCGCTCGCCAAGAACCAGATCCTGAGCCAGGCCTCCACGGCGATGCTGGCGCAGGCCAATCAGAGCCAGCAGGGCGTGCTGAGCCTGCTCCGCTAAGGGGCGCCAAGCAAGACTTCGATCGGCGGCAGTCCTGGTCCACCGTCGCCGATCGATTGGCCCCCGGCATCTCAACAGTCCCCGACATGCCGGGGGTCACAATTTCGACAGGACCGAACTTTGCGAAGCCCCCGTCCCCCGGCGGGGGTTTTCTTGTGACCTGCGCTCCCGCGAAGGCAGGAACCCCGGCCAGGATCAGCCTTCGAGCTGCTTCTGCAGAGCGCGTATATCCGCGTCCATATCCGGATTGTCGAGCCGCATCGCCTCGATCGTGCGGACGGCATGGATCACCGTGGAATGGTCGCGGCCACCGAACACGCGGCCGATCTCCGGCAGCGAGCGGGGCGTCAGCTTCTTGGCGAGATACATCGCCACTTGACGTGGCCGCGCCACGGCCCGGGCGCGCCGGCGCGAGCGCATCTCGGACGCGTCGATCCGGTAGTGCGCGGCGCAGACCTTCTGGATCTCGTCGATGGTGATGCGCCGCACCCCATGCCGCATCGCCTCGGCCAGCATGGTCTGGGCCAGCTCGGCGGTGATCGCCTTGTCCATCAGCTGGGCATAGGCGACCAGCTTGTTGAACGCGCCTTCCAGCTCGCGGATGCTGGTGCGGATCGACCGGGCGAGCAGCGTGATCACCTCGTCCGGCACGATGACCGGCGCGGCCGCCTGCCGGCGCGCCTCGAGGATCTTGGTGCGCAGCTCAAGGCCGGCCGGCTGGATGTCCGCCACGAGTCCGCCCGCGAGACGCGAGAGGATGCGCTGATCGACCGCGCCGAGCTGCTGCGGCGCACGGTCGGCGGTGATCACGATGCGCGCGCCCGCATCGATCAGCTCGTTGATCGTGTGGAGGAACTCCTCCTGCGTCGGCCCCTTGCCGGCGATGAACTGGATGTCGTCGACCAGCAGCATCCGCGCCGCGCGCAGACGGGCCTTGAACGCCATCATGTCATTGGCGCGGATCGCCGCGACGAACTCCGTCATGAACCGCTCGGCCGACATGTAGAGGATCGGCTCGGGCCCCGCATTGTCGCCGAGCGCCGGGCCATGCGCCGCCGCGATGGCATGGAGCAGGTGCGTCTTGCCGAAGCCGGTCGGACCATGGATGAAGAGCGGATTGAAATGCGGCCGGCCGGGTGCGGCCATGGCCTTGGCCGCCGAATAGGCCAGCACATTGGATTCGTCGGTCATGAAGCTCAGAAAGTCGTGCCGCGGCTCGAAGCGGCCGGCCGCCCGACTCGCGAGCGGTGTCGCTCGCCCGGGCGCCAGCGGAGCGGGCGACGACGCCACCGGCACCGCTTCCGGCGCCTCGCGCCCGCGCACGATCCGCACGTCCCGCACGCCGACCTGCGCCGCGCGCCAGGCCAGCGTCAGATGAGTCGCGAAATTGCTGCCGACATAGCTAGCCGAGAATTCCGACGGGGCGGCCAGCTCCAGCGTGCCGGTCAGCGGGCAGAGGCTGCCGAGCGATAGCGGCCGAATCCATTGCTCGAACGGCCGCACGCCGAGCGAGCGGCGAAAGCCGGCACGGATCGTCTCCCAAGCCTGCGCCAGAGCCGCCTGGTCCGCCAGGCCATCGCTTGCCCTATCGCTTTCCTCGTCCTTGCGCCCCTTTTGGCGTTGTTGACCAACCTTCTGCCTCATCGTTGCGTCACGAACCTCGCTTTATCCCAATCCGCGCCTGTTCCGCGCCCGACAGTGGATGGACAAAACCATCGCTTCATGAGAACTGGACGTCCCCATGCCTGCCCCGCTGGTCTCGCATGCTGTGACAGCGCCGTGAGTCGGGCCCTGCCTGAAATGAGTTAGTGACAGTCCCCGGCCCCCCGATCAAGGCCGCGAAATGTCAAAAATCTGAAATAAAAAGCTTGACCTAGGGATTCCAGCAAGATCGCTTTATTCGCGCTTTATCTCTTTGTTTTTCTTTACTTTCCTTCGGCTGTCGCAGCAGTTGCATTTTCCTCATGCAGTGCGAATCGTCATGAATCCGGCATTCGCGGGCAGGCGTCGCACAAGCGCGATGGAATGGCCGCGCGAGCCTCTCGGGAAAGCGGACAAAGTGTCCGCCGGAGGGTCATCGCATGTCTGCGAGCGACTCGGAGTCCCAGCCGCCGCCCAGCGCCTTGTGCAGGGCGATGGCCGCCAGCGCCGCATCCGCCTGTGCCCGACTGCGCGCCTGATCGCTGGCCAGCGCCGCGAGCCGCGCCTGGGCGAGCGCCAGCCGGTCGTCTTCACCGGCGGTCATGCGCAGCTGCGCCAGCGCCAGGGCCGCATCCTCGCGCACGGCCGCGCCCTGCGCCGCCTGCAGCGCGGCCAGCGCCCGATCGAAGCGGTTGATGGCGCCCTCACTGTCCGCCAGCGCGCCCAGGACGGCGGCGTCATAGCGCGCGGCCGCGCCCTGGGCGCGGGCATCGGCGGCACGGACCATCGCCCGCGCCCGCCCGCCATTGAAGATCGGCCAGAACAGGCCCGGTCCGGCCTGCAGGCGCGTGCTGTCACCATCGACGAGATCGCTCACCGCCCGCGCCTGCTGCCCGATGCCGAGCGAGAGCGAGAGGCGCGGAAACAGATCGGCCCGGGCGACGCCGACATCGGCGGTCGCGGCGGCCAGCTCGCGCTCGGCCTGACGGATGTCCGGCCGGCGCCGCAGCAGATCGGACGGAAGGCCCGCCCCGATCGCAGAAGGCGGCGCCGGAATTGCGCCAGCCGTCTCGAGTCTGGACAGCATGTCCGCCGGGGCCGCGCCGACAAGCAGCGCCACGCGCAGCGCCGCCGCCCGCGCGGCGGCCTCGCTGGTCGCCAGGGCAGCGCGCGCGCTTTCCGCCCCACCCTGCGCCCGCTCCTGCTCGATGCGATTCGCTTCCCCCGTCCGGGCGCGCAGATCGGTCAGGGCGGCCAGCTCGGATCGTGCTGCGAGCATCGCCCGCGCCGTGGCAGCGTCGGACTGTGCGCCACGCAGCTCGACATAGGCGCGCGCCAGCTCCGCGATGAGCTGCAAGCGCACGCCTTCGGCCGAGAGCGCCGCCGCATCAGCGCGCGCTTGCGCCGCCTCGACCTGACGCGCTTGCCGACCCCACAGGTCGATCTCCCAGCTCGCGTCGAAGCCGATGTCGAACAGTCCGAACTCGCGTGAGAAGCCGGGGATCGAGCCGACCGGGATCTGGCCGTTCTTGCTGAGGACCGTCTCGCTGCCGCTGGCGCTCACCGACGCCTCGGGCAGGCGGCCGCCGCGCACCGCGTCGCGATTCGCCCGGGCTTCGGCCAGCCGCGCCTGCGCTTCACGCAGATCGGGATTGCCGGCCAGCATCTCGTCGATCAAGGTATCCAGCAAGGGGTCGTGAAGGTCGCGCCACCAGGCGCCGGTCTCGACCGCGCCGGCTTGCGCGGACGCGACCCAGCCGTCCGCGATATGGGGCGCGGGCGGTTGATAGTCGGGGCCAAGCGCGCAGCCGGCAAGCAGCAGGGGCGCAAAGACGGCGATCACGGAGCGACGAGCGCTCCTGCGAAGGCAGGAGCCCAGGGCGACAGGGCACCACTCATCCGCCCTGGGCTCCTGCCTTCGCAGGAGCACATGCTTGTTCGATGCGGAATGGGTGGTCATCGGGCGATGCGGAGAATCGGTCATGGATCACTCCATTCGGGCGCGGAACAGCCAGGCCGCGGCGCCGAGCGTCACGCAGGCGATGAGCCCAAGCGGCCAGAGCTGGTGGAAGACGACGGACGCCGGCATGGCCTTGAGGAACAGACCCTGCACGATAATGAGGAAATAGCGGATCGGGTCCGCATAGGTGATGAACTGCAGCCAGTCGGGCATATTGTCGATCGGCGCGGCATAACCGGAGAGCAGCATCAGCGGCACGATCGCCACGAAGGAGCCGAGGAACGCCTGCTGCTGGGTGAGCGAGGCCGAGGAGACCATGAGGCCGATGCCGATCAACGCCATCTGGTAGAAGAACATGGCGGTGAGAAAAAGCAGGAAGGAGCCGGTGAACGGCACGCCGAAACCGAAGCGCGCGACCAGCAGGAACAGCACCCCGTTCATCATGCCGACCAGCAGCGGCGGCACCATCATGCCGATCAATATCTCGTGCACGCGCATGGGCGAGACCATGAGCTGGTCGAACGTGCCCAGCTCGCGCTCGCGCGCCACCGCCTGCGAGGTGATGGCGATGCCCGCCACCGAGACGATCACCGCCACCAGCGAGGGCAGGGTGAACCATTTGAAGTCGAGATTGGGATTATACCAATGAGTGACCGCGCTGCGCCCGGCACGCGCTGCCATGGCCGGCGACAGCTCGGCACCATAGTCGGCGGCGATGGCATTCACATAGCCGCCGAGAATCTGCGCGGCATTGGAGCGCCGTCCGTCCAGCACCAGCCCCACGCTGGCCCGCTCGCCCCGCGCGATGCGCTGGTCGAAATCGCTCTCGATGACCAGCGCGGCGATCACCTTCTGATCATCGATCGCCTGCTCCATCGCCTGATAGGAAGGCAGCGACACGATGCCGCGGAACTGTGGGCTCGCCTCGATCCGCTGGACCAGCTCGCGGGCATGGGCACCCCCGGAACGGTCGATGAGGCCGATCTCGACATTCTTGACGTCCAGCGTGGTCGCGAAGGTGAAGATCAGGAGCTGCATGAGCGGCGGCACGATGAGCACGATGCGCGACTTGGGATCGCGCAGCAGCGCCCACATCTCCTTGACGATCATGGCGCGCAGGCGAGTCATGCGTCCAGGCTCCGCCGCGTCGCGCGGAAGCAGAGGAAGAAGAAGGCCAGGCCGAACAGCAGCAGGATGCCGATATTGGGCAGGATGATCGCCCAGACGTCGCCGGCCATGAACACGGTCTGCAAGGCCGGGATCAGATAGCGCGCCGGCACGGCATAGGTGAGGAGCTGGATCGGCCATGGCATGGAGGCGATCTCGAAGATGAAGCCGGAAAGCAGGAAGGTCGGCAGGAAGGAGGCGAGCAGCGCCACCTGGCTCGCCACGAACTGATTCTTGGTCGCCGAGGAGATGAACAGGCCAAGGCCGAGCGCGGGCATCAGGAAGGCCGCCGCGATGAGCAGCAGCGCCAGCACCGACCCACGGAAGGGCAAGCCGAACACGGTGATCGCGATGATGGTGCAGAGCGCCATCGATCCCATGGCGAGCAGGAAATAGGGCACGACCTTGGAAGCGATGAACTCGGTCATGCGCAGCGGCGTCGCCAGCAGCGCCTCCATCGTGCCGCGCTCCCATTCGCGCGCGACCACCAGCGCGGTGAGCAGCGTGCCGATCATGGTCATCACGACGGCGATGGCGCCCGGCACCAGGAAGAAGCGACTCTTGAGCGCGGGATTGTACCAGACGCGCTGCGAGACATCGATCGGCGGGCCGGCACCGCGCAGGCCGTCCTCGGCCAGATCGCCCAGCATCCAACTCGCCCGCACGCCCTCGGCATAGCTGGCGACAAGGGTCGCCTGATTGGGCTGGGTGCCGTCGGTGACGATCTGCATGGGCTGCGGCCGGTCCTTGGCCAGGCTCGATCCGAAATCCGGCGGGATCACCACGAAGCCGCGGATCGCATAGTCCGCCATCAGCGCCCGCGCCGGTTCCACCGCGCGCAGCATGGTCACGCGGAAATAGGGCGAGTGGACATAGGCCTGGGCGAGGCTGGAGGCCGGAGCACTGTCATCCTGCACGACCAACGCGATCCGTGTCTCGCGCGGATCGAGCGAGACGGCATAGCCGAACAGGAACAGGAGCAGCATCGGCATGGCGAAGGCGATCAGGAAGGTCGAGGGATCGCGCCTGATCTGCGCATATTCCTTGACGATCAGCGCCAGCAGCCGGCGGCGCGGCGTGCCCTGCGGGGCGGGGGCTTCGGTCTCGCTCATGCCGCCTCCATTTCCTCGTCGGCCTGCCCGTCCGAAGCCTCGATCAGCGCGATGAAGGCATCCTCCATCGTCGGATCGGCCGCGCCGGTGAGGTCGGCGGCACGCGCCTTCAGCGCGTCGGGTGGCCCGCTGGCGATCTGCCGAGCGCGGTAGATCAGCGTCACCTGGTCGCAATATTCCGCTTCGTCCATGAAATGCGTCGTCACCAGCACGGTGACGCCGCGCCGCACGAGGCCATTGATATGCGTCCAGAATTCTCGCCGCATGACCGGATCGACGCCCGAAGTCGGCTCGTCGAGGAACAGCACGGGCGGCTGGTGCATGACGGCGCAGGCGAGCGCGAGGCGTTGCTTGAAGCCGAGCGGCAGCGCGCCGGCATTGCGCTTCATGTGCGGCGCCAGCTCGAAAATCTCGACCACACGCTCGATCGCTTCGCGCGCGGCGCCGCCGGAGAGATCATAGGCGCCGGCGAAGAAATCCAGATTCTGTGCTACGGAGAGATCGCCATAGAGCGAGAATTTCTGCGCCATATAGCCGAGCGAACCGCGCGCCTGCGCGGCGGAATGGCGCAGGTCGTAACCCGCCACCGATCCGCTGCCCGCGCTCGGCGTCAAGAGCCCGCACAGCATCTTGAAGGTGGTCGACTTGCCGGCGCCATTAGGGCCAAGCAGGCCGAAGGTCTGACCGCGCGGCACGGTGAAGCTGACGTCGCGGGCGGCAGTGAAGTCGCCAAACCGTCGGGTCAGCCCCTTCGCCTCGATGGCTGGCGCGTCGCCCGGCGGAATCTCGCGATAGGCAGTGGCGAGCGTGCTCGTACCTCGGGGCCCGCCGCCCAGCTTCTCGATGAAGCCGTCCTCGAAGCGCGGCGCGGCCGGCTCGACCTGCGTGTCCGGCCCCATGTCCAGCGCCGCCCCGTCGGGCACGGGCGCGCCATCGCGCAGCAGCAGCCGGATCGCCCGGCCCTGCAGCGTGCCGTCGATCATGTCCGGCCGGTCGAGCGCCTTGGTGAGCGCGAGCCGGCGCTGCTCGGCAAAGCCGGTGACACGGATCACCCGGTCCGCCACTGCGCCGGTGAGGTCGGCGGGCGGGCCGGAAAAGAGCAGCCGGCCTTCGCTCAGCAAGTAGACGCTATCGCACAGTTCCGCCTCGTCCAGATAGGCGGTCGACCAGAGCACGCCGATGCCCTCGCGAGTCAACTCGGCGACCATGGCCCACAGCTCGCGCCGGCTGATCGGA
>Ga0180222_1002924_pt1 | contig 12235 bp, 7 predicted proteins | sample eDN5th37CKraftOP_FD_151336 | JGI IMG/M metagenome (GOLD analysis project Ga0180222, IMG submission 151336) | Enriched Organic Plus compost microbial communities from Emeryville, California, USA - eDNA 5th pass 37_C Kraft OP (version 2) (version 2) ... | reverse complement strand
ATATTGCGCCTTCAACAGTTCGGGATCATTGACCGATACGGAGAAGAACTGCCTGAGACGGGCCATTCTGGCCAGCATATGGATCCCCCATTCCTCTTCTCGATCATGTCGGCCGCCGACCACGAAGAGCATCGGGTCAGGGAGCGTATTCTGCCGTCCATGGGTTGAGATAGGGTTAAGCAAGGCCGCTTTCGTTGCGGCGCAGCGCGCCTGGCGGCTTCCTACGGCGAGCCCGGAGCGGTTGCGCCATGGGGACTGCCGCCGCTGAGCGGACGGAGACGGGCGCATGCCGCCGCAAGCCGAGCCGGGATGGCGGGCCGGTCGGCGCGAATGCAAAAAGGCGGCTTCCGCCGCCTGCTATACCCTGGTTTTCCTTTGAAGAAAATGGCGCGCCCGGAACGATTCGAACGTCCGACCCTCAGATTCGTAGTCTCACAACACACTCTTTGACATACTGCGCTACAATACGCTGTATATAGATAATCCACTGATTTATATGTTATAATGTGTCGGTTGACGACGCCGGGGATTGCCCTGAATCGCTCCAATGTGCTACCTAATAGCTACTTAGATAGAGGTAGGTAGCATGAAAGCCAAGCTGACCGTTCGATCTGTTGAGACAATGCAACCGCAAGCCAAAGACGTGATTTTGTGGGACACGGAACTTGCTGGCTTTGGTTGCAAGATCACTCCCGCAGGCAGGCGATCCTATTTTCTTTACTATCGAAACAAGAATGGGCAGCAGCGCCGCCCCGCCATCGGCGTGCATGGGCCTATGAAACCGGAATCCGCTCGCGCTATCGCTCGTTCGTGGCTCGCAGAAGTGGCTCAGGGCAAAGACCCTTCCCTTTCTCGATCACAAGAGAAGGCCGCGCCAACCTTCGACACTCTTTGCGAGCGTTATCTTACCGACCATGCGGCCATACGAAAAAAGGCCAGTTCCGCCGCTGGCGACCAACGCTTGATCCGGCTGCATCTCCTTCCCGCCCTTGGAAAGAAAAAGGTAGCGGCGATTACGCGGGGCGAGATTGCAACGCTGCATCATAAATTGCGAAACACCCCCTATGAAGCCAACCGGGTGCTGGCCCTCGCGTCGAAAATGTTTGCCCTTAGCGAACGCTGGGGTATGCGCCCGGATGGATCAAATCCGGCAAAAAACATAGACCGTTACCGGGAGGAAAAGCGGGAGCGGTATTTGACCAACGCCGAAGTCGCACGCTTATGGCAGGTACTCAACTCCGATGCTGCGATGGCCAAGGCTTCCCCCAGCGCCATTGCCGCAATCAAACTACTGTTGCTGACAGGGCGACGTCTGAACGAAATTCTGGGCTTGCGATGGGAATGGGTTGATCTTGAAGTTAAACTGCTGCGCCTGCCAGATACAAAGAACGGTGCGCTGCTCGTTTCGCTTGGGGATGCAGCCGTTGCCGTGCTTCTCGATCTGAAAGCCAATGCGGACGATCATCCCTATGTCATTCCGGGAGCGATTGAAGGCAAACCCTTGGTCAATCTTCAAAAGCCGTGGCGGGCGTTGCGGGCCATGGCAAAGCTCGATGATGTTCGAATACATGATCTGCGCCACACATATGCGAGCATCGGCGCGGGATTAGGCATGAGCCTGCCGTTGCTTGGGCGACTGCTGGGACACACCCAAGCCGCCACGACCAGCCGGTACGCCCATCTGGCACAAGACCCGGTGCGGGAAGCTGCTAATATGATCGGGAATGAGCTAATCCGGTTTGCTAAAATTTGAAAAAATGTTCAAGTTAAATAATAAATTTATCGATATTTTTTATTCTTCTTCTAATGGCTTCTCACCCATTTTGTATAACCATACATCATCAAGACCTGTCATTATACCATAAGGAAGGGATGTTGTTAATATAGAAGCAATACCTTCATTTTCAATCATACTATTTATTGTTATACAATTAACATATCTATTTTTTGAATATATTTCATTATCTTTCATAAATTTCAAAACTTCGTTTCTTGAAATAATAGGTTGTCCATATTCAAATAATGATTCATTATATTTAACTGTTTTTATATGTCCATTTATATATTTCCCTATACCTTCTTTCACATGCGTAAATCTGTCTCCGTTTTTTTCCTTTTTAATATAAATTTCGCATGAGTATCCATCAGAAATAACAGGCGGCCTATCTTCATTATATTTCTTCTTTATATATCTCCTAATAGAATTCATTTTTGAACCGTCTTCATAAGAAGTAGACATAACATATAAGCAGTCAAATTTATTGTCTATTGACCAGCATCGCTCTATTGTTTCAAATGGTGAATTAGGTAAATATTCGTAATATCCTATACTATCCTCTGGCAATGAAATCCATTCAGTTTTTTTTACTTCTGATTTGTTTTCTATATTATCTGATTTATCGCATGATGATAAAAATAATAATATTAATAAAATTTCTAATTTTTTCATGATCCATCATCCGTTTTTATAAAAATTTATTATTTATTGATAATAAAGACGATGATAATATTATAAATTACTCTCAATATCTACCAATAGTGAATGAGATTCAACCTACAATTACGTATAGAGATCGCAGTCAGAACGATCATATGATTTGATTTTATCATGACATTTTTCTCCCCTGTTAAATTCAGGGGCGTCGGCTTGAGCCGGCCGTTGGTAACCCTGCACTCGGTCAAGGCGCTGCCGCTTTTGGGCAATGCCTTGGACATGGCGACAGCCGACCGGCCGAGAAACTCGACCGGACCGAATGACAAGGGGTTACCACGCCCCACGCGCGGGATAGACCGCAGCGCATAGCCTTAATGACCAAATGCGGGTGAAGATGCAACCGCGACATATATCCGGCCAATTGTTCCGCGAAAGTCGCGTCCTACGGCGTGGTTGTCGAACATTCAGTGGAATGTCCGATTCGGTAGGGCGTAAAAGGGCGCACGCTTAATAACGCCAAAGAGAGAATGTGATGGCTAATTCCCCTTCTTTGATGCGCGAGATTGATGCAGCGGCATATCTCGGCTTAGCCCCCAAAACGCTATCCCGCTGGCGCTGGGCAAGAAAAGGCCCGGCATTCCATAAGCTCGGATCGTCAGTTCGCTATTCCGTAGAAGAACTCGATAATTTCATAGCCCAATCGGAGGTGGCACGATGAGCTGCGGCCATTTGACCTCGTCCGCCTCGCGGCTCGCTATCTCTTTTGCCGATCTACCGGCCGATTGCGCCAGTGCGGCAGTCTGGATGGCGGAGCGGCTGGGCTGGCGAGTATTTCCGGTCCGCGCTGACAAGACGCCTTTTCCCGGCACGCATGGTTTCAAGGATGCTACGAACGACCCCGAACGTGTCAAATCGCTCTTTGCGGCATACCCGAACGCCAATGTGGCCGTCGCCACCGGGCCGGGTTCCGGCGTCTTTGCCGTAGATGTTGATGTGAAGAACGGCGTTGGCTGGACCGGGTTTGAGACTTTCGAACAACAGCACGGCAAGCTGCCTGAAACGCTCACAATCGACACGCCATCGGGGGGGCGGCACTTCATCTATGCCTACCCAGAAGGGTTGATCATAGGAAACAAGACCAACTTGGATGGGCTGCAAATCGACATCCGTGGCGACGGTGGATACATTGTCGCGCCTCCATCGGTTCTGCAATCCGGTTCTGGGTATCGGTTAGCGAACGACGCGCCAATCGCACAAGCTCCCCAGTGGCTGCTAGAACTCGTGTGCAAAAAAGAAGTCGGCACCGGCGCTGCGGCAGGTTCGAATGCCGGAATGATTGCGAAAGGCGGTCGCAACAGTGTTTTATGCAGCATCGCTGGCTCGCTTCGCAGGAAGGGAACGAATGAAGATGCGATCAACCGTGCGCTTCAGGCTATTAATGAGGCTCAATGCAGTCCGCCTCTGGATGCCTCGGAGGTAGAACGGATTGCTCGCAGCGTAGCGCGGTACGCCCCCGAATCTCGTCATCCCGAAACAGATTTGGGCAATGCTCGCCGCTTGGTTGAGGCGCTCGATGGCAATGCCCGGTACGATCACGCCAGCCGATCGTGGTATCTGTTCGATGGCCGTTGCTGGCATCGCGACAATGATGGCGCGATCCTCCGGGAGGCCAAGGCGGTAGGCGACCGGCTGCTGGCTGATGCCGAGGCGGTCAATGATCCTGATCACCGCAAGCGGCGGATTGCGTTTGCCGTCAAGTCGCAGTCGCAACCCCGCATTCGCGCCATGGTGGAATTGGCGCAGTCAGAGGCCGGTATACCGATCACAGCAAGCGAGTTCGACCGGCCAGCACATCTGCTCAACACACGAAACGGTACGGTTGATTTACGGACGGGCGAGCTTCGACCGCATAATCGCGCCGACCTTCTTTCCCGGCTGATAAACATCGACTTCGATCTGGGTGCTCCATGCCCAACATTCGAGCGCTTTGTTGTGAAGGTGTTCCAAGGTGACGACGACCTGATCGAGTTCGTTCATCGCGTATTCGGCTATGCTGCGACAGGCGAAACCAAGGAGCAGATTTTTCTGGTCCTGCACGGTGACGGCGCGAACGGGAAATCGACCCTGTTAAAAGCGATTTCAGATGCGCTCGGCCCCTATGCGAGCCACACACCAACAGAGACGCTGCTCGTCCGAAATGGCGGACCATCGAACGATATTGCCCGCCTGATGGGCGCGCGCCTCGTGACGGCGTCAGAAGCTGATGCGAGTCAGCGTCTCAACGAAAGCTTCATCAAGCAGGTCACAGGGGATGAACCCATGACGGCGCGATATCTTTATGGCGAGTTTTTTACATTCCTTCCGATGTTCAAGCTCGTCTTGGCAACGAATTTTTTGCCGCAAGTCAATGGATCGGACCCTGCCTTGTTTCGTCGGCTTCGCCTCATCCCGTTCAATCGTGTCTTTACGGCAGCGGAACAGGACAAGGAACTGGGAGCCAAGCTTGCGGCCGAACTACCCGGTGTTCTTGCGTGGATCGTTCGTGGTGCCGGAAAATGGTACGAAAAAGGTCTTACGACGCCAGCCGCCGTGTTGCATGCGGGTGCGGAGTTCCGGGCTGATTCTGACACTGTTGGCACCTATATCGAGAACCGATGCGAACTGGCGAGCGGGGAGGTGATCGAGGCGGGATATCTGTTCCGAGATTATAGCCGCTTCACCAGCGACGCCGGTCGCGAACCGCTGAACCAGACTGCCTTTGGCCGCACGCTCACACGGCGGGGGATCGTCGCCGAAAAGCGAAATGGCATAGCCTATCGCAACGGCATCAAGCTTCGCACATTGGCGGCATAGGAGGACCATATGCGCACATCTTCATCCCAACATTACACGATGCTCTCGATTGCCAAGGATAAGCTTCTTGCCCTTGGCACCCTTGACATCAATGAGCCGGAAAGCTCTTTCAAAGAGCGAAGCCATGGTTGTTATGTGCGGGTCACGCTTGACGACGGCACGCCTGCGTTGATCTATCTTTCTCGCTGCTATCGCGACGAATGGGTCGCCTCCATCGCCTTGTGGCCGACAGTTGATGCCGAAGAATATATGCACCTCTCCGGCGCAGACTCGCGCGCGGGGGAGGCGTTCGCGTGCGGCTGGCTGAACCGTTGGGAATTCGAGGGCAGGGCCATCGGCATCGAGCGGTTCCACGATGCATATGCTTATGTCGATAAACAACGGAAGTCATGTCTTGCTGCAATGTTGGCGAGTCATGGTGTGGCCGCATAGGCGCGCAACAGGACAGTAGGACAGTTTCACCATTACCGAAACTTTTTCTGGTTTAGCTCCTCCTCCGCTCTATTACATATTAAACCCTCCTAACTGTCCTACTGTCCTGTTGCTTCGAGAAAAAATGAGAAAGAATGGCGGCACCATTGGGGCACGAAACAGATGGTCAATTCTCACACAAAACAGCGATGGGAGGTAGAACCCCCGCGATGGCAGCCGATCCAGCCGCCCCGGCGTGGTGAGGATCGAACGGCCTTTCACATTCATATGCTTCTGCCGGGGCTGTCTACGGCCTTCCATGCGGCAACGCTGAGGCGATGCCGTTCCTCGATTTCAAATTACCGCAGGCAGGCCAGCGTTGCAGCTGAATCAGACCCTGTCATCCGGCAGGGGGTCAACGACGCCGTCTCATCGCTGTGCCCGGAACATGGTTTGCAGATGGCGCGCATTCGAGGTGATGCACAGTTGCCCCATTGGGCGCGGCTGGCGATCCTCGATTATCGCAAGCGAGGCTTCCGCCTTCACCAGATCGCCGCCGCTTTTCGCTGTTCACCGGGCACGGTCGCCAATGTCCTGCGCGGCAAGGGTAGAAGCTATGGCGTCTTTTCGGGAGAGCGGTGCCTGACCGCTTGTCAAAGGAAGCCGCCGAACAGATGGTCTTCCAAAAAACCGGAAAATTCAGATGCGACCGTTTGAGGGACTATTGCTATAAGATCGAATGTTGGTCGTGGAAAAAGGTGTTACCTTCCCCAGCCTGATCGGCGAGCTACCTATCTGCTACCTAGCCCTTTTCAGGCTGGCTCGCAGATATAGCTAAGCCCTTGAAAATATTGGCGCGCCCGGAACGATTCGAACGTCCGACCCTCAGATTCGTAGTCTGATGCTCTATCCAGCTGAGCTACGGGCGCCTGCCCAATTTTCATCGGGGCAGCGCCCCGTGGGTGAGGCGCTGATAGAGGGGGTTGCCGCTTCTGGCAACCCCCTTTTTGCAGAATTATTTCTTCGCCGCGAGCGCCGCCTGCGCGGCCGCCAGACGGGCGATCGGCACACGGTAGGGCGAGGCCGAGACATAGTCGAGACCGGTCTTTTCACAGAAGGCGATCGAGGCGGGATCGCCGCCATGCTCGCCGCAAATGCCGAGCTTGATGCCCGACCGGGTCTTGCGCCCGCGCTCGGCGGCGATCTCGATCAACTGGCCCACGCCCTCCACATCGAGGCTGACGAACGGGTCGCGGGCGAAGATGCCCTTGTCGACATATTGCGTCAGGAACCGGCCCGCATCGTCGCGGCTGATGCCGATGGTCGTCTGCGTCAGGTCGTTGGTGCCGAAGGAGAAGAATTCGCCCACCTCGGCAATCTCGCCCGCCATCAGCGCCGCGCGCGGCAGCTCGATCATCGTGCCGACCAGATAGTCGATGGTCTTGCCGCGCTCCTCGAACACGGCCCTAGCGGTCGCCTCGACCACCGCCTTCATCAGTTCCAGTTCCTTCCTGGTAGCGACGAGCGGGATCATCACCTCCGGAATCGGCGCCTCGCCCGATTTCGCCGCGACGTCCAGCGCCGCCTCGAAGATCGCGCGGGCCTGCATCTCGTAGATTTCGGGATAGGTCACGCCCAGGCGGCAGCCGCGATGACCGAGCATCGGGTTGAACTCGTGCAGTTCGGCCGCGCGGCGCTTCAGCGTTTCGACGCCGACATCGGCGGCCTTCGCCACTTCCTCGAACTCCGCCTCCTCATGCGGCAGGAATTCGTGCAGCGGCGGATCGAGCAGGCGGATCGTCACCGGCAGGCCCGCCATCACCTCGAAGATCGCGGTGAAGTCGCTGCGCTGTTCGGGCAGCAGCTTGGCCAGCGCCTCGCGCCGCCCCGCCTCGCTGTCGGCCAGGATCATCTGGCGCACGGCGGTGATGCGGCCCGCGTCGAAGAACATATGCTCGGTCCGGCACAGGCCCACGCCTTCGGCGCCGAAATCGCGCGCGGTCTGGCAATCGGCCGGCGTTTCCGCATTGGCGCGCACCTTCAGGCGGCGCACCTTGTCCGCCCAGCCCATCAGCGTGCCGAAATCGCCCGCCAGCTCCGGCTGCACGGTCGGCACCTCGCCCGCCATCACCTCGCCGGTCGCGCCGTCGATGGTGAGGATGTCGCCCTCGGCCAGCTGGCGGTCGCCGATGCGCAGGATCTTCGCCTTGCCGTCGATCGACAGCGAGCCGGCGCCCGACACACAGGGCCGGCCCATGCCGCGCGCGACCACCGCCGCGTGGCTGGTCATGCCGCCGCGGGCAGTCAGGATGCCCTTGGCCGCGTGCATGCCGTGAATATCCTCCGGCGAGGTTTCGACGCGAACGAGGATCACCGCCTCGCCCAGTTCGGCGCGGCGCTCGGCCGTATCGGCGTCGAACACGATGATGCCGCTGGCCGCGCCCGGCGAGGCGGGCAAGCCCTTGGTCAGTACGTCGCGCGGCGCCTTGGGATCGAGCGTCGGGTGGAGAAGCTGGTCGAGCGCGGCGGGATCGACGCGGGCGACGGCCTCTTCCTGCGTGATGAGGCCTTCATTGGCCATGTCCACCGCGATCTTGAGAGCGGCCTTGGCGGTGCGCTTGCCCGACCGGGTCTGGAGCATCCAGAGCTTGCCCTGCTGCACCGTGAACTCGATGTCCTGCATGTCGCGATAATGTTTTTCGAGGATCTCGAACACCCGCGCCAGCTCGGCATAGGTTTCGGGCATCGCCTCTTCCATCGACAGCGGCCTGGCCCCTGCCCGCTCGCGCGCGGCCTTGGTGAGATATTGCGGCGTGCGGATGCCCGCGACCACGTCCTCGCCCTGCGCGTTGATGAGATATTCGCCATAATAGGCGTTCTCGCCGGTCGCCGGGTCGCGGGTGAACGCCACACCCGTCGCCGAAGTGTCGCCCATATTGCCGAACACCATCGCCTGCACGTTGACGGCGGTGCCCCATTCGCCCGGAATGTCGTTGAGGCGGCGATAGACCTTCGCGCGATCCGATTCCCAGCTGCCGAACACGGCGCCGACCGCGCCCCAGAGCTGGTCGTTCACATCCTGCGGGAAGGGCTTGCCCCACAGCTTCTCGACAATGGCCTTATATTCGCCGACCAGCGCCTTCCAATCCTCCGCACCCATCTCCGTGTCGAGGTGGAAACCCTTGTCTTCCTTGGCGATTTCCAGCGCTTCCTCGAACGCGCTATGGTCGAGGGCCAGCACGACGTCGGAATACATCTGGATGAAGCGGCGATAGCTGTCCCACGCGAAGCGCGCATCGCCCGAAACGGCGGCCAGCCCCTCGACCGTCGCGTCGTTGAGGCCGAGGTTCAGCACCGTGTCCATCATGCCCGGCATAGAGGTGCGGGCGCCCGAACGCACCGACACCAGCAGCGGGTCGGATGCATCGCCGAATTTCTTGCCCGTGACCGATTCGATGTGTGCGATGCCCCGCTTCACCTCGTCATAAAGGCTGTCGGGGAATTTGCCGCCTTCCTGATAATAGCGGGTGCACATTTCGGTGGTGATGGTGAAGCCGGGAGGAACCGGCAGGCCGATCGACGCCATGCCATCCAGATTCGCGCCCTTGCCGCCCAGCAGGTTCTTGTCCCCATTGCCGCCATCATCGACGCCACCGCCGAACCGGTACACATATTTGGTCATTCTATTCTCACCCCTGCACTGATGAAACCCAGGCAATGACACCGCCTGAAACTGAAGGAATTCCCGGATTATCGGGGCATGCCCGATTTTTTCGGCATTCCTTTAGCCCGCGATCCTCGAAAAATCAGCAACTTTGTGCACCGCGTCATATATGCGCTGTAGCAAAGCAAGACGGGCCGCCCGCTTTTCCGGTTCGGCCGCATTCACCGTAACGCTGTCGAAAAAGGCGTCGATCGGGGCGCGGAGCGTCGCGAGCGCCACCATCGCGCCTTCATAATCCTCCGCCGCTATTTCTGCATCCGCACGCGGTTCCGCCGCATCGAGCGCGGCGATGAGCGCGGCCTCGGCGGGTTCCCGCTCATAGGCGGAGGGGAAGGCCTCCTCATGGACGCGGATCGCCTCGGCCACGTCTGGATCGTCGAGCGCGGCGCCGGGATCTTCCTCGCCGGTCTGCGACTGGCCGGCCTCGCCCGCCTCCTTCTTCAGAATATTGGCCGCGCGCTTGTACCCGGCGAGCAGATTCGCGCCGTCATCGGTGGTGACGAAATTCTGGAGCGCCTTCACGCGGGCGAGCAGGCGGACCAGATCATCCTCGCCGCCGAGCGCGAACACCGCGTCGATCAGGTCATGACGGACGCCCGCTTCCTTCTGCTGCACCTTGAGGCGGTCGGCGAAGAAATCGAGCAGGTCGCCCTCCGCGACCGGGAAGCGCAGATCGTTTTCGGTGACGATCTGGATCACGCCCAGCGCAGCGCGGCGCAGCGCGAAGGGATCGCGCGAGCCGGTGGGCTTTTCGTCGATGCCGAAGAAGGAGCGCAACGTATCCAGCTTGTCCGCCAGCGCCACGGCGACCGTCACCGGCGCGGTGGGGACATCATCCCCCTGCCCGACCGGCTTGTAATGATCGCGGATCGCATCGGCCACGGCATCGGGCAGACCTTCCTCACGGGCGTAATATCCGCCCATAAGACCCTGAAGTTCGGGGAACTCCCCGACCATCTCGGTAACCAGATCGGCCTTGCACAGTTGCGCCGCCTGACGGGCCAGCGCCGGGTCGCAACCGGGCACGACGCCCTCGCCCGCCAGCCATTCGGCCAGAGCCGCCACCCGTTCCACCTTGTCGGCGACGGTGCCCAGCTTTTCATGGAAGGTGATGCGCGCCAGCTTCTTCGCCTGCTCGGCCAGCGGCACCTTCTTGTCCTGTTCCCAGAAGAAGCGCGCGTCGGAAAGGCGGGCGGCCAGCACCTTGCCGTTGCCCGCGACGATCGCTTCGCCGCCGTCCACCGCATCGATATTGGCGGTGCAGATGAAGGCGGACGCGAGTTTACCAGCGCCATCGCGCAGCACGAAATATTTCTGGTTTATCCGTAGGGTTAGCTGGATAACCTCAGGCGGAACCTCAAGGAAGGCCGGATCGAACCGGCCCAGCAACGGCACCGGCCATTCGGTCAGCCCCGCATTTTCCGCGACCAGCCCCCTATCCTCGATCAGTTCGAAACCCGCCTCGGCCGCAAGCGCCTTTGCCCGCGCCTCGATGATTGTCTTGCGCTCTTCCTGATCGACGATCACACGGCAGGCGCGCAGCTTGTCGGCATAATCCTGTGCGCCGCCGATGGTGATTTCGCCCGGATGATGGAAACGATGCCCCAGCGTGCCATAGCCGCTGCGCACGCCCTCGATCTCGATATCGACCAGATCCTCGCCGAAAATGGCGACGATGCCCTGCAACGGGCGCACCCAGCGCAGCGACTCGGTCGTCGCCGAAGCGTCGCCCCAGCGCATCGACTTGGGCCAGGGGAAAGCGCGCACGATCGCGGGCACAACCTCGGCCAGCACGTCGACGGTCGCCCGCCCCGGCTTTTCGACCACCGCAAACCACACGCCGCCGCGATCCTCAAGCTGGTCCTGCGTCAGGCCGGTCTTGCGCAGGAAGCCTTCCAGCGCCTGCGCGGGCGCGGACGTGCGCGGCCCCTTATATTCCTCGCTCACCGCCTGCGTCTGCGCGGGCAGGCCATGGGCGATCAGCGCAAGGCGGCGCGGCGTCACATAGGAGGTCAGGCGTTCCGCCTTCAGTCCGGCCTCGGCCAGCTTTTCCGCGAACAGGCGCGTCAGATCCTCCGACGCCTTCGCCTGCATGCGCGCGGGGATTTCCTCGCACAGCAATTCCAACAGAAAATCGGCCATCAGAGGCTCCATCCCGGAAATTTCGCTTCCCATGCCGCGCGGTTCTTTTCGATATGCGCCTCGCAACTGCCCTTGGCGAGATCGCGCACGCGGCCGATATAGCTGGCGCGTTCCTGAACCGAGATCACACCTCTGGCCTGCAACAGATTGAAAACATGGCTGGCCTTGATCGCCTGATCATAGGCGGCGAGCGGCACACCCGCCGCGATGCTCGCCTTGCACTCGGCCTCGGCGTCGCGGAACCAGCGGAACAGCTTCTCGGTGTCGGCGATCTCGAAATTCCATTTCGACATCTGCTGCTCATTGGCGAGGAACACGTCGCCATAGCTCACCGCCGGGCGCCCCCCCACCGCGTCGTTGAAGCGCAGGTCGTAAACGCTGTCGACGCCCTGAATATACATCGCAAGCCGCTCCAGCCCGTAGGTCAGTTCGCCCGCGACCGGCTTGCAGTCGAAGCCGCCCATCTGCTGGAAATAGGTGAACTGCGTCACCTCCATGCCGTCGCACCAGACTTCCCAGCCCAGCCCCCAGGCGCCCAGCGTCGGGCTTTCCCAGTCGTCCTCGACGAAGCGGATGTCGTGCAGCAGCGGATCGATGCCGATCGCCTTCAGGCTGCCCAGATACAGCTCCTGAAGGTTCGCCGGGGACGGCTTCATGATGACCTGATACTG
>Ga0180222_1002923_pt1 | contig 12238 bp, 12 predicted proteins | sample eDN5th37CKraftOP_FD_151336 | JGI IMG/M metagenome (GOLD analysis project Ga0180222, IMG submission 151336) | Enriched Organic Plus compost microbial communities from Emeryville, California, USA - eDNA 5th pass 37_C Kraft OP (version 2) (version 2) ... | reverse complement strand
AAGACCCGCTGCAGCGTGTGCGGCGTGATCGGCGCGGCGCCGTAGATCAGGGTTTTCAGCGGCACCGTGTCCAACAGGTTCTCGGCGAGCAGCATCTCGATCATGGTGGGGACCAGCAAGCAGTAGGTGGCTTCGAGGCGCCGCAGGCCGCGCCACCAGTCGGTGGAGAATCGGTTGGTCGCCAGGATCGCGGAGCCGGCAGCCACCGCGACGAGGGTGTTGCCGAGGCCACCGATGTGATGCAGTGGTGAGCCGGTCGCGAAGCGGTCGTCGGGTGTGAATCCGACCAGTCCGCACAGTATTTCGCTTCGTGCGCGCAGCACCTCGTCGGTGAACGGGACGGGTTTGGGGGCCCCGGTTGTGCCGGAGGTGTGCAGATGGAACGCGGCGGCCCCGCAGTGCACCGAAACCGTCGACGACGACATCGGCAACCTCGGCAGCGTCACCACCCGCACCCCGGCGGTCGCGGCGACCTCGTCGGCGACCGGGGCGAATGCGGGTTCGGTCACCAGCACGGGAGAGTCGGTCGCGCGCACGACAGCGTCCAGTTCGGCTGCGGTCAACCTCGGGTTCAGTGGCGCCAGCGGCTTGTCGGCGGCCGCGCCGCCGAGCAGGAGCGCCAGCGCGTCGGCGTTGGTGGTGAGCAGTGCGGGCACCGGTTGACCATCGGCGGTGTTCAGCGCCGTCAGAAACTCGGTAGCAGTGGCGATCTTGCCGACGAACTCGCGGCCGGTGACCGCCGCGGCTCCATCGATGACCGCGAGCCGATCGCTGCCGGCATGCGTGGCGAGGACACCGTCGAGCCACGTCATCTGGACTTGGCCTTGGCCCTGTCCAGGAAAGCGGTGACAAGCGCTTGGTGCTCGGGTGTTTCGAACGAGTCGAACTCTTCGGACAACGCGTACTCCAGGATGCCGGCCACCGCGCGCTTCACGTGCATGTTGAGGGCGCGCTTGGTGCTCTGCACGGCCTGGGGTGGCAGCGCGGCGATGCGTTGCGCCACCGCGACGGCCTCGTCGAGCAGATCAGCGTCGGCGACCACCCGATTCGCCAACCCCACCGCAACCGCCTGCTGCGCCGGGATGCGCTCGCTGGTCAACAGGTATTCCTTGGCGCGCAGCAGGCCCATCAGCAGCGGCCAGGTGGGCGCACCACCGTCGGCCGCGGTGAGCCCGACGCTGACGTGCGGGTCGGCCAGGTAGGCGCTTTCCCCGATCAGGACGATGTCGCTGAGTACCGCGAGGTTGCATCCCAGCCCGACGGCGGGGCCGTTGACGGCGGCCACCACAGGTAGCGGGAAGTCGACCATCTCGTTCAGTAGCCTTCGGGCGCCGTCGATTTCGCGGCGGCGCGCCGGCCGATCGTCCCAGAGTTCGACGAAGTGGTTGAAGTCGCCACCCGCGCTGAACGCCCGTCCGGCGCCGGTGAGGACAACCGCGCGGGCGTCGGTGTCCTTGGCGAGATGACCCCACACGGCTTGCAGGGCACCGTGCAGCGCCTCGTTGGCGGCGTTCATCGCCTCGGGGCGGTTCAGCGTCACGATCCGTACCGGCCCGCGGGCCTCGATCAGCAACTCGGGGCCGAAGGGATTGTCCACAAAGTCCTCCACGATCGTCACGTGCTCCGGTCCGGCTGATGGAGCCGCGGAGCCGCCCAAACTATAACGGAAGGCTTACGATATAGAAAGTGCCGAGCGCGTGCTCAGCCGAGTTTGGGCATGATCTCGGCGGCCAGCCATCGCATGTGGTCAAGGTATTCCTCCAGGTCGCGCACCGGTGGCGGTGGTACCCAGGTCTCGGTGACGCCCAGTTCGGCCAGGCGTCCACACTGGTCGACCACCTCGTCGGCGTGCCAACTGCCCTTGGCCGCGGGGTTGTCGAGGACGGCGTGGGCGTCACCCATGTTCAACCAGGCCGTGGAATAGAAGACATCCAGCGGCCGGTCGCGCCACGTCGGTTGCGACCGGATGTACTCGAGTCGATCGGGGATCCGTTCGGGGGGAGTCTGCAAGGGTGCCCAGCCTGACCCGATTCGGGCAACTCGCTGCGCGGCGGCGCGTGAGTCACCCCCGAACCAGATTGGGGGATAGGGCGTTTGGACCGGCTTGGGCGCGAACGCGATATCCGCGAAATCGACGTGGTGTCCGTGGAAGGCGGGTCGCTCAGCGGTCCACAGCTCGACCATGGCGTCGACGTACTCGTCCATCAGCCGGCCTCGCCGGCGGAACGGAACGCCCAGGACGTCGAACTCCTCGCGTAGCCATCCGACCCCGAGCCCGACGATGGCACGTCCGCCGCTGAGCCAGTCCAGCGTTGCCCACGCCTTGGCGGCGACGACGGGATGTTGCAGGGTGAGGATGCTGACCAGCGATCCGATCCGAAGCCGGTTGGTGACGCCGGCGAAATAGCCGAGGGCCGTCGTGGCGTGCAGCGCATGCTCACCGGAGAGCGCGACGTGCTCGGTGGGGAAGAAGAAGTGTTCGGACACCAGCGCGGTACTGAACCCGATCTCGTCGGCGAGGCGGGCGACCCGGGCGATCTCGGCTCCGCTGAGGTCGGCCTCCCACGGTTGACTGACCGCTTCGACGGTCATGCAGTTGGGAAGCACGATGGAAAATTTCACGCCGCGGTTTCTCCTTCAGGTGGCCCGTTGATTGCCGTGCAGGACGGCACGTGTTGCGTCGAACAGCTCATCAGCGACCGACGACGGCGGCCGAGCGTTCCAACTCGACTGGAAGAGCTCGGGGCCGACCCGGGTGCGGACACCGTGGTGTTCGAGCGTGGAAATGATTGCGGCGACGTCGAATTCGCCCGCGCCCGGTAGCTCGCGGTGAAACATCGCCTCGTCGGTCAGGTCGGCGGGCGGGGTGAGTGGACCGTCGCACAGCTGTACCGCGAAAATTCGCTCCGGCGGGATGTCGGCCAGCACGTGTTCGTCCCATCCACCGCGGATCAAGTGGCTGACGTCGATGGTGAGGCCGCCGTTGGGCTGGCCCGCGTCACGCAGGATCTGCCAGCCGGTGGCCAGGTCGCGCACCGGGCCGAACGCGACGAACTCCAGGGAGACCCGCAGGTCGAACCTCGCGGCGTCGGTGCACAGCGCGCCAAACCGGTCGGTGGCCTCGGTAACCGACACCGGCTGGTCGCCGGTGAGCCCCGCCGAGACCGTATCGCCGCCCAGTTCGGTGGCCGCGGCGAAGAACGCCGAGCGGTCCCACCTGGACCGAAACGGCGTACTGCCCTGGCCGTTTGGGCTTTCGGGGGCCCAGTCGTCGCAGCCCTCCAGTTCGACACACGCGATACCGGCATCATCGAGCACCTGCCGCATCGTGGCCGGGGTGAGCCCCTCGCGCGACACCGCCCGGTGGTACACCAGCGGCCACACGCTGACCGCGTCGAAACCCGCGGACGCCGCAGCGGCGACGAAGTCACGAAACGGTGTGGCCAGCAGGCAGCCGTTGTAGAGGACGAGCCCAGCAGCGATGCTCACGTACCTAGCGCCCCGGTGGCGCGATCATCTCGCCGAGCAGCACCACGGCCGGTGTGTCCGGACCGGGAGGCAGCTGGTCCCAGATACGGCGCGCCGCGAGTTCCGGCGAATCGACCTCGCCGTCGGCGAGCGCCTGCCGGATGCTGGGCGCCAACGGGTTCACCGACACGTCGACTGCCGCGTCGGCCCGAAGGGCCGGCGTGTCCACGGCCCCGGGACGGATGGCGACCACCCACCGGTTCTCGGGCCGCTGCGCCAGCTCTGCCCGCACGGTTCTCACCCACTGCTCCATCGCCGCTTTGCCGGCACCGTAGCCCGCGCGTCCGGCGAACGGCACCCGGGCAGCGGCGGACGAGATCATCACGAGTCCGACTTCGACATCGGCAGGGGCGTTGCGCAGGAATGCCTCGCCGAGGATCAAGGGCGCCGCGGCGTTGGCGAGGACGTGACGACGGTAGGCGGCCGGATCGACCTCGCCGATCAGCCCGACGGGATCCTGGACGAAGGCATTGTGGATGAAAATTGCGCGGCGGCCGCCGAAGTCGGCGAGTTCGGCGGCGAGGTGGTCGGCGACCACATCCCAGTCGGCCGGATCGGACAGGTCGGCGCGGACGCTCTCCAGTGTGGGATGCGGTCGTCGTGCGATGTTGATGACTCGCGTGCCGGGATAAGGCACGGTCTGCGCAAGGGCAGCCCCGATGCCGCTGGTGGCACCGGTGATCCACACGGTGGTTTCAGCGGTTGACACGTTGTGTCCCTTCGATAGTCGGTCAGCGTCGCAACGACGGACCGGGCGTGAACTTGATCGGCAGGCGGCGTACCGCATTCACTTCGCCTGCGTCCGGGAATCGTTCGTACTCGCCGGCCAGTTCGAAATCGGGCAGGCGTTCCATGATCTGGGTGAGCATGACCTGGAACATCATCCGGGCGAAATGTGACCCCAGGCAGCGGTGGATGCCGACACCGAAGGACATGTGCTTGCGGGCGTTCGGTCGGCGCAGGTCCATGACATCGGGGTCTTCGAAGACCGCGGGGTCGCGATTGGCGGCCGCCCACATCAACAGCGCCCGGTCACCCTGCTGTAGCTGCTGACCATGGAAATTCGCGTCGCGCGCGACCGTGCGAGCCTGCCCGACCACCGGCGTGCAGTGCCGGAGGAACTCGTCGGTGCCCTGTTCGAGCAGGCTGGGATCCTCGATCAACTGCCGGCGCAGTTCTGGCTGTTCGCACAGCCGCAGCAGCACGTTGCCGGTCAGCCCGCTGGTGGTGTCCATGCCGCCGAGCATCATCAGGAAGCCGTACATGGTGATCTGGGTGTCGTCGAGCGGCTGGCCGTCGAGGGTGCCGCGCAGGATGTCGCTGAACAGATCGTCACCCAGCCCCGCGGCACGGCGTTCCTGGAGCTGCTTGGCGATTTCGCCGAACAGTTCCATGCCGGCGATCCCGGCCTTCTCCGGGTCTTGGGCGCGGTCGTGTACCAGGGTGTGCACCCAGTGCACCCAGTCGAGGTATCGCGACTCGTCCCACTCCAGCAGGCGCAGGATCACGCGGGCGGGCAGCGGTGTGGTGAGTTCGGCGACGATGTCGCAGGTGCCACGTTCGATGAACTCGTCGATCAACTCGTCGGCGATCGCGGTGGCCATGGGCCGCACCGCCTCGGCGGACCCCGGAGAGAACTGCCGCAGCGTGACCTCGCGCAGTTCCCTGGTCTGCGGCGGGTCGGATTCGATGGGCAGGATCGGAAAGGGCATCCCGCTGGGCGGGACCCCGACCGACGGGTACGAGTTGAACAGGTCGTCGTCGCGTGCTGCATCGAACACCGACGCGTAGTCCATCAGTGCCCAGAATCCACCGTGGTGATCGGAATGCGCTACCGGACATCCGGATTCGCGCATCCCGTGGATCGGGCCGAAAGGATCGGCACGAAACTTCGGAGAGTGGTGGTCGAGGTCGATCGTGGCGCGTGGCTGTGTCTGGGGATGAGCATTTGTCATCGGTGGCTAGTCTCCTCGGCGCGATATCGACGGGCGCCCGATTCGTCCAGACGGCCTCGGTGCCGCGTTGTCTAGGCTATAACGTAAGGCATCTATTATGGCGGGGTCCAGAGTTCCGCCAAGATTGGTCGACCTCACCGACGGTATCGCCGTCAGTCAGCTGGTTGGTCCCAACACATAGTCGCCTGTGGTGGGATGGTGGTACCAGCCGCGTCCGGCATCGGTTCCGCCATCGACTCCGATGGTTTGGCCGGTGATGTAGCCGGCCAGGCTGGAGGCGAGAAACACTGCAGCGCCGGCCATCTCGTCGACGTGCCCGGCGCGGCCCATGGGTACCATCCCCTCGACCGAAGGAGCCAAGCCCGCTGTGGCGAGTTCGGCCAGACCTTCGGTCATCGTGTAGTCGGGCGCGAGACCGTTGACCCGGATGCCGTGGGGTGCCAGTTCCAACGCCGCGGTTTTCGTGTAGTTGATGACGCCGGCTTTGGCGGCCGCATAGGCGGCGAAGCCCGGTGCTGCCCGAGTGCCCTCGATCGACGTGATGTTGATGATGCTGCCGCCCACCGCGTCGTCCACCATCGCCCGGGCGACGCGCTGAGTGCACAGCAGCACATGGCGAAGATTGCTGCGATACAACGCGTCCCAACCGTTCTCGGTTGTCTCCAACAGCGGGGAGTTGAAGGTTCCGCCCGCATTGTTGATCAGAATCGTGACGGTACCCAATTCGGCGGCGGTTTGAGCGAGTGCTCTGTCTACCTGGCTACCATCGCGCACGTCGGTGGTGATGCCCAGCGCGCCGATCGACTCAGCGGCTGTGGCGCAGGTTTCGGGGTCTTGTTCCCAGATGGCAACCGAGGCCCCGAATGCCGCCAGCCCGGCTGCGATGCCACGACCAATCCCACTGCCGCCACCCGTTACCACGGCGACCCTGTCGGTGAGCAAAATGTCTTCGGGACGGAACACCATCAAATCCTCCTCATGCCTATCGGTCGCTGACCGCTGAATGTGTCATGAACTGGCGCGGAATCACTGCGTACTCGACTGGACGTACGCCCCGTCGATCTCGAGCGTGGTCGCGGTGACGAAGCCGGCCTCGTCCGACAGGAGGAAGGTCACGACGTCGGCAACCTCTTCCGGCGTCCCCATCCGGCCCATCGGGATCAGTCGCGCCCATTGATCTTGCAGTTCCTGGGGATAACTCGCCATCTGCGGGGTCTTGATGGGGCCCGGTGCGACGGCGTTCACGCGAATACCGTAGGGGGCGTAGTCCAATCCGGCGTTTCGCGTCAGTCCGACGACCGCGTGCTTCGTAGCGACATAGGCATACAGTCCCGCAGCGGCTTTGAGTCCGGCTCCCGAGGCGGTGTTGACGATGGCGCCGCCGCCGTGGCCGATCATGTGAGCAATCTCGGCGCGCATGCAGAAGAAGGTACCGCGCAATCCGATACCGGTGACGGTGTCGAACGTCGCGGTATCCAGTTCGTGCAGCGGTGTCGGGGTGTGACCGATGGCGGCGTTGTTGTGAGCCAGGTGCAGGCCACCGTAGGTGGAGACGGCGAAGGCGATCAACGAGTTGACCTCGTCCTCCTGGGCGATGTCGGTGCGTCGAAATGCGGCCTCGCCGCCGCTGTCGGTGATTTCGGCGGCAACGCGCTTGGCGCCGTCCTCGTCGATGTCGGCGATGACGACTTTGGCTCCGTACTGGGCGAGCCGTTTGGCGGTGGCCTCGCCGATACCTGAAGCGGCACCGGTGACAACCGCGACCTTGGAGTCGAAATTCATTGGATTCCCTTCTGGTTCCGATAGGTGGGCAACCGCGGCGCCATCAGCCGGGCGCCTTGACGCCCGCGGCAGCCATGGCCGGCTTGAGGGTCTGCGCAGAATGCAAGCTGTCTACGTACTCACGGACCTCGACCACCACACCGCGGTCGAGGTCCACCCGCGTGATGAACGTGCAGACGTTGTGGAACGCAACGCCGTTGGGCAGATCGGCGCGGCACTCGACCATCAAAGCGACGCGGTCGGACTCCACGATGGCATCGGTGAATTCAAACGACGGTCCGATGAGTCCGAAGACGCCACGCAGCGTGGGCTTGATCTCGGCGATCGACGTCGTCGTCCGGGAGGAGATGGCCCACCAGGTGCCCGAGTCGTCGAGCAGCGCCAACCCGTCTTCGAGCCGGCCGGCTCCGATCAGCTCCCACGGCCGGTAAGCGAGTTCGATGACCTCGTCCCGCCGGTCCGCGATCCCAGACTGCGTTGTGGGGTGCTCCGTCATGACGCTCCTCAGATGTTCACATCGATGGTGGCGGCTCCGGCAATCGGCAGCCGCTTCGGCAGCAGTTTGACACATCTGTCAGCCACTCGAGTTGACTCTCCAAAGGTTGCCCGAAAATGCTTGCCGACCAAGGCTGTCCGGTCGCGGTGATCCCACAGAACCGGTCGGCCAGCCGCTGGGCTCTGTCGGTTTCGGAGGTGCTCCTTCTGTGGCGCAAGGAATTCCGCACGCCATCCCTACCAGTGCAGGCCGCACCAGCACGGGTGGAACCCGAATGGGATTCGGGCACAACACTTTGACCCACAAGCTCATCAAGAACAGCGTGTTGACAGCGGACCACGACTATGGGCTACTGATGGTTCGCGAGGACATGGGTGAGGGGTCGGCACAACGACCAGGGCGACTCTTCCGATGGGTCCGCCCTAACTGGAGGTGTGACATGACGTTGTCTTGGGACATGGACGATCCGCGGCAGGCTGCGCTTGCGCCCGTATTCGGTCAGCCCCCGCTTGCCGGGCCTGATCTGATGAACTCCTTGATCGAATTGTTCTCCGATTCCATCCGTTACATGATCGCGCCGCCGTCGTTGGCGGCCAATATCGACATGCAGGGAATCGAGAAGGTGCGGCCGACCATGCTCGGGCTCGCCGGCGTTTTCAAAGAGATTCAGTGGTGGGCTGACCGTGTAGTTGCCGGCCACACGGACGTCGTGGTCTATGCGCATTCGCGCGGCTTGCTGGTCAACGACCAACCTTTCACCAACACCTACGTGTTGCGGTGCACTTTCGATGACACCGGGCGGATATGTGAGATGCAGGAATTCGTCGATGTGGGCAGTGCCAACAAGATCATGGAGAGTCTGGCTGAATCTGCCGCGCACGGCTGAGGGCGTGTAGCGCAACCGAATCCGAAGAACTCCGACGGCGTCACGACCTTGGCCCGCATCCACGATCGTCAAACGCGCTACCGGGCGAGCACCAACGGCGGCAGCGGGGTGCCCGCGGCGTCCGGCGCAAACAGTTCTCCGGCCAGCTCGCGTTCGAGGACACGGGCACTGCCGAGTAGCACATCGAGCTGCATCGCGCGGGCCACGTAGCGGTGCAGGACGCTCTCCTCGGTCAAGCCGATTGCACCGTTCAACTGCAGCGCCGCCGCCCGCGCCACGCGCTGGGCTCGGCCGGCGGCAATCTTGGCCGCGCGGGCCGGCGCGTAGCCACCGTCGGTGGAAGCCTCGGCGAGAAGCGCTCGGGCGCCATCGATTTCAGCTTGGGCTTCGGCGAGCTGGTGGCGGACGACCTGAAAGGCGGCGATGCTGTGCCCGTACTGTCGACGGGTACTCACATGTGCGACGGTGAGTTCTATCGCGTGCCCTGCCAGGGCCAGGATTTCCGTGGCGATCAGGCGTCGGCCGGCCGCGACGGCGGCGGCCCATTCGGCGGCCGCCGGTTGGCCCTCGTCGACCGCCGGTGCCGTGGCCTGCAACCAGGACACGGATGGGTCGAAGGTGTGCAGCGGCACGGCGTCGACCTCGGCCGCGGGCACCGTGGCCACCCGAATATCGTCACCGGCGATGAAGGGCACCACGATGGTGTCGTCGGGTTGCGGCGGCCCCTGGAGCAATCCGCCGACGCGGCCGGGACCCGGGGCGGGGCCGCTACCCGGTGGCGACGGCAGCAGGACGAGGGAACGTCCGACCGGAGGTGCCGTGGGAAGAGCCAGGCTGAGCCGGTCGATCAGCGTGATGTCGAGCAGGTCCGACGTGGTCAGCGACAAGGCGTGCTGAGTCGCCAGGATCTCCTGCGCGGCCAGCGGATACTCCTCGGCGACCTCGCTCCAGCCGAGTTCACCCAGCATCGTCGTCACGCGGTGAAAGCGATCCTGCTCGGCGTGGGCGAACATCTCGCCGACGGATTGTTCGATGAGAGCCCGGGTCTGCGGGTCGAGCGTGCGGTGGTCGGCCATGGTGTCAATCCTTCGGAAGAGCCAGAACGTGGTCGGCAATGATGCCGCGCTGGATTTCGGCGGAGCCGCCCATGATCGTCGCGGCGCGCGAGTACCACCACTGGTCGGCCCAGTCGTGGGCGTAGCGCCGGTCCGCCGGCGGGGCAACCAACGACGCCTGCTCCATCACCTCGGCAACGAGGTCGTATGCCGCTTTGTCCGCCAGCCCGCACAGCAGCTTGTCGACACTGGCCTCGGGCCCGAGCTTCTCGCCAGCGGCCAACCGCCGAATGGATTGCAGACCACGGGCTTTGGCCGTCGACAGCTGCACATAGGTGCGGGCGAACGCCGCCGTCTCGGCGGCGCCGGCGATGTTATCGGCGAGCATCCGGTCGCGCAGCTGCTGCATCGACCGCATCAGGCGGGATGTCGACGCGTAGCAGTACATGGCCCGCTCCCACTGCATCAGGTACATGGCCACGGCCCAGCCGCCGTCGATCTCGCCGATCACCCGGTCCAGGGGCACATTCACCTCGTCGAAGAACACCTCGGCGAGTTCGCGTTGGCCGCTGGCCAGTGCGATGGGCCGGATGGTGATTCCCGGGCAGTCGGTATCGACGAGAACGATCGTCAGTCCGCGATGTCGCGACTCGGGCGTGCCGGTGCGGACCAGGCACAGTAACCGCGTCGCCGTCGCACCTTGGCTGGTCCAGATCTTCTGACCGCTGATGACCATCCGGTCGCTGTCGACGGTTCCGCGGGTACGCAGTGCGGCCAGGTCGCTCCCGGCCTCGGGCTCGCTGAACCCTTGACCCCACCATTCGTCACCCCGGAGGTATCCCGGAAGCAGTTGCGCGGCCAGCTCGGGGGCGAAGCCGAGGACGGCCGGGCCGACCGTATCCAGGGTCATGCATTGCTCGGGGATCGGGAGGTCGGCCATGCTCAGTTCTTCGTAGAACGCCGCTCGATGGAGTTCGGTGCCACCCAGCCCGCCCATGGCCGATGGCCATCCGTAGCGGTTCCAACCGCCTGAGTACAGCAGCGCCAGCAGGCGCGAATGCGACTGGAGAATCTCCTCGCTGGACTGCGCCGGATCAGCGCGCCAGGAGTCGAGTTGCGGCTCGGTGCGCAGGAACTCGCGCAGTTCGCGGCGATAGGCCGTCACGTCTTCGGCGAGTGGCCCGGACATCACTGCCGCTGTGTTCATCGGCAACTCCTCGATCGGTGCGGTCAGCGTGAGCATCGCATCGGACGGTCCGGGAAGTCCGGCAACCAATCCGGATGGAACCTTGGACCGCCATAATGGATGGCTTACGTTATAGCCCAGAACGCGCGGTGTCGAGGGCCGGCAGCGCATGGACAAATCCATAATAGAAGCCTTACGATATGGATGCCGGTGCGGCAAGCAGTCGGCCGTCCCGTTCATCGGAAGAGGACTCCGCAATGTTGGACACTGAACTCAAAGAACCGATCAGTCGCGCCGTGGTGGCCGAAGTGGTGGCCGAGCTTTCCGCGATGCTGGGCGGCGACGGCGGCTCGCTCGAGCTCATCGCCGCCGATACCGCCACCGGCACGGTTTCACTCAAACTGAGCCTCGACAGTGTGGATTGCGCGGACTGCGTGTTGCCGCCCGACCGGCTACGCGATGTCGTCGAGACCCGGCTGCGCACCGCTGTGCCGGCACTCGGATCGCTGCTGCTCGACGATCCGCGGGTGACACCGGCAGCAACCTCGAAAGTCACGGTGCCGCATACCCTCTCGGTGCTGGATCCGACAGCCGGTGCGGTACCCGGCGACGACGACCCGGGACCGGACCTGGGACCGCTGGCGGGCAAGCGGATCGGCCTGCGGGTCGACGTGTTGTGGGCGGCATACGACCAGACCGTTGCCGAATGGATTCCCGAACTGGAACGCGCGGGGGCGATCGTTACCACGTGGCGTCGAGCCCAGGGGCTGAAAGGCCCAGAGGGTGAACGTCATCAAGCCGAATACGACGCCTTCGTCGGTGGCGTCGATGCGATCATCTCGGGACTGGCCAATTGCGGCTCATGCACCTCGTGGAGCGTCAAGGACGGCCTCAACGCATTGAATCGCGGACTGCCCACCGTCGTCGCCGTGACCGAGCACTTCGTCGGGCTGGCCCGCACGCTGGCCACCGACGCCGGGCGCCCGGGACTGCGGTTGCTGCAACTGGATTCGTCGCTCAACGTGCTGCCCGAGGACCAGGTGCGCGCGGCCGCTCGCGAGGCCTTCCCGCGGTTGCTCGACACCCTCGGGGCGGTCGTCTGATGGCTGTCCTGCAGAGCCCGGCGGTCGATGTCCCCGCCGATCAGGAAGATTTCGACGCGTTCGCCCGGGAGCGCGGCTGGAGTGACGGCCTGCCGCTGATCCCGCCCACCGCCGAGCGGGTGGAGGGCTACCTGCAGCAATGGGGTGTGGACCCGGCCGAGATCATCGCTGCCCTGCCGCCGTCGAATGCCCCCGTCACCGCCGAGAAGCTGGCCATCAACGCGGTGATGGCCGGGGCACCCGCGTC
>Ga0180222_1002922_pt1 | contig 12239 bp, 16 predicted proteins | sample eDN5th37CKraftOP_FD_151336 | JGI IMG/M metagenome (GOLD analysis project Ga0180222, IMG submission 151336) | Enriched Organic Plus compost microbial communities from Emeryville, California, USA - eDNA 5th pass 37_C Kraft OP (version 2) (version 2) ... | reverse complement strand
GCGGCGCGATGGTGGGCGCCGTGCTGCGGGCGGCGGACATCAGCCTGCCGCTGCGGCTCGTGCACGCCTCGCGCGGCAAGACGGCGCGCGCGGAACCCATCGCGGCGGCCTATGAGGCGGGGCGAGTGCGCCATGCGACGATGTTCGCGCAGCTGGAGGACCAGCTCTGTGGCTTGCTGGCCGATGGCCGTTACGAAGGACCGGGGCGCTCGCCCGACCGCGCCGATGCCCTCGTCTGGAGCTTGACCGACCTGCTCATCGGTGGAACCGGGCGGCCCCAATTGCGGCGCCTGTGAGACGAGGCTCAGGATATACTCGCGGGAATCGCTTGCTTTTGCATCCTGATAAGCGGACGATTAAATGCTGGGAGACGCCGGGTGGAGCATTCCCGGATGGAAGATATTCTGAAGAGGATCGCAAGTGCATCGACTCTGCCGCTCCTGTGGCGGCAGATGACCCGCTATTTTGGTCGGCATGGCTTTGGCGCCGTGAGCTATTACTGGGTGCGGGCGACGACCCATTTGCCTGCGACAATGCCGCTTCAGCATGGCTTTTCCAAGGAAGAGATCGATCTTTATCTTTCCTTCGACTTCCAGCGACTCGACATCGTGCCGCGCGCGGCGCTGGCCGCGGGCATGCCGATCCGCTGGAGCACGGTCTGGCGGAACACCGAACTGACATCCGAGGAGCGGCTGTTCCTGGAAGCGCTGCGCAAGATCGATTTCTCGGACGGCTTTTCATTGCCCTGTTATGGACCCAGCGGCCGCAACGCCGTCGTCGGCCTCGGCAAGATGGCGGAGGATGTCGACCTCAGCCCGAGCCATATGGACCTGCTCCATTTCGCGGCGCAGGCCGCGCATCTGAGGATCTGCACGCTCTTCGCGGACGAGGTCACGCTGGACCGGCAGCTCTCGACGCGGGAGAAGGAGATTCTCGACTGGGTGGCGCGGGGCAAGAGCAACAATGTGATCGCGGAGATCCTGGCCATCTCGCCCGGCACCGTCGATACCTATATGCGCCGCATCTATGAGAAGCTCGATGTCTCGGACCGGACTTCGGCCGCGGTGAAGGGCGTGGGGCTGGGCCTGATCGCGGCCTGATCGGCCGCCTGTAGGTTCGCGCGGCCGTCCTGGCCGCGCTTTTCCTGAAATCCCGCAAGAGGGAGACGTTCATTGAAATGGTTTGGACGCAAGGCCGCGGCGGTGCCGTCGCGGCCGCCGCTGGCGCGTGCCTGGGTCGGCCTGGGCTGGTCCGGCGCCGGCAACTGGCCGCAGGATTATGAGGCGCAGCTGCGCGCCGCTATGCTGACCAACCCGGTGGCGCAGCGCGCCGTGCGGCTGGCGAGCGAGGCGGCGGGCAGCGCGGCGCTGGCCGCGACCGCGCCGGAGCCGGCGCAGGCCCAGGCGGCGCTGCGGCTGGTGCAGCGTCGCTCGGCGGGGCAGAATCTCGTCGAGACGCTGGCCGGGCATCTGCTGCTCCACGGCAATGCCTATGTGCAGATCGGCCATGGCGCCGACGGCGAACCGCTGACGCTCTATGCCCTGCGTCCGGACCGGGTGACGATCGAGCAGGACGCGCAGGGCTGGCCGATCGGCTATCGCTACCGGGCCGGCGAGCGGCAGATGCTCTATGCGAGCGAGGACGCGGCGGGGCGGACGGCGATCATCCATCTCAAGGCGCTCAATCCGACCGACGATCATTATGGCCTGGGATGCCTGGGCGCGGCGGCCGGCGCGGTGGCGATCCACAATGCGGCCACGCAGTGGAACAAGGCGCTGCTCGACAATGCGGCGCGGCCCTCCGGCGCGCTCGTCTATGATCCCAAGGATGGCGGCGTGCTGTCCTCCGACCAGTTCGACCGGCTGCGCGAGGAGCTGGAGAGCGTCTTCCAGGGCAAGGACAATGCCGGCCGGCCGATGCTGCTGGAAGGCGGGCTCTCCTGGCAGGCGATGAGCCTCTCGCCGCACGACATGGATTTCGTCGAGCTGAAGGCGGCGGCGGCGCGGGACATCGCGCTGGCCTTCGGCGTGCCGCCTGTGCTGGTGGGGCTGCCCGGCGACAGCACCTATTCGAACTATCGCGAGGCCAACAAGGCGCTGTGGCGGCAGACGGTGCTGCCGCTGGCCGACAAGATCCTCGGCGGGCTGGCGCAGGGCCTCTCCGACTGGATGCCGGACCTGCGACTGCAGGTCGACCTCAACCAGGTGCCCGCGCTGATCGAGGAACGCGGGCTGCTGTGGGACCGGATCGCGGCCGCGGATTTCCTCTCGCGCGCGGAGAAGCGGGCGATGCTGGGGCTGGAGGCCGAGGGCCGGTGAGCGGCGCGGCGGGTGGCGGCGAAGAGCTGCGCTTCGCCGGCTATGCGGCGATCTTCGGGCGGGTCGACAAGGGCGGCGACATCATCGCGCCGGGCGCGTTCGGCGCCAGCCTCGACCGGCGGTTGGCCGGGGACCTGCCGCTGCTGTGGCAGCACGATCCGGACAAGCCGATCGGCGTCATCGAAAGGGTCGCGGAGGATGCGCGCGGGCTGCGCGTGATCGGGCGGCTCGATGCCCGATCGGCGATCGCGCGCAAGGCGGCGGCCTTGCTGCGGACGGGCGGGCTCGACGGATTGTCGTTCGGCTACCGGGTCGTCGCGGCGCAGGGCGAGCAGCCGCGCCGGCTGGACGCGCTGGATCTGGTCGAGGTGAGCCTGGTGACGCATCCGATGCAGCCGCTGGCGCGGGTGCATGCGGTGGGGTGAGGGGCGAAGGGGTGAGCGGCCTTGTGATGGATGACGGGAGAAACTATATTCGGTCCGAATTAAGACCGATGAGGCCATTATGCGATATGCCACTCGAGTCAAGCCGATCAGCTATTTGAAAGCCCATGCGGCGGAAATCCTGTCGGACCTCGCCGAGCAGCAGGAACCCATGATCGTCACCCAGAATGGCGAGGCCAGGGCCGTGCTCCAGGATGTTGCTTCCTTCGAGCGGACGCAGGAAACGCTTGCGCTTCTGAAGCTGCTCGCGCTCGGCAACCAGGATATCGAAGCCGGCAGGAGCAGGCCCGCCCGCGCCGTCGCCGAACGGCTGAGGACGAAAGCGCCCGCGCGCTGATGGCGCCGGCAGGTTTCGATGTCGAATTGACCCAGGGCGCCGAGGACGATCTCGAGGCGATCCACAGCTGGCTGACGGATCATCGATCGCCAGAAGAGGCCGATGCCTTGCTCGACGCCTTTCTCGACAGGGTCGGCACGCTCGAACAATTCCCGTTGCGGGGCAGCGTTCCCAAGGAACTGGATGCGCTGGGGATTCGTGAATTCCGGCAGATTCTGCTGGAGCCATATCGGATGGTCTACCGCGTTGCGGGGAGCAAGGTCTTCATTCTCGTCATCGCCGATGGCCGCCGCGACATGCGGACGCTGCTGGAGCGCCGCTTGCTGAGCCGATGACGGCGGACAAGGAAAAGGGAGGGACATATGCGCCCCTCCCTTGTCCCGGCACCCCCAAGGCCGGATCAGACGTAACGGACGGCGACGCTGCGGCGGCGCAGCGCGGCGCCGGTGAGGCCGAAGCCAGCGATGAGCATCGCCCAGGTGGCGGGCTCGGGGACGGCCCCGGGCGGCGGCGAGGTAATCACATTTCCGAAGACCCGGTAGGGAAATAGTTGGCTGCCTCGCGAAAAGGACAGCGTGTCTCCCTCGAGTTGATAGGTCACGTTGTCGGACCCGGAGCCGGTTGTCACGCTCCAAACGATATTGGCGGATGCGCCTGAGAGGCCAGCCCAATAAGTGCCGGCCGGCAATATGATCGGTGCGAAGTCCACAAAATATTCATCTACCGTCTCCGGCTGGGCATGTCCCGTGACCAGCACAGGATCCGAGGCTCTGACGCCGAGCGGGACATCGAACCTGTAGAGATTGGTTTCCGCGGGGTTTCCCGAGACATCGCTGCGCAGTTTGAAGGTTCCGAGCGTATTCGGAAGCGTCTGATCATTGCTCAGGGCATTCAGAATTGCAAAGCCGGTCAGCTCGACATCCGACGACAAGGTGAACTTCACCAGCAGATTGGTGCCATCTGCTGTGCTGGGAATGGTGCCTGATCCAACCGAATAGCCGCTGTCTGGAGCCGGAATTGCATCGACAAGAATAGCAGATGAAGCCGGAGCGCCAGCGGAAATAGTAAAAATGCAGGCGGAAATAAGCAATAGATGGATATTTTTCACAGTTAATCTCCCACAATAAGAAATCTATATTAGGTCAGATTATCGAAACGCACGGCATGGCCAGGATGTACGTCACGATATGCAACATTATTGTCCATTTTGTTGCTCACTCCGAAATGAGCGACTAAAATGGGTTAGCTTCTCTTAACGGGGAGCGAAAAATTCTGGGGGATGCATATCAAGCCATTGAATTTTCAACCAGAATCATGGGCTGCAACAAAATGGACAATAAGGTTTCATCAAAAATGGCGCAGGCGTCCCGTTTCGGGGCGGTCGGGACAGGGCTCTATGGCGCTCGTGGCCAGCGCAAATATCTGAGCGGGGCCGAGCGCGGGGCGGCGCTTGCGGCGGCCGAAGCGCTGGATGCGGAGAAGGCGCTGTTCGTGCTGACGCTCGCCCTGACCGGCGCGCGGGTGAGCGAGGTGCTGGCGCTGACGGCCGCCGCCTTCGATCTCGACCGGCATATCGTGGCGCTGACGACGCTCAAGCGCCGCCGCTTCGTGATGCGCGAGTTGCCGCTGCCGCCCGCGCTGATGCGCGGGCTTGATCGCTGCTTCGGCCTCGGTGCCGCGCAGCGCGATCCCGGCCGGCGCGATGCGCGGCTGTGGGGCTGGCATCGGGTCACGGCCTGGCGGCTGGTCAAGGCGGTGATGGCGGAGGCCGGGATCGACGGGCGCAATGCCTGCCCGCGCGGCTTCCGGCACGGCTTCGGCGTCGCGGCGCTGCAGGCTGGCGTGCCGCTGACGCTGGCGCAGCGCTGGCTCGGCCATGCGCGGCTGACGACCACGGCCATCTATACGGATGTGAGCGGGCCGGAGGAGCGGGGCTTCGCGGTGCGGCTGTGGGACGGGGCGGCGGGGATGGCGGCCTCGGGCCTTGCGCCTGCCCACCCCCCGGCCCCCTCCCGCAGGCGGGAGGGGGAGGTGCGGCTGGCGGCCTGATGGCGGAGGGCGTCGCGTGACGCGATGTCGCCCTTGCCCCTCCACCAGCCTTTGGCTGGTCCCCCTCCCCGAGCAAGCTCGAGGAGGATCTTTTTTTGACTGCAGGAGACGTGAAACATGCTGGAAGTGAAAGCCGATGCGCTGGAGGAGAGCTTTGACGCGATCCTGCAGGCGGACAGGATCGCCGGGCTCGAGGCGCGGATGGACGCATTCGATGCGGCGATGAATGCGCAGGCCGCCCGCGCGGCGCGGCCGCCGCTCGACGGGGCCAAAGGCAGCGCGGTCGATCCGGCGCGCACCGCCTTCACGGAGCGCTATCTGCGGCGCGGGATCGAGGCGGGCGTGGAGCTGAAGAGCTTCTCCGGCGCGACCGGCGGCAGCGGCGGCTATGCGGTGCCGCGCGAGATCGACCAGATGATCGAGGCGACGCTGAAGGCGATCTCGCCGATCCGCGCGGTCGCCAATGTCGTGCGGACCGGGTCGGCCGGCTATCGCAAGCTGGTGACGACCGGCGGTGTCGTGTCGGGCTGGGCGTCCGAGACAGGCGCGCGGGCCGAGACGGCGACGCCGACCTTCCAGGAGATCGCGCCGCCCTCGGGCGAGCTGTTCGCCAATCCCTCCGCCAGCCAGGCGATGCTCGACGATGCGCAGTTCGACGTGGAGGGCTGGCTGGCGGGCGAGATCGCGCAGGAATTCGCCAAGGCGGAAGGTGCGGCGTTCGTCGGCGGCAACGGCACCAACAAGCCCAAGGGCTTCCTCACCTATGCGACCAGCGCCGATCCGGACGCGACGCGGGCTTTCGGCACGCTGCAATATGTCGCTTCCGGCGCGGCCGGCGGCTTCGCCGCGTCCAATCCGCAGGACAGGCTGATCGACCTGGTGCAGGCGCTCAAGGCACCTTATCGACAGGGCGCGGCGTTCGTGATGAATTCGGCGACGCTCGCGCGCATCCGCAAGTTCAAGACCAGCGACGGCGCCTTCCTGTGGCAGCCGGCGATGAGTGCGGACACGCCCGCCACGCTGCTCGGCTATCCGGTGATCGAGGCCGAGGACATGCCCGACATCGCGGCCGACAGCCTGTCGATCGCGTTCGGCAATTTCGCCCATGGCTATGTGATCGCCGAGCGCAACGAGACGAGCATCCTGCGCGATCCCTTCACCAACAAGCCGTTCGTACATTTCTACGCGGTCAAGCGGATCGGCGGCGCGGTGGCGAACAGCGAGGCGATCAAGCTGATGAAGTTCGCGGCTTCCTAAGGGGCTGTCTTCCGCCGTTTGGGGGATGGGCTTTGCGGCAATGCCCTGGCCCGCCCCTGACCTCTCCCGCGGGCGGGAGGGGATGATGCTGCGCGCCTTCGCAGCCGTTCCTCCTTCAAGCCGGAAAGACTCCCAATGACCGTGACCATCGAGAAGGGCGGGGCGCTGGCCGTGCCGCTTGCCGATCTCAAAACCTATCTCGGGATCAGCCTGTCCGACGAGGATGGGCTGCTGACCGACCTGCTCCGCAGCGCGACCGATGCGGCGGAGCGTTTCCTCGGCCGGATCCTTGTCGCGCGGGCTGTCGATGAAGTCGTCGCCGCGCGCTGCGAGTGGCAGGCGCTTGGCCTCCGGCCGGTGCGCAGCATCATGGCGGTGGCCGGAATCCCGGCGGACGGGCCGGAATACCCGTTGCCGGTGGAGGATTATGCCATCGACATCGACGCCGACGGGACCGGCTGGTTGCGCGTCCTGAAGCCCGGCCCGGCGGGGCGGGTCCGCATCGGCTATCAGGCCGGGATCGCCAGCGACGAGGAGGGCGTGCCGGACGCGATCCAGCATGGCATCGTGCGGCTGGCCGGCGAGTATCATGCGCGGCGCGAGGGGCTGGAAGGCGAGCTGCCGGCCTCGGTCGCGGCGCTCTGGCGGCCCTGGCGGCGGGCGCGTCTCGCATGAGCGGGGCATTGGCGATCCGGGCGGCCATTCATGAAGCGCTGCGCGGAGACGAGGCGCTGCTGACGCTGGTCAACCAGGTCAGCGACGGCACGCCGGACAAGGCCAGCGCGCCCTGGCTGATGCTGGGCGAAGGCGTGGCGACGGGCTGGGGCGCGCGGCAGGTGGACGGCGTGGCGCTGCGCCAGCCGGTCCAGCTCGCCCTGCGCGGCGATGATTTCGCGCGGGCGACGGCGATCATGGCGCGGGTCGACGCGGTGCTGGCGGGGCTGGACGCCGACCTCGGCGACTGGCGCATCACCAGCCTGCGGCTCGCGCGCTCGCGCGTCACGCGCGGGCGGAGCGGATGGCGCATCGACGCCGACTATGCGGTGCGGGTGGCGCGGCTTGGCTGATCGGGCAGCGTCAGGAATCCGTCCCCCTTTTGCGGGGGCGGATCCCTGACGCCGCCGATGTTCGCGGATCAGGCGAAGCGGACGGTGGCCCCGCGGCGACGCATGGCGACGCCGGACAGCGCGAAGCCGCCGATCATCATGGCCCATGTCGCGGGCTCCGGCGTGGAGACGGGCGGCGGCGCTTCATAGGGCGTCAGGAGGAAGGCATGGCGATAGGAATATCCCGAGCCGTCCATGTTGTAGGCATGGCCGATGATCTGGCCGGCTTCGTTGATGTCGTTGGCCGAACTCCAGTCGCCGCCGAGCGTGCCGAGATCGGTGAAGCTGTAGAGGGTTTCCGCCGCTGCCGGGGCAGCGGCCAGGACGAACATGCCGGCGGACAGCGCCAGCGCGAGACGCGATGCAATCATGGTGTTTCTCCCTTCGTCCCGGGCCGAACTCCCACGCCCGGGACGAAAGGCAGGATGACCGGACGCGCGCGCACCGGACAGGCCCCGGACCTGACGGGCGCCTGATATTTCCCTGATGACAGGCGATTTTGGCCCGTTTCGAGGCAGTTGCGAATATTCACGATCCGCCCTGCCGGGGTGGATCCTTTTTCCTGAAAGGACTGGCACCATGGCAGTGGAGAAGGGCAGCGCATTCCTGCTCAAGATCGGCGACGGCGGCGCGCCGGTGACTTACAGCACCATCGCGGGGTTGCGCACCACCCAGCTCTCGGTGAATGGCGAGGCGGTGAACGTGACCAGCAAGGATTCCGGCGCGTGGCGGCAATTGCTGCCGGGCGCGGGCATGCGATCGGTGAGCGTTTCGGGCGCCGGCATCTTCACCGGCTCGGCCGCCGAGATGCGGCTGCGCGACCAGGCGCTGGCCGGCGCGATCGACGATTACGAGCTGAGCTTCGAGAGCGGCGAGCGGCTGCGCGGGCGGTTCCTGGTCACGCGGCTGGACTATGCCGGGGACTATAATGGCGAGCGCACCTATACGCTCAGCCTGGAAAGCTCCGGCGCGGTGAGCGCGCTGTGAGCGGGGCCAATGCCGCGCGCGGGGAAGCGGCGCTCATACTGGAGGGTATCGCGCTGGTGGTGCGGCCGAGCTTTGCCGCGCTGGTGGCGGCGGAAGCGGAGCTGGGCTCGCTGCTGGCGCTCGTCGAGCGGGCGGGGGAAGGGCGGCTTGCCCTTTCCGAGATGGCAGGGCTGGTCTGGCACTGCCTCGCCATGCGGCCGGACGGCTGGACGCGCGAGCGGCTGGGCGAGGCGCTGCTGGCGGCCGGTGTGGCGCAGGCGATGCCAGCCGTCCGGATGATCCTGCGCCAGCTGGTCGCGGGGGCTTCATGAGCTTCGCGCGGGTGGCGCGGGCGCTGGCCGGGCAGGCCGGCATGCTGCTCGGCTGGCGGCCGGACGAGTTCTGGCGCGCGACGCCCGAGGAACTGGCCACGGCGCTCGGGCCGCTGGCCGAGGCGGCGGGGGCGGGCGCCGGCGGGATCGACAGCGCAACGATCGCGCGCCTCAAGGAGATACATCCCGATGGATGAGCTGGACGACATGCAGGCGGATTTCGCAGGCCTGACAAACGAGCTTGCCGCGATGCGGGCGGAACTGGAAGGGCCGCTGGTGGCGAGCGCGGACCGGGCGGGCCGCGCAATCGAGGCGGGGCTGCTGCGCGCGGTCCGCTCGGGCCGCTTCGGCTTCGAGGATCTGGGGCGGACGGCCATGGCGGTCCTCTCGCAGATCGCGGCGGCGGCGGTGCGCAGCGGGGTCGGCGCGATCGGCGGCGGCTCGGGCGGGCTGCTGGGGATCGGCACGTCGCTGCTGACGGCGGCGCTGGGCCTGCCGGGGCGCGCGACCGGCGGCGCGGTGGCGCCGGGGCAGGCCTATCTGGTCGGCGAGCGCGGGCCCGAGATTTTCCTGCCGACCAGCGCCGGGCAGGTGGTGGCGCCTGCCGGTCCGGTGCGCGGCCGGGACGTGCAGGTGTCGATCACCATCAATGGGCAGGGGGCGGACGCGCCGCGCGCCCTGGCCCGCAGCGCGCGGCAGGTGGCCCGGTCCGTCCGGGCGGCCTTGCGGGATTAGGTCGGTTCGCGATCGCACCGTCGCTGCCATCACCCTTCCGCGTGCCCGCTCGGCGGAGTGGGAAGGGTTAGGGCTAGAGGCTGTCTGTTTCAGATGGAACCACCTTGTGCTCCTGCGAAAGCAGGAGCCCAGGGCGGTCATGCACTTCTCACGCGCCCTGGGCTCCTGCTTTCGCGGAAGCACTGATTCCATTCAATTCGGACGGACTCTTAGCCGGTGCAATCACGAACTGCCCTAGCTGCTGCGCAGGCCTTCGGTCCGCGTCGGCCAATCGCCCAATCGAGGGAATATGTCATGCCTCACTGGCTCGTCGATGCGCGCCGCGATCAGGAGAGCGGTTTCGTCAAGCGCTTCTCGCCGCCCTATTGGACGGTCAATTTCCCGCGGCCGATGATGGCTTCGGTGGTGACGGTCGGCGCCGCTGCGCTGCGGGTGGACGCGGTGTTCCACACCTCCGGCGACCTGGCGGGGCTGATCTGGGACAGCGCGGATCTCTGGGACCATCCGCTGCTGCGCTACGAGACGCGGCGGGACTATTCCGGTTGCGTGCTTGCCTTCCGCTGGCGCAGCGGCGGCCTCAAGCCGCTCGACGCGGTGCATGGCCCGACATTGACCATCGAGGGGCGGAACGCGGCCGGCGAGGCGCGGGCCTGGTATGTGCGGCTGTGGAACCATGCGCAGGGCGATCCGCAGGACGCGCTCGTCACGCTCGATTTCGACACTCTGGTGGGCGGCTATATGCTGCCGGAGGAGGCCGACCCGGTCGACCCCAGGGATATCGACCGGCTGTTCATCTCGCTGGTGTCGCCGGATTATGACGAAGGCGACACCATCTTTCCGGCCGGCGTGGAAGGCTGGGTCGAGCTGAGCGACATACGCTGCGACGGGTCCGGGTCGGTGCTCCGGATCGGCGACGTGATGGTGCCCGAGCATGGCTTCTCCATCGCGACCGGCTATGACGATGCCTATAACCAGACGCCCGAGCGCCTCCTGCGCCAGGCGCTGGCGCTCGGCTATCGCGGCGCGATCAACCATTATGTCGGCATGAGCCACTATATGCGGCTCGAGCCGGTCGATGGCGCCTATCATGCCAGCCTGGCGGGCGGGGCGCTGAACGCGCCCTGCCGACGCTGGCATGAAGACATGGCGGCGCGGTGCAAGGCGCTCGGCTTCGAGCTGATCCTCTCGCTGTCCTTCGAGCTGTTCGACGCCCATTGCCGGGACGACTGGAAGCAGCGCGCCTGGGACGGCGCGCCGGCCCTGACCGGCTGGGTGCCGCCCTCCACCCTGCTCTCGCCCGCGCATGGCGGCGCGATGAGCTATCTGCAGGCCGTGGCGCGCGCCTTCGCGGCGATCGCCAGGGACGCCGGCCTGCCGGTGCGGTTCCAGATCGGCGAGCCCTGGTGGTGGGTGATGGCGGACGGCCGGCCCTGCCTCTACGACGATGCGGCCCGTGCCGCGTTCGGCGGATCGCCGCCCGAGATCGAAACGGTGCGCGCCCCGCTCGGCCCCGACCAGATCGCGCTGCTCGATGCGGCGGGCGTGCTGCTTGCGGCGGCCACGGCTGCGATCAGTGCGGCAGTGCGGGACGAGGTCGGCGAGGCGGAGCTGCTGCTGCTCGTCTACCTGCCGTCCGTGCTCGATCCGGCGGCGCCGGAATTGCAGCGCGCCAATGTGCCGTCCGGCTGGACGTCGCCGGCTTTCGATCGTCTCCAGGTCGAGGATTATGACTGGGTGACGGAGGGGCGGATGGCCCTGTCGGCGCGGGCGCGCGACGCGATGGCCGCAAGGCTCGGCTATGACAGCCATGACTGGCACTATCTGGCGGGTTTCGTGCCGGCGGAGACGAGCGTGGCCGACACCCGCCTCTTCTGGTCGCGGATCGCGGGCGCGGCCGAGGCCGGGCGGGCGCGGGGCCATGCCGCGATCTTCATCTGGGCTCTCCCGCAAGTCGCGCGGGACGGCTTCGTCATTTTCGACCTTGCGGGAGACAGCGACGTGCAGGCATTCGACGATCTCCTCTTCCCGCTCGACATCGGGCGGCACGCGCAGGTGGCGCCGACCTTTTCGACCCGGATCATCGAAAGCGTGTCCGGCCACGAGCAGCGCAGCACCCAGTGGGCGGATGCGCGGCTCTATTTCGATGCGGGGCCGGGCGTGCGATCGGAGGCCGATATCGCGACGCTGATCGCCTTCTTCCGGGCCCGGCGCGGATCGGCGCGCGGGTTCCGCTTCCGCGATCCCTATGACCACGGCTCGGCCGGGCTGGGCGTGGCGCCGGGGCCGCTCGACCAACTGCTCGGGACCGGCGACGGACTGGCCGTCAGCTTCATGCTGCGCAAGGCCTATGGGACCGACGACGCGGTCCAGCTGCGCGCCATCACGCGGCCGGTCGCCGGCACGATCCGCATCGCGGTGGACGGCACGGAGCTGATGTCGGGCTGGCAGCATCTGGGCGGCGGCGAGATCGCCTTCGACGATCCGCCGGCGGAAGGCGCGGCGATCAGCGCCGGCTTCCTGTTCGATGTGCCGGTGCGTTTCGCCGAGGATCGGCTGGAGATCGATCGCGAGACCTTCGCGGCGGGCGCGGTGCCGTCCGTGCCGCTGGTGGAGACAAGGGAATGAGCGCGCTGGCGGCCATTCTCGACCAGCCGCTCTGCGCCTTCGCCTTCTGCTGGCGGCTGGAGCGGCGCGAC
>Ga0180222_1002919_pt1 | contig 12254 bp, 11 predicted proteins | sample eDN5th37CKraftOP_FD_151336 | JGI IMG/M metagenome (GOLD analysis project Ga0180222, IMG submission 151336) | Enriched Organic Plus compost microbial communities from Emeryville, California, USA - eDNA 5th pass 37_C Kraft OP (version 2) (version 2) ... | reverse complement strand
CAGCGAGTTCACCTGCACGCCGTAGCGGAACAGCCGCTGCTTGGGATCGGTGATGCCGTAGCGCTCGCGCGTGATCTCGTCCCACAGTTCGACGAAGGCGCGCATCTTGCAGATCTCGGTGACGAAACGCATGCCGGCATTGACGAAGAACGAGATGCGGCCGACCACCTCGCCGAACTTCTCCGGCGTCACCTCGCCGGACGCCTTCACGGTGTCGAGCACCGCGATCGCGGTGGCGAGCGCGAAGGCGAGCTCCTGCACCGGCGTCGCGCCGGCTTCCTGCAGGTGATAGGAGCAGATGTTCATCGGATTCCACTTCGGCAGTTCCGATGTGGTGAAGATCGCGACGTCCTTGATCAGCCGTAGCGACGGCTTCGGCGGAAACACATAGGTGCCGCGCGACAGGTATTCCTTGATGATGTCGTTCTGGATCGTGCCGGTCAGCGCCGCGCGCGGCGCGCCCTGCTCGTCGGCCACTGCGATGTAGAGCGCCATCAGCCACGCTGCGGTGGCGTTGATGGTCATCGAGGTGTTCATGGTGGCGAGCGGGATGCCATCGAACAGCGCGCGCATGTCGCCGAGATGGCAGACCGGCACGCCGACCTTGCCGACCTCGCCGCGCGCCAGCACGTGGTCGCTGTCGTAGCCGGTCTGGGTCGGCAGGTCGAAGGCGACCGACAGGCCGGTCTGACCCTTGGCGAGATTCTTGCGGTAAAGGGCGTTCGAAGCGGCGGCGGTCGAGTGGCCGGCGTAGGTCCGGAAAATCCAGGGCTTGTCGCGCATGCGGTGTCGGAATCCTGCTGGGCCGCGATTTGAGCATCTTTGATTTTGCGACGCAATATCCATGATAATCTAATGTCTCGTTTGAGGCCTATGCGACGGTAAAGTTGCGCTAATAAGGGTTATTTTGACGGTTTGATGCGCAATGTCTATTGCGACGCAATATCTTCTGCGGCAGACTTGAGCGGTTGCGCCACCTGCACCGGAGACAGCGATGCCGGCACCTGCCCATGCAAACCTCAAGGCCGTGAAGGATCTCTACGAGATCGGCGAAATCCCGCCCCTCGGTCATGTCCCGGCGAAGATGCACGCCTGGGTCATCCGGCAGGAGCGTCATGGCCCGCCGGAAGAGGCCATGCGGCGCGAAGTGGTGCCGACCTGGACCATCGCCGACGACGAGGTGCTGGTCCTGGTGATGGCCGGCGGGGTCAACTACAACGGCATCTGGGCCGGGCTCGGCCAGCCGATCACGCCGTTCAGCGTCCACAAGCAGCCGTTCCACATCGCCGGCTCCGATGCCTCGGGCGTGGTCTGGGCGGTCGGCAGCAAGGTCAAGCGCTGGAAGGTCGGCGACGAGGTCATCGTCCATTGCAATCAGGACGACGGCGACGATGAGGACTGCAACGGCGGCGACCCGCTGCTGTCGCCCTCGCAGCGCATCTGGGGCTACGAGACGCCGGACGGCTCGTTCGCGCAGTTCTGCCGCGTGCAGTCGCGCCAGCTCATGCAGAAGCCGGCGCATCTGACCTGGGAGGAGAGCGCCTGCTACACGCTCACGCTCGCCACCGCCTACCGCATGCTGTTCGGGCACGCGCCGCATACGCTCAAGCCCGGCGACAATGTGCTGGTGTGGGGTGCCTCCGGCGGGCTCGGCGTGTTCGGCGTGCAGCTCGCCGCGGCGTCCGGCGCCAATGCGATCGGCGTCGTCTCCGACGAATCCAAGAAGCAGTATGTGATGGACCTCGGCGCGCGCGGCGTCATCAACCGCAAGGACTTCAACTGCTGGGGCCGGATGCCGACGGTGAACACCCCGGAATACGCCGAATGGGCCAAGGAGGCGCGCCGCTTCGGCAAGGCGATCTGGGACATCACCGGCAAGCGCGACGTCGACATCGTATTCGAGCATCCGGGCGAGGCCACCTTCCCGGTGTCGACGATGGTGGTCAAGCGCGGCGGCATGGTGGTGTTCTGCGCCGGCACCACCGGCTTCAACCTCACCTTCGATGCGCGCTATGTCTGGATGCGGCAGAAGCGCATCCAGGGCTCGCACTTCGCCCACCTGAAGCAGGCCTCGGCGGCCAACCGCTTCGTGCTCGAGCGCCGCATCGATCCGTGCATGAGCAAGGTGTTTCCGTGGGCCGAGATCCCGCGGGCGCACACCATGATGTGGAAGAACCAGCATCCGCCCGGCAACATGGCGGTGCTGGTCAATGCGCCAAGCGAGGGGCTGCGCAGCCTCGACGACGTGCTGGAGACCCAGGCGGGCTGAGCCCGCCGCGGCTCAGCGGAATGCGCGGCGGTCGCGGCGGCGGTCGGTGATCGGTTGATAGGCGATGCGCGAATGGTGCGCGCAATAGGGGCTGTCTTCCTTGGTCTGGCCGCCGCAGAAGAAGAAGTCCGGGCTGCCCGGATCGCCGACCGGCCAGCGGCAGGTGGCATCGGTGAGCTGCACCAGGGTGCGGCGCTGCTCCAGCGGGATCACCGCTTCGACCAGCTCCGGCTCGGGCTCGGCGTCGTAGTCATAGGCGAGCGCGGTGTTGCCGCGGATGCTGGCGCGCGGCACCCGCATCATGTGCGAGGCCGGGCGCGCCTTGCGCGGCCGCGGCGCGGCCGAGGACGCGCTCTTGGCGCGGCCGGACAGGCCGAGACGATGGACCTTGCCGATCACCGCATTGCGGGTGATGCCGCCGAGCTCGCCGGCGATCTGGCTGGCGGACAGCCCGTCGGCCCAGAGCTTCTTCAGGAGTTCGACCCGTTCGTCGGTCCAGCTCATGATGCGGTCTCCTTGTTCCATCCTCGAGGCAGGTTCCGTGCTCCGCTGCATCGCCATCCGGCTTCGCCCCGCGTGCGGGGCAGACTCCAGACCCGCCGTCCGGCGCGAGACGCGCCAACGCCCACAACTTTAAATTGCAACTGATCCAGGTTCGTACGAGATGTCGTACTTGACAGCGAAAACGCTACAATATGCCGTGACTCTCGCGCAAGAGTCGCTCCCTTCCGTCCACATGTTCCACGCGGCTGAGGCAGTCAAATCCACAGATGAGTCGAATTTGAGTCCGTTGCCGCGTGCCGAGGCTCGGCCGAGGTTGTGTTGACTTGAAAGGGCGCGCTCCTAAAATGCCGCGCCGTGCCGCCTCGCGAGGCGGCACATTTCGTTTCCATCGCCGGTTTGGAGAGGCCCGTGGCTTCGCATGTGCTGCCCGTCTATGCGCGCGTCGATCTTGCTTTCGATCGGGGCGAGGGCGCGTGGCTGACGGCCACGACCGGCGAGCGCTACCTCGATTTCACCTGCGGCGTCGCCGTCAATGCGCTCGGCCATGCCCATCCGCGGCTGGTCGAGGCGCTGACCGAGCAGGCGCACAAGGTCTGGCACGTCTCCAATCTCTATCGCATCCCGGACGGCGAGCGGCTCGCCGCGCGGCTGTGCGAGGCGAGCTTCGCCGACGTGGTGTTCTTCACCAATTCCGGCGCCGAGGCCATGGAAGCCGCGATCAAGATGGCGCGCAAATACCAGTCGGCCTGCGGCCGGCCGGAACGCTACCGCATGGTGACGTTCGAGGGCGCGTTCCACGGCCGCACGCTCGCCACCATCGCCGCCGGCGGCCAGAAGAAATATCTCGACGGCTTCGGCCCGGCGGTCGAAGGCTTCGACCAGGTGCCGTTCGCCGACCTCGATGCGGTCAAGCGGGCGATCACGCCGGAGACCGGCGGCATCATCCTCGAGCCGGTGCAGGGCGAAGGCGGCGTGCGGGTATTTCCACTGCCGTTCCTGCGCGCGCTGCGCGAGCTTTGCGACAAGCACGGGCTGATGCTGGTGTTCGACGAGGTGCAGACCGGGATCGGCCGCACCGGCGACCTGTTCGCCTACCATCGCACCGGCATCACGCCCGACATCATGGCGATCGCCAAGGCGATCGGCGGCGGCTTTCCGGTCGGCGCCTGTCTCGCCAGCGCGGAGGCGGCCAAGGGCATGACCGCGGGCACGCATGGCTCGACCTTCGGCGGCAATCCGCTGGCGATGGCGGTCGGCAACGCCGTGCTCGACGTGGTGCTGGCGCCGGGCTTCATCGAGCACGTGCGCCGGATGGCGCTGCTGCTCAAGCAGCGGCTCGCCGAGCTCAAGGACCGCTATCCTTCGGTGATCGCCGAGGTGCGCGGCGAGGGCCTGCTGGTTGGGCTGCGCGCGGTGCCGCCGGTCGCGCAGCTGGTCGATGAATTGCGCGGCGAGAAGCTGCTCACTGTCGCCGCGGGCGACAACGTGGTGCGGCTGCTGCCGCCGCTGATCGTCACCGAGGCGGAGATCGCCGAGGGCGTGGCGCGCATCGAGCGCGCCTGTGCCAGGCTGGCGGCGGCTCCCGCGGGCGCGGTCAAGGCGGTGGCGTCATGATCGGCAACGCGCCACGGCATTTCCTCGACCTCGACGAGATCTCGAAAGAGGAGTTGCACAAGATCATCCAGGCGAGCCGCGCCATGAAGGCCGCGCGCAAGAGCGGCGCCGCCGCGGATGCACCGCTTGCCGGCAAGACGTTGGCGATGATCTTCGACAAGCCGTCGACTCGCACCCGCGTCTCGTTCGACGTTGCGATGCGCCAGCTCGGCGGCGAGGCGATCATGCTGACCGGCCAGGAGATGCAGCTCGGCCGCGGCGAGACGCTGGCCGACACCGCGCGCGTCCTGTCGCGCTATGTCGATGCCATCATGATCCGCATCCTCGAGCCGAAGGCGCTGGCGGAGATGGCGCAGCATGCCACGGTGCCGGTCATCAACGGCCTGACCCGGCGCTCGCATCCCTGCCAGGTGATGGCCGACGTGCTCACCTACGAGGAGAAGCGCGGCTCGATCCGCGGCCGCACCGTGGCCTGGACCGGCGACGCCAACAACGTGCTGGCGTCGTGGATGCACGCCGCCAAGCAGTTCGAGTTCCGCCTCAGGGTGGCGACGCCGGCCGAGCTCAAGCCGAAGAAATGGCTGATGGACTGGATCAAGTCCTCCGGCGCGGACATCGACGTCGGCCGCGATCCCGAGGCCGCGGTCAGCAATGCCGATTGCGTCGTCACCGACACCTGGGTGTCGATGGGCGACCGCGACGGCGCCGAGTACCGCCGCCAGATCCTCGGCCGCTACCAGGTCAATGCGCGGCTGATGGCGCGGGCCAAGCCGGATGCGCTGTTCATGCATTGCCTGCCGGCGCATCGCGGCGAGGAGGTCACCGACGAGGTGATCGACGGGCCGCAATCGGTGGTGTTCGACGAGGCGGAGAACCGCCTGCACGCGCAGAAAGGCATCCTCGGCTGGTGCCTGCACGCACCAGGTCTCTGAGCTGCTTCCGAGCCGGATGCGGCGTGGTCCGGCGCGGCGCCGGGCGGGGCTCGATTTCCCGCGCTGCTGCGCTACATAAGGCCGATGACATATCGCGACCTGAGCAATTCCATCCCCACCCGCGCGCCGGCGCGCGTCGCGGTGGACGACATGGTACTGCCGTTCGAAGTGTCCGCGCTCGACGTGCGCGGCCGCATCGTGCGGCTCGGCCCCGCGATCGACGACATCCTGGAACGGCATAATTATCCGCTGCCGGTGGCGCGGCTTGCCGGCGAAGCCATGGTGCTCGCGGTGATGCTGGGATCGGCGCTGAAATTCGACGGCCGCTTCATCATGCAGACCCGCACCGACGGCCCGGTCAGCATGCTGGTGGTCGACTATGCGACGCCGGGCCGCATTCGCGCCTGCGCGCGGTTCGACCGCGCCCGCGTCGACGAGGCGATCGCCGCGGGTGCCGCGACTTCCGCCGACCTGCTCGGCACCGGACATCTGGCGATGACAATCGATCAGGGCGCCGACATGAGCCGCTATCAGGGACTGGTGGCGCTCGAGGGCGGCGACCTCGAAGCGGCCGCGCACGAATACTTCCAGCGCTCCGAACAGATTCCGACGCGGGTGCGCCTCGCCGTGGCGGAGGAGTTGCGCGCCGGCGAGGGCGGCGCCCGGCACCGCTGGCGCGCCGGCGGCATCCTGCTGCAGTTCCTGCCGAAGTCGCCGGAGCGCGCGCGGCAGGCCGATCTCGATCCCGGCGATGCGCCGCCGGGCACGCTGCCGCATGTCGTCGCCGAAGACGAGGCGTGGGTCGAGGGACGGGCGCTGGTGGAGACGATCGAGGACATCGAGCTGATCGATCCCGATCTGTCGAGCGAGCGGCTGGCGTTCCGGCTGTTCAACGAGCGCGGCGTGCGCGTGTTCGATCCGGTGCCGGTCGAGGCCAAGTGCTCGTGTTCGCGCGGCGCGGTCGAAGCCATGCTGAAGAGCTTCTCGCAGGAGGACCGCGACCACATGGTCGAGGACGGCCGCATCAAGGTGACTTGCGAGTTCTGCAGCGCTGATTACGTGTTCGAGCCGTCCGAGATCGGAGCGGCGGCCTCGTGATCGCGCGCGCCGCCGCCGCGCTGGCGATGCTGGCCGCGGCGGCGGGCGGCGCGCTGGCGCAAGCCTGTCCGGAGCCGCTGGCCTCGGCGCGGCGGCTCGTCCTGGTCACCGCCGACGACATGGCGACGTCGCAGGCGTCGCTGCAGCTCTTCGAGCGCGCGCGCCCGGACGCGCCGTGGCGCGCCGTTTCTGCGCCGGAGCCGGCGCTGATCGGCAAGACCGGGATGGCTTGGTCGCATTTCTTCCGCGCGCTGGCGCAGCCGGGCGAGCCGGTGAAGGTCGAGGGCGACAAGCGCGCGCCGGCGGGGTTCTACCGCATCGGCCGGCCGTTCGGCCTCGTGCCCGCGGACCGCGCCGGCTATACCCGCATCACCGCGGGCATGACCTGCGTCGATGATGTGCGCTCGCCGGCCTACAACACCATCGTCCGCGCCGCCGCGGGCGCGGCGCCGCACGGCGAGAAGATGTGGCGGGTGCCGGAATACCAGCGCGGACTGTTCGTCGATTATCCGACCGACCGGCACGCGCGGGCCGGCTCCTGCATCTTCATCCATGTGCGGCTGCCCGGCCGCACCGGGACCGGCGGCTGCGTCGCGCTGCCGGAGCGGCGTGTTGTCGCGTTGCAGGAGTTCGCCGCGCCCGGCGCGGTGCTCGCGATCCTGCCGCAGGCGGCGCTGCCGCGGCTTGCCGCCTGCCTGCCGCGGCCGGCGGCGGCGGACGCGCTCAATTGATCGAATGCGGCGCGTCGGGGCTGTCGAGCGAGAAGGCCGGCACCTCGATGTCGAAGTGCTCGCCGCGCTCGTTGACCATGCCGTAGCTGCCGGCCATGAAACCCGACGGCGTCGTCAGCGGTACGCCGCTGGTATATTCGAATGACGCGCCCGGCTTGAGGATCGGCTGCTCGCCGACCACGCCCGGGCCTCGCACCTCCTGCAGCCGTCCGTTGGCGTCGGTGATGCGCCAGTACCGCGTCTTGAGCTGCACGGTCTCGATGCCGCGGTTGGCGATGTCGATGGTGTAGGCCCAGAAGAAATAGCTGTCGGACGGCGAGGACCGCTCCGCCAGAAAGCGGGGCGTCACCGTGACCTCGATGTTGCGGGTCGTGGCTCGGTACATGATATTGCCTTGAACCGGAATTATGGCCAAATCCGCTGATGAAGGAAGCGCCGATCCAAGCCGCGGCCCTGACGGCGGAACGTGACCTGCGGCTGGACCTGTTCCGTGGGCTGGCGCTGTGGCTGATCTTCCTCGACCACATCCCCTCCAACATCGTCAACTGGATTACGCTGCGCAACTATGGCTTCAGCGATGCCACCGAGATCTTCGTGTTCATCTCCGGCTACACCGCGGCCTTCGTCTATGGCCGGGCGATGCGCGAGCGCGGCTTCGTGGTGGCGACTGCGCGCGTGCTCAAGCGCACCTGGCAGATCTATGTCGCGCATATCTTTCTGTTCGCGATCTATCTCGCCGAGATTTCCTATGTGGCGCAGAGCTTCGACAATCCGCTCTACGGCGAGGAAATGGGGATCCTCGATTTCCTCAAGCAGCCCGACGTCACCATCATGCAGGCGCTGCTGCTGAAGTTCAAACCGGTCAATATGGACGTGCTGCCGCTCTATATCGTGCTGCTCGGCTTCTTTCCCCCGATGCTGTGGCTGCTGCTGCGCAATGCCTCGCTCGCTCTGGCGGTGTCGGGCGCGCTCTATGCGCTGATGTGGATGTTCGGCTGGAACTTCCCGGCCTATCCCGACGGCTCGTGGGTGTTCAATCCGCTGGCGTGGCAGCTGCTGTTCGTGCTCGGCGCCTGGTGTGCGCTTGGCGGCGTGCAGCGGCTGGCGCGCTTCATCAGCTCGCCGGTCACTATCGCACTGGCGGCCGTCTATCTGGTCGCTTGCTTCGCGGTGGTGATGACCTGGTATTTTCCGCGGCTCGCCTTCCTGGTGCCGCGCGCGGTCGCCGACGTGATCTATCCGATCGACAAGACCGGCCTCGACGTGCTGCGCATCCTGCATTTCCTGTCGCTCGCGGTGATCGCCGTCAATCTGGTGCCGTTCGGCTGGCGCGGCATCAAGTCGCCGGTGTTCCGCCCGGCGATCGTCTGCGGCCAGCATTCGCTGGAAATCTTCTGCCTCGGCGTGTTCCTGTCGTTTGCCGCGCATTTCGTGCTGACGGAAATCTCCAGCCGGATTCCGGTGCAGGTGCTCTGCAGCTTGGCCGGCATTCTACTGATGGTTGCAGCGGCGGAACTGCTGTCGTGGTATAAAAATCTTGATCGCAAGGGGCCGCGGCCTCCGGTGCAGGCCGACCTTGCCGGGGGCGAGATATGAGGGGCGTGGTTGCGGCTTTGCCGGGCGCGGCCTTGCTTTGCGCGGGACTGGCGCTTGGGCCGGGGCTCGCGCGGGCCGAGACCCCTGCTGACTGCCGCGTCGCCGAATCCCAGCTCGAGAATTCGTTTGCGCTGCCGCGGGTCGAGAAGGCGATCGCCGACAAGCGCCTCGATGTCCTGATCGTCGGCGCCGGCTCCTCGCAGCTTCCCGGCGCCAAGGGGACCGTCCAGGCCTATCCCGCGCGGCTGCAGAATGCGCTGTCGGAGAAGCTGCCCGGCGTCGCGGTCAAGGTCACGACCGACGTGAAGTCCGGCCGCACCGCCCGCGACATGCTGCCGGGGCTCAAGGCTGCGGTCGCGGCCGCCAAGCCGGCGCTGGTGGTCTGGCAGACCGGGACCGTGGACGCGCTGCGCATCGTCGAGCCGGAGGACTTCAGCGCCGCCCTGGTCAAGGGGGTGAACGCGGCGAAGGATGCAGGTTCCGATGTCGTGCTGATGAACATGCAATACAGCCCGCGCACGGAATCCCTGATCGCGCTCGGAAACTATGCAGAATCAATGCGTTGGGTGGCGCTGCAGTTTGAAATCCCGCTGTTCGACAGATTTCACGTCATGAAACTGTGGAATGAGCTGGGCACCTTCGACCTCTACAGCGATACGAAAAAGATGGACACGGCCGAGCGCGTCCACGATTGTATCGGCCGGTTGCTGGCGGATCTGATCATCGGCGCGGCCCAGCCGGGCGGTGCTGTCCCCCCGATCGAGGTCAAGTGACGACATGAGACGCGATGTCGCGCGCAGCCGGACGGCGTCGACCGGAAGCTGAGATTTGAATCTTGCCCGATAGCATTCTGTCCCGATCTGCGGCCTGTGCCTTGATGATGCTGGCCGGCGTGGCGAGCGTGTCGCCGGCGCTGATGTCGCCGGCCCATGCCGAAGCCACGGTGCCGTGCCGCCGCGCCGCCGAGATTGCGCGGCTCGCCAATCCGCTGCCGCACGTGTCGCGCAAGCTCGCGAGCGGCGAGCCCATCACCATCGTCGCGCTCGGCTCGTCCTCGACCGCCGGCGCCGGCGCCAGCTCCCCGGCCGCGAGCTATCCGAGCCGGCTCGCCGACGAGCTTGCCCGCCGCTTCCCCGATCATCCGATCCGCGTCGTCAACCGCGGCGTCAACGGCGAGGAGGCGCGCGACATGCTCGCCCGCTTCGACCAGAGCGTGGCGCCCGAGAAGCCCGATCTGGTGCTGTGGCAGGTCGGCACCAATGCCGTGCTGCGCGACCAGCCGCTGCCGGTGCAGATGGCGCTGCTGCACGATGGCATCGCGCGGATGAAGGCGCTGGGCGCCGACGTCGTGCTGATCGATCCGCAGTTCGCGCCCAAGGTGATCGACAAGGCCGACGCCGAGCGCATGGTGATGCTGATCGCCGATGCCGCCCGGCAGGAGAAGGTCGAGCTGTTCCGCCGTTACGCGCTGATGCGGCGCTGGCGGATCGACGAGCAGATCCCGTTCGAGACCTTCGTGTCGGCCGACGGTCTGCACATGAACGACTGGAGCTACGGCTGCTTCGCCAGCCATCTCGGCGCCGCGATCGCGGAGGCGGCGACCCGGCCGGTCGCCACCGTCTCCGCCAAGGCGGCGCTGCGCTGACGCGCAATCCGTTTGAATTCCGCGCCGCGACGCCGCTCACGCGGCGTCGAGCGCCGCCAGCAGGTCTTCCACGATATCGTCGGGATGCTCGAGCCCGGCCGAGAACCGGATCAACCCGTCGCTGATGCCGAGCTCGGCGCGCGCCTGCGGCGTCAGCCGCTGATGCGTCGTCGTCGCCGGATGCGTCACCAGCGTGCGCGCATCGCCCAGATTGTTGGTGATGCGCGCGAGCTTCAGCGCATTCATGAAGCGGAAGGCGGCGGCCTGGCCGCCCTTGATCTCGAACGCGATCAGCGTCGAGCCGGAGCGCATCTGCTTGCGCACGATCTCGGCCTGCGGATGGTCGGGGCGGCCGGGATAGATCAGCCGTGAAATCTTGGGATGGTCGTGCAGCGCCACCGAGACCGCGGCCGCGGTGTCGGTCTGGCGCTGCACCCGCACCGACAGCGTCTCCAGGCCCTTGAGCATGACCCAGGCGTTGAACGGCGACATCGCCGGGCCGCTCTGGCGCAGCACGGTGTGGATGTGGTCCTGGATGAATTGCTCGGAGGCGAGGATGACGCCGCCGAGACAGCGGCCCTGGCCGTCGATGTGCTTGGTGGTGGAATAGACCACGCAGTCGGCGCCGAGCGCCAGCGGGCTCTGCCACAGCGGCGTCGCGAACACATTGTCGACGACGAGACTGGCGCCGGCGTCATGCGCGATCTTCGCCACGGCGGCGATGTCGTAGACCTCGAGCGTCGGGTTGGTCGGCGTTTCCAGGAACAGCACCTTGGTGTTCTTGCGCACCGCGCCCTGCCATTGCGCGAGGTCGGCGCCGTCGACCAGCGTCGATTCGACGCCGAAGCGCGGCAGCCAGTCCTCGACCACCCAGCGGCAGCCGCCGAACAGCGCCTTGGCAGCGACCACGTGGTCGCCGGCGCGCACCTGGCCCATCAGCGCCGCGGTCACCGCCGCCATGCCGCTCGCGGTGGCGCGCGCGGATTCCGCGCCTTCGAGCGCCGCCATGCGCCGCTCGAACATGTGGACGGTGGGATTGGAGAAACGGGAATAGAGATAGCCGGGCTCCTCGCCGGTGAAGCGCGCGGCGCATTGCTCGGCGCTGTCGTAGACGAAGCCCTGTGTCAGGAAGATCGCCTCCGAGGTCTCGCCGAACTGCGAGCGCAGCGCGCCCTCGTGGATCAGCCGGGTTTCCGGCCGGTAGGATCGGCCGCCCCGGTTCGGTTTGGACGCTTTCGCAGGCGCAGACACAGGCGCAGACATTGGACACTTCCTCCTTGCGGCCTCGCGGCCAACAAAAAAACCGGCCGGGAAAATCCTCGGCCGGGTCCAAACGTCCCCGGCCTTTTAGCGACTTATTTAACGTGGCTGCAAGCCGGCCGGCTCAAAGGACCACGGGATAAGCTGCGCTCTTACGCCTCGCGTCTCTTTTCGTCAAGGCGACCATCGGGTTAGATCGCGCTCGAACCGGGCGCACGCCGATATGACAGGTCCTTCCGCCGCTGCCGCCGCCAAAGGCATCCTGCCAGACCGCATGATCGCGGCGCTGGCGCAGGACGGCGGCATCGTCGCCGCGCGGCCGTTCGCGCCCGACCAGATTCAGCCGGCGAGCCTCGACCTCCGGCTCGGTCCGCTCGCCTATCGCGTGCGCGCGAGCTTCCTGCCGGGGCCGCACAGCGCGGTGGCGCGGCGCATCGCCGACCTCAAGCTGCACGAGGTGCCGCTGTCGAACGGCGCGGTGCTGGAGACCGGCTGCGTCTACATCGTGCCGTTGCTCGAAAGCCTGGCGCTGCCGGACGACATTTCCGCCGCGGCCAATCCGAAAAGCTCGACCGGCCGGCTCGACGTCTTCACCCGCGTGATCG
>Ga0180222_1002917_pt1 | contig 12262 bp, 15 predicted proteins | sample eDN5th37CKraftOP_FD_151336 | JGI IMG/M metagenome (GOLD analysis project Ga0180222, IMG submission 151336) | Enriched Organic Plus compost microbial communities from Emeryville, California, USA - eDNA 5th pass 37_C Kraft OP (version 2) (version 2) ... | reverse complement strand
CGCGGGCTCGACGTCTGGGGCGTCGACATCTCGCCGACCGCCATCGATCAGGCGCGTGCGCTCGCGTCCCGCGCCGGCGTGGAGGAGCGGTGCCGCTTCGAGATCGTCGACCTCGACGACGGACTCCCTGCTGGGCCGCCGGTCGACGTCATCGTGTGTCACAGGTTCCGCGACGCCCGCCTCGACCGAGTCGTCATCGAGCGGCTGGCTCCCGGTGGCCTGCTGGCTATCTCCGCTCTCAGCGTCGTTGGTGGCGCCCCGGGGCGGTTCCGTGTTCAGCCCGGCGAGTTGACGACCGCCTTCGCTCAACTTGACGTCATCGCCTCGGGCGAGGGCGGCGGCGAGGCGTGGCTGCTCGCCCGTAAGAGCGTGTAGCCCGTCGTCCGCGCGAATCAGGAAGGGGAGGACAGCAGCGCGTCGGTGGTGCGCTGGATGTGGGCGGTCAGTAGTTCGCAGGCGAGGTCGGCGTCGCGTGCGACGGCCGCATCGAGGATGGCGCGGTGCTCTGCGGCGATGTCGCGCTGACGGTCGTGTTGAGGTGCCGACCACTGGCGATAAAGTTCAGCCGAATCCCGTAACGCCGTGGCGGTGCTCAGGATTCGCCGGTTGGTGCATCCGTCGAGCAGCGCCTGGTGAAACGCCGCGTGCGCGACCACCCAGTCGTCGCTGAGCCGGTCGGGGTCGTCGGCGTCGTACATCGGCGTGCGTTCCATGCGGTGGTGCGCGGCCACCAGCGCGGACTCCCACGCGAGGTCACCGCGGTTCACCGCATAACGTGCGGCCAGCACCTCGATCTCACACCGCGCCTCCGTCAGGTCGTTGAGATCCTCGGGGGAGATGTCGACGACGCGGAAGCCCCGCTTCGGTTCGGCGACCACCAGACCCTGTTCGCTGAGGCGCTGCAACGCCTCCCGGATCGCGCCGATGCTGCAGTCGTACCGTTCCACCAGCGCAGCGAAACCGAGGCGGGACCCGGGAGCGATCCGGCACGCGAGAATGTCGGCCCGCAACGCCTGGTACACCCGCGCCGTGGGGCCCAGACCTGCCGCAACCTCGCCGGCCGTCGCCGTCATCGAGCGCACCATTCGCACCTCAGCACGGACCCATCGTACCCGAAACGAAACATTGACTCATTTTCGAAAGTTTATTGACTTTTCGTCAGGTCGGTGTGATCGTCGTTACTGGGCCTGCTGGTCCTCTGACCCGAACACCCGACGAACAGAAAGAACCGGGGTCATGCGCTTGATCAACCTCGACGGCCGACTGCACCTCGTCAAAGACGGCGGCGTGGTGGACATCGCCACCGCGTCCGAGCAGCGATTCGGCCCCGATCCGCAGGATGTCTACGCCCAGTGGGACGCCTTCCGCGAGTGGGCGCGTACCGCGACGCTGCCGGCGCCGTCCGAACGGGCCGGCAAGATCGGCTCGCCGGCGCCGCTTCCGCGCCAGGTCTTCGCCGTCGGCCTCAACTACGACGAGCACGCCGCCGAGTCCGGCTTCACCAGGCCCGACCATCCGGTGGTCTTCACCAAGTTCGTCTCCTCGATCACCGGGCCCGGTGAGACCGTGACGCTGCCGCCGGGCTCGGTGGACTGGGAGGTCGAAATGGTCGTGGTGCTGGGACGCGGCGGCCGGAACATCCCCGTCGAGCACGCGTGGGACTACGTCGCGGGCGTCTCGGTGGGACAGGATCTCTCCGAGCGTGAACGACAGCAGGCCGGTCCCGCACCGCAGTTCAGCCTCGCCAAATCGCACGCCGGATTCTCCCCGATCGGCCCCGAGCTGGTGACCCCCGACGAGCTGCCCGACCGCGACGACCTGGAGCTGGGCGCCGAGATCAACGGTGAGACCGTGCAACACGGTCGCACCTCGCAGCTGATCTTCCCAGTGCCGGTCCTCATCGCCGACCTGTCGACCACCGTCGAGCTCTATCCCGGCGACGTCATCTTCACGGGCACCCCGTCCGGCGTCGGCATCGGACGGACCCCGCCGCGGTTTCTGTCGCCGGGTGACGAACTGCGCAGCTACATAACGGGGGTGGGTGAGTTCACCCTGCGATTCGAGGCCGCCTCGGTCGGCGAGGCGGTGGCCGCGGGTGCGACGGCGCGGAGGTGAGTAATGGCTCTGCACCGGCTCGATTCCATCGTCCTCGGCGTACCTGATCTGTCAGCCGCGAGCATCTTCTACGAGGACTTCGGGCTGATCCGCAAGGACGGTTATCGCTTCGCCAGCACCGAGGGCGGGGTGCAGCTCGAACTCGTGGCGTCCCCGCGACGCCGGCTCGTCACAGCCCGCTTCGCTGCCGACGACGAGGACGATCTGCACCGCGCCGAAAGTCGGTTGCGGGAACTGGAATTCGCGGCCTCGCTGGCCGAGCCCGGCCGGCTGCGCACCATCGAGCCGTCAACGGGCACGACGATCGAACTGCTCGTCGCGCCCCGGCTGAGCCAAACCCCGTACACCGCACCGCCGGTCAACGCGCCGGGACGGCTGGACCGCGTCAACTCCCGCGCCGAGGGCGTCATGATCAGCGACCCGGTCCGGCCCCGACGGCTCGGCCACATCGTGCTGGGAACCCCCGACTACGACACCGCGTTCACGTTTTTCGTGACGGGCCTCGGCTTCAAGGTCAGCGACGTGGCGAAGGGCGTCGGCGCGTTCCTGCGGTGCTCCACCGACCACCACAACGTTCTCCTCCAACGCGCCCCGATACCGTTCATGCACCACAGCAGTTGGCAGGTCGACGACGTCGACGCCATCGGCCGAGGGGCGATGGCGCTGCTGCAGGACCACCCCGAACGCCACGTGTGGGGGCTCGGCCGCCACTACGCCGGGTCGAACTTCTTCTGGTACTTCAAGGATCCGGCCAACAACTTCGCCGAGTACCACAGCGACATGGACTGCATCATCGACGACGCGCTGTGGACACCCGAAGAACTCGAAGGCGCCAGAGGCCTTTACCAGTGGGGACCGCCCCCGCCGGCCTCGTTCCTTCACCCAGAGGACATCGCCGAACACATGATCAGCGGTCACAGCGGCTGACCGACTACCGTGCGCTACGTCCTCTTTCGTTACGTCAAGTGCTGATGGTGATGAGTACCTGGGATCCAGGTGCAGAAATCGAGACCGGGTCCTCGCTCAGCGGCTCGATCACCATGCCGCGTTTCTAAGTTGCTCGATCGAGCGGTCGGTCTCCAGCACGGACCCCACGCTGCCCTCGACGACCATGTACGCCGCCCGGTTCATCCGCGTGTAGAACCGCTGCATCGACTCCATACTGCGAAACACCGGCGCATGCGAAACGCCGTCGCGCTGAAGCAGAAACACGTGCCGCGAACCCCTGCCAGCGTAGGGATCTCAACGAAAAAGCGGGCCACGCGCGACCGTAGGAAGCGGTCGCGCGTAGTCCGCGAAGAGAATCAGGCGGCGTGGCGGTCTGTCGCCGCGTCGCGAGCCGGGGCGGTCGCCATCGCCAGTACCTGCCCCTGGTTGCGGTACATCGCGTTGTACCGGTCGATCTGCTCGCGACGTAGGGGCTTCGCCATGATGTTCTCGCCCGGGATCGGGATGCCGCTCTCATTGGCTGCCGCCCGGACGCGTGCCCCCATCCGGAAGCTCACGACCGCCATCGTCATCATCAGCACCACGCCCGCTCCGAGGAGCCAGGTCGCGGTACTGCCCATCGCCGCCGTGGCCGCGAACATCCCCAGTCCGGCGAACGTCAACAGCAGACACACATACCCCATATATGTCCACGGCATCCGCTGCATCACAGTCCTCATCTCCCTCACCTCGTCAACTGAACGCTACGCGTAGCGTAGCGCTACGTCTAGTGTAGCGTTTTGCGGACCGCGTTTGTTCCCGCAGGAGGATCTCGATGGCACCCCGCCCCGACGTCGACGCCGGCATCGCCGACGCCACCCTGGCCCTCCTGCGCACCCGCGGTCCCAGGGCCGTGACCGTGGAGGCCGTCGCCGCGAACTCCGGCATCGCCAAGACCACGATCTACCGCCGCCACCGCGACCGTCGCGACATGCTCGCCGGCGCCCTCTCCCAGGTCGGCGCCCCGGAGCCCCTCGACTCCGGCGCCGACGCTCGCGACCGGCTGCGCTGGATCATCACCGAGTCGATCAAGATCATCGACCTCGGCATCGGCCCCGGCGGCTTCGCCGCTCTGCTCACCGACGAGGACCCCGACTTCAACGACCTGTTCCGCCGCATCCTCACCGACCAGCGCGCCGAGCTCGAGTCCGTCATCGCCGCCGCCCAGGCCGACGGCTCCTTCCGCGCCGACGTCGACGCCGCCAGCGTCATCGACGGCGTCGTCGGCGCCCACATCGCCGAACGCGCCCGCACCGGCGAGCTCACCCCCGGCTGGGAGACCCGCCTGTTCGACCTCTTCTGGCCCGTAGTGCGGCCCTAGTTACACGTGCTGCTGAATCCCCGTGGTCCGAAAACGACTGCGGTACATACTCGGTGACACCCCCAGCGTCCGCCTGAACGTGCGCCGCATCGTGTCCGCCGACCCGAACCCGGCCCGCCGTGCCACCGCTTCCTGGCCGTGATCACCGGTCGCCAGAAGTACTTTCGCCGCCTCCAACCGCGCCTGCTCGACGAACCGCGCGGGCGTCATCCCCACCTGCGTGCGGAACATCCGCACCAGATGCCGCTCGCTGACCGCCGCCCGCGCCGCCATCGCCGACAGCGTGTGGTCCCCGGCGGGATCGGCCACCACCGCGTCCATGATCTCCCGCAACGAGCTCGACACCGGCGCCGCCGATTCCGTCCACACACTGAACTGCGCCTGCCCGCCCGGGCGCTGGAGGAACACCACCATCCAGCGCGCCACCCGTCGCGCCACATCAGGCCCGTAGTCGCTCTCCACCATCGCCAGCCCCAGGTCGATGCCGGCGCTGATCCCCGCCCCCGTGATGAACGGACCGTCCTGCACGAACAGCGAGTCCGGGTCCACCTCGATCTCCGGATACGCCCGCGCCAGCTCCGCGCAGTGCGCCCAGTGCGTCGTCGCCCGCCGCCCGTCCAGCAGCCCCAGCGCCGCCAGCACGAACGCCCCCGTGCACACCGACGCCACCCGTCGCGCCCTCGGCGCCAGCTCGCCGACCATCTTCAGCGCCGCGATCACCACATCGGGGGTGCGCTCCTCGGGGATGTCGTGCTCGCCGGGGGTGAAGTCGAAGTCCGGCGGCACCCCGCCCGGCACGATCAACGTGTCGATCCGGTCCGGCACCTTGTCCAGTGACCGGTCCACCTTCAGCGACACGAACGACGTCGTGTCCACCGGCTCACCGGTCAGCGACGCCAGCATCACCCGGTAGTTGGCCCCGAAGTCATTGGCGCGCGCGAAGATTTCCAACGGCGCCGCCACATCCTGCAACGTCACCTTGTTGTAGAGCGCGAAGACGACGGTTCTGGGCTCCTTGCGCCGATCAGACATCCCACTGACCCTTCGTGACCCCACGTCCGTGGTCAGCAAAGTAGCGCCGATTCGTTTCCTCCGCATCACGAGACGTCACTGGTCCGGATCTGCCCGATTCCTGTCCGGAGCCGACGGGCCCCGACACTTCCGTGTTACGCCGACGAAACCTGCTGCCGTGACTCTGATTTCACCATCGGTTTCGTACGGGAGGTCATCCCATGGATTCACGGTCAGCCCTGACGCTGAGCATAGGCGTCCTCGGCGGGATCGCCGTCGCGTTCACCGCCGAGATCATCACGGTGCCCATCTGGGTGGTGTTCCTGGCGTGGGCGTCGTTCTTCTTCGTCGGCGGCGGACCCGCCGGCTGGGTGCGCTCGGTGTCGTCCAACCTCGTCGGCGTCGTCATCGCCGTCGCCAGCCTCTATGCCGCCTACCTGATGGGCGGCAGCCTGCTGGCCACCGCGTTCGCCGTCGGCGTCGGCAGCGCGGTCATGGTGCAGGCGTCGTGGGTGCCGCTGCTGTCCACCACACCGGCCGTCGTCGTCGGCTTCGCCTCCACCGTCTCCACGGTCTTCGGCACCGGAAACGACGTCACCGTCACCACCGTCAGCCACCCGGGCCTGGTCGCCGCGACCGCCTGCGTCCTCGGCGCCTCGTTCGGGATCCTCTCCGAATACGTCGCCAACGTCATGACCAAGAAGACCGCCGCCACCACCACTGAAACCCCGGAAGGAAGCCCGGCCTGATGAAACTGCAGCACTACCTCGGCGGCCTCGAAGGCCTGCCCGAGATCGAATCACTGGAAAAGCGTGTGTTCGTACAGGATTGGGAGAAGCGCATCTTCGGCATCCACGTCGCCATGATGGGCCTGTCCAACCACCTGGGTTCCGCGCTGCCCGCCTATCCCATCGACGAGGTGCCCACCACCTTCAAGGACGAGTGGACCTGGGCCGACCTGCGCACCGGCGCCGAGGCGATGAACCCGTTCGACTATTTCAAGTACCGCTACTACGAGAAGTGGCTCGGCGGCATCACCCAGTTCTTCCTCGACAAGGGCTACGTCACCGAGGAGGAGCTCGCCGCAAAGATGGCCGAATCCGAGCCCGTCGATGCCGAGGTCAAAACCGAGATCGACGACCAGGTCATCGCCTACCTGCGCTACGGCGACGACCCCCGCCGCGACGTCGCGCATCCGAAGTTCGCCGTCGGCTCCACGGTGCGCATCGCCAACCGGCCCGCAGGCTCGCACAGCCGTCTGCCCGGCTACCTGCGCGGCCGCACCGGCACCGTCGAGCACATCTTCGAGGGCGACTACGCCTACTTCGTGCAAACCGGGGACGGCATCGGCGACCCCATGCCGATCTACATCGTCGCCTTCGACCCCGTCGAGATCTGGGGCCCGCAGGCCGAGGACGGCCCCGAGACGCTCTACGCCGAACTGTTCGAAGCCTATCTGGAACCGACCGAGGAGAACGCATGACCGGCCAGTTCGCCTACCCTTCCGACCGCGAGGAAGCCAGCGCGAAAAAGGTTGCCGCCCTTGAAGCCCTGCTGATCGAGAAGGGCGTCATCACCCCGCAGACCGTCGACAAGGTGCTGGCGTACTTCGAGACCGAGATGACCCCGCTCAACGGCAAGAAGATCGTCGTCAAGGCGTGGACCGACCCGGAGTTCGCCGAAAAGGTCGTCGCCGACACCCCGGCCGCCATCGCCGAACTCGACTTCCCCGAGGGCATGGCCGGCGCCGAGGGCGAGCACCTGAAGGCCGTCGCCAACAAACCCGGCGTACACAACCTGGTGATCTGCACGCTGTGCTCCTGCTTCCCGTGGCCGGTGCTCGGGCTGCCGCCCTACTGGTACAAGGACCCGGTGTTCCGGGCCCGCGCCGCCCGCGAACCCCGCAAGGTGCTCGCCGAGGTCGGCCTCGAACTGCCCGAGGACACCGAGATCAAGGTGTGGGACTCCAGCGGCCACTCCCGCTGGTTCGTCATCCCCGAACGCCCCGCCGGTACCGAGGATTTCACCGAGGAGCAGCTGATGGAACTGGTCACCACCGAGTCCATGATCGGCGTCGCGCTGGCAGGGGCGCCGTCATGAGACTGCACGAGACCTGCACCACCGACCAGGCCGCACCCCAGTTCGACCACGAGTGGCAGCGCCGCGCATTCGGCCTGGCGCTGGCCCTGTCGGAGTTCCGCCACTACGACTGGAGCGAGTTCCAGCAGGCGCTGATCGCCACCATCGGCGAGTGGGAGGCCAAACCGGAAAGCGAACGCGGCGAATGGAAGTACTACGACCACTGGGTCGCCGCGCTGGAGACCCTCGTCGACCGCCACCAGCTGCTGACCGCCCCGGTGCAGACCGACGCCAACGACCACGCCCTGGCACACGACCACTAGAAGGACATCCATGACCAACCTCAACCCCGCCGTCGCCGCCCCGCGGGTCGACACGCCCGCGCTGGCCGCACCCGCCCGCCTGGCGGCGATCACGATGCTCGCGCTGATCGCCTACTACTTCCTCGGCTTCGACCAGGGTGCGGTGTCGGTGTTCGGCAGCGACACCCACATCCACGAGTTCCTGCACGACGCCCGTCACCTGCTGGGGTTCCCGTGTCACTGAATCCCGTTGCCCGCTACCTGGTTCCCGGTGCGGTCGCCGGCGCCGCGGCGTTCGCGTTCAGCCGGGTGATGATCGCGCCGCTGGTCGAACGGGCCGTCGACTACGAGGCCGCCCGCGAGCACGTCGCCGAACACGGGCACGCGCACGGCATGGAGCTGTTCACCCGCGCGGTGCAGGAGAACCTCGGCGCCGCAACGGGAGTCATCGGGTTCAGCATCGTCATGGGTGTGCTGTTCGCGGTGGTCTACCAGCTGTTGCAGACGGTGCTGGAGCGTGGCGGTCACCGGCCCGACCCTGGGGCGCTGGCGGTGCTGACCGCGGCGGGGATGTGCGTCGCCGTCTCGCTGGTGCCTGCGCTGAAGTACCCGGCCAACCCGCCGGGCGTCGGCCTGGATGAGACGACGGCGCAGCGCAGTTCTGCGTTCCTGACGCTGCTGGCGGTGTCCGTCGCCGCGGCCGTCGTCGCCGTCGTCGCCGGGGTGACGTGGGCGGGTCGCTGGGGTGCCTGGCGGGCCGCCGGTGTCGCGGTCGGCGGCTACCTGGCGGTGACGGTGTGCACGATGGCGCTGCTGCCCGGCTTCCGGGAGGTGCCCGGGCCCGTCGTCGACGCCGACGGCACCCTGCTGCTCGACGGGTTCCCGGCCCGGGTGCTCGCCGACTTCCGGGTCTACTCGCTTCTGAACCAGGCGATCATGTGGGCGGTCATCGGTATCGTCGCCGCGGCTCTGCTTTCCCGCCCACGGCTACGTCTGGATGACCTCGTTGGTGCCCGGTAGATCGTCGTAGCACGACATGATCGCGTCGATCCCGGAGACGATCTCCGGGCCCGGCACGCCCCACCCGTCGCGGTAGCCGTACACCTCGGCGAGCGGACGGTGGCCGCGGTCGCCGTCGACGATCTCGACGTGCTGCGGGCCCAGCATCGCCGGATGCCGCACGCCGGCCGCCTCCGACACCTTCAGCAGGTCGCGGCGCAGCGTGCGCACGTAGTTGGCCAGCCGATGCGCCTTCTGGTACGGGTCCAGCCCGCGCGCCAGCCACGGGTTCTGCGTGGCGACACCGGTGGGGCAGCGGTCGGTGTGGCACTTCTGCGCCTGGATGCAGCCGATCGACAGCATCGCCTCGCGGGCGACGCTGATCAGGTCGACGCCCATCGCGAACGCCACGATCGCGTTGGCGGGCAGCCCCAGCTTGCCCGACCCGATCCAGGTGACCCGGTCGGACAGTCCGGCCTCGGCGAACAGCCCGTAGACGTTGGAGAACCCGATCCGGAACGGGAACGACACGTGGTCGGCGAACACCAGCGGCGCCGCGCCGGTGCCGCCCTCACCGCCGTCGATGGTGATGAAGTCGACGCCGCGCTGACCGTCGGCCATCCGCTCGGCCAGCTCACGCCAGAAGTCCAGGTCGCCGACGGCGGACTTGATCCCGACCGGCAGGCCGGTGGTGTCGGCGATCAGCTCGACCATGTCGAGCATCTCGTCGACGTTGCGGAACGCGGTGTGCCGTGACGGGCTGATGACGTCCTTGCCCGGTTCGACACCGCGGATGCGGGCGATCTCCTCGTTGACCTTCGCGCCCGGAAGATGGCCACCCAGACCGGGTTTGGCGCCCTGACTGAGCTTGATCTCGATGGCCTTCACCGGCCCGGACTCGACGACCTCGATCAGCCGGTCCAGATCGAAGTTGCCGCGCTCGTCGCGGCAGCCGAAGTAGCCGGTGCCGACCTGGAAGACCAGGTCCCCACCCTGGCGGTGGTGGTCGGACAGGCCGCCCTCACCGGTGTTGTGCCAGCAGTCGGCGAGCTTGGCGCCGAGGTTGAGCGCCCGAATCGCCTGCGGGCTCAGCGATCCGAACGACATCGCGGACACGTTGATCACCGAGGCGGGCCGGAACGCCTGCCGTCGTCCCCGCGGGCCGCCGAGGATCTTGGCACCCGGAAGCGGAAGATCCTGGGTGTGCATCGGGGAGGCAGCACAGACCTCGGAGAACGTCGCCTGCTTGATGATCGGGTAGCTGTCCTCCTCGACGTTGTTGTCGGTGCCGAACGCGAAGTAGTTGTTCTCCTTCTTCGCCGACGTGTACACCCACCGGCGCTGGTCGCGGCTGAACGGCCGTTCGGCGTCGTTGCTGGTGATGATGTACTGACGCAGCTCGGGCCCGATCTCCTCCAGCAGGTACCGGAACCGCGCGATCACCGGGAAGTTGCGCCGCAGCGCATGCTCCTTCTGCAGCAGGTCCTGCACGGCGAGGCCGGCCACCGTCACCGCCGGGGCGAGCACCGCCCACGTCCGCTTCTTCATGCGGCTAAGCCTGCCAGAAGTGCGCCGCGTGTCATGATGACGCGCGGATACCTAGAGCAAAGGAGCTTGGGATGGGGTTCGAGAGCATCGACGACCTGCTGGCCGGGGTGGTCGCCGACGGCAAGCTGCACGGCGTTGCCGCCACCGTGGTGAGCCGCGACGGTGTCCTGTATCAGGGTGCTGCCGGAGAAGCCAAGCCCGACAGCATGTTTCGTAACGCGTCGATGACCAAGGCGGTGGCCACCACCGGAGCGCTGCAGCTCTTCGAGCAGGGCGAGCTGGACCTGGACGCGCCCGTCTCCTCGATCCTGCCGGAGTTCGGCGAGCTGCAGGTGATCGACGGCTTCGAGAACGGCCAGCCGGTGCTGCGCGCGCCGAAGTCGCAGGCCACCGTGCGCCAGCTGATGACCCATACCGCCGGGTGCGGTTACAACTTCCTCAACGAGAAGCTGTTCACGCTGTGCACCGAGCACGGGTTCCCCAGCCCCCTCGACGGAGTCCGCAAGGGCATCGAGGCGCCGCTGGTCAACGACCCGGGCACGGTGTGGGAGTACGGCGTCAACACCGACTGGCTGGGCCTGGTGGTCGAGGAGGTCAGCGGACAGTCGCTGTCGGAGTACCTGGCCGACCACGTGTACGGGCCGCTGAAGATGACGGACTCGACGTTCGCGCTGTCCGACGAGCAGCGCGCGCGGCTGCTGCCCATCCGGTTCCGTGCCCCCGACGGCAGCCTGGTCGACACCGACCTCGACCTGCCCGCCAACCCGGAGTGGGACGCCGCCGGACACGGGTCGTACGGGACGATCGCCGACTACGGGCGGTTCGTGCGGGCCTGGCTGCGCGGCGGGGAGCTCGACGGGGCGCGCATCCTCAAGGAGTCGACGGTCGCGTTCGCGCTGCAGGACCACCTCGACGGGGCGCCGCTGCCGAAGTCGATGCAGCCGACGATGCCCGAGCTGGCCCGACCGGTGCAGCTACTCGACGTGCCGCAGGGCTGGGGGCTGGGCTTCCACCTGTACCACGTCGACCTGCCCGGGATGCGCCACGCCGGCTCCGGCGACTGGTCGGGGCTGTTCAACACGTTCTTCTGGATCGACCGCAAGGCCGGCATCGGCGCGGTGATCGGCACGCAGCTGCTGCCGTTCTTCGACGACAAGGTGGTCGAGACGATCCTGACGTTCGAGGCGGCGGTCTACGCGGCGCTTTCTGCCTGAGTCTTGTGCTTGTGTGCGCCGAGTTCCACGCCAGGGCAGTGAGTCTCGAGAAATCGCGACCCTGGTGTAGAACTCGCGGCCGGTCGAGAACCTACGCCGCGACCAGCGAGCGCAGCTTGATGTGCGGGTTGTCCTGCTGGAAACCCTCCAGCCGCCACGGGGTGGAGAACAACACCAACATGATGCCGTCGCTGCGGGTCATCACCTCGGCGGAGACCTGCTTGTTCATGAACTCCGCGTCGGCGGGGTCGACGATGCGCGCGACCTGATACGGCAACGGCTCCAACGCGATCGGCGTGTTGAACTCGGTGGCCATCCGGTGCACCGCGACCTCGAACTGCATGGGGCCGACGGCCGCCAGCACCGGCGCCTGCTCGCCGCGCTTGTCCGAGCGCAGCACCTGCACCACACCCTCCTGGTCGAGCTGCTCGATGCCCTTGCGGAACTGCTTGTGCTTGCTCGGGTCGGTGCCGCGGGCGACGGCGAAGTGCTCGGGGGAGAAGCTCGGGATCGGCGGAAACTCCACGGGCACATCGCGATACAGCGTGTCGCCGGGGCGCAGCGCGGCGGCGTTGGCCAGGCCGATGACGTCGCCGGGCCAGGCGTCGTCGAGTGTGGAGCGCTGTTGGCCGAACACCGACTGCGCGTACTTGGTGACGAACGGCTTGCCGGTGGCGGCGTGGGTG
>Ga0180222_1002915_pt1 | contig 12286 bp, 10 predicted proteins | sample eDN5th37CKraftOP_FD_151336 | JGI IMG/M metagenome (GOLD analysis project Ga0180222, IMG submission 151336) | Enriched Organic Plus compost microbial communities from Emeryville, California, USA - eDNA 5th pass 37_C Kraft OP (version 2) (version 2) ... | reverse complement strand
TCGTGGCCCAGGTAGAATTCGCCCTTGGTGAAGCCCGGCGGGCAGTCGATCGAGATGCGCCAGCAGGCCTGCCCGGTGGGCTGCGCCTCGTCCATATGCGGGAAGGCGAGGCGGCGGACGCCGGAATAGACGCTGTCGGCGCCCACCACCAGGTCGAAATGGCCGGTGCCGCCATCGGTGAAGGTCACGTCGACGCCGCCGCCTTCCTGCTCGTCGCGGTTGGCGAGCGCGCTGACCGACAGGCCGAGGCGCACCGCCATGCCGAGCGTCTTGACCCGTGCCTGCATGATGCGGTGGAGCACCGGGCGCATGATGCCGCCGGTCGCGGGCAGCCCTTCCTCCAGCACCGGCTCGTCCATCTCGTGCAGCAGCGTGCCGTCATGATCGTAGATGACCGAACCGTTGGTGATCGCGCCCTGCGCCTCGATCTCGTCGATCAGGCCGAGCCGCTTGTAGGCGCGCAGCGTGGGGCCGGTGATGGTGATGCCCGCGCCATAGACCCGCCAGTCCGGGTCGAGGTCGATCAGCGTCACCGTGCCGCCGAGCTCCGCAAGGCGGATGGCCGCCGCCATCCCGCCGATGCCGCCGCCCACGATCAAAATCTTCTTCCCGGAAACCATCCTCTTCAGACCCCTTGTGGACCGTTTTTTCATCGTCCTGCCTATCGGCGGGGATGGGGAGCGGAAAGTTCGTTGGCTCAATAGCTGCTATCGGAAGCCTGGATAGTTGATGACGGTCGCCGCGTCTGCCTTCGCCTTTGCAGATAGGAGGCATCCAGAAAATCAATGTGACATATGGGACCGGAAGAGACCAGAATTACGCCGAAAGCAAAACAACTCAGGGAGAGTTACCATGCGGCGCACTTTGCTGGCGACCACTGCTGTCATCATTTCCGTTTCTTCTTTCTCCACCTTTGCTTCCGCGCAGGAAGCGGAGGATCAGGCCGGGGTCGGCGGCCTGACCGATATCGTCGTCACCGCCCAGCGGCGCGAGGAAAGCCTCCAGAAGGCGGCCGTCGCCATCGACGCGGTGACGGGCGCGGCCCTGACGCAGCAGGGCATCCTGAAGGCCGAGGACATCACCAAGAGCGTGCCGGCGATCAGCATCGCCAATGGCGGCGCATCCAATACCTCGATCTTCATCCGCGGCGTCGGCAACATCACGTCGAGCAGCTGGAGCGATCCGGCGGTCACGCCCAGCTATGACGGCGTCGTTCTGGCCCGCGCGGCAGGTGCCTTCGCCTCGGCCTTCTACGATCTGGCCCGCGTCGAGGTGCTGAAGGGGCCGCAGGGCATCCTCTACGGCCGCAATGCGACCGGCGGCGCGATCAACATCATTCCCGCCCGCCCGGAGCTGGGCAGCACCAGCGGCGGCTTCAACCTCTCCTATGGCAATTACGAGGCGGTCAGCGTCGACGGCTATGTGAACCTCGCCACCAGCGACAACAGCGCGCTGCGCATCGCGGGCACGCGGCAGGTGCGCGACGGCTTCAATCGCGACGGCAGCGACGATCTCGACCGCAGCGGCCTGCGCGCGCAGTTCCTGATCGAGCCGAGCGACGCGGTGACGCTGCGCCTCGCCGCCGACTGGACCAAGGTGGGCGGCGTCGGGCCGGGCGGCAGCTATCTCGGCGCCTTCAACCCGGACAGCTCGGCGCCCAACGGCTACAGCCTCGCGGCGGCGCCGTTCGATTCCTCGGAAGGGTTCAACACCGCGGCCGCCAATGCGTGGCGCCAGACCCTGATCGGCGCGCCAGGCTTCGGCTTCCTCGATCCGATGAATGCGCAACCCTATGTCGACTTCACCTATTGGGGCGTCAATGCGGAGCTGAACTGGAAGACCGATATCGGCACCTTCACCATCCTGCCCGCCTATCGCAAGTCGAAGGGCAGCAGCCTGTTCAACGGCCCCGCGTTCAACACCGCCTTCATCGACGAAACCGACACGCAGTACAGCCTTGAGGCGCGGCTGGCCGGATCGGCCGGGATGGTCGATTATGTGCTCGGTGGCTTCTATTTCAACGAGAAGATCCGCGCGAACAACGAATATAATCAGGAATTCGTGCTGCCGATCCAGGCCTATGAGCACAAGACGCGCAGCTGGGCGCTGTTCGGCCAGCTGACGGCCAATCTGACGGAGCGTTTCCGTCTGGTGGGCGGCCTGCGCTACACCCACGACTATAAGTCGATGGACGGGATGATCAACAATTTCATCACCTTCTGCGGCAGCCCGCCGCCGAACAACATCACTCCGCCGGCTTCCTTCGCCAATGGCTGCGCCGCCCCCGGCGCGCTGCCGCACTATCCCAATTTCCTGACCACCGGCGACACGATCAACTGGCTGGTTTCAAACGGCTGGATCGCGGCAGGCAGCGCCGACCAGCCAAATGTGCAGGTGTTCCCGCTGACCAATGGCGTCGGCACTATCCTCAAGACCTATAATCCAGTGGTCGACAGCGGCACCTATTCGCGGCTGACGTGGAAGGCTTCGGCCGAATTCGACCTGACGCCCGACAATCTGCTCTATGCGACGGTCGAAACCGGCTATCGCGCGGGCGGTTTCCAGCTGGCCGAGGGCAAGTCCCGCTATGACCCGGAATTCATCACTGCCTACACCATCGGGTCGAAGAACCGCTTCTTCAACAACCGGGTGCAGCTGAACCTCGAAGGCTTCTACTGGAAGTACAAGGATCAGCAGATCACCTATTTCACTGTCGATACCGGCGGCACGCTCATCAGCTCCAACGAGAATGCGGGCAAGGCGACGATCAAGGGCTTCGACATCGACGCGGTGGTGAAGCCGACCCGCACGACGACGGTGAACGCCAAGGTGCAGTATCTGGATGCGACCTATGACGACCTGCATCTCTACACCGCCTCGCCGCGCGACAATATCGCTTGCCCGTTCACCTATACCGGCGCCACCGCGGGCGGCGCGCCGGTCAAGGATTTCAACTGCTCCGGCAACCCGCTGCTCTTCTCGCCCAAATGGACCGTCAATCTGGGCGCGGAGCAGGTGGTGCCGGTCGGCGACACCCTCGAACTGGTGGGCAGCGTCAACACCGCGTGGCGCGACGACCAGTGGGGCGCGTTCGAATATCTCGATTTCGAGCGCATCCGCGCCTATTGGCAGACCGACGTCAACCTGACGCTGCGATCGGCCGATCGCGGCTGGTCGATCAGCGGCTTCATCTACAATCTGGAGGACAAGCGCCGGATCTCCTCGCCGCAGCGCTCGCCCATCGGCATGGCGGTGGCCCGTTTCACCGCGCCGCGTACCTACGGCTTGCGTTTGTCGGCGGAATTCTGAACTCTGCCATCGCATCGAGACAGCAGGGCAGGGCCGATGGTCCTGCCCTGAGCCATTGGGGAGGAAAAAGACATGCAGGTTGACCGGCGATCCTTTCTGGGCGGGGCGAGCGTGCTCGGCCTCATCGGCATGACGGGCGAAGCGGCGGCGGCGAGCGCTGCCAAGGCCGCGAAGGACCGGCCCAACATCATCTACATCATGGCCGACGATCTGGGCTATGCGGACCTGTCCTGCACCGGTTCCCACCATATCAGGACCCCGGCGATCGACAGCATCGCCGCGCAGGGCGTCCAGCTGAGCCAGGGCTATGCGAACAGTTCCATCTGCTCGCCCACGCGCACCGCACTGCTGACCGGCTGCTATCAATATCGCTTCCCGATCGGGCTGGAGGAGCCGTTCGGCCTCAACGCGCCCACCGAAAGCGGCGTGCCGCTCGATCGCCCGACCATCGCGTCGGTGATGCGGGGGCTGGGCTATCGCACCAAGCTGATCGGCAAATGGCATCTGGGCGAGCCGCCCAGGCACAGCCCGCTGCGCCACGGCTATGACGAGTTCTTCGGCATCATCGAGGGCGCGGCCGATTATTTCCGCCATCATATGGTGATGGGCGGCAGGGATGTGGGCATTGGCCTTGCCGAAGGCGAAACGCCGATCGAGCGCACCGGCTATCTGACCGACCTGTTCGGCGACGAGACGGTCAGGACCATCGAGCAGGCGGGCGACAAGCCCTTCTTCATCAGCCTGCATTTCAACGCGCCGCACTGGCCCTGGGAAGGGCGGGAGGATGCGGAGGTCGCCAAGACGCTCGGCGCATCCTTCCATTATAATGGCGGCAGCCTCGCCAAATATAAGGAAATGGTCGAGGCGATGGACCAGAATGTGGCGAAGGTGCTGGCCGCGCTCGACCGCAGCGGCAAGGCCGACAACACCATCGTCGTCTTCACCAGCGACAATGGCGGCGAACGCTTTTCCGAAACCTGGCCGTTCACCGGCGTGAAGGGGGAATTGCTGGAAGGCGGCATCCGCGTGCCGCTGCTGATCCGCTGGCCCGCGAAGATCGCGGCCGGGTCGAAATCCGATCAGGTGATGGTCACGATGGACTTCCTGCCCACGTTGCTGGCCATGGCGGGCGGCGACCCGGCGAAGGCGGGCCGCTTCGACGGCATGAACCTCTCGGCCCAATTGCTGGGCGCCGCCGCGCCGGTTACCCGCGCGCTCTACTGGCGGTTCAAGGCGAACGAGCAGGCGGCGCTGCGCGAGGGCGACTGGAAATATCTGAAAATCGGCGGGAAGGAGCATCTGTTCAACCTCGCCGAGGATGTGCGCGAACGCGCCGACCGGGCGCAGGACGACCCGGCGCGCCTGCGCGCGATGCGCCTCAAATGGGATGCGTGGAACGCCGGGATGCTGCCCTATCCGCTGGCCTCGTTCAGCGAGGACGTGCGCGAGCATTATCCCGACCGCTACTGATCGCGGGGCCGCCCGGCCCGAACATAAGGAGCAGATTTCCGATGACCATTATCATTACCGGCGCAGGCGGTTTCGTCGGGCGGCAACTGGTGAAGCGGCTGGTCGCGGCCGGAAAGCCCGTGGTCGGCATGGACAGCGCGGCGGGCGGCATTCCGGAAGGAGCGCGGGCCGTGGTGGGGGATATCTGCTCGCCGCAGGTGCGGGCCGAGGCGTTCCGCGACGGGTGCAGCGCGCTCATCCATCTCGCGACAGTGCCGGGCGGCGCGGCGGAGGCCGACCCCGCCGCCTCGCGCCGGGTCAATATCGACGCGATGTACGACCTGCTGGAGGAAGCAAAGGTGGCCGGAAACCGGCCGCGCATCATCTATGCCAGCTCGATCGCGGTGTTCGGCGATCCGCTGCCCGCGCAAGGAGTGGATGACGACACGCCGCTCGCCCCGCGCATGATCTATGGCGGGCACAAGGCGATGATGGAGCTGGCCGTGTCGATGATGCACCATCGCGGCGAGATAGAGGGCATCAGCGTGCGCCTGCCCGGCATCCTCGCCCGCCCCAAGGGGCCGAGCGGCATGAAGTCGGCGTTCATGAGCGATCTGTTCCATGCGCTGCGCGCGGGCGAGGAATTCGTCTGCCCGGTGTCGGCGGGCGCGACCATCTGGGCGCAGTCGGTCAGCCGCTGCGCCGACAATCTGGTGCATGCGCTGGAGATGGACGTGGACCTGATGCCGGTGACGCGGGTGGTGACGCTGCCCGCGCAGCGCATCGCGATGGGCGACCTTGCCGCCGAGATCGCGCGGCAATGCGGGGTGTCCGTCGATCTGGTGCGCTATCGCCCCGACGCCGCGCTGGAGGCGGGGTTCGGCGCGCAGCCGCCGCTTTCCACCCCGGCGGCGGAACGCGCGGGCTTTGCCCATGACGGCGATGCTGCTAAGCTGGTCGCCAATGCACTGGCCGTGATCGCCGCGAGCTAGGCCGTACCGTCAAGAGGCGCCGGGGTGGGCGAAAGCGCGCTGTTGCAAGGAGAGAGGATATGCGGTTCGACAGGCTGGACCTCAACCTGCTGGTGGCGCTCGACGCGCTGTTGAGCGAATGCAGCGTCAGCCTCGCGGCGGAGCGGATATGCCTGTCGCAATCGGCGACCTCCTCGGCGCTGGGGCGGCTGCGCGATTATTTCGGCGACGACCTGCTGGTGCAGAAGGGACGGCAGATGGTGCTGACCGCGCGGGCGGAATCGCTGGTCGAGCCGGTGCGCGCGGTGCTGGAGCAGATCCGCACCACCATCGCCGTGTCGCCGCCCTTCGACCCGGCGACGTCCGACCGCGCGATCCGCATCATGGCGTCCGACTATATGACCGAAGTGCTGCTGGCGTCGGCCTTCACCGAATTGCAGGAAAAGGCGCCGCACATGCGGTTCGAGATCCAGCCGCTCAACGAGGCGCTGCTGGAAACGCTGGAGCGGGGCTTCGTCGATCTGCTCATCACGATCGATTATGCGATATCGACCGATCATCCCAGCCAGATCCTGTTCGAGGACGATTATGTCGTCGTCGGCTGGAGCGGCAACCCCGCCATGGCGCAGCCGATGACGAAGGACCTCTATTTCGAGCTGGGTCATGTGACGCCCCGTTTCGGCCGGGCGCGGGTGTCGGCGTTCGAGGACTGGTTCGTGCGGCGGCAGAAGCGCCAGCGGCGGGTCGAGATCATCACGCCGAGCTTCATGTCGGTGCCGGGCTTCGTCGTCGGGTCGAACCGCGTCACGACCATGCACCGGCGGCTGGCGGCGCGGCTGACCGAATATCTGCCGCTCGTCGTCAAGGAGATGCCGCTGGAAATCCCGCCCATCCGCGAGGCGGTGCAATGGCATATTTCCGGCAACAACGATCCGGCGATCCGCTGGATCGTCGAGCATCTGGCGGCCTGCGCCCGCTCGCCCGCGACGGCATCGCCCCCGCTTCCGGACGACAGCGTGGTCTTGCTGGAGGAAAAGCGCCGCGACGTCTCGCGCGAGGAATTGAGCGCCCAGTTCCAGAGCCACGCGGCGGGGCAAGGGCGGTCCTGAGGGGACGGCGGTTGGCGGGTTTCGGCTACGAGCTGGCATCAATCCTCCTCTCCGCTTCAGGGGAGGGGCTAATATCGCAAAACCGCCCAAACCAACCCTATATTCCCCGTCATGCCAGCGCAGGCTGGCATCTCAGGCGGCTGCGCGCGACAGGGCCTCTGTGCGGGAGTGCCCCCGATAACACCTCCCCTCAATCCTCCTCCGCCGCGTCGAATGCGGCGCGGGCCTGCTCGATCCGGGTGCGGTTCTGTTGCACCCAGCCCAGCAGGCGACGGGCCTCGGCCACCAGCTCCGCACCCAGCGGCGTCAGCGCATAGCCGACCTTCGGCGGCACGTCGTCGCTGACCGAACGCACCACCAGCCCGTTGCGTTCGAGCTGGCGCAGCTTCAGCGTCAGCACGCGCTGCGAGATGCGCCCTTCCGCGCTCAGCCGGTCGAGCAGGCGGCGCATCAGCGCATGGCGGAACGGGCCGATGTTCAGCAGCAGCAGGATCAGCGTCGACCAGCGGTCCCCCAATAATCCGAACACGGTGCGGATCGGCGCGTCGCGTTCCGCGCCATGCTGCTGCATGTCGCCCGTCAGCGTGCGCAGGCCCGCCCGGCTCGCATCGTCCAGACCTTCGAAATCGTCAAAATCCGTCATCGGCCCCAATCTTTGCGGGCACAAAAAAGTGCCTTCTTCTTCCCCTGGCGGGCCCACTTTATGAGGGGCGACGGAAAGATCAATGCGAGGAGAGGATAATGCAATCCGACGCGATCCGTCTTGACGGAAAAGCCGCCATAGTGACCGGCGGAGCGGGCGGCATAGGCGCGGCGACGGCGCGGCTGATGACGGCGAGGGGCGCCCGCGTGGCCGTCGCCGACATCGCCTTCGACGCGGCGCAGGCCGTGGCCGACAGCCTGCCGGGGGCGATCGCCATCCAGCTCGACCTCGAAAGCGAGGCATCGACGCAGGCGATGGTGGCGCAGGCGGTCGAGCGGTTCGGGCGGCTCGATATCCTTCACAACAACGCCGCCTTTCTCGGCCCGGATGTGGCGATGCGCGACGGCGATGTGGAAGCGATGCCGACCGACATCTGGGACCGCACCTATGCGATCAACGTGCGCGGCACGATGGTCGCCTGCCGCGCCGCGCTGCCCCATTTGCGGGCGAGCGGCGGTAACATCGTCAACACGGTCAGCAACCTGGCGTTGCAGGGCCACATGATCCAGGCCGCCTACAGCTCTTCCAAGGCGGCGATCATCCAGATGACCCGTTCCATCGCCGCCAGCCACGGCATCCATGGCGTGCGCTGCAACGCGGTCGCGCCCGGCATGACGATGACGCCCGCGCTGCGCGAGGCCTTTCCTCCCCGCCTGCGCGAGACGGTGGAGGCCGAAACGCTGCGCGACCGGCTGGGCGAGGCGGAGGATATCGCCGAGGCGGTCGCCTTCCTCGCGTCGCCCGCCGCGCGCAACATCACCGGGCATGTCCTCGTCTCCGACGGGGGCTGTTCCAGCCATGTGCCCGGCATTGCGGGTTTTCGCGCGTTTTTTGGAGAACAGGCATGAGCAATTATGATGTGGTGATCATGGGCGGCGGCCATAACGGCCTGACCGCCGCCGCCTATCTCGCCAAGGCGGGCAAGAAGGTGCTGGTGCTGGAGCGCAAGCCGCATTTCGGCGGCGGCGTGTCCACCCGCGAACTCATCACGCCGGGCTGGTGGCATGACGAGCACAGCAATGTGCACATCATGATCCAGGGCAACCCGATGCTGCGGGACGATGAACTCGGCCTGATCGGCAGGTTCGGGCTCGAATATATCTACCCGGAACTGCCGCATGTCAGCATCTGGGACGACGGCACGGTGATGCGGTCGTGGAAGGACCTCGACCGCACTTGCGCGGAGATCGCGCAATACAGCCCGCGCGACGCCGACGCCTATCGCCGGTTCGTGGAGGCGAGCCAGAGCGTGCTGCCGATGTTCATGTCCGGCCTCTACATGCCGCCTTTCCCGATGGGCGCGTTCGTCGCGATGATGGACCAGTCGGACGAGGGCCGCTTCCTGCTCGACGTGATGAGCCGTTCCGCGCTCGACGTGGTGAACCAGTATTTCGAGAGCGAGCGCCTGAAAATCCACATCGTCCGGCTGGTGACGGAAAACCTCCAGATGCCCGATGAGCTGGGCACCGGCATGGGCGCGTTCCTGATGCCGGGCATCATCCACACCTATGGCGTGTCGATGCCCAAGGGCGGTTCGGGTCAGCTCAGCAAGGCGCTGGTCCGCGCGATCGAGCATTGGGGCGGCGAGGTCCGCTGCAATGCGGAGGTGAAGCGGGTGATCGTCTCTTCCGGCAAGGCCGTGGGGCTGGAGATGGGCGACGGCGAAACCTTCATGGCGAAGGACGGCGTGATCGGCGCGATCCACCCGCTGGTGCTGCGCAAGTTCGTCTCCGAAACGCCGGAGCCGGTGTTGCAGCGCGCCGAGCGCGTGACGCCCTCGACCTTCTCGATCAACCTGCTGCACATGGCGCTGAAGGAAAAGGCGAAGCTGCGCTGGTCCGAAGGCGAGGGCGGGGTGATGACCGAGCTGCTCCAGACGCACACGATGCGCGACATGCTGCTCGATTACGACCATCTGCGCCGGGGCGTGGTGCCGCCGCGCCGCCTGATCGCTGGCGGCGACAATTGCGGCAACGACCCCAGCCGCGCGCCTGCCGGGGGCGGCGTGTTCTACGGCGTCACCTTCGCGCCCTATGATCTGCACGAAGGCGGCCCCGCCGCATGGGACCGGGTGAAGGACGAGATCGCCGAGGAAAGCCTGCGGCAATATCGCCTCTTCTTCTCCAACCTCGACGAGGACAACATCATCGGCAAGCTGGTCCGCTCGCCGCTCGACCATGAGCGCGACAGCCCGGCGAGCTTCCTGCGGGGCGACATCCACGGCTGCGCGCCGTTCATGTATCAGTCGGTCGGCCATCGCCCGACGCCCGACCTCGGCAATTTGCGGGTGGCGGGGATCGAGAATCTCTATCTGGTCGGCCCGTTCATGCATCCGGGCGGCGGCGTGTTCGGCGCCGGGCGCGCCACCGCGATCCAGATGATGGACGATATGGGCATCGATTTCGACAAGGTCTGTGCAGGAGCCGTGCAATGACGACAGGTAACGCCAAACCCCCGGTGATGAAGATCCTCGACGCGCAGGACAAGGAACTGATGACCGTCCGCAAGATCGAGCGGGACGGCAATGCGCTGGTGGTGCGCGGCAAGATCTTCGGAGCGATGCCGATGGTCGCGAAGGTGACGCCGGAGGAGGCGCGGGCGGCGCTGAAGCTGCTCGACGCGCGCACCATCCTGTTCCTGCTGACGATCCTGTTCCGCAAGAGCTGAAACGGTTCGCCCGCGCGCCTGCTATCGGTCCTGCCGATAGCAGGCAGCGATAAAATGCGTTTTTCGCTGGGCTGGCTCTCTTTCATACATCAGGGGTCGAGAAGGGAGTTAGCATGAGCGTTCTGGGTGTTGAAAGTGCGGTCTTCGGGGTTTCGGACCTGGAGGAGCATCGCCGTTTCTGGACCGATTTCGGCCTGCCGCTGGCCCATGCGGACGACAGCGAAGCGGTGTTCGAGCTGGCGTCGGGGTCGAAGGTCGTGCTTTACCGCCATGGCGATCCGCGCCTGCCTTCGCCCGATCCCTTTCCCGGCGACGGCCTCAAGGAAACCGTCTGGGGCGTCGACGGCATAGAGGCGCTGGAGCGCATCGCGGGCAGCCTCGCAGCCGAGGTGGAGGTGCGCCGCAGCGACGACGGCGCGATCCATTGCGTCTGCCCCGACGGCCAGCCGATCGCGCTCAAGGTCTGGGCGAAAAAGCAGGTGGTGAGCGAGGCCAGCCCGGTCAACACGCCCGCATCCTGGCCGCGCTTCAACCAGCACCGCATCTGGCGGAAAAAAGCGATCCCCAAGACGATCAATCATGTGGTGTTCTTCTCGCCCGATTATGTCGGCAGCTTCGAATTCTACGAGCGCCATCTGGGCTTCCGCTATATCGACCACAGCAAGGGCACCGGCATCTTCGCCCGCGCGCCCGGCACGTTCGAGCATCATTCGATCTTCTGGGTGAATTGCGACCTGCCGATCGCGCCGGACGGCTTCAAGTTCATGCACATCGCCTTCGGCTGCGACGACATCGACGAGGTGATGCTGGGCGCGAACATCATGGAGGCGAAGGGCTGGAAGAATGAGAGCATGAACAGCTCCGGCGGCATTTCGCGCCATCGCATTTCCTCGGCCATCTATTATTATTGCGACATGCCCGGCAAGGCAGGGGAGGCGGAATATCACGCCGACACCGATTATCTGGACGACAACTGGGTGCCGCGCGCGTGGGATTTCCGCTTCGGTTCGCTGCTCTGGTCGAACAACGCGCCGCCGATCTTCCGTGGCGACAATATTCCGTGGGACATGACCTTCGACGCCGACCGCGCGAGCTTCGAGCCCTATCGCAAGGCGACGCCGGGCAAGCGGCCGGTCGAGGGCAAGCTCGCCGAGATCACCGAAGAGGACGAACACGCGATCTGACCTGCGTCGATGGGGGCAGGGGGAGCGACCGCTGCCCCTTGATGGCAGGCCGTGCGCCTTTATCGCAGCTTCGCAATGGTCAGCCCGTCCGACCGGGCGCGCTCCTTCACCGATTCCTCGCTGCGGGTCAGGGCTTTGGCGATCGCCTTGAGGGCCATGCCTTTCTTCGCCAGCGTGTGCAGCTTCTGGATTTCCGCGGCAGTCCACGGCTGGCGGTGACGTTCGAATTTTTCGGCCATGCTGTCCTTCCGCCGCGCGGGTTTCAGGCCGACTCTTAACAGTGCCCATTGCCGAGGGAAAGGGAGGATAAAGGGGTCAGAGCTTGTCGTTCCCGGCGCCCCATTTCACCGCCAGCTCTATCCCTTGCCCGATCGGCAGCAGCACCGTCTGCAAATCCGCCTTCGCCCGCACCGCCTCGCGGAAACGGCGGACTTCGGGGCGGTCCATCGCGGGCTGGATCATGTTGTCGGCGGCGATCACGCCTTCCTCCGCCAGCTTCGGATAGAAAGCCTCGAAACAGGGGAGGTAGAGTTCCTTCCAGATGTCGAGCAGCACGAAATCGAACGGCCCGGCCTCGGCCCCGATCATCTCCACCGCGTCGCCCAGCCGGAAATCGACATGGCCGGCCAGCCCTGCATCCTCCAGCATGGCGTGGGCGAAAGCCTGTTTGTAGTCGGCAAGATCCATGCTGACGACCCGCGCGCCCACACTGTGCGCCGCATCGGCGAGGAACAGCGTCGAATAGCCGTAGCTGGTGCCCAGCTCCAATATCCGCGCCGGGCGGCGGGCGAGGATCAGCGCATGGAGGAAGCGCCCGGCTTCCTCGCCGATCGGCAGCAGGAATTCGTCGCGGATGGCGAAGCCCTCCGGCCCCAGCGCGCGCATCCGCTCCAT
>Ga0180222_1002911_pt1 | contig 12295 bp, 10 predicted proteins | sample eDN5th37CKraftOP_FD_151336 | JGI IMG/M metagenome (GOLD analysis project Ga0180222, IMG submission 151336) | Enriched Organic Plus compost microbial communities from Emeryville, California, USA - eDNA 5th pass 37_C Kraft OP (version 2) (version 2) ... | reverse complement strand
CGGCGCGTGGGTGTGCTTCGTGCTGATCGCAGGGCTGCTCGTCCTCTTCGTGCGGCGCATCGGCGAAAATCTGCGCGCGCGCGACGCGCGGCTGGCGGCGCTGCGCCAACGCGCGGCCGAGGAGGACCATATCGTGCGCATGGGCCTGCTCGCCTCCGGCGCGGCGCACGAACTCGGGACGCCGCTTTCCTCGCTGGCGGTGATCCTCAGCGACTGGCGGCGCATGCCCGTGTTCGGCGAGGATCCGCATCTCGCCGAGGAGATCGGCGAGATGCAGACCGCCGTGGCGCGCTGCAAGGCGATCCTCTCGGGCATCCTGCTCTCCGCAGGCGAAGCGCGCGGCGAGGCGCCGGAAGTCACGCGGCTCAGCGCCCTGCTCGATCGCATCGTCCGCGAATGGCGTGAGGCACATCCCGCCGTCGCGCTCGATCACAGCCAGTCGCTCGACGAGGATCCGCTGATCGTGTCCGATCCCGCGATCCGGCAGGTGATCGGCAATGTGCTGGAAAATGCCCGCGAGGCCTCGCCCGAGTGGATCGGGATGGACGTGCGCGCCGATAGCGAGACGCTGGAGATCGCGGTCAGCGACCGCGGACCCGGTTTCGCGGCGGACATGCTGGCCGATCTCGGCCGCCCCTATCGATCGACCAAGGGACGGCAGGGCGGGGGGCTCGGGCTGTTCCTGGTGGTCAACGTGATGCGCAAGCTGGGCGGCGAGGTGACGGCTGAGAATGCCGCGGAAGGCGGCGCGGTGGTGCGGCTCTCGCTGCCTCTCGCGACGCTGGCGATGGAGGACGGGCGATGAGCGAGGAGCGGCTGCTGGTGATCGTCGAGGATGATCAGGCGTTCGCACGCACCCTCAGCCGCTCGTTCGAGCGGCGCGGCTATCGGGTGATCCACGCCGCGAGCCACGAGGCGCTGGCGGCGCTGCTGGAGACCCATGATCCCGGCTATGCCGTGGTCGACCTCAAGCTGGAGAGCGGATCGGGGCTGGTCTGCGTGCAGACGCTCCATGCGCATGATCCGGTGATGCTGATCGTCGTGCTCACCGGCTTCGCGAGCATCGCTACCGCCGTCGAGGCGATCAAGCTCGGCGCTTCGCATTATCTGGCCAAGCCGTCGAACACCGACGATATCGAGGCGGCGTTCGCCAAGGGGCAGGGCGATGTCGATGCGCCGCTGGCGCCGCGACCGACATCGATCAAGACCCTCGAATGGGAACGCATCCACGAGACGCTGGCCGAGACCGATTTCAACATCTCCGAAACCGCGCGCCGGCTCGGCATGCATCGCCGGACGCTCGCGAGGAAGCTCGGCAAGCGCCAGGTGAGCTGAGCGCATGGCCGGACGCGGGTTGCGCCCGCCCCGCCGAACCGCCTATCCCGGGCCATGACCGATGCGCCCCAGCCCCGCGCCGAAACGCTCGCGCTGCTTTCCGATCTCGTCGCCTTCGATACCGTCTCGGCACGCAGCAACCGTGCGCTGATCGATTTCGCGGCGGCACGGCTCGCCGCTGCCGGCATCCCGGCGGCGGTGCTGCCTTCGCCGGACGGCGCCAAGGCGAGCCTGTGGGCGACGATCGGCCCCGCGGTCGACGGGGGCGTCGTGCTTTCGGGGCACAGCGACGTCGTGCCCGTGGACGGGCAGGCCTGGACGAGCGATCCGTTTCGGGTGACGCTGCGCGAAGGGCGGGCGTTCGGCCGCGGCGTCGCCGACATGAAGGGCTTCATCGCCTGCGCATTGGGGGCAGCCGCGCGTTTCGCCCGCGCTCCGCTCACCCGGCCGATCCATGTGGCGCTGACCTATGACGAGGAGGTGGGCTGCGTCGGCGCGCCGAAGCTGCTCGCCTGGCTGGCGTCGCAGCGGCCGCGACCCGCGATCGCCTTCATCGGCGAGCCGACCTCGATGCGGGTGGTGAACGCGCACAAGGGCATTCTCGTGGCGCGCACCGAGATACGCGGTGTCGAGGCGCATTCGAGCCTGGCGCATCTCGGCATCAGCGCGATCGCCGTCGCGGCGCAGGCGATCGCGCTGCTGCGCACGATCGAGGCCGAACTCGCAGCCGAGCGCAGCGACGCGCGCTTCCAGCCGGCGAGCGCGACGATTTCGGTGAACCGCATCCAGGGCGGCACCGCGGTGAACATCCTCGCCGGCCAGACGTGGTTCGACTGGGACGTGCGCAGCATTCCCGGCGTCGAAGCCCGTGCCGTGGTCGCCCGGTTCGAAGAGCGGCTGGAAGCCGAGGTGATGGCCCCGCTGCGGCGCGCCCATCCCGAGGTCGCGGCTCATACGACGGTGATGGCGGACGCGCCCGCGCTGGGTCCGGAGCCGGACGGGCGTGCGGAGGCGCTCGCCAAGCATCTGCTTGCCACCAACGAGACGCGCGCGGTAGCCTATGCCGCCGAGGCGGGGCAGTTCCAGGAGGCCGGCCTTTCGACGGTGATCGTCGGCCCGGGCTCGATCGATCAGGCGCATAAGGCCGACGAATATGTCGAGCTGGCGCAGCTCGCCGCATGCGAGCGCTTCCTCGATCGCCTCGCCGAATCGCTGGTGCGGAGCTAGACGCCATGCCGGCCGTTCCCGCCTGGCCGCCGGCCAGCACGCCGCGCCTTTTCGTCGACCAGACGCTGTCGGCCGATGCGCTGATCCGCATCGGGGGCGCGCAGGCCCATTATCTTTCCGGCGTGATGCGCCTCGGCGCGGGCGATCCGGTGCGGCTGTTCGACGATGTGAGCGGCGAATGGCTGGCCGAAGTGGCCGAGGTCAGCAAGCGGGAGCTCGTGCTGCGCATTACCGCCCATCTCCAGCCGCGCGAGCCCGTGCCGGACGTCTGGCTGCTGGCCGCGCCGATCAAGAAGGGGCGGATCGATCTGGTGGCGGAAAAGGCGTGCGAGCTGGGTGTCGCGCGGCTGCAGCCGGTGATCACGCGGCGCACCGTGGTCGATCGGCTCAACCTCGATCGCCTGCGTGCGCACATGATCGAGGCGGCCGAGCAATGCGGCCGCACGGCATTGCCCGAGCTCGCCGAGCCGGCCAGGCTCGGGGCATGCCTGCGCGCCTGGCCGGCGGAGCGGGCGCTGATCTTCGCGGACGAGACCGGCGGCCCCGCCATGCGCGAGGCGGTGCGTCCCGGCCCAGCCGCGATCCTGATCGGCCCGGAAGGCGGCTTCGCGCCCGAGGAGCGTGAGGCGATCCGCGCGGTGCCCCAGGCGATCGGCGTCTCGCTCGGACCGCGCATCCTGCGGGCGGAAACCGCCGCCATCGCGGCGCTTTCCGTGTGGATGGCGATCGTGGGGGACTGGTCGCAAAATAAAACTGGTTGACGGGACAACTCACCCCTGGCGGACCGGCTTCGCCATCGCTAAGGGCGCGTTCATGAGCACGCGCAAAGCAGCCGAGGGGGACGATCCCGAGATCGGGTCGCGCGACGACCTGATCGCGGTGTTCGAAAAGGGAGAGAAGCCGCGCGAGCGCTGGCGGATCGGGACCGAGCACGAGAAGTTCGTCTATGCCCGTTCCGATCACCATGCCCCCAGCTATGAGGAAAAGGGCGGCATCCATGCGCTGCTGATCGGCCTCACCCGCTATGGTTGGGAGCCGATCTACGAAGGCGAGAACGTCATCGCGCTTTCGGGGCCGGACGGCAATGTGAGCCTCGAGCCGGCGGGTCAGCTCGAGCTTTCGGGCGCGCCGCTGGACAATATCCACCAGACTTGCGCCGAAGCCTCGCGCCACCTCGATCAGGTGAAGGCGGTGGGCGATCGGCTGGGGCTGGGCTTCCTCGGGCTCGGCTTCTGGCCCGACAAGCGGCGCGACGAGCTGCCGGTGATGCCCAAGGGCCGCTACGCGATCATGCTCGAGCATATGCCGAAGGTGGGCTCGCTCGGGCTCGACATGATGCTGCGGACCTGCACCATCCAGACCAACCTGGATTATTCCAGCGAGGCGGACATGGTGAAGAAGTTCCGCGTGAGCCTGGCGCTCCAGCCGCTCGCCACCGCGCTGTTCGCCAACTCCCCCTTCACGGAAGGCAAGCCCAACGGCTTCCTCAGCTATCGCAGCCACATCTGGACCGACACCGATCCCGGCCGCACCGGCATGCTGCCCTTCGTGTTCGAGGACGGCTTCGGCTATGAGCGCTACGCCGATTACGCGCTCGACGTGCCGATGTACTTCGTCTTCCGCAACGGAGGCTATATCAACGCCGCCGGCCTCAGCTTCCGCGATTTCCTGAAGGGCGAGCTTTCGGTGCTGCCGGGCGAGAAGCCTTTGCTCTCCGACTGGCCGGATCATCTCTCCACCGCTTTCCCCGAAGTGCGGCTCAAGAGCTTCCTCGAGATGCGCGGCGCGGACGGCGGGCCTTGGAACAAGATCTGCGCGTTGCCGGCGCTGTGGGTCGGCCTGCTTTACGACCAGACGGCGCTCGATGCCGCCTGGGATCTTGTGAAGCACTGGACGATCGAGGACCATCATCGGATTCGCAGCGAGGTGCCGCGGCTCGGGCTGAAGGCGCAAGGGCCGCGCGGCCGCACCTTCCAGGCGCTCGGCAAAGAGGTGCTGGACATCGCGACCGCCGGCCTCGCCGCGCGCGCGCGGCTCAACGGAAGCGGCGACAATGAAAGCGGCTTCCTCGATCCGCTTCGGGAGATCGTCGCGAGCGGCAAGACGCCGGCCGAGCGCCTGCTCGACCGCTATCACGGTGAATGGCAGGGCGATCTCGGCCGCGTCTATGACGAGATGAGCTTCTGACTCAAAACCCCTCTCTCCCGCTTAGCGGGAGAGGGGCTGAACGCCGCTCACTCCGCCGCCACGGGCTGCACGCGCTCCGGCCGCTTGCCGCCCGTGATCCACCGGATCAGCCGCGGAATCGGCGCGTTGCGTTCCATCCACGCCGCATAGGCGCGATAGGCCGGATCCGCGCCGAGATGCCGCTCCTCCGTGCGCGCGCGCCAGTAATAGACCCCGCTGACGAGACCGAGCGTCACCGTGTTGCGCACCATGTCGTTGAGATTGCCGGTGGTGACGAGGAAGGGGAGCGAGGAGATCCACCAGAAGAGGTTCTTGGACAGATAGGCGGGATGCTTGGTCCAGCGATAGGGGCCGTGCGTCAGGATGCCGCGATGGGTGAGGTTGGAGAAGCGCAGCCCGAATGCCACCGTCGCCCAGGCATAGACGCCGGTGAGCAGGACGAGAGCCGCGCCGACGATCGTCAGCGCGAGCGGGTGTCCGGCGAGCCAGTAGGTCCATTCCTGCGTGCCGTAACGATAGTCGAGCGGGCCGCCGTCGTTCATCAGCACGAAGGGCGGGTAGCAGATCAGCGCCGCCGTCCAGCCCGCCGCATAGGGGTTTGCCGAGCGGATGTGCGCATCGAGCGGCCGCATCGTCAGCATGTAGCCCACGGTCGCGATGCTCACGTCGACCATGAACATGAAGGCGATCAGCCAGAGCGCGAAATTGACCGGATTGGCGAAGATCTCCTCGTTCGGCCGCACGATCACGTCGGCGAAGTTGGGAGGCACGATCGAAAGCATGAAGGCGAGGAAGAAGCCCTTCACCGCCCAGGCGCGCAGATGATCGTGGATGGCTTCCCGGTCTGCCTTGCCCTGGCCGAGGAGGAGCTTGCCAAAAGCGTAGGCGCCGTCGCGCGGCTCGATCATGCGGCGGTCCAGCCAGACCACATAGGGGATGGAGAGGAGGACGAGGAGCGGCGCGGCGAAAGCGAAGCAGCGCATCGCGAACAGATAGCCGCCGTCCCAGTACCAGCGGCCGATGCAGTAGGCGACGGCGATCAGCCCCCAGCTCGCCCAGAGGCCGGCAAGCTTGGTGAGGCTGATCTCGATCGTGGCGCGCGCGCGGCGGGGGCGCCGGCCCCATTCGATGCCGGTCGAAGGATTGCGGTGCACCTTGTCGACCGCGAGCGACCAGAAGACCATGGGAACGCCGCAAGCGGCGAGCGCAGCCAGCGCCGAATAGGGGCCGGCCAGCCCGAAATAGCGGGCGATCATCGTCCATATCACCAGCCCGACGAAGCCGGCGATGCCGACACCGTTGCTCACCGCCGAGCGCGGCCGGGGATCGCTATCCATCATGTTCAGGGTCCACCCAGTCGATCACTGGCTGCCCTACGCGCCAATGGTAAGCAAGCCGTAAAGGATTCGCGCCGTGGAACGGGACGTCTGTCTCCTCGTTCCGCAGCGGTCGCCGCGCGTGGCGGCCGCTCTTTCCTTCGACAATGCGCGGCCGGGCGGCTAGGAGCACGGCCATGACAGGCGCAGGCAGGCGAATCGGGACGCTGCGTGGCAAGGCCGCGCTGCTTCTCGTCGCGTTCGCGCTCCTGCTTCGGGTCATGGTTCCCGCCGGCTTCATGCCGGCCGCCGGCAAGGGCTTCGCGATCGAGCTCTGCACGGGCATGGGTGTGGTGCCCGCCTGGGTCGACGAGCATGGCGGGGTCCATAAGGGCAAGCCTTCGCCTGCCAAGCAGCCGACCGAGCATCCCTGCGCCTTCGCGGGATTGGCGACAGCGCTCGACCTGCCGGATCAGCCCGGCACCTCGCTTCTGCCGCGCGCGATGGTCTCGGCACCGATCTTCGCCGCCGTCGCGAGCGTCGCGATCGGCCGCGGGCTCGCCGCGCCCCCGCCGCCACAGACCGGACCACCCGCCAGCCTCTGAACCATCGTCGCCGCCCGGTGCGCATCCTTCCGGGCGGCTGTCCTGTTCATGGGCGGCCTGCGAGCGGGCCCGCCCGATCGAGGCCATCGCTCCATGTCCATCCTGTACCGACTGTCCGCGGGCGCATCGGCGCTTGCGATCCTCAGCCTTTCCGTCGCTGCCCGTGCCGATGGCGATCAGGAAAGGAACACCATCGTCGTCACCGCCGAGCGCGCGACCGACGAAGCCCGCGCCGAAGTCGAAAAACGTCCCGGCGGCGTCGATGTCGTCGATGCGGCGAGCTTCGCGGACAAGGTCGCGGTATCGTTGCGCGACGCGCTCGCCTTCTCCCCCGGCGTCTACGCCCAGCCGCGATTCGGGCAGGAAGTGCGGCTGTCGATCCGGGGATCGGGCATCAGCCGGGGGTTCCACATGCGCGGGCTGACGCTGCTGCAGGACGGCATCCCGATCAACCTCGCCGACGACAATGGCGATTTCCAGGAGTTGGATCCGCAGCTGTTCGAACGGATCGAGGTCTATCGCGGCGCCAACGCGCTCCGCTTCGGCGGCTCGACGCTGGGCGGCGCGATCAACGCGGTGACGCCGACGGGCCGCACCGCACCCGGCCTCGAGCTCAGGGTCGACGGCGGCAGCTTCGGCACCGTCCGGAGCAAGGCCGCCGCGGCTTATGCCGACCCGCGCGGCGACGCCTATCTCGCGCTCACCACGGACCATTCGGACGGCGATCGAGATCATGCGCGGCGCAGCGCGATCCGCCTCAACGGCAATGTCGGCCTGCGGCTTTCCGACAGGGTCGAAACCCGCTTCTACGCGACCGTCAGCCATATCAATCAGCGGTTGCCCGGATCGTTGACGCTGGCGCAGGCCTCGTCCACGCCCGCTCTCTCGCTGGCGCCCAACGTCGCGGGCGACCAGCAGCGCGACATCGATTCGATCCGGCTGCAGAACCGCACCACCGTCGAGCTGGCCTCGGGCCGGCTGGCGTTCGGCGTCTTCTACAACGCCAAGCAGCTGTTTCACCCGATCTTCCAGCTGATCGACCAGAAGAGCGACGACAGGGGCGCCTTCGCGAGCCTCGATCTCGCCGGTGATGCCGGCGGACTGCCCTGGGAGCTGACGGTGGGCACCCAGGCGCGCTTCGGGACGGTCGCCGCGAAGCAGTTCCTCAACGTCGCCGGCCATCGCGGCGCGTTGACCGCCGACGCGCGCTGGCGCGCCTATACGATCAACAGCTACGGTGAGGTGCGGGTGAAGCCGGTGCCGCAGCTGACGCTGATCGCCGGCGGCGTCTATACGAACGGCAACCGCAAGATCGTCAACAGGCTCGTGCCCGAGCGCAGCGGCGATGCCGGGTTCGATGCCTTCGCGCCCAAGCTCGGCCTCCTCTTCGAGCCGGTGCGGGACGTGCAGCTCTACGCCAATTACAGCCGCTCGGTCGAGCTGCCCGGGTTCAACGAGCTGAGCCAGGTGCCGGCGACGGGCTTGCCCGGCTTCACGCCGGTCGGCCCGCAAAAGGCCTGGACCTTCGAGCTCGGCGCGCGCGGCCATCGCGGCATCGCCTCCTGGGACGTCAGCTTCTACCGCGCCGATCTGCGCGGCGAGATGCTGCAATATGCCATCGGCTCGGATTTTCCGGCGTCCACCTTCAACGCCGGACGCACGCGCCATCAGGGGATCGAGGCCGGTCTCGATCTCGAGCTCGCGCGCTGGGCACGGCTCCGGCAGGTCTATCAGCTCAACGACTTCCGGTTCCGGAACGACCGCCAGTTCGGCGACAATCGGCTGCCGGTGATCCCGAAGCACCAGTACCGCGCGGAGCTCAGGCTCGGCACCGACCGGTTCAGCGTCACGCCCAACGTCGAATGGGTGCCGCAGGGCGCCTGGGCCGATTACGCCAACACCCAGCGGGCGCCCGGCTATGTGCTGGTCGGGCTCGGCGCCGAGGCGCGCGTGCGGGACGGCGTCACCCTGTTCCTGGATGCGCGCAACCTCACCGCGAAAAAGGCGGTCGGCGACATATCGGCGGTGCTGCTCGCGACACCGGCGACCGTCGCTTTCTATCCGGTCGAGCGACGCGCCGTTTATGGCGGGCTGCGTGCGATCTTCTGAACCGTGCATCGGGACGGCTCCAGCACGCCGCCCACCCATCCGGAGCATGTGATGAAAGCGTCTCCTAATTCCGGGCCAGCGGCCGGTGCGGAGGGGCGCGAGCCTTCGCTCTACCGCGCGGTCTGGCGCTGGCACTTCTACGCCGGCCTTGTCGTGCTGCCGTTCCTGCTGTGGCTGGCGGTGACGGGCGGCCTCTATCTCTACAAGCCTGAGATAGAGGGGCTGGTCTATGCGCGATGGAGCAGCGTCGCGCCGGCCGACAGCACGGTTCCGCTCGATAGGCTGATCGGCGCGGTCGAACGGCAGGGCCGTGCCAGGGTGATCCAGATCATGCGCCCCGCCGATCCGACGGTGAGCTGGCGGATGACCTTGAGCGAGGCGGACGGCACGCGTCGGACCGCGTTCGTCGATCCTTATCGCGCGGCCCTGCTCGGGACCACCCGCAATGGCGGGATCATGCAGACGGTGCGGGATCTGCACAGCCTGATCATCACCGGCCCGGTCGGCAATGCGGCGATCGAGATCGTCGCGGGCTGGGCGGTGCTGCTTGTGCTCACCGGGCTCTATCTCTGGTGGCCGCGGCGGGGCAGCCCGGCGATCGGCATGCGTGGGCGGCCTTCGGGGCGAGTGTTCTGGCGGGATTTGCACGCTTCGATCGGCATCCTCGCGGCGGCGGTAATCCTGTTCCTGGCGGTGACCGGCATGCCTTGGACGGGGATCGCGGGCGCGAGGCTCCAGTCCTGGATCGCCGCCCAAGGGCTGGGCCGCCCCCATGCGCCGGGACCCGCCCCCTGGGAAAGCGGCAAGGGCCATGATCATGGCGCGCGGCAGACGCTGCCTTGGTCGCTGCAGGCGGCGCCGCGCCCGGCGGGCCACGGCATGGGCGACATCGGCGCGGCGCGGATCGCCGACGCCGCCGCGGCCCGGGGTCTGGCGCCGCCCTGGATCATGACGGTGCCGGCTTCGCCGCAGGCGCCTTATCTCGTCTCGCGCACCATCGTCCGCGCGGAGGATGCCCGGGCGCTCTACCTCGACGCTGCGTCCGGCGCGGTGCTCCAGGATGCGCGCTACGCGGGGTTCGGCGCCGGCGCGCGCGTGATCGAATGGGGCATCGCCGCGCACCAGGGCCAGGAATATGGCGAGCCGAACCGGCTCGTCATGCTTGCCGGATGCCTTGCCATCATCGCGCTCACGCTCACCGCGCCGCTATTGTGGTGGAAACGCCGGCGGAACGGGCGGTTCTCCGCCCCGCCGCGGGCCGATGCGCGCAGCGCGCGCGGCGCCGCGATGGTCATGGTCGTGATCGGGGCGCTGTTCCCGCTGACCGGCCTCACCATTCTGGCGGCGATCGCGATCGACCTGCTTTTCATCAGGGCGCAGTCGGCCGGCGCCCCGCCAGGAGCCGGCGTGACCCGTAGCCGCAGCGGGATCGAATTACGGCGCTGAGCGCTGGCCGCTGCTCTCATGCCGGCAGACATAGCTGATCCGGCTGATCGCGCGGTCAGATATCCCATTCGAGCGGAAGCGCCTTGAGCATCATCGTGGCGCCCGGCATCGTCTCCACCGAAGCGCCGGGCGCCACGCGCAGCCCGGGCATGCGCGGCAGCAGCTCCTCGATCATGATCGTCAGCTGGGTGCGCGCCAGATAGGCGCCGACGCACAGATGCGGCCCGGAGCCGAAGCCGAGATGCTTCACCCGGCGTCCCTCTCCGCCGCGTCCGAAATCGACGGCGAGCGGATCGCGATAGGCGCGCGGATCGAGCCCGGCGATCGGCGTTGCCGCGCACACCGCATCGCCCTTGCGGAAGGCGACGCCATGATAGGTGAAGTCGCCCGCGGCGGCGCGGCCGATGAAGGAGATCCCGAACCGGCGCAGCATCTCCTCGAGCGCGACCGGAATCGCCTCCGGATGCGCGAGAAGATAGTCGCGATGCGGCGCGCTCTCCGCCAGGAAACGCATGATGTGCGTCATCTGCGAGGTGATCGTGTCGAGCCCGCCCATGAACAGCATCATCGTGATCGAGAACATCTCCTCGAAGCTGAGCGGCCGCCCTTCGATCCGCGCCGCCGTCATCGCGCGGAACATGCCGCCCTCGTTCGCCTCCGGATCGGCAAGCTGCTCCGTCAGCCAGCGGGTGACGAAATCATGCGCGGCCGCGAAGCCGGCCGTCGTCTCCTCCAGGCTGCGTCCGCGGAAGACCTTCTTGATGAAGGCGAGGCATTCGTCGCGATGGCCGGGATCCGCGCCCATCATTCGGAGGAAGATGTCGATCGGCAGGCGATAGGCGAATTCCTCGACGAATTCGCATCGGCCCGGTGCGAACCGATCATAGAGCGCCAGCGCGAACCGGCGCGTCTCGGGCTCCAGGCCGGCAAGCGCCCGCGGCGAGAACAGGCCGTTGGCGAGCAGCTTGCGATAGCCGCCATGGGCCGGCGGATCGAGATGGTTGGGAATGAGGAGCATGGGCTGCTCGATCTTCGGGATGGCGAGCGACGTTGCGGTGAACAGATCGTGGCGGCTGAACACCTCGTCGATCAGCGCCGCCCGGGTGACCACCCAATAGCCGCCCAGATCGGGCGAGAAGAAGATGTCCGGGAGCCCGTCGAGCGAGGCGAGATAGCGCCACGGATCTCGGCGCAGCGGCTCGTCGTTGCGAAAGTCGAATCGGAACACCCGGTCCGCCGGCACATGTTCGGGAATGGAAACGACGGTCATCGAGCGGGCTCTCCTCTCAGAACCGGCCGCATCTCGTGCGGCGGAGTCTTGCGTCTGTGTCGTCCTTCTTGGCGTAGAACAACGGCGCAGCGGTACGTCAATCGGACGAACCTGCGCGAATCGGACGGCAGCTTCTTGACCGCCACGAGTTGCTCGCCAAATCTCCGAGCATGGAGACCCAGGCCGCAATTCTCGCCGCCCGGCCGCTTCCCTACGGTCGTGCCGAATTGGTGGAATGGAACTGGCCGGCGCGCCTCGACGTGACGGTCCGCGAGTCGCGTCACATGATCGAGATGTCGCTGCCGCCCGATGCGGCTGATGGTATTGCTGCCTTTCCCGATGTGGACCCCGAGCGTTTTCGCTTCATGGGCAGTCTGTTCGTTCGGCCGGCCGATGTCTATGTGCATGCGCGCAGCATCGGCGGCCGTATTCGGGTGGTGCGGCTGGCCGTGGATCCGGACGCCGGAGGCGCGGCCGACGCGCTGGCGCTGGACGGCGAGAGCTTGGCTGACGGCCTCGATCTGCGGGAGGCTGCACCACGCAGTCTGCTGAGCCGCATTCGCACCGAATTGATGCATCCACAGCGCGACAGCGATCAACTGGTCCGAGCCTATGCGGACGCGCTGCTCATAGAAACGGCACGCGTTCTCGCGACACGTCGGAACCGGTCGCGCGACACCGCACGGCGAAGCCGCGCATTCTCCTTCTCGAGATCCTTCATCCGGCGAGCCTGGTCGACCTTCAGGCCGCCATACTCCTTCCGCCACCTGTAGTAGGTCTGCTCCGTGACCCCAATCCGG
>Ga0180222_1002906_pt1 | contig 12317 bp, 12 predicted proteins | sample eDN5th37CKraftOP_FD_151336 | JGI IMG/M metagenome (GOLD analysis project Ga0180222, IMG submission 151336) | Enriched Organic Plus compost microbial communities from Emeryville, California, USA - eDNA 5th pass 37_C Kraft OP (version 2) (version 2) ... | reverse complement strand
CCCCTTCATTATCTTCACTTCGTCAGGCACCGCCAGCGCCCCTACGCTCTGTCGTCCCGCCCAAACGACAAACCCGCCAAAAAAATCGGCGGGTTTGTCAGTGGTCTGAGCCGCCATGGATGGCGGCTTCGCCTTGGTAACCGAACACCGGCCAGACCTCCTTTTGATTGCAGAGACCGACGACGGGGCCGCCTCTCACCTTCTGGAAGAATGGATCGCTTTCGATTTTGCGTAGGATCGCCACCCGCTCTGCCTCCCAGCCCACCTCGACATAGCGGCTACTGGTGACTATGATGAGGTTCAGCCGCCGGCGTATGTCCCACATCAGCAGCGACGGATCGAGCTCCTTGAGCGACAGGCGCGATTCCATCCACCGCTGCGCCCCGTTGCCAAGGTCTATGATCAATGGCCTAAGTTCCTCTCCCGCTTCCGTCAGCCGATACTCAACCGCGCCATTCGGCTTGCGTTGAACCTCGAGCACACCCGCGTGCGCCAGCTCCTTCATACGCTTGGACAGCAGAGCCGGGGACATGCGCGGCACCCGCGGCGGATGTCATTGACGCGGGTGCTGCCGCAGATGAGTTGGCGAACCACCAGCGCAGTCCAGCGACTGCACAGGATTTCAGAGGTCCATTCCCGTCTCAAAACCCGAACGTCAATCTGGCAGGGACTTCAATAGCGCCTGCCATGTGCAGTTCCTTTGAGAATGAGTGTGGCTCGAGGCGAATTACGCAGGTGAGAGTGAGGGAGGCTCGCCTCCCTCTACCACTTCAAGCGCAAACCAACCGTGCCCTTCACCGAATAGCTGTCGGCAAAGTTGTCGAGGCTGGTGGCGACGAGGGCCTCGCCATAAACGGAATACTTGTCGTCGTCCCAGTTATAGGAGCCGCCGACCCCGATGCCATCCCATAGGTCGTCCTTGTCACTGGCAAAGCTGACGCCCGAGACATTGACCCGCGTGCTGCCCTCGAACTCCTTGTAGAGATTGGCGATCGCGTAGAGATGGGCGCGGTTGAGCAGGCCCTTGTCGTTCTGCCAGGAGTTTTCATAGTCGAGGCTGATGGCGAGACGGCCCAGCAGGCTCTTGCCGCCATTGAGGCTGACGGCGGCCCCGAAGGCGTCATTGAAGTCGTCGAAGTCGACGCGGGCGTAGGAGAGCTGGGCCTGTGGCGTGATCGACCAGGCGGGGCTGAGCGCAATGCGCTGGCCAGCTTCAATCGAGAAGGCATAGCCGAAGCCGTTATTGCCAGAAGCAACCGGCAGCCGGCCACCACCTATGCTCAACTCGCTGTCATACACGTGGTCTGTGCCTGGCCGTCGAGATAAAAGCCGTGAGCACCATACCAAGTCAGGGTTCCGCCGACGCCGATGCCATTGGTGTCAATTTTTGCCGCGGCCGCTGTCAGCATTGTAGGGCGATGAAATATTCGCCGCCCCGTGCACATACTGAACATTCACGCCTCCAGTCAGCGTTCCCGCGGAATCTTCGACAAGTAGCGCGTCGTAGCCGGCCTGCAGCCGGAAGGTATTGTAGTCGTATTCCGCCTGCGTCCCTGACACTGTCGGCTCAATACTGGTGTGGCTGCCTTCAAGGCGCATCCACGCACCAGCCTTTTCAATGAACGGGCGGTAATCCTCCTGAGGTGCGTCGGGAAGCACCGGCAGGTCCGCTCCCTGCGAGATCGGCTTGTTTCCGTTTCCTGCCCAGTAGCGATTACCGACTCGCTGCTGCAGCGTCGGCAGGCCGGAAAGCCCCAGCAGAAGCTGCGGATAGGTCTCGTAGACCGGATCACCAGCCTGATAGAGCGGCCCGATCGGGGGCTCAGGATTGCCGGGATCAGGATTGCCCGGATCCGGGTTTTCGGGATCAGGATTCTCCGGATCGACCGTCGTCATCGTCGAGCGAAGATACCAGTCGCCGTCGTCGGGCGTCGGAATGCCGCCCTGGTAGAGTTTGTAGGCATAGGCTCCGCCGACGACTGCAGGCGCGCCCTCGTGCACATAGTCGCCCGCCAGCGTGAACATGCCGTCCGACGCACCCGCTACGTCGATGACCTTGATGCCGTTGGTTGTCAGTGCGCCAGCGCCGCCGGCATTCACTACCTTCACGAAGGAGGAGCCGCTCGTGTTTCCCTGCACGATCATCAGGTCGGTGGACGAAGCGTCGTCATAGAGAACCGTGTCGATCTGGTAGATGCCGCCGTTGCCAACAAAATCGCTCAGCACCGTCAGCGTGTCGCCGGTTGCCCCATCGTCGGAAGCAACAATGCCACCATTGGTCAGCATGCCGTTAACGACATAGTTGCCGCTGCCGCCGCCACGGATGTCAAAGGTGCCGGTATCGAGCGTCGCCAGATTCGCGTCGACCGTAATCGCATTCCCCACATCGAGGATGCCCCCGGAATGGATGAACACACCGGTGTCGGCGTCATAGCCGGCTGACAGGAGGCCACCTGCCACCGTGTAGGTGCCGTCGTAGAAATTGACGTTTTCCCAGTTCACGAACGTGCCGTTGAGGATGCCCGAATATCCGCCGCGGAAGTTCAGGTTGTCGATCATGCCGTCAGCGGAGCTCATGTCGTCGCCGCCGTCGATGACCGCAATGTTCGTGAGGTCCACCTGGCCGTTGAGCGTGACCTGATCTGATCCGTCGCCAGAGACGATATTGCCCGAAAGGTTCGCCCCCGCATTGATCTCGAGATGACTGTTGCCGGTTCCATCTAGATAAAGTCCGGCGGCCCTGCTCACGGAAGCGCCTGCATCGATCAGGGTGTAGGAGGTGACAGCCGCATCGACGAACTGGATGGCGGTCTGGTCTGCCTGAATGCTGGCAAGCGGGCCGACTCCGAGTTTCGCAACGTCGGCTTCCGGCGCAAGGCCAGAGCTGCCGAGACCCAGATTGAGCGTGCCCTGTGCGCCGTGAAGACGACACCACGCCCCCGCGAGATGATAGTGCTGGCGTCGGTAAAATTGCCGGTTCCGGCCGTCATCCGATACGCATCGGCGGAGGTTGTGCTGGTAAGCGCGCCGTTGCCGCGGGTTTTGGTCTCGAGATACAGGGATTGCGCCGTGATCGAGTTTGAGGCGTGATTGATGCCGACGGCGTCCTCGGTTTCGATGTGCAGGGTGCCGTCAACCTGAAGCGTTCCCGAGTTGTTTGAGCGCATAGGGGCCGGCCGCAACCGTGGCCGACTGGCCAACATGCTCGATCGTCAGATTGCCGCCAAAATGCGACGTGCCGTAGCTGCGGAAGCCGGTAACGCCGGCAGCCGCCGAATAGAGGTAGCCATTGCCCGTCACGTTGAGGGCGCCTGTTGGGCCTACCTCCAGTCCCGCGGTTCCGCCACTGCCGTAGCGATAGGTTCCGATATTGCCGCCGATCGTCACGGTTCCCGCCGTGTAGAGGGCGCGGCTATTCGTGGAGTTGTAGGAAACCGCGACCAGATTTCCGGTCGCATTCAGAAAGGCGCCGCCTGTCACCTGAATTGCGTGCCGCGCGCCGCCGCCCGATTGCTGGATGTAGGCATCGACCAGGATGTTCATCGTAGAGCCGGTGCCAGTGACGTTCATGACCGCCGTTTGCGAACTCGCGCTGATCAGCGCGGTGTAGTCGTTGCCGTTGAACGTATAAGGGGTGGATGTGTCGGCCGTGGATGCGTCGTAGGTGCAGGTCGCTCCGGCGGTGGCGTGATAATGGCGCGGACTCGGGCTGTTGTTGTTGCACGCCCCCAGGCTTCCGTCGCCGGCAGGCAGACCCCGCACGAAAGCGCCGCCGCGAGCGGCAGCCGCCGGAGGGGTGAGGGGGGTCTTTTCGCGAGGCTCTTCGAGCTTGCTACGTGCGGCGTGGAGTTCCCGTTCGTCGTTTGAAAAAGCATCTTGTAAAACAGGTTCTGCTTTACGGTTATAAGAATGCCTCTTCCTGTTATGCATATTACCTCCCGTCATGTATCTCCCAACAAGGTGCGGTTTTGCTGCAATTTCAGGTCTTCATCTGATCGCCTTCCTGCTGAGAAATGCTGTCGAGGTTGGTCGCGGTAGCGTTGGGTGCTCGTCATGAGCGAACCGATGGGGTGAGGCGCATTCCGTCAGCTGCGGGGGGACCGGGTATCTGAAGCGCTCGGCCGGAGTGCTGAGGTCGTGGCGGCTGAAGGCAAAGGAAATTCTTGGTGGCCTCAATGGGCCTTTGTCTCGCAGCGGGGAAAGTGCAGCGTCAGTAGCGGCCTCTTTCAAGACTGGCCTATATCGATACGATGCGCTGCTGGAGGCTTGTTCGATCTTCGATTTATCGGGCAGCCAGGGCTTGGCGATGACCGGTTCGATCATGAAAGTCTCAGAAATTCACGCCAACAAGAATCCCTTATCTTTACAAATCGCTAATTTAAATAGTGCTAATACAGAAATGGCTAAATAATTGGGCCAGCGGTCAGGCCCCCCCCGGGCGGGCGCCTCTCATGTGCGCTGGCTCGGAACCAGCGGCGTCAGAACGAAATGAGGTTTGTGCCGGCTACACGGAGCACCTTGACCGTTATTGGAAAGCCCCTGCAAATTAGAAAGCCTGTACCGCTCCGCTGCGCCGTCAAGTTCTTCTGTATCCAGAAAATCTAAGAAGCGCTCTTCGGATGTCCGGTGCATTTGGCCATCAGATGAGCGAACGATGTTCCTTAAAAGCCCCTCAGGCCGCCACGCTCACCCTGTCCTTGTGGCGAGTAAGGACAATTGCAGCTTCGTCAGCTACCTGAGCCACTCGTTGCTGAATTGCCGATGATTTGAGCACCCCATCCTCGAAATCCCTGTCACATGCGTAAACCGCGGTCGGCAGGGTTGCCGCCTGGAAGAAGCCTAGAAGGGGACGTAGCTGATGCTCAACCATCAATGCGTGCCGTTCCCCGCCGCCGGTTGCGAGCGCGATGACGGGTTTTCCTGCGAGCGACGCAGGATCCAGCATGTCGAAGAAGTGTTTGAAGAGCCCAGTGTAGCTGCCCTTGTAGGTCGGAGAACCGACGATGAGCAGATCCGCGCTCGTGATTTGATTGACGACGTTCATGGCCTGCTCGTCCAGATGGGTCAATCGGGTTGCGACTGGGAAGGACGGTCCGAGTGAGGACAGGTCGTGAATCGTCGTGTGCGCTCCCACCCGTCGCGCTACCTCGCCCGCGACATGGTTGGCGAAGTCGAAGGTCTTGGACGGTCTCCCGAAGTTTCCGGTGAAGCCGATGATGTTCAATACCATTTACGTAATTCCTGTTGCTTGAGCTTCACACGTCGAGGTCTCGGACGACGTCGAGCGCGGCCCAGACTTCCTCGACATAGTCGGCGAACCGCGAGTTCTTTCGCAGCGAAGCCGGATCGCGCGGGCGTTCGAGGTCGATTTCGATGTCCTTCTTGATCCGGCCAGGGCGCGACGAAATCACAATGACCCGGTCGGACAGCGTCACGGCTTCCTCGATGTCGTGCGTGACGAAGAGTACGGAGCGTCGATGACGTGCCCATACCTTCAGAAGCTCGCGGCCCATCGCCGACTTGGTCTGCGAGTCGAGGGCGCCGAATGGTTCGTCCAGCAGATAGATCTGAGGCTCATAGGCCATCAGGCGGCCGAGGGCGACGCGCTGACGCATGCCGCCTGACAGCTGATGAGGGCGGTGCTTCTCGAAGCCCGTGAGGCGCAGGAAGGCAATAAGCTCCTGAAGCCGCGCCGGAATGGCACTCGCCGGAACGCCAGAGAGTTCGGCGCCGACCCGAATGTTGTCCTCCACCGTCCCCCACGGCAGCAGGGTATCGCGCTGGAACATGAAGCCGACACGCTCGCCGTTTTCGGCGATCATCTGCCCGTCAATCCGCGCTTCGCCCGCCGCGGGCTTTAGTAGCCCTGATACAATGCGCAGCAAGGTGGACTTGCCGCAGCCGGAAGGACCTACGATCGAGACGAACTGCCCCGCCGGCACATCGAACGACACGCCCTCAAGGATCGGGACGACCTTCCCGTCCGGAGCAGGGAAGCGGACGTGGATGTTCGACAGCGCGATCTTGGGAGGAGCAAAGCTCGTCGCAAGATCGGCCACGAAATTTCGGTCCATCGCGTTCATGACGGCCTCCATGACGAGAAGCGCTTTTCCAGCCGTGCGACGATGATGTTGCCTGCGACGGCGATGACCGTGAGGGAGACGAGGCCGGTGAAGACGCCCGTCGTGTCGAGGCGTCCAGCCGAATGCTCGATATACCAGCCAAGGCCTGCGCTCGAGCCGATAAGCTCAGCGACCACCGCGCCGATCAGAGCGAGGCCGATGCCGATGCGCAGGGAGGCAATCACCCACGGAACGAGCCATGGAAGGATGACCTTGCGCAGCACGTAGTGGCGCGGGGCCTTCATGGTCCGAAATAGGTCGAGCAGGTCGTTATCGATGGTCTTCAGCCCCTCGTGTACGTTCAGCATGAAGATGAAGAGCACTGTCGAAAACGACATCATGACCTTCGAGAAGAGGTCGATGCCGAACCAGATAATGAACAACGGAGCGAGCGCGACGCGCGGCAGACTGTAGAGCGCCATGATGAAAGGTTCTGCGACGGAGTGCGCGTACCTGTAACGCGCCATCGCGATGCCAAGGGGGACGCCCACCGCGAAGGCGAGGATCAGGCCGAGTGCTGCTTCGGTCAGCGTGCGCTGCATGTGCAGAAAGAGTTCACCGGATCCGGCCAGCTGGTACATCCGCTCGGCGACGGCCCACGGCGAGGAGATCCAGAGCGGATTGATCCCAAACCATCCGGCCGCCTCCCAGAGGAGAAGGAAGGCGAAGAACACCAGAAGCCGATCGCGCAGGAGCCGGACGTCCAGGCTGCCCGCGAAGCTCGGGCGCCGAGGGGCGGGGAGCACTTCGCTCGTGTCTGAAACTGCCATTGTACTGCCTTTCGTCAGCCGGGCTGATCGCCCTTCGCGATCGGTCGTGAAGGATCGGAGCTACACGCGGACCAGGAGCCGGGGAAGAGGCTTGCGGAAACGCCCACGGAGTCAAGCGCAGCGATCTGGTGAGAAGCCGCGACGCCGCCGCCGCAATAGACGCCCAGCCGCTCCGGCCCGTTGCCAATGCCCTCAAAGCGCTTGGCAAGTTCCTGCGCCGGGAGAAAACGGCCTTCGACGTCCAGGTTCTCGGACGTCGGATAGCTCAGCGCTCCCGGAATATGGCCTCCGCCGTCTTCGCCCCGGTAGGCGGATGAGCCTCGCGCATCAAGGAGGACGCCAGAGCGTGCCAGGGCCGCCGCACCGTCAGCGTCGAGGACGGGCAGGTGCCCAGCGCTGAGATCGACGTTGCCGCGCGGCGGCAGCGGGACGTCCGTCACGACCGGAAGGCCAGCGCTCTTCCATGACCGAAGGCCGCCGTCCAAAAGGAGGACGTTCTTCAGGCCTGCCCAGCGTAACGTCCACCAGCCGCGTGCCGCCTGTCGGTTGCCGTTGTCGTCGTAGAGGACCACGAAACTGTCGTTTCTGATGCCCCAGTGACGGGCATCGCGCTCAAGGTTGTGGACTTCGGGAAGCGGGCGCTTGCCGCTGAACCCTTCCTGCTTTCCTGCAAAACTCTCTGCGAGATCGACATATACCGCGCCTGAGGCATGCTCCTGCAGATAGGCCTGCCTGCCTTCCTCATCGAGCCGAACGTCCAGCAGCACCACATGCTGCTCAGCGTCGTTCAGAAGGTGGGCAAGTTCGTCCACCTCGATGAGAACGCTGGGACGGAGCAGGGCTGCCGCGTCTTTCGCTTGAAGGGTCATGCGACGCCTCCCACGAGTTCCGGTTTGCGACGCGGCTCGCTGCGACGAAGTTCACCATTGAGGCGGCGCTGGCGGAACTGGTTCTCCGGCTTCTCAAAGCCGAAGTGGTCGCGGAACGTGCTGCCTTCATACTCGGTGCGGAAGAGGCCGCGTCGCTGCAGCTCGGGAACAACAAGCTCCACGAATAGGTCGAGAGTGCCCGGAAGGTACGGCGGGAAGAGAATGAAGCCGTCGGCGGCGCGTTCCTCGAACCATTGCTCGAACACGTCGGCCACCTTCCTGGCGTCGCCGACGATCTCGGCGCCGCCTCCGCTGCGACGGAAGTAGAGAAACACGTCCCTGAGAGTGATCTGGTCCGATCCGAAACTTGACTTCGCCTGCTCGACGATCCGCTGAGCGTTAACGCCCGCCGCTGCGATCTCCTCGATTTCGGAGACCCGCGTGTCCAGCTTGTAGGCCGAAAGATCAACGCCGAGCGCGGCCTGCAGGTTGGTCAGATCGTAGTTGGTGACTGAGAGGTTCTGGATCTCCCGGTATTTGTCGTGCGCCTCGCGGGCGGTATGCCCAACATAGACTGCAATGCCCGTGACGAGCGCCTGGTCGTCTTCCGAACGGCCGTACTTCGCCAGTCGGCTCTTGATGTCACGGTAGTACGCCTTGGCGGGCTCGAGGTGAAGCGCCGTGCCAAAGCGGATGTCGGCGTATTGCGCGCCAAACCCCTTCGACCGCTCGGAAGCGCCCGCGGTGAGGATCGGAAGCTGACCCTGTACCGGGCGGGCGATGTTGAGCGGCCCGGCGACCTGGAAATGTTCGCCCTTGTAGTCAATGCGGTGAACGCGCTCCGGATCGATGAACAGCCCGGACCGCTTGTCGCCGACCAGCGCGTCGTCTTCCCAGCTGTCCCATAGTGCCTTGACGATCTCGACGTACTCGCTGGCATTGTCGAAGCGATGATCGGTGCCCCAGTGCGACGAGCGGCCGAAGTTCTCCGCTGCCTCCGGATCGCGGCCCGTGACGATGTTGAAGGCGAGGCGGCCGCCGCTGAGATGGTCGGCTGTCGCGGTCGCACGCGCAACGTTGAAGGGATCGGAATAGGTGGTGTTCACCGTCGTCACGATACCGATCTTGTCCGTAACGCCCGCGATGTAGGAGGCGAGCGTCAGCGCCTCGGGACGCAGGACGAGGTTTGGGTGCTCCGCCTGCGTTTCTGGCAGGCCTACCAGGCGGTCGCCGATGAAGAAGAAATCGAGCTTTCCCCTTTCAGAGAGCTGCGCCATCTGACGCAGGAACGCCGGGTCAAAGGTTCCGTCCACCCGGGCTTCGGGCAGCCGCCATCCGGCAGGATGAAAGCCGGTAGCCCAAATTGAAAAACCAATGTGAATGTGTTTGCGTTCGCGCGCCATGGTGTGCGTCCTCAAGTCGGTGCAGCCGCGCCTGGGCGGCAAGAACTGGTGGGGATTAGCGGAGATAGGTGCCGGGATTGGCGACTTCGTAGTCGAGACTCTCGAGTTCCGGTTCGATCTGAACGAGGTCAGCCTGCAGGCGATCGTAGGATTCGCGGTTAAACACGCCGTCTGGCAGAAGGCTCTTTTCGAGACCGTCGGCGACCTTGGCGATGATCTCGTCGCTAACGTCCGGATAGAGATCCCTGAGCGTGGACAGAAGAAGTTCACGGTCGCTGAGGATCAGCTGCTGCGCCTTCAGCGTCGCCTTCGTCACGGCCTCCACGATCGCTGGATTTTCCTGCTGATAGGATTCGAGCGTCAGCAGAGCCAGGGCGGGGACGCTTTCCTGCCGCCAGTCGTGGACCACCTGATAGCCCTGTTCGACGAGCTGCAGCGCGTCGATGTTGCCGAACATGCCCGCGTCAATGCGGTTGGTATCCAGCGCGGCCTTCTGCGCCGCGCCCACGCCCGCGCCGACCACCTCGATGTCCTTGCCGACGGTGAGGTTCTGGTCGAGCGCCTCAAGGCGGATCAGGTTCTCGGTCAGGCTGCCGGAAGACGTGATGCCGACCCGCTTGCCGATCAGGTCCTTGAAACTTTTCACGTCCGAACCGGGAGCGGAGAGGAGGGCGTAGGTATGGCTTCCATGGAGCGCGAACGCGACCACGGCGTCCACCCCCCATTGGCGAAGGCGGGTTACGTGCTCGGGCGCTGCGATCGCGTACTGAATCCCCCCACCGACGAGAGCCTGGATACTCGGGGCGCCGCCCTTGAAGTTGACGAGTTCGACGTCGAGGCCTGCTTCCTCGTAGAAGCCCTTGTCTATGGCGACCTTCACCGCAATCGAATTATCGCTGATGCTCCCAGGCGTACCAATTACGACGCGTTCTCCTGCGGCAGCATGTGAAATTATCGACGCCGTCAGGCCGATTGTTAGAATTGCGGACAGCGCTGCTTTTCGTTTTCTTTGAATTAACGTATGGATATTTGTCTTCATGCTGAGCATCCGTTCGAGGAGCGTGGGAGTATGCATTGATACTTTCCCAGTTCGTCGGTTCTCGGAACGAATAGCCTGCCAATCTGCAGAACATTTCTAGAATACTGTTCGTGCGCGGAGCGGATCGGCAGGGGCCTCTGTCTTCTGTGTTGAGGGAGCGCTCGGCAGGAGGCTTCATCCAGCTCAATTTTGAGGATGTGTGAGTGGCCGAAGAAATGAAAGCGGCGCCGTGACTGGTATTGATGACGAACCGCGACGAGCGAAAAGTTGGAGCGAATTTCGCGACCGCTTGTTGCTCACGTTTGCGCTTTTGGTTATCCTTTCTCGCATGATGTTTATGTCCACGTTCTTCCCGCTGATCTGAACGACTTCAGTCGTTCGCGCGCTTTTGCGCCAATCAGATCAAACGGTTCCGCTTGACGCGGTAGCCGCACGGAGAACGTGTAATGCCCAAAATCGAGCATGTCGGCCTGACTTCCGACCAGGTCCAGAGCTTCATTGACGATGGCTTCGTCAAAATCGAAAATGCCTTCAGCGTCGATCTCGCAAAACAATGCAGGGACGAATTGTGGGCCGATATAGGTCTGTCGCCGGATGAGCCCGAAAAATGGGTTCATCCCGTTGTTCGGGTGGGGTTCAAGGCTTCGCCCCCCTTCATCGAAGCCGCCAACACGCCGCGCCTTCATCAAGCCTACAACCAGCTTGCTGGCGAAGGCCGCTGGCTTGCCCCCAAGGGCCTCGGAACCTTTCCGATCCGCTTTCCCTCTCCGGAAACGCCCGGTGACGATGGCTGGCACGTGGACATGAGCTTCGGCACCGACAATCCGGATTTCCTGGAATGGCGTGCCAACGTGAAGAGCAGCGGACGCGCCTTGCTGATGCTGTTCCTGTTTTCGGATGTCGGCCCGGACGATGCACCCACGAGGATTCGGGTGGGTTCCCATGCCCACATCGCACGGGAATTACTCCCCTACGGCGAAGCGGGCGCAACTCTCAGACAATTGTCTGCCCATGGCTACGCCTCCACTGAGGGTTGTAAGGTGGAACTGGCGACAGGCGCGGCGGGCACGGTCTATCTCTGCCACCCGTTTCTGGTCCATGCCGCACAGCCACACCGGGGGAAGCGGCCGCGCTTCATGGCGCAACCGGCACTCCTGCCGAAAGGCGAGTTCGATCCCGCCCTGCCGCCATCTCTGGTACAAGTCGCTATCCGTCAGGCAATTGGGATGATTATCTAATCGCCCTTAGGCTTCAGGGCTGCCGCGTAGCCCTGAAGCCTACGGCAGCTGGCCGCAGCTCTTTCATTCGCACTGCACCCGCGGGCCGCCGCCATAGGGCTGATATGTGTTGTCCTCAACTCGATATGAGCGGTAACGGGACATGCAGGAGGCAATAAACTCGGAAGTCAGGGAACGATCGGCCTCCTGCGAAGATGCCAGCTGATAAGTGATGTCATCGTCTTCAAGTTCGGCGACCTTGAAGAAGGGTGACAGGCATTCACGGCGACCACCGCGGTAGGGCTGGTAGCTGTTATCCGCCACCTGGTACGATCGATACCTCGATGAACACCATGCTACATGCTCCTCGCTAAGGTTGGTTTCATCGTCGGATTCAGGCAGGGCGGCGGTCGTTAGGAGATCCATGTCTGTCTCGACCTTTTCACCCGGCGTATTGGTGGAGGCAGAGGACGCCGATTGCCCGATGCGCTCATAATTCTGGGACGCAACATCCACCTTCACAGGCTCGAGCGGAAATTCGATTGATGTGGAATCAACCCTCGCGCTGCTCTCCAACGGTTTGGCACTGAGATGCACGATCGCCATCGCCGCGCCACCTGCAAACGTACAACACGTGAAGGCAAATCCGCCAACGACCGCTAGAAGGTATTTCATCGTTCCCATCCTGCTGAAAGTCGATTGCAGAATGCAGAACTTCCAACCTAAGTTCCGAAGGACTTCACACGTCTAGCCGCGCATGCGGCCATGCATCCGGTCCTAGCGCTACTGGCCTTCGCTTATGCCCGGCGCTTACAGATGAAAGTCGCCGGCAGATTCCGGCTGATAGACAATCTTCTCAATCTGAATCCGTCGGGTACGATCTGCCACGATGCATTC
>Ga0180222_1002905_pt1 | contig 12319 bp, 10 predicted proteins | sample eDN5th37CKraftOP_FD_151336 | JGI IMG/M metagenome (GOLD analysis project Ga0180222, IMG submission 151336) | Enriched Organic Plus compost microbial communities from Emeryville, California, USA - eDNA 5th pass 37_C Kraft OP (version 2) (version 2) ... | reverse complement strand
GACGGCGCCCGCGGCCGGCGCCGGCCGCCGTCCGGCGCGCAGCAGGAGCGCGCCGGACGCCAGCAGCGGCAGGCCGGCCCCGCCCAGCCACAGGGCCTTGTCCAGCAGGGGAATTTCCTGCTGGTAATAATAGATGCCGAGGTATGCAAGCAGCCCCAGCGCGCCCAGGCCGGCCAGCGCCGGCCGGTGCAGCCCCCGGCCCAGCAGCAGCCAGGCCAGGGCGAAGGCCACGCCGGGGCTGGGCAGCCAGAAGACGGCCAGTCCCGCCATCGCCAGCGGCAGCCCCGCCGCCAGCCAGATGCCCCCCGAGGCGCGGGCGGGCCAGGTCACGACGCAGGCAACTGCGGCCGGCAGGCAGGCCGCCGCCGCCACCATCAGGGCCCCGGCGGGCGCCCGCTCCCACAATGCGGACAGGTGCCCGGGCGTAGTGCCGGCCGCGAGCCAGGCGCCCGCCGTGGCGGCCAGCGCGAAGGCCCAGGCCAGGGGCGCCAGCCCGCCGGCCCGGCGCGGCGCCCGGGCCGCGGCCAGGAAAGCCGCTGCGGCCAGCCAGGCCAGCACCGTCATGGCAGGCAGCCAGCGGGCGGGATCGAGGCCGGCGTCCAGCAGCCAGCCCAGCGCCTTGCCCGTGCCCCCCATCCCGAGTACGAGACCCGCCGCCATCGACCAGCCGCTCAGGAAACGCAGCAGCGGCTGGCGCGCCAGCAGGGCCACCGCGCCGGCCAGCAGCACGATGCCCGCCCCCGCGGCGGCCGCACCCACCGTGTCGGCCAGGCCGTACAGCGCCAGCAACTGCCCCGCGAACCCGAAGGCGGCGGCGCACTGGCGGCGGAACGGCCCGGCGGCTCCGGTCGCCAGGGCCACGGCGGCCCCGCACAGCACGACCCCGCAGGCCACGGCCCCGGACGCCGTGGCCACCAGCTCCGACAGTGCCGCAAACAGCAGCAGCAGGAACGTGGCCAGCCACGCGCCCAGGCCCAGCAGCGCGTGGATGTACCAGGGAGAAGACGCGTCCGCGCCGTCCGTTGCGGCACCGTGCGCACCGGCAGCCGCCGCGGATGCGCCGTCAGCCGGCAGACCGGCGCCGGCGGCCCCCGCTGCTCGGGCGACGCGCGCGCCGCTCCCCGGACGGGCCGCGGCGCGAAGGATGCGCACCGCCAGGGCCGATTCGGCCATGAGCAGGGCCGCCAGGGGCAGGACGGCCCAGATGCCCGCGTCCAGCCGCGCCAGCGCCTCGCCGGCAATCCGCAGCGAGACCCCCATGGCGGCGGCCAGCAGCAAGGCCAGCACGACCGGATCGCGGCGCCCCCACCGGCAATGGGCGCCCAGCGCCAGGGTCAGGCCCGCCCAGGCCAGCCCCGCCGGGCCGGCCAAGCCTCCCAGGGACGCGTCGCCCAGCACCACCCCGGCAGCCGGGACGCCCACGGCGGCCGCCGCCAGGGCGCGCGGCCCCCAGCGCGATCCCGCGCGGGCCTTGCCGTCCCGGGTCCCCCCGCCCAAGGGCGTCCGGGCCGGGGGCTGCGGGTCCGGGACCTCCGGCGCCCGCGCCTTGCGATCCAGGACTTCCCATGCGGCCAGGAGGACGGCATTGAAGAAGCCCTGGAGCGCGGCGCCCCAGCCCTCGCTGACATACAGGCCAGGCAGCATTTGTTCGCCCAGGGCCAGTCCCAGGGCCAGGTTGGCCACCAGCGCCCACAGCAGCCAGACGCCCCAGTGGCCCGCCGCCCAGGCCCAGGGCAGCATGAGCAGGGCCCACCATGCGAACAGCGTCCAGGCGTCGGCCCCGGTCTGGTAGATCTGCCCGATGAGGGCCAGCAGGGCGCCCAGAGCGACGCCGGCCAGCGCCAGCAGCGCGGCCGGCACGGCGCCCCCGGCCGGCAGGCCGGCCCGGGCGCGCCGCCACAGGGCCGCCGCGCCAGCCAGGGCGGCGGCCGCGACCAGCGCCTGGGCCGCCGCCAGGCGCTGCGGCGGGCCCATCGCGGGCCAGTTGGCGGCCACCCAGCACACCGCGGCGCTGCCCGCCAGGCAGGCCCCCAGCCAGAGCGCGGCCAGGCCCAGGAACCGGCGCCAATCCTGCCGCTCAGACCGGATACGGGCCGGCCGCTCGACTTGCATGCCGCGAATCTCCCCTCTTATCATCCGCTATCGCGCCGGTTCGCCGCCACTGGATATACATGACCAAAACGTTGATTATTGCCGAGAAACCCTCGGTTGCACTGGACATTTCCCGAGCTCTGGGCGGCTTTTCACGAGAAGGCGACTACTTCGAGAGCGAGCGGTATGTCCTGGCCTCCAGCGTCGGGCACCTGCTGGGGCTGGTCGCGCCCAACGACCCCGTCAAGGGCAAATGGAGCTTCGCCCACCTGCCGGTCATCCCGCCGGCCTTCGAGCTGGGCCCCACCGACAAGCGCTCGGCCGAGCGCCTGAAGCTGCTGGTGCGGCTGATCAAGCGCAAGGACGTCGCGGCCATCATCAACGCCTGCGATGCCGGGCGCGAAGGCGAGCTCATCTTCCGCTATATCGTGCAGTACGCCGGCGTACGCAAGCCGATCCAGCGCCTGTGGCTGCAATCCATGACGCAGGCGGCCATCCGCGAGGCCTTCGCCCAGTTGCGCGACGACGAGACCCTCAAGCCCCTGGAAGCGGCCGCCCGCTCGCGGGCCGAAGCCGACTGGCTGGTGGGGATCAACGGCACCCGCGCCATGACCGCCTTCAACAGCAAGGACGGCGGCTTCTTCAAGACGCCCGTGGGGCGCGTGCAGACGCCCACCCTGGCCATCGTGGCCGAACGCGAGGCGCGCATCCGCAGCTTCGTGCCGCGCGACTACTGGGAAGTCCACGCCACCTTCGTGGCCGCCGCCGGGCTCTACCAGGGCCGCTGGTTCGACCCGGGTTTCGTCAAGGACGAGCGCGACCCCGAAAAGCGCGATTCCCGCCTGTGGTCGCAGGCCGCCGCCCAGAGCGTGGTCGCAGCCTGCCGGGAACAGCCCGGCACGGTCACCGAGGAATCCAAGCCTTCCACCCAGGCCTCGCCCGCCCTGTTCGACCTGACCTCCCTGCAGCGCGAGGCCAACGGCCGCTTCGGCTTCTCGGCCAAGACCACGCTGGCGCTGGCCCAGACACTGTACGAACGCCACAAGGCCCTGACCTACCCGCGGACCGATTCGCGCTACCTGCCGGAAGACTACCTCGGCACGGTGCGCCAGGCCATGCAGGTGCTGGCCGAGGGCAGGCCTTCGCCGGTGGCGGGCCTGGCTCCCCACGCGCAACGCATCGTGGCGCAGAACTGGGTCCGGCCCAACCGGCGCATCTTCGACAACAAGAAGGTGTCGGACCACTTCGCCATCATTCCCACCCTCCAGGTGCCGCGCGACCTGAGCGAAGCCGAAGCCAAGCTCTACGACCTGGTGGTCAAGCGCTTCCTGGCGGTGTTCTTCCCCTCGGCGGAATTCCGCGTCACCACCCGTATCACCCAGGTCAGCGGCCACCACTTCAAGACCGAGGGCAAGGTGCTGGTCTCGCCGGGCTGGCTGGCCATCTACGGCCGCGAGGCCCAGGGCGAGGACGCCAGCCTGGTGCCGGTGGCCGAGGGCGAGACCGTGCGCACCGAAGACATCGAAGCCGCCGGCCTGACCACCAAGCCGCCGCCCCGCTACAACGAAGCCACGCTGCTGTCGGCCATGGAAGGCGCCGGCAAGCTGGTAGAAGACGAAGACTGCGCGAGGCCATGTCCGAGCGCGGCCTGGGCACCCCGGCCACCCGCGCGGCCATCATCGAGGGCCTGCTGACCGAAAGCTACCTGCGGCGCGAAGGGCGCGACCTGGTGCCCACCGCCAAGGCCCACCAGCTCATGACCCTGCTCACCGGCCTGGACGTGGCCGAGCTGACCTCGCCCGAGCTCACCGGCGAATGGGAGCACAAGCTCAAACAGATCGAGCAGGGCCAGCTGGCGCGCGACGCCTTCATGCGCGAGATCGCCCAGATGACGCAGGTGATCGTCAAGCGCGCCAAGGAATACGACCGCGACACCGTGCCGGGCGACTACGCCACGCTGCAGACGCCGTGTCCCAAGTGCGGCGGCGTGGTCAAGGAAAACTACCGCCGCTATGCCTGCACCCAGTGCGACTTCTCCATCGGCAAGCATCCCGGCGGGCGCACCTTCGAGCTGCCCGAGGTCGAGGAGTTGCTGGCCAAGCGCGAGATCGGGCCGCTGTCGGGCTTCGTCAGCAAAATGGGGCGGCCGTTCGCCGCCATCCTGCGCATCGACGGCGACTACAAGCTGGAATTCGACTTCGGCCAGAAAGACGAGGAAAACGACGAGCCGGTGGATTTCTCCGGCCAGGCTTCGCTGGGGGCCTGCCCCAAGTGCGGCGCCCGCGTCTTCGAGCACGGCATGAGCTACGTGTGCGAACGCTCCGTCGGCCCGGAGCGCAGCTGCGACTTCCGTTCCGGCAAGGTGATCCTGCAGCAGGAAGTCTCCCGCGCCCAGATGGAAAAGCTGCTGGCCGAAGGCCGCACCGACCTGCTCGACGGCTTCGTCTCCAGCCGCACCAACCGCAAGTTCAAGGCTTTCCTGGCGCGCCAGCCCGACGGCAAGATCGGCTTCGAGTTCGAACCGCGCGGCGAGAAGGGCGCGCGCAAGACGGCCGCGGGCCGAGGCGCGGCGAAATCCGCGGCGCCTCAAGGCCCGGCCGCGGCGGGCGGGGCCGCGCCGAAGAAAACCGCCGCCAAGGCCCCCGCCAAGAAAGCCGCCAGGAAAGCCGCCACGAAGAAAACGGCCGCCAAGAAAGCCGCCGGGAAAACCGCGGCCAAGACCGCCGCCCGCAAGACCGGCGCGGACTGACCCGCCTCGGCCATGCCCGGCGCTTGCTCCGCTCCCGCCGCCGCGTTGCAGCGGTTCTCGCTGGCCGGCCGGGTGGCGCTGGTCACCGGCGCCGGGCGCGGCCTGGGCCTGGCCATGGCGCGCGCCCTGGCGGGCGCCGGCGCCTGCGTGCTGCTCAACGGCCGCCGGCCCGGCCCGCTGGAAGCGGCCGCGGCCGCGCTGGCCGCCGAAGGCTGCCGGGCCCAGCCGCTGCCCTTCGACGTCGCCGACCCACAGGCGGTGCAGGCGGCCTTTGCGCGCATCTCGGCCGAGCACGGACGGCTGGACATCCTGGTCAACAACGTCGGCGCGCGCCACCGCAAGCCCTTGCAGGCGTTCACCGCCGCCGAGATCCGCGAGCTGATCGACACCGACCTGGTCGCCGGGCTGGTGCTGGCCCAGGCCGCCGCGGCGCTGATGCTGCCGCGGCGCTGGGGCCGGCTGATCGCCGTGACGTCGATCGCCGGCCAGGTGGCGCGCGCCAACGACGCCGTGTACACCGCCGCCAAGCAGGGCCTGACCGGCATGGTGCGCGCCCTGGCGGCCGAATACGGCCCGCAGGGCATCACCAGCAACGCCATCGCGCCGGGAGGCTTCGCCACTGAAGCCAACGCCGCCATGCTGGCCGACCCCGCCGTGCGCGCGCATTTCGCTTCCCGCACGCCGCTGGGGCGCTGGGGAGAGCCCGACGAGATCGCCGGCGCGGCGCTCTTCCTGGCCTCGCCGGCGGCGTCCTACGTCAACGGCCACGTGCTCGTGGTGGACGGAGGCATGTCCATCGCCATGTAGGGCTGCGCCCGCGCGGCGGGCGCGCGGGACCCCGCCACGGCGGCCGATATAATGCGCCTTCGCCCCGCCGACGACGGGACATGCTCTCCCCTTTCGCTCGCAGCACCCGGAGCCCCGCCATGAGCATCCATTCCGACATCAAGCGCACCACCATCCCGCAACTGATGGCTTGCAAGGGCCAGCGCAAGATCGTGGCGCTGACGGCCTACACCAGCAGCATGGCGCGCCTGCTGGACGACTACCTCGACATCCTGCTGACCGGCGATTCCACCGCCATGGTGGGCTACGGCCTGCCCGACACGCTTTCGATCACGCTGGAGCAGCTGACCCAGCATGCCGCGGCCGTCGTGCGCGCCTCGCGCCGCGCCTGCGTGATTGTCGACATGCCTTTCGGCAGCTACCAGGAATCGCCCGCCCAGGCCTTTCGCAACGCCGCCCGCGCGCTGGGCGGCAGCGGCGCGGCGGCGGTCAAGATCGAAGGCGGCGCCGCGCTGGCCGAAACCGTGTCCTTCCTGGTCGAGCGCGGCATCCCGGTGCTGGCGCACGTCGGGCTGATGCCCCAGTACGTCAACACCATGGGCGGCTACCGCGCGCAAGGCATGAACGAGGTCTCGGCCGAACGCGTGCTGGCCGACGCCAAGGCGCACGAGCAGGCGGGCGCCTTCGGCCTCGTGCTCGAGGGCGTGGCCGAGCCGCTGGCGCGCCGGATCACCGAAAGCGTGGCCATCCCCACCATCGGCATCGGCGCGTCGGTGGCCTGCGACGGCCAGGTGCTGGTTACCGAGGACATGCTCGGCATGACCGAGCGCGTGCCGCGCTTCGTCAAGCGCTACGCCGACCTGGAAAGCGTCATCCGCGAGGCCGTGCAGCGCTACGCGGACGAAGTCCGCAGCGGCACCTTCCCCGACACCCCCCATTATTTCGGGGTCCAGCGCCCCAAGGCCTAGCCGGAACCCGCCGGCGCGCCCGGCTCCCCGCCCCCACGACCCCGGAACCTCCATGACCGAAGACGGCAAACCCTGGCACCGCGTGCGGCGCTCCCGTATCCACGGCACGGGCGTGTTCGCCGCCCGCAACATTCCCGCGGGCACCCGCGTGCTGGAATACCAGGGCGCGCGCATCAGCGCCAAGGAAGCCGACCGGCGCCATCCGGTCAACCCCGACGACCCCTTCCACACCTTCTTCTTCGCGCTGAGCTCGGGCCGCGTGATCGACGGCGGCGACCAGGGCAACGACGCGCGCTGGATCAACCATTCCTGCGAGCCCAATTGCGAGGCCCAGGAAGGCCGCCACGGCAAGCGCGTCTATATCGTGGCCCTGCGCGACATCCGCCGCGGCGAGGAGCTGAACTACGACTACGGCCTGGTGATCGACGGGCGCATCACGCGCAAGCTGCGCGACGCATACCTCTGCCTGTGCGGCTCGGCGCAATGCCGGGGCACCATGCTGGCGCTCAAGAAGAAGAAAAAGCAGCCGTCCGGCGCGCAGGCGGCCTGACCGCCGCCCCGGGGAGGGCCGCCGGGCGGCCCGCTCAGTCCCCTGCCACCCGGCCGGTGAGTTCCTGCAGGCAGCGGCGCAGGTCGCCGCAGACGATGCGCGCGCCGCAGGCCAGCATCAGGTTCACGGGCAGCCCGAAGTCTTCCACCGTATAGCCCTGGCCGTCCACATGGCGGCCAGTGGCCGGGTCGCGCGCGCAGGCCACCTGCCCGACCAGCGGCACGCGCTGGCGGGTGTAGCCCCATACGGGTTTGCCCAGCGCAACGGCGTAGCCCGCCTCGAAGGCCGTGCCCGAATCCGGTTCGGCGCCGCGGAAGGGATCGAGGTTGGCGACCACGGCATCGCAACGGCGGATCAGCGCCACGTTGGCGCGGTAAATCCATTCGGCCAGGGCGCGCCCCTGCAGGCCCGCCGGCGCGTCGTTGTCCAGCGGATACAGGCCCGTGCAGCCGAACTGCGCGCACAGGCGCTTGAGCCGGGCGCCGTGCGCGCGGGCATCGGGCCGGAACACGTCGAAGCCCGCCAGATAAAGTGCCATGCCTTGTCGCGCCTGCATGGGGATATTTTCGCGGGCGCCGCGCCGGCGCGCAATGCGGCGGCACGCCCCGCGGCCGGGTGGCGCGGGTGGCGGGCGGGCCGAGGTCCGGCCGGGGCACGGGGCCGGGCGACGGCCAGCCTACAGCCGCAGGAGGCGGCTGGCCTATAATTCCAAAATGTGAACTCCGACCGTTCCTCATGACCGCAACCGACGCCTCTCTTCCCCCCGACGACGCCCTGCCCGGCGACGCGCCGCGCGGCGCCGTCCCGCCGGACGCGGCCAAGGCCCCGGCCGCGCCCGCCCGCAAGCGGGGGCGCGCAGCCGCGGGCGCGCAGCCTCCGCCGGACGCTGCGGCCCATCCCTGGGGCACGCAAAGCATCCATCGCGCCGTGACCATGCTGCGGGAGATCGCCGCCCGCGGCCAGAAGGGCCTGCGGCTGGTGGAGCTGGCCGAGGCGCTGGACCTGGAGCGCCCCACGGCCCACCGCATCGTCAAGGGGCTGATGGCGCAGGGCATGGTGGCCCAGAACCCGCAGACCAAGACCTACCGCCTGGGGCACGTGGTGTACGAACTGGGCCTGGCCGCCTCGCCTTCGTTCAACCTCAAGGAACTCTGCCACCCCACGCTGCGGCGGCTGTCCGAAAAAACCGGCGATTCGGTGTTCCTGATGGTGCGCAGCGGCCTGGATGCCGTCTGCTTCGACCACCTGGAAGGCGATTACCCCATACAGACCCGTGCGCTGGACATCGGCGGGCGCCGCCCGCTGGGCGTGGGCGCGGGCAGCCTGGCGCTGCTGCTGACCTACCCGGACGAGGAGATCGAGCACATCATCGACGTGACCGCGCCGCGCTTCGCGGCCTTCGGGCGCACCACGGTGGACCGGCTGCGGCGGGCGCTGCAGATGTCGCGCGAGGTCGGCTACGCGGTCAACCACGAGGACGTGCTCGAAGGCGTGGGCGCCATCGGCATGCCCATACGTATCGGCCGGGGCCAGCCCTATGCCGCCATCAGCATCGCCGCCGTGAACTCGCGCATGCTCAGCCCGCGGCGCGAGGAAGTCGCCGGCCTGCTGCTGCGGGAAATCCGGCTGCTGGAAAAGAAGCTGGCGGCCCGGGGGCTGTAGCCCCGCAGCCCGGTCCGTACCGCCCTGGGCGGGCTGGCCTGGACGAGAGGCCCGGACGGGACGCAAACCGGCCAGGCGCTGCGCCGGACAGGCACCGGAAACCGGCACGGAACGGTGCGGGGGCCGCCCGGCGGACGCCGGGCCGTCAACCGAAGATGGACTTGATCTCCAGGAACTCCTCGAAGCCGTGGCGGCCCCATTCGCGGCCGTTGCCCGAGCGCTTCATGCCGCCGAAGGGCGCCGCGCGGCTGGCCGGCGCGCCGTTCAGGTGCACCATGCCGCTGCGTAGACGCCGCGCCACCGCCAGCGCCCGCTCGCGCGAGGCCGAGGTGACGTAGGCCGACAGGCCGTATTCGGTGTCGTTGGCCATGGCCACGGCCTCGTCCTCGCTGGCGTAGGGCAGGATGGACAGCACCGGGCCGAAGATTTCCTCGCGGCCGATGGTCATGTCGTTGCGCACGCCGGCGAAGACCGTGGGCCGGACGTAGTAGCCGCGGTCCAGGCCCTCGGGGCGGCCGGGGCCGCCGGCCACCAGTTCGGCGCCTTCGGCCACGCCGCGTTCCAGGTAGCCCTGGATCTTCCCGAACTGGTTGCGGTTGGCCACCGGCCCCAGCGTGGTGTCTTCGCGCGAGGGCGGTCCCGCCACCAGGGATTCGGCCACCCGCCGGGCGATCCCGGCGGCCTCGGCCTGGCGCGCCGCCGGCACCAGCATGCGCGTGGGCGCGTTGCAGGACTGCCCGGAATTGTTGAAGCACAGCCGCGCGCCGTGCCCGACCGCGGATTCGAAGTCGGCGTCGTCCAGCAGGATGTTGGGAGACTTGCCGCCCAGCTCCTGCGTGACCCGCTTGACCGTCTCGGCCGCCGCCTGCGCCACCAGCACGCCCGCCCGGGTCGAGCCGGTGAAGGACACCATGTCGATATCGGGGTGCCGCGCCAGGGCCTCGCCCACGCCCGGGCCGTCGCCGTTGACCAGGTTGAAGACGCCCGCCGGCACGCCGGCATCGTGCAGGATCTTCGCGAACACCAGCGCCGACATGGGCGCCACTTCGCTGGGCTTGAGCACCACGGTGCAGCCGGCGGCCAGCGCCGGCGCCACCTTGCAGGCGATCTGGTTGATCGGCCAGTTCCAGGGCGTGATCAGCCCGCACACGCCGATCGGCTCGCGCGACACCACGGCGCCGTCGATGGCCTCTTCGAAGGGATAGGCCTCGAGCACCTTGGCGATCTGCTCGAAATGGGCGCGGCCGGCCGCCACGTGGGCGCGGCGCGCCAGCGTGATGGGCGCGCCCATTTCGCGCGAGATGGCCTGCGCCAGCTCTTCCTGGTGGCGGTCGTAGCTTTGCAGGATGGCCGCCAGCAGCGCCAGGCGCTCCAGGCGGGTGCTGGCGCCGTAGGCGGCAAAGGCGCGCCGGGCGGCCTGCACGGCGCGGTCCACGTCGGCCGCGCCGCCCAGGGAAATCCGCGCGAAGGCCGTTTCGTCGGCAGGGTCGACGACGTCCATGGCGCGCGGCGCGGCCGGGTCGACCCAGGCGCCGTCGATGTAGAACTGCAGGGTGTTCATGGCTGTGCCTCCGCGTCGGACCGCCGGCTCAGGGCCGCCGGCCGCGCAGGGCCTGGACCAGCCGGTCCAGGCCCTGCGCGTCGTCGACCTTGATCTCGCACAGGGAAATCGTCTGCGCGCCCACCAGGTAGGGACGCACGGCGTCGACCCCCTTCCGGTAGGCCTCCGAGCTTTCCCAGGCGCGCACCTTCTCGGCGGAATCCCAGACCGTGATGGTCAGGATGCTGTCCGGGTCGTTGACGTCCTGCGTGACCCAGCGCAACAGCCTGCCGGGTACGTCCGCCACCAGCTGCCGGTACTTTGCCTCGATGTCGGGCAACGACCCGGGCACGATATGGGCCCAGTAGACTCTCACATACATCGCGATTCTCCGTTATCGGTCCGCGCCGGCCGGCGCGCGGCGCTTTCTGGCGCGGGCCCTAGACCGCCTTGGCTCGACGCATCTCGTGCGACATGCTGCAGAACTGCACCACCTGCTGCCCCACGGTTTCCAGCTGGAAGCGCGAGGACAGGTCGGTACACTGGCCATCCTGGTCGAACAGGCCCAGCGCGGTATTCAGCGCGGCGCCCAGCGGGGTGGGCCAGCCGCGCAGGGCATGGACGATGGAGCGCAGCGCGGTCAGCGTCTGCGACGCGCCCTGCCAGCCCGCCGCGACGGCGATCAGGCCGACGCCCACGCCATCGAAGTACACCCGCTCGTTCTCGCGCAGGTCCTCGGCGTAGTCCAGCGCGTTCTTGATCAGGCCGGAGACCGAGCCGTGGTAGGTCGGCGAGGCGATGACCAGGCCGTCGCAGCGGCGGAACAGGCCGACCAGCCGCTGCGCGCCCTCGGTGCGCTCCGGGCTGTTGGGGTTGTACATGGGCAGCACCAGGTCCGGCCCCGCGACCATGACCGTTTCGGCGCCCTGGGCGGCGGCCGCCGCCAGGCTGACCGCAAGCGCCCGTTCCGCGCTCGAGCCGGCCCGGGGCGTACCGCCCAGCCCCACGATCAGCGGCCGTTTCTTTTCACTCATGACTAGACTCCGTCGTTGAAGCAGATGCCCTTGCCCGCCGCCCGCTAGCCGGCCGACGCCGGCGCCGCGGCCTGGCGGTCGATCTCGGCGGCGCCGGCGCGCAGCCGGGGCAGCAGTTCGCGGCCGAACTCCTGAACGTCGGTCAGGGGTTCGAAGCCGCGCAGCAGGAAGGAAGTGATGCCCATCCGGTAATACTTGAGCAGCGCCTCGGCGACCTGCTCGGGGGTGCCGACCAGGCAGGTGGTGTTGCCGTAGCCGCTGGTGACGGCGGCGATCGGCGTCCACAGGCGCTCGTCGTGGACGGTGCCTTTTTCCGCGATGGACATCAGCCGTTCGCCCGAGTGGCTGATGGGCGCGCGCGTGATCGACTGGGTCGCCTTGACGGTCTCCAGAATGCGGTTGGCCTTGTCCCAGGCTTCTCCTTCGGTGGCGGCCAGGATGGGACGGAAGGAAACGTTGAAGTTGGCGTTGCGGCCGTACTTGTGGCAGCGGCGCTGGTAGTCGGCGACGCGCTCGGCCGTCTCGGCCAGCGGCTCGCCGAACATGGCGAACACGTCGCAATGCTGCGCGCCCATGTTCAGCGCGCCTTCCGACGAACCGCCGAACAGCAGCCGCGGATACGGCTGCTGCACCGGCCGGACCTCGGACGAGGCGCCCTTGACCCGGTAGTACTTGCCGTCGTAGTCCACGGGCTGGTCCGAGGTCCAGATCCGGCGCATGATGTCGAGGTACTCGGCCCCGCGCAGGTAGCGGTCGGTCTTGGGCAGGAAATCGCCCTCCGACTGCTGGTCGACGTCGCTGCCGCCGATGATGATGTGCATGGACAGCCGCCCGCCGGTCAGCGCGTCGAAGGTGGCGATCTTGCGCGCCATCAGCGCGGGCTCGACCCGGCCCGGCCGGTGCGCCACGAGAAACGACAGCTTCTCGGTGTGCGCCGCG
>Ga0180222_1002904_pt1 | contig 12320 bp, 12 predicted proteins | sample eDN5th37CKraftOP_FD_151336 | JGI IMG/M metagenome (GOLD analysis project Ga0180222, IMG submission 151336) | Enriched Organic Plus compost microbial communities from Emeryville, California, USA - eDNA 5th pass 37_C Kraft OP (version 2) (version 2) ... | reverse complement strand
TAAGCGCGCCTTCATCGTTTTTGTGCATTGCACAGGTCCAGGCCAAAATCCCATGACGCAGGTATCGACGGCCGGCAACGGCAGCTCCGTCGCGCCCCCTGACGGCGGCGAGACGCATCCGCGGGCGGGCTTCTGGGCACTCACGATCGGCAGCATTGGCGTCGTCTATGGCGACATCGGCACCAGCCCGCTTTACGCGCTGCGCGAGTCGGTGCTGGCGGCGGTCGGCTCCGGCCGTCCGGCCGAGCAGCCGGTGGTGCTCGGCATCCTCTCGCTGATCATCTGGGCGCTCATCCTGGTGGTCACCGCCAAATACGTCGTCATCCTGCTGCGCGCCGACAACAACGGCGAGGGCGGCACGCTCGCGCTGATGGCGCTCGCCTCGCGCGCGCTCGGCCGCGCCAGCGGTGCCGTCATCCTGCTCGGCATCATCAGCGGCGCGCTGTTCTATGGCGACGCCATCATCACCCCGGCGCTGTCGGTGCTTTCGGCGATCGAAGGCCTGAAAGTCGCCACGCCGGCCTTCGACGCCTATGTGGTGCCGATCACGGTCCTGATCCTGATCGCGCTGTTCGCGGTGCAATCGCGCGGCACCGCCAAGGTCGCGACCTATTTCGGGCCGGCGACCCTGGTCTGGTTCGGCGCGATCGCGGCCGCCGGACTTTGGCATATCGCGCAAAATCCGGCCGTGCTGCTCGCGTTCAATCCCTGGTACGGCGTGAGCTTCCTGATCCACCACGGCATCGTCGCCTTCTATACGCTCGGTGCCGTTTTCCTGGTGGTGACCGGCTCGGAAGCGCTTTACGCCGACCTCGGCCATTTCGGCCGCGGGCCGATCCGCTTCGCCTGGCTCACGGTGGTGCTGCCGGCGCTCACGATCAATTACCTGGGACAGGGCGCCCTGGTGCTCGCGAACCCCAAGGCGATCGACAACCCCTTCTTCCTGCTCTTCCCTGACTGGGCGCTGTTGCCGATGGTGCTGCTCGCGACCGCCGCCACGGTCATCGCGAGCCAGGCGGTCATCACCGGCGCCTATTCGCTGACGCGCCAGGCCATACAGCTCGGCCTCCTGCCGCGGCTCGAAATCCGCCACACGTCCGAGGCGCTGGCCGGGCAGATCTACATGCCGCGCGTCAATACGCTGCTTCTGGTCGGCGTCTTGCTCCTGGTCGGGCTGTTCCGCTCGTCGAGCGCGCTCGCCTCGGCCTATGGCATCGCGGTCACCGGCACGATGGTGGTCACCGCCATGATGGCCTTCATCGTGATCTGGAAGGTCTGGCGCTGGAAGATGGTGGCGGCGGCCGCGCTCATCGTTCCGTTCCTGTTCATCGATCTGACGTTCCTTGCCGCCAACATGCTCAAGATCGTCGAGGGCGGCTGGATGCCGCTCGCGCTCGGCGGCGTGGTGATGACGGTGATGTATACTTGGCGGCGCGGCAGCCGGCTTTTGTTCCAGAAGACGCGGCGGCAGGAAATTCCGCTCGCCAGCCTGGTCGCCAGTCTCGAGAAGAAGCCGCCGGCCGCGGTGCCGGGCACCGCCGTGTTCCTCACCAGCGATCCGGAATTCGCGCCGACCGCGCTGCTGCACAGCCTCAAGCACTACAAGGTGCTGCACGAGAAGAACGTCATTCTCACCGTGGAAACCGCCGATACGCCGCGCGTCGATCCGGCCGAGCGGGTGCGCATGGAGCCGGTGGGGGAGACGTTCCTGCGCGTATCCTTGCGCTTCGGCTTCATGGAAACGCCGAACGTGCCGAAGGCGCTGGCGATCGCGCGCAAGCTCGGCTGGCAGTTCGACATCATGTCGACCTCCTTCTTCCTGTCGCGTCGCCTGCTCAAGCCGGCCGCCAAGTCGGAAATGCCGAACTGGCAGGATCGCCTGTTCATCGGGCTGAGTCGGCTCGCCAACGACGCCACCGACTATTTCCAGATCCCGACCGGCCGGGTGGTCGAGGTCGGCACCCAGGTCACGATCTGAGGCCGGGTCGGGAGCGCGGCCGCAAGAGGGCAGGGGAACGGCGTTGGAAAACCTGGTGCGGCGGCGCGGGATTCCGGTTAGAAACGCCTTCGCCAGTCAACGCAAACATTCGATGAGCGATATGCAACGCGCCGATCAGGTGACCAACCTTACGCCCGAGGAAGTGGCGCGCGGCCTCACGGAAGGCCGCATCTTGCTGGTCGATGTGCGCGAGCCGAACGAGACCGTGGTCGAGAGCTATCCCGGCGCGGTCGTCGTGCCGCTGTCCGCGTTCGACCCGGCCGCCATCCCCGACCCGCAAGGCCGTCAGGTGGTTTTCGCCTGCCGTTCCGGACGCCGCTCGGTGACCGCCTCGCTCATCGCCCAGAGCCAGGGTTATCCTTACACGGCGCATCTCGCCGGCGGTATCCTCGCCTGGAAAGCGGCCGGCCTGCCGACCGAAACCTGATCACCAAAGATGTGAGCCCAGCCATGCGCCATGCCTTTGTCCTCGCCGCAACCGCCCTTGCCTTGAGCGCCGGCATTGCCGGCGCGCAGGAACGCGTCGTCAACGTGTACAACTGGTCGGACTATATCGACCCGCAGGTGCTGACCGATTTCACGAAGGAGACCGGCATCAAGGTGCGCTACGACACCTTCGACGCCAACGAGACGCTGGAGACCAAGCTGCTCGCCGGCAAGTCCGGCTACGACGTGGTGGTGCCGACCGCCTATTTCCTCGAGCGGCAGATCAAGGCCGGCGTGTTCCAGAAGCTCGACAAGAGCAAGCTCAAGAATCTCGGCAATGTATGGCCGGAGATCGCCAAGCGGCTCGCGAGCTACGACCCCGGCAATCAATATGCCGTCAATTACATGTGGGGCACCACCGGCATCGGCTACAACGTCAAGGCCGTGCATGACCGGCTCGGGCCGAATGCGACCATCGATAGCTGGGATGTGGTGTTCAAGCCGGAACTGCTCGCCAAGTTCAAGGACTGCGGCGTGCACATGCTGGACTCGCCCGACGACATCGTGCCGGCGGCGCTGCAATATCTGAAGCTCGATCCGAACTCGACCAAGCCGAAGGATCTCGAGCAGGCGACCGATCTCCTGATGAAGATCCGTCCGTCGGTGCGCAAGTTCCATTCCTCGGAATATCTGAACGCGCTGGCGAGCGGAGAAATCTGCCTCGTGGTCGGCTGGTCGGGCGACATCAAGCAGTCGCAGAAGCGCGCGGCCGAGGCCAAGAACGGCGTCGACATCGGTTACGCGATTCCGAAAGAGGGCGCGCAGATGTGGTTCGACAACATCGCGATCCCGAAGGACGCGGATCACGTCGCCGAGGCCTATGCCTTCATCGATTATCTGCTCAGGCCCGACGTCGCGGCCAAGAACAGCAATCTGGTTTCCTACGCCAACGGCAATCTGGCGAGCCAGAAATTCATCGACAAGTCGGTGCTCGACGACAGAAGCGTCTATCCCGACGCCGCCACCATGGCCAAGCTCTACACCGTCAATGCGCGCGATCAGAAGACGCAGCGGTTGATCAACCGGATGTGGACCAAGGTGAAGACGGGAAGGTGAGGGCTATTTCGCGGACGGGCCGGCCCTGGGCTGTCGTCCCCGCGTCTCCCCCCGACCAAGTCGGGAATCGCCCGGGACGACAACGGAGAATGCCTCGACGAAAGTGCCTCACCCCTCGGGCCGCCAGCGGCGATGCAGCCACAGCCATTGCTCGGGGTGCTCGCGCACCCAGCCTTCGACCACGCTGGTGATGATCTGCATGGTGCCGGCGATGTCGATCTCGCCTTGCGCGTCGCGCGCGGGCTGAATCTCCTCGGTCAGTTCGGCGCGGAAGCGGTTGCCGGGCAGGCGGATGATGCGGGTGCCGTGGATCGGACAATGGAAGTGGCGGGCCAGCCGCGCCAGCAGCGGATTGGCCTTGGCGGGACGGCCGAAGAACGTCACATCCACACCACGCGAGAAATGCTGATCGACCAGCATGCCGACATGGGCGCCGCGCTCGAGCGCCTTGGCGAGCCTCATCGGCGCATCGAGCCCGGTCGGGATCAGTTCGCCCATATTGACGGCGCGCGTCTTGGTCAGCCATTCATTGACGGCGGTGATGTTGGGCCGGCGGTACAAGACCGCGCTGTCGAGCTTGTAGGTCGCCGCGCAGATGGCGGGCAGTTCCCAGTTGGCGAGATGCGCGGCGAAGATGAGCGCCGGTTTGCCATCGTCGAGCAGGGTTTTGAAGCGCTCGATGCCTTCCGGGGCGAGCTCGATGCGGCCCCGCCGCTCGGGCCGTTCGGGGTCGAAATCCCATAGCCGGTCGAGATGGGCGAATTCGGCGCCGATGCGGCCGAGATTGTCCCACACGCCGCGGAGGATGGCGTCGATTTCGGCCGGCGATTTCTCGGGAAATGCGGCCGTGAGGTTGGCGCGTCCGATGCGATGTTCCGGCAGCAGCGGGCCGACGCTGCGCGTGAGCCAGCCGGCCAGGTTCGCGGTGGTGTCGGGATTGGCGAAGCGCAGGGCCTTGAGCAGGCCGATCGCAAGTGAGCCGACGATCGTTTGCCCGACGCTCTTTGCCCGGCGCTGCAGCCGCCGCTTTAATTTGCTCATGATTTGCAGATCCGCCGCGAGCGCTTCATCGATACCGTCTCTGCCTCTCCCTTGTCACGGCCGGGCCGGTCCCGGCCATCCCGCTCTGGTCGGCACCGTGGGCGCCTAAGCGAGATCGCAGGGGCATAAGGGCATATAGGCCCGTCTTCGACCGGCCGGATCCGGCGATGAGCGTGCGCAAGCAGCGATACCACTAGAAATTCACGATCACCTTGCCGAACACCTGCCGGCTTTCGAGGCGCGCCAGGCCCTTCTCGAAATCGGCCAACGCCACCTCGGTGTCGATGATCGCGTTCATGCCGGCGGCCATTTTCGACAGGCTGTCGCGGATGTTCTGAATGCGGCAGCCGAACGAGCCGAAGATCTTGTACTGCTGCTGGAAGAGCTGCATCAGGTTGATGGTGACGGTCGGGCTCGCGGTCGAGCCGCAGGTGACGAGGCGGCCGCCGCGTTTCAGGCAGAGCAGGGAGCCGTTGAAGCCTTCGCCGCCGACATGCTCGAACACCACGTCGACGCCTTTCTTGGCCGTGAGCTTGCGCGTGACGCCTTCGAAACGATCGGTCTTGTAATTGACGACGTGATCGGCGCCGAGCGCCTTCGCCTTTTCCGCCTTGGCGTCGTCGCCGACGGTGGTGATCACGGTGCAGCCGAGTGCCTTGGCCATCTTGATGGCGACCGAGCCGATGCCCGAGCCGGCGGCATGGACCAGCACGGTCTCGCCCGGCTTGAGCTTGGCATTGTCGAACAGCATGTGCTCAGTGGTGCCGAAGGCGATCGGCGCGCAGGCGGCGTCGCGCAGGCTGACGCCGTCGGGGACCGGCACGACCAGCCGCGCCGGCAGGTTGATGAGGTCGCGCGCGAAGCCGTCGATATGGAAGCCCATGATGCCGCCGACATTCTCGCACAGATTGTCGCGGCCCTCGCGGCAGGCGGCGCAATGCCCGCAGGTCATGGCGCCATACATCACGACCTTGTCGCCCGGCTTGAACGTGGTCACGCCCGTGCCCGTGGCCGCGATCTCGCCGGAGGCCTCGGCGCCGACGACGAGCGGCAGCTTGCGCTTGGCGAAGGCCATGCCGCGGAAGCCCCAGAGGTCGAGGTGATTGAGCCCGACGGCCTTGATGCGGATCTGTACCTCGCCCTCGCCCGGCGCGGGCGGATCGGGCACGTCGGCGAGTTCGAGCTTGCGGTCGGCGATGAGTTGAAGTGCGCGCATGAAATGTCCTGTCTGTCGTCCCGGGCGAGGCCGAGGCTCGGGACTCACACGCCGCAGCAAGCATGAGCTGCTTCGGCGTATGGGTCCCCGCCTTCGCGGGGACGACAGCGGAGATGCTGGCGTCCCCTTTGAGCGCCGCTCAGGCCGGCTCGAGCCCCATGACCAGCGAGACGTTCTGTCCGCCGAAGCCGAAGGAGTTCGAGATGGCGTGGGTGACGCGCGCGTCGCGTGCCTTGTTCGGCACGACGTCGAGCGGGATGGCCGGGTCGGGTATCTCGTAATTGATGGTGGGCGGAATGCGCTGGTGCTGCAGGGTCAGAATGGAAAAGACCGCTTCGATCGCGCCGGCCGCCGACAGCGTATGGCCGATCATCGATTTGTTGGATGAGATCGGCACGCTCTTCATGCGCTCGCCGAACACGGTCGAGCAGCCGAGATATTCCATCTTGTCGTTCTCGGGCGTCGAGGTGCCGTGCGCGTTCACGTAGTCGATGTCGTCGGGCGTGAGGCCGGCATCGCGGATCGCGTTGGCGATGCAGCCGATGATCGGCTTGCCGTCGGGGCTCGACCGGGTGCGGTGGAAGGCATCGGTCATCTCTCCGCAACCTTCGAGCACGCCGAGGATGGCCGCCCCGCGCGCGGTCGCCGCCGCGTAGCTTTCGAGCACGAGTGCGCCGGCGCCTTCCGCCATCACGAAGCCGTCGCGGTTCTTGGAGAAGGGGCGCGCCGCGCCTTGCGGCGAGTCGTTGCTGGTCGAGAGCGCCGAGAGCAGCGAGAAGCGGATCAGGGCTTCCGGATTGATCGAACCGTCGGTGCCGATACAGAGCGCCGCGTCGGTTTCGCCGCGCCGGATCGCCTCGACGCCGAGCTGGATCGCGCTCGCGCCCGAGGCGCAGGCGGTCGACAGTGAGATTGGCGAGCCCTTGGTGCCGAATTTCTCGGCCAGGTGATCGGCCACCGAGCCGAACAGGAAGCGCCGGTGATAGGCCGGGAACTGGTCGCTCACGCGCAACAGGTCGTCATAGGTGACCGCGTCGTTGGTACGCGACTTGAGGCCGAGTTCCAGCCGCTGCGGCCATTCCATCTCGATGGGCGGCACGGCCAGGAAGAGCGGACCCGGAAAGTCGCCGCGCCGGCCGATGCCGGACTGCGTGACGGCTTCCTCGGCGGCGAGGTCGGCCATGGTTTCCGACAGGGCGGCGGAAGTGGGCTGCGGCGGCAGGAAGTCGACCGTGCCGGCGATGCGCGTCTTCAGGCCGTCGGTGGGAAAGCGCGTAATGGCGCGAATGCCGGACTGGCCGGCGGTGAGCTTCGCCCAATTGTCGGTCTTGCCGGCGCCGAGCGAGGTGATCACGCCGAGGCCGGTCACCACCACGAGCGGGCGGCCAAACTTGTCGGTGCCGGAAGCCATGTGCGCCCTCCCTCAGTCCGCGCGTTCGACCACAGCCAGGCCTTCGCCGCGCCAATGACCGACGCTGGTGACGACCACCTGGCTGATGTCGCCGGCCGCCGGCCGTTCCAGGCCAGACGCGTCGGCCGGCGGAAACAGGCTACCATGCTGCAGCACGACGGTCGCCAGCGCCACGTTCATCGGGAACTGCGGTTCCAGTCCATGACCGAGATAGGAACCGGTGGCGCGCACCGCAATATCGCGATGCTGTTCGAGGAAAGCACGTTCCTCGCCGGTGGCGGGTCCCGCGCCGGTGGCGCCCGAAATGATCGCGGCGCGCCCGGCTTTGACCTTGTCCTTGATCTTGTCCCACAGCTTGGCGAGCGCGCCGGTGACGGCGCCCGGCTTGCGATTGCTGCGTTCCGCCAGCACGGCCGTGAGCCGCGCCAGCGGCTTGGCGCCGCGCGCTTCGGCATGCTGGCGCGCCTCGATCACCAAAAAGGCACCGAGCGAGCCGAGCGCGAAGCCGCCTTTTTCGCCGCGTTCCCAGACCGGCGCGAAACGGTCTTTCAGATTGAAGCCGCCGAATTCGTAGAGCGTCAGCAGATCCTGCCGCTCGCCATTGTGCGCGCCGCCCACCAGGGCAATGTCGCTCTGGCCGGCGGTGATGCGCGAGAGGGCGATGCGCACCGCATCGACGCCGGCGGCTTCCTCGCCCATGAAGGTGCGCGACGAGCCGGTAACCCCGTGCACGATCGAAATATTGCCGGCGAGCAGGTTGGAAAGCTGCGCGAGGAACAGCGTCGGGCGCAGATCGCTCATCAGCCGCTCGTTGAGATAGGCGGCCGGATTCGGCGCATGCGCAATACCGGTGAGAATCGCGGAGTCGACATTGAGGTCGCGCTCACCGCCGCCGGCCGCGACGATCATGTCCATATGCGCGAGAATGTCCTTGTTGCCTTTGACGCCGGCGGAATCGAGCGCCAGGCCGGCGGCATAGGTGCCGATGCGCTGCCAGTTCTCCATCTGGCGCTGATCGCCCTTCTTGGGGATCTGCGCGTCGAAATTGATCGCGGCGAGCGGATGCACGATGAAGGGCGCGAACGACGCCGTATCGGCGCCGGGCGCGCCGGCCGAGAGCTTCTGCCAATGGGCATCCGGGCCTTCGCCGAGGCAGGAGACGATTCCGATGCCGGTGATCCAGGCTTCCCGTGCCGACTCAGGCATTGGCCAGCGCCTCGCCCGGGAAACCGACTCGCGCGGCGGTCTCGCGCATCTTGAGTTTCATTTCTTCGTTGGGGAACTTGAGGATGCGCAGGGTCAGCGTGGCGTCGCAAACCGCCTTGCCGTCGATGGCGATACTGGCCTCGGTGACGGCATAGCCGGAGCCGTCGTGCGTCAATTGAGCGGTAACCGACATAACCTGACCCGGCGTCACGAAAGTGCGGAACTTGGCGCCCTTGACCGCCGCCAGGAAAGCCATGCGTTCGAAGCTGTTGGCGGCAACCACGAGCCAGCCGGAGGTTTGCGCCATGGTCTCGATCAAGAGCACGCCCGGCATCAGCGGATGGCCGGGAAAATGGCCCTCGAAAATCGTGCTGACGGTCGGAACCGTCGCCACGGTGCTGATTTTGCGGTCGGCGAGACTGATGTCGACGATGCGGTCAATCAGCTGGAAGTACTCGAGACGCATGGGCCGGCGCCTCAGGCTCCCTTGGCCGCAACCAATTCGTCGATGCGGGCAGCAAGATTGTTGAGCACGAAATACTGCTCGGTGGTCGCCTTACCGTCGTTGACTTCCTGCGTCCACTGCTCGAGCGGTAGCTTGATGCCAAAGGCCTTGTCGATGGCGAAGGCGATGTCGAGAAAGTCCAGGCTGTCGATCCCCAGATCGTTAATGGCGTGACTTTCCGGCGTGATGGAATCGCGCGGGATATCGCATGTCTCGGCGATAATATTGGCGATCGTGTCGAACGTCGAGGACATCGTTAACTCTCTATTTTTTTTTGGGTTTTTGGCAATCGAAAGGCGCCGGGGCAAGAAGCCCTGCGCCGCGCCCCCCAAAGTCCGGCCCCGCGCCGGAATACGGTCGAAGCCCGTATACCGAAGCACAGCCGCAAGTTCAATGGCGGCGGACGCCGCCGCCCCCGTCCGCGCGGGGCATTTGGCGGCTTTTGCGCCCCTTGACGCGCCACCCGGTCAGCGGTCCCTGCCGACCTCGACCGGGGCGCAGCCGCGTCGGCCGGACAGCACGCAGTCCTGATTGCGGCGCATCTCGGCCATGGTGTCGGCGAGCCACACCGCGGCGCCGATCAAGGCGAGAACGAACAGGAAGGCCGCCGCGTTGACGATCATGCGATGGCGATAGTCCTCGGGCGTCTCCCGGCCCTGCGTGTACTTCGTAAGATCCTCTACCGGAGCGGGCTCGCGCGCCGCCAGCCGTGAGCCCGGCGGGCCGCGGCGAAAGCTGATCACCCGATGCTCGCCGTCGTCCGCCATGGGGAATTCCCGCCCGTCGCCATCTGGTCAATCTAACACGCGCGCGGCCGGCTCGCTTCGGACCCGCAACGATGCGCCCGATATAGGCCGCAGGCGAGCGATAATCCATCGTACGTTCCACGCGTGTAAATAGAAAGCGGCATCCGCGGCACGTGTGGCGTTCGGCATGGACGCGCGAACATTCTTGTCCCGCGCCGCGCCTTGCGCCAATGTGGATGCGGAGCCGGGGGGTGCCAATAAGAACGGGGCTCTGCCTTTCGCCGGGTGCCTATACCTGACGGGAATGACGGTCGCAGCGGTCCAGCCGCGGCGGGTGGGGGGCTGTCGGCCGGTTCGCGGTGCGAGCGGGCACTTGTGGGGTCTGAGGTAGCGCTTGTTCCAATCGGTGACCGTGCTCGGGCACGCGTTCGAACTGTCGGGGTCCGCGAAGATCGCCTCGCTGTTGGTCCTGCCCTTCGCGCATGAAGATCTTGCGATCGTTCTCGGCGGATACATCGTCGTGAACAATCTGATGCCGGTCAGCCTCGTCGCCTTGAGCATCTATGGTGGCATGGTCGCCAGCGATTTTGCGCTCTATGCCATCGGCGCCGCCGCGCGCCATTTGCCATGGCTCAGCCGCTATGCCGTGGACGACCGGGTCGTCCGTTTCGGCAACGCCCTCAAGCGCAATATTTTCGGGCTGGTGGCCCTGTGCCGGGTGGTGCCGGGGGTCGTGTTCGTGGCCTTCGTCGCTTGCGGCTGGACGCGCGTTTCGCTGGCTCGCTTTACCGCGGCAAGCCTGATCGTCTCGGCGCTCTATCTGCCGCTGATGCTTTATCTCGTCATCACTTTCGGCGACGCGCTCGACGAACGGCTCGGCATGTGGGGCTGGCCTTTGCTGCTGGTGGCTCTAACCGCCACGAATTTCGTGCGCAAACGCGTGTTCGCCTTCGCCGAGACGGAGGCGGACCCCGGCGAAGCCGCGCTGGCGCAGTCGTCGTTCGGCATGCCGCCCTTGTCGCGGGCCGACCGCAAGGTGGCGGCCGCGGAGCGCATTCCGCCGCTGCTGTTCTATATGCCGCTGGCCGCCAACTGGATCCGGCTCGGTCTGCGCCACCGCTCGCTGACATTGCCGAGCGCGGCCAATCCCTCGATCTTCACCGGCGGCATGTGGGGCGAGACCAAGAGCTCCTATTTCTTCGATGTCGGCGCGCGCGAGCGGGCGTGGATCGCCGATTTCGTGCTGGTCCGGCGCGGTGCCGGCACGGCGAGCCTCGATGCCGACCTCGCGCACGCCCGCGCGGCGCTCAAGCAAGCGGGTCTTGCATTTCCGCTGGTCGCCAAGCCCGATATCGGCTGGCACGGGCACGGCGTGCGCCGCCTCGATTCTCCGGCCGAGCTTGCGGCCTATATCGCGCGTTTTCCGGAAAACGCCGCGCTGATGCTGCAACGCTATGTGCCATATGCGGGCGAGGCCGCCGTGCTCTATGCGCGGCTGCCGGGCGAAGCCGAGGGCCGCGTGCTTTCGCTCACGCTCCGCTATTTTCCGCACGTGGTCGGCAATGGCCGTACCACGTTGCGCGAGCTCATCCGCAACGACGCGCGCGCGCAATGGAAGCAGGCGCTGCATCTCGGCGGCGATCGCACCCATCGCGGGGTCGAACCGGGCGAACTCGATCGCATCCCCGAACGCGGTGAGGTGGTGCGCATCGCCCTGATCGGCAACCAGCGCGCCGGCGCGCTCTATCGCGACGGGCGCCGTTACATCACCGCGGCGCTGGCGGCGCGCTTCGACGCCATCGCCCGCAGCATGACCGAATTCCATTACGGCCGCTTCGACCTGCGCTTCGCCAATATCGAGGACCTGATGCGGGGCGAGAATTTCTCGGTCGTGGAGATCAACGGCATCGGCGGCGAGGCGATCGACTGCTGGGATCCGCAGCTTTCGGTGCGCGAGGTCTACCGGCGGCTCACCGAGCAGCAGCGGCTTCTTTTCCTGATCGGCGAGCGCAACCGCGCCCGCGGTTTTCACCCGACCGGGATCGGCGATTTCATCGGCAGCCTGATCCACCAGACCCGTTTGATCGGCCGCTATCCGGCCTCCGATTGAAAAGGCCGGCTCGGTCGACATGGACGCCGCCGGAACGGCGGCGTAAAATGTATTTATGAATGGAACGGTGCGTTTACGGCGCCTGATCGCTTTGTTCGCGGCCTATGTGGTCGCGCTACAGGCGTTGCTGCTGCCGTTGACGGTGGCGGCGGGCGCCTCGTTCGACACCAATCTGTGCACGGCGTCCGGCTCGGCGAATGGTGCGCAGCCGCCCGCCAGTCACGACAACGGTTGTCCCTGCGCGGCCGGCTGCGGCATTCATTGTCTCACACACGCCTATACCGTCCCGCCCCAGGCCGTATCGCCGGTTGCCACGGCGCCTGTGATGGCGCGGCTTGCGCCGCCCTTGGTCGAGCGCTCGCCGGCGCCGGCGCAATTCGGTTCGCCGCGCGCCCGTGCGCCGCCATTCGCCTGACGCGCGTTTCCTTCACGTCCCGATAACGTCCATTCGCGGACCGCGCATTTCATGTCGGCGCGGGCGTCCGCAACGTCAGGAGTTCCTACGATGTTTCGCTTTGCGTTCGTCATGGCTGTGACCGCCGCC
>Ga0180222_1002898_pt1 | contig 12342 bp, 7 predicted proteins | sample eDN5th37CKraftOP_FD_151336 | JGI IMG/M metagenome (GOLD analysis project Ga0180222, IMG submission 151336) | Enriched Organic Plus compost microbial communities from Emeryville, California, USA - eDNA 5th pass 37_C Kraft OP (version 2) (version 2) ... | reverse complement strand
TCTTGGCCGCGCTGCATCGCGAGCCACTGCCGGACATGCTGCCGGTCGAGCCGGGCGTCGATTACCGGCTGCCGCGCTACGACATGGACGCTCTGCTCATCGAGGTAGAACTCCTGCCCGACTGGTACCTGCCCAAGATGCGGGCCGAGATTTCCGATGCGACGCGCGCGGAATTTCTCGCGCTCTGGCGCGAGGCGCTGCAGCCGGCCATCGATGCGCCGGCGACCTGGGTCCTGCGCGACTACCATTCGCCCAACCTGCTGTGGCTGCCCGAACGCGAGGGCATCCAGCGCATCGGTCTTCTCGACTTCCAAGACGCGGTGATGGGTTCGGCCGCTTATGACGTCGCTTCGCTGCTGCAGGACGCGCGCGTCGACGTGCCGGAAATGATGGAGATCGCGCTTTTGTCGCGCTATACGCGCGCGCGCATGAAGGCGGATGCCGGATTCGATGCGCCCGCTTTCGTGCGGCTTTACGCCACGCTGTCGGCGCAGCGCGCGAGCAAGATCCTCGGCATCTTCGCGCGCCTGGAACGGCGCGATCACAAGCCGCAATATTTGCGTCACATGCCGCGCGTATGGGCCTATCTCCAGCGCTCGCTGGCGCATCCGGCGCTTGGACGGCTCGCGGCGTGGTATCGTGCCAACGTTCCGGCTCTCAACGCATGAATCCGACGACAATGATCCCAGCCCCGCACCGCGCCATGGTGCTCGCCGCCGGCCTCGGCACGCGCATGCGCCCGCTCACCGACACCATGCCGAAGCCGATGGTGCCGGTCGCCGGCCGCGCGCTGATCGACCACGTGCTCGACCGGCTCGGCGAGGCCGGTGTCGAGCGCGTGGTGGTCAATGTGCATTACATGGCCGAGGCGCTGCAGCAGCATCTTGCCGGCCGCCAGCGGCCGCAGATCGTGATCTCCGACGAGCGCGGACTGCTGCTCGGCACCGGCGGCGGCGTTGTGAAGGCATTGCCGGAACTGGGCGACGCGCCATTCTTCCATATCAATTCGGACACCATCTGGATCGACGGCGTCCAGCCCAATCTCGCGCGGCTGGCGCAAACCTTCGAGCCCGCCGCGATGGACGCGCTGCTCTTGCTGGCACCCACCACCGGCAGCATCGGCTATGACGGGCGCGGCGATTTCGTCATGATGCCGGACGGCCGGCTCGCCCGCCGCGGCGAGCGCGAGGTGGCGCCCTTCGTCTATGCCGGTGCGGCGATCCTCGCGCCCGCCCTGTTCGCGGATGCGCCGGCGGGCGAATTTTCGCTCACCGCGCTGTTCGACCGCGCGGCCGCGCAAGGCCGCCTCTACGGGCTGCGGCTGGAAGGCCTGTGGATGCATGTCGGCACGCCCGAGGCCATCGCCGCCGCCGAGGCCGCGATCAGGGCGAGCGCGGGGTAGCTGCGCCCGGAGCCCGCCGCAACCGTTCCCGTGTATGCTCACGCCATGCCCGCGAGTCGTCCCAATCTCTTCAACATTCCCGCTTCGGCGCCTTTCCTGCGCACGCTGATCGACGCGCTGCTGAGCGACCGTCTCGGCTTGGGCTTTCCGGCAAGCCGCGATCCGCTCGAGCTCGCGCGCGCCACGCTCTACCTGCCGACCCGGCGCGCCTGCCGGCTGGCGCGCGAGGTGTTCCTCGACGCCATGCAAGGCGATGCCGCGATCCTGCCGCGCATCGTGCCGCTCGGCGACATCGACGAGGACGAAATCGCCTTCGCCGAGGCCGCGACGGCCGAACTCGCCGCCGAGGCGCTCGCACTGCCGCCGACCATTGCACCGCTCGAACGCCGGCTGTTGCTGGCCGAACTGATCCTGAAATGGGCGAATTCGCCCGAGGTGCGCGGCGCTGCCGGTTCGCCGCTGGTCGCCAATACGCCTTCCGCCGCGCTCGGGCTCGCCGACGATCTCGCCCGCCTGATGGACGACATGACCACGCGGCAGATCGCCTGGGACCGCCTCGACAAACTGGTGCCGACTGATCTCGACACCTATTGGCAACTCTCGCTGCGCTTTCTCAAGATCGCGCGCGAGACCTGGCCGGCCGTGCGCGCCGAACGCGGCGCCATCGAAGCCGCGGAGCGGCGCGACAAGCTGATCGCCGCGGAAGCCAGGCGGCTGGAAGGCAGCGACGCGCCGGTCATCGCCGCCGGCTCCACCGGCTCGATGCCGGCGACCGCCGCGCTGCTCGCGACCATCGCCAGGCTGCCGAACGGGGCCGTGGTGCTGCCGGGCCTCGACCAGCACCTCGACGAGGCCTCCTGGCAGCTCATCGCCGGCAACGACGACGACAAGACGCATGACGGCATGCCCGCCGCGGGCCATGCGCAGTTTGCCATGCAGGCGCTCATCAAGCGCATCGGCGTTACGCGCGGCGACGTGCAGGAACTTGCGCCGCCTGCGCCCTTCGGCCGCGAAGCACTGGTGTCGGAAGCGCTGCGGCCGGCCGCCACCACCGAGCATTGGCAGGCGAGCCGCGCCCAAACCAATTTCGACACCGCCACCGATGCCGCACTGGCTTCGGTCGCCATGATCGAAGCCGCCCATGCCGAAGAAGAAGCGCTCGCCATCGCCGTCGCCATGCGCGAAGCGCTCGAGGACAAGGATAAGACGGTGGCGCTGGTGACGCCCGACCGTGCGCTCGCCCGCCGCGTCGTTGCGGCGCTGGAGCGCTGGCAGGTCGCGGTCGACGATTCCGGCGGCGACGCGCTCAGCCAGACGCAAGCCGGACGTTTCGCGCAACTTGCCGCCGAGACCGCGCTCGGCGGCTGCGCACCGGTCACCCTGCTCGCGCTCATCAAGCATCCCTTGTTGCGGCTCGGCGCGGGCCCGCGCGCACATGATGCCGCCATTGCCTGTCTCGAACGCGCGTTGCTGCGCGGGCCGCGGCCACGCCCCGGCACCGATGCGCTGGCGCATGCACTCAACGCCTTTCGCGTAAGCCGCGATAAGCTGCACCCGAGCGATCCGCGCCGGGCGATCGAAGACCATGAAATTGATGCCGCCGCCGATCTGATCGCGCGGCTCGCCGCCGCATTGGCTCCGCTGGAGGCATTACCGCGCGGCGATCATGCGCTTGCCAAACTGGCCGCTTGCCATCGCGAGGTCATCGAGACACTGAGCAAGGACGCCGGCGGCGAGCACATGGCCTTTGCCGGCCATGACGGCAATGCGCTCGCGCGCGCGCTCGACGACCTCGTCTCGAGTCCTTCGGCGGCCGGACTTGCGGTCGCCAGCAGCGACTACGCCGAGGTCTTCCACGCCGCCGTCGGCGACCGCGTGGTGCGGCGGCCGGAAACGCGCGACGTGCGCGCGCATATCTACGGCCCGCTGGAAGCGCGCCTGCAACGGATCGACCGCGTCGTGCTCGGCGGCCTCAATGAAGGCACCTGGCCGGCCGAGACACGCAGCGATCCCTGGCTGTCGCGGCCGATGCGGCGCGATCTCGGCCTCGATCCGCCCGAGCGCCGCATCGGCCTTGCCGCGCACGACTTCGCGCAGGCGCTCGGCGCCCCCGAGGTCGTGCTGACGCGCGCTGCCAAGCTCGCCGGCGCGCCCACCGTGACCTCGCGCTTCGTCCAGCGTATCGCCGCGCTGGCGGGCGAGGCGCGCTGGAAAGAGGTGCTCGCGCGCGGCAATCGCTATCTCGGCTATGCGCGTGCGCTCGATCATCCGGCCGCGGTCGAACCGGCGAAACGTCCGGCGCCCCGGCCGAAGCAGGAAGCGCGCCCGACCAGGCTGTCCGTGACCGCCATCGAAGACTGGCTGCGCGACCCCTACACCATCTACGCCAAATACATCCTGCGCCTACAACCGCTCGATGCGGTCGATACCGCGCCCGGCGCGCGCGACCGCGGCACCGTCATCCACGGCGCCATCGGCGAATTCACCGAGCGGTTCGCCGCCGGCCTGCCGGCCGATCCGCTGAAAGAATTGCGCGCGCTGGGGGAGAAGCATTTCGCGCCGCTCGCCGACTACCCCGAGGCGCGCGCCTTCTGGTGGCCGCGTTTCGAGCGCATCGCGCAATGGTTCGCGCAATGGGACCGCGAGCGCCGCGCCGGTATCGCAACGCTGCATGCGGAAATCCGCGGCGAACTGAAATTTCCGGTCGGTACACGCGAGTTCACGCTTTCAGGCATCGCCGACCGCATCGAGCGGCGCAAGGACGGCTCCTACGCCATCCTCGACTACAAGACCGGCGCGGCGCGCACCGAGAAACAGGTGCGCACCGGCCTCGCCCCGCAGTTGACGCTGGAGGCCGCGATATTGCGCAGCGGCGGCTTCGCGACGATCGCGCCGGGCCCGGTGTCGGAAATCACCTATGTCACGCTGAGAGGCGGCGAGCCGCCGGGACAGCCGGAAACGATCCGATTCAAGGACGGCACGCCCGACACGCAGGCCGACTACGCGCTCGCGCAGCTGAAAGCGCTGGCGGAAAAGTTCGAAAATCCCGACACGCCCTATCTTTCGCTCGTGCATCCGATGTGGACCACGCATTACGGCGACTACGACCACCTCGCGCGCGTGAAGGAATGGTCGCTCTCCGGCGGCGCCGAGGAGGGCGAGGGATGACCGCCGCCCGCATCATTCCGCCCGAGGTGCGGCGTGTGCAGATCGAGGCCGCCGATCCCGACATCTCGGCCTTCGTCTCCGCCAATGCCGGCGCGGGCAAAACGCATGTGCTGGCGCAGCGCGTGATCAACCTGCTCTTGCGCGGCTGCGATCCGGCCAAGATCCTCTGCATCACTTTCACCAAGGCCGCCGCCGCCAACATGGCCAACCGCGTGTTCGGCACGCTGGCGGAATGGACCGCGCTGCCCGACCGGGAACTCGACGACAAGATCGCATTGTCGACCGGCCGCCGTCCCGGGCCGAGCGAACGCGCGCGCGCGCGCCGGCTATTCGCCTCCGCGCTGGAAACACCGGGCGGGCTGAAGGTGCAGACCATCCACGCCTTCTGCACGCGGTTGCTGCATCAGTTTCCGTTCGAGGCCAATGTCGCCGCGCGCTTTGCCGTGCTGGACGAGGCGACAACCAATGAAATGCTCGACCGGCTCACGCTCGACGTGCTACTGGAAGCCTCCGCCGCGCCGGAAAGCGCGCTCGGCCGCGCGCTGGCGACCGCCATCGTGGTCGCCGCCGACACGACCTTCAAGAACGTTGTGGGCGACGCGATCAGGGAGCGCGACGCGCTGAGCGCCTGGATTGCGCTCGCGGGCGGAATCGATGCGGCCATCGCGGAGCTTTCGCGGACGCTCGGCGTCGATCCCGACGACACGGTGCAAAAGGCCGAAGACGAATATTTCTCGGCTGCGCTCATTCCGCAAAAGGAATGGCCGGCATTGATGGCCTTGCTCGCGACCAGCGATAAGAAGACCGACAAAGGCCTGATCGATATTTTGCAGAGTCTTTCGTCGCTTTCGGGGCGCGAGCGCATCGATGCCTATGTGCAGATCTTCTGCACGGCGAAGCTCGAGCCGCGCAAGAGCGTGTTGACCGCGAATTTCGCGAAAGCGAACCCGGAATGGAACGCGCGCCTGCTCGCCGAGCAGGACCGTATCGTGCGCCTGCTCGCCCGCGAGCGCGCGCTGGCGGCCCGCGACCGCACGCGCGCGCTGGTCGTGATCGCGGACGAGGTGATCCGCCGTTACAAAAGCGAAAAGGAGCGGCGCGCGCTGCTCGACTACGAAGACCTCATAGCCAAGGCGCTGCCGCTCTTGCAGGACGGCGCGTCCGCCTGGGTGCATTACAAGCTGGACCTGGGCATCGATCACATGCTGATCGACGAGGCGCAGGACACCAGCCCGCAGCAATGGGAGATCATCCGCCTGCTCGCCTCGGAATTCTCGCCCGGCGGCGCGCGCGAGAACGTCAAACGTACGATCTTCGCGGTCGGCGACGAGAAACAGTCGATCTTCTCGTTCCAGGGCGCCGACCCGAAGGCCTTCGACGAGATGCGGCGCCTGTTCGAGCGGCAATTCGACCGGCCGGACATGGGCTGGCGCTATTTGCGCTTCCACCACTCGTTCCGTTCTGGCGCGGCCGTGCTCGGCTCGGTGGACCAGGTATTCGCGGCACGCGAAATCTACCAAAGCATCACCACCGATTCCGTCGGCATTCCGGAACACCTGTCGCTGCCGGGCGCGGCGCCCGGCCTGGTCGAGCTGTGGCCGCTGATCGCCGCCGCCGAAAAGAAGGAAATGGAAGGCTGGGACGCGCCTTTCGATACCGAGAGCGAGGAAAGCCCGCGCGTCAAGCTCGCACGCAGGATCGCGACCCATGTGAAGCGCTGGATGGAGCGCGGATTGAAAGCCGGCGACGTGCTCGTGCTGGTGCGGCAGCGCGGGCCCCTGTTCGAGGCGATCATCCGCGCGCTCAAAAATGCCGGCGTTCCGGTCGCCGGCGCCGACCGGCTGGTGCTGACCGAGCACATCGCGGTGATGGATCTCCTGGCGCTCGCCGACAGCCTGCTCCTGCCCGACGACGACCTCGCGCTCGCCTGCGCGCTGCGCAGCCCGCTGTTCGGTTTGAGCGAGGAGCAATTGTTCGCGCTCGCCTGGAACCGCGAGGGATCGCTGCGCGGCAGCCTGCGCGCGAAAGCCGGAAGCGATGCGGCATTCGCGGACACCGAGCGCACGCTCGAAGAATTGGCGCGCCTTTCGCGCGAGCAGACGCCCTTCGGCTTCTTCGCCCATGTGCTCGGGCCGCGCGGCGGACGGCGGAAATTTCTCGCCCGGCTCGGGCCGGAGGCCAACGATGCGCTCGACGAATTCCTCAACTTCGCGCTCGATTACGAGGCGCGCGAAACGCCCTCGCTGCAAGGCTTCGTCAATTGGCTGCGCGCGGCCGAGAGCGAAGTAAAGCGCGACATGGAGATGACGCGCGACGAAGTGCGGGTGATGACCGTGCACGGTGCCAAGGGGCTGGAGGCCAACACCGTCATCCTCGCCGACACCACCACCGACCCGAAAGGTGCGCATGCACCGAAGCTGATGACGCTCGCCAACGGCGTCCTGGTATGGGCCAGGAACAAACAGACCGACACCGACGTCATGGAGCAAGCTCGCAGCGAGGCCGAAAGCGCGGCGCGCGACGAATACCGCCGGCTGCTCTATGTCGCGATGACCCGCGCGGCCGAGCGGCTGATCGTCTGCGGCACGCAGGGCACCCGCAAGATTCCCGACGGCTGCTGGTACGATCTTGTCGACGCCGCGCTGCGCGATCAATGCGTCGAGGAGCCTGCCGACGACGGCGGCGACCCCGTGCTGCGCTATCGCAAGGGCGAGGCGGAGCCGGCGCAGGCTTCGCGGCAGGAGCAAGACGAGCCGCAAGCCGCGCCCGCATTGCCCGCATGGCTGTCGCGCAAGGCGGAAGCCGAGCGCATCGCGGTTCGCACCATCACGCCGTCGAGCGTCGAGGAAGAAGCGGCGCGTCCCGCGCCGTCGGCGGGCGCGAGCGCGGCGCTCAAACGCGGTTCGCTGGTTCACCGGCTGATGCAATCGCTGCCCGACATTCCGGCCGAACGGCGCGCGCAGGCGGCGGCGGATTATCTGGCGCGCGCGGGCGCCGATCTGACCCCGGAGGAGCGCGCCACTCTCGCCGGGCAGGTGATGCTCATTCTCGAGGATCGCCGCTTCCACGCGCTTTATGCGCCCGGCAGCCGGGCCGAGGTGCCGATCATCGGCAAGCTCGACATTGGCGGGCGCGAGGTGCGTGTGTCCGGGCAGATCGACCGCCTGGCGGTGACGCCGGAAGCGGTGCTGATTGCCGACTACAAGACCAACCGGCCGCCGCCGCGCCGAATCGCGGAGGTTCCGCCGGCCTATGTGCGCCAGCTTGCGCTGTACCGGGCGGTACTGTCGCGTCTCTACCCCGGCCGGGCCGTGCGCGCCGCCCTGATCTGGACCGAAGCCCCTGATTTGATGGAACTTTCCGCAGAAGCCCTGGATGCCGCAATGGCGCAGGTCAAGCCCGCGTGAGTGCGCCTTGACGCTGCCGGACGGCCTCCATAGGTTCGGGCCTCCTATTCCTGGCGCGTCGCGCGCCGCCATACACGATGCGAGGTATTCCCATGGCCGTCGGCAAGGTGTCGGACGCAAGCTTTGAAACGGACGTGCTGAAGGCGTCCGGGCCGGTGGTTGTGGACTTCTGGGCCGAATGGTGCGGCCCCTGCCGCATGATCGCTCCGGCGCTGGAAGAGATCGCCGGCCAGCTCGGCGACAAGGTGAAGATCGTCAAGCTCAATGTCGACGAGAACCCGAACACGGCGGCGAAATACGGCATCATGTCGATCCCGACGCTGATGCTATTCAAGGACGGCCAGATCGCTTCGCGCCAGGTCGGCGCCGCGCCGAAGCAGAAGCTCGCGCAGTGGATCAACGGCGCGGTGTAAGCACGCGCGCTCTGTGACGTGATCTGTAACGTGAATTGAAATGGCCGGGCTTCGCCCCGGCCATTTTGTTTTTGGCGCTTCTTATCCCTTCCCCGCTTGCGGGGGAGGGTGGCGAGCCAACGGATCCGCGCGAAGCGCGGCCCGATGATAAACTCAGCGAGCCGGGTGGGGGGTGTTCTCTCTGGATAGCAAACCGCACCCCCGGCGCTGTCGCGCCGGACCCACCCCTTTCAGGGGAGGGATCACCGCGCTTCACTCCGGCGGCGTGCCGTTCTCGCGCAGAACCTCGCCCGCGAGATAGAGCGAGCCGGTGATCAGGATGCGCGGCGGCGGATCGAGATCGAGCTTGCGCACCGCCTCCAGCGCCTCCGCGAGATTGTCGCGGCTCACCGCCGGCAATCCGACCGAACGCGCGGCATCGGCAAGCGCCTCGGCGGACATCGCCTTCTCCACGCCCGGCACCGGCACCGCGATCATGCGGCGCGCGAGCCCGGTGAAATTGCGCAGGAAGCCCTCGCAGTCCTTCGTCGACAACATGCCGACGATCAGCACGAGCGGACGCGACACCCGTTCCTCGAAATCCGCGAGCGTGGCGGCGATAGCGCGCCCGCCGTCGGGATTATGCCCGCCGTCGAGCCATAATTCGCTGCCCGCGGGCACAAGCTCGGTCAACTTGCCCTGCGCCAGCCGGTGCAGCCGGGCCGGCCAATCCGCCTTCACCATACCGGCCTCATAGGCGGCGGCCGGAAGCTTGAACGCGCCCTGCATGCGCAGGGCCGCGATGGCGAGCCCGGCATTCTCGAACTGGTGGCGGCCGTAGAGCCGCGGCGCCGGCAGATCCAAGAGGCCCGCGTCATCCTGATAGACCAGACGGCCGCGCTCCTCGGTGGCGGTGAAATCCTCGCCGGCAATCTTGAGCGGCGCGGAAAGCCGCGCCGCCTGCCGCTCGATCGGCGCGAGCGCATCGCGCGGCTGCGCGGCGATGGCCGCCGGCACGCCGCGCTTGATGATCCCGGCCTTCTCGGCGGCGATCTTCTCGATGGTATCGCCGAGATAATCGGTGTGGTCGATGGAGATGCGGGTGATGACGCTGGCGAGCGGGCGCTCGATCACATTGGTGGCGTCGAGCCGTCCGCCCAGCCCGACTTCGAGCAGCAGCACATCGGCGGCATGGCGCGCGAACAGCACAAAGCCGACCACCGTGGTGATTTCGAACACGGTGATCGGCGCGCCGCCATTGGCGCGCTCGCATTCGGCCAGCGTTTGCGACAATTCCGCGTCCGATACCAGTTCGCCGGCGAGCCGAAAGCGCTCGTTGAAGCGCACGAGATGCGGCGAGGTATAGACGTGCACGCGCAATCCGGCCGCTTCCAGGATCGCGCGCATGAAGGCGACGGTCGATCCCTTGCCGTTGGTGCCGGCGACATGGATCACCGGCGGCAATTTGCGCTCGGGATTGCCGAGCGCGGCGAGCAGGCGTTCGACGCGATCGAGCGACAGATCGATGCGCTTGGGATGCAGCGCGGTCAGCCGCGCGACGATGGAGTCGATGGGGGTCATGGTTTCTCGTAGGCCTCGCCCCGTCATCCCGAGGCGCGAGCGAAGCGAGCCTCGAAGGATGACGGCCGATCACCCTTCGAGGCTTGCGCTACGCGCAAGCAGCTCGGGGTGACGGCGATAGGCATAGCACATGGAGCCGATAGCGGTTAGGCCTCCGCCGGAACCGGCAGTTGCGATGTGCTCTCCGCCGCCGGCGCTTTGGTCAGAAGGCGGCACAGTTCGGCGAGCGTCGAACGCAGCTTGTGCCGGTGCACCACCATGTCGACCATGCCGTGTTCGGCGAGATATTCCGCGCGCTGGAAGCCCTCCGGCAGTTTCTCGCGGATGGTCTGTTCGATCACGCGCGGGCCGGCGAACCCGATCAGCGCGCCGGGCTCGGCGATGTGCACGTCGCCGAGCATCGCATAGGAGGCGGTGACGCCGCCGGTGGTCGGATTGGTGAGCACCACGATGTACGGCTTCTTCGCCTCGCGCAGCATCTGCACGCCGACGGTGGTGCGCGGCAGCTGCATCAGCGAGAGGATGCCTTCCTGCATGCGCGCGCCGCCGGAAGCGGCGAACATGATGAACGGCGTCTCCCGCTTCACGGCCGTTTCGAGGCCGGTGATGACCGCCTCGCCGGCGGCCATGCCGAGCGAGCCGCCCATGAAATCGAAATCCTGCACGCCGATGGTGACGGTAAGCCCTTCGAGCTTGCCGACGCCGACCTTCACCGCGTCCTGCAGGCCGGTCTTGGTGCGCGCATCCTTGAGGCGGTCGATATAGCGGCGCTCGTCGCGGAACTTGAGCGGGTCGATCTGCACTTCCGGCAGCGCGATGTCCTCGTATTCTCCGCCGTCGAACATGGCCTTCAGCCGCGTCGGCGCGCTGATGCGCATGTGGTAATTGGACGACGGGATGACGAACTGGTTGGCCTCGACATCCTTGTAAAAGACGAGCTGGCCGGTCTCCGGACATTTGATCCAGAGATTTTCCGGCGTTTCCCGGCGCAGGAAACTGCGAATCTTCGGGCGGACGACGTTGGAGATCCAGTTCATGACCACTCCGGTGTCATGCCCGCGAAAGCGGGCATCCAGTATTCACTGAATTAAGTATCGCTCATCCATCGTGCCGCAACGGAACGCAGGTCGTTACCGGATCATCCGCTTGCGCGGATGATGACAGCCGCGCGGCGCGGCTACTCCGCGGCCACACGCCGGGCGGAATGTACGCCCTCCGCCAGTGTCGAAACAAGATCGGTCACCGCCGCGACCGTGCCGGCGGTCGCCTTGCCGTCCTTGTCCAAGCTCACGCGCAGCGCATCCACCAGCGCCGAGCCGACCACGACCCCGTCAGCCCCTTCCGCGATGGCGCGCGCCTGTTCCGCCGTGCGCACGCCGAAGCCGACCGCGACCGGCAACGCCGTATGGCGCTTGATGCGCGTGACCGCGGCCGCGACCTTGTTCGCGTCGGGCGCCGCCGCGCCGGTGATGCCGGTGATCGAAACGTAATAGACGAAGCCCGAGGTGTTGGTGAGCACCGTGGACAGACGCTTGTCGTCGGTCGTCGGCGTGGCCAGCCGAATGAAGTTGAGCCCCGCCTTCAGCGCGGGAATGCAGAGCTCCTCGTCTTCCTCGGGCGGCAGATCGACCACGATGAGGCCGTCGACGCCGGCCGCCTTCGCATCGGCGAGGAACTTGTCGACGCCGTAGATATAGATCGGATTGTAATAGCCCATCAGCACGATCGGCGTTTCGTCGTCGCCCTGGCGGAATTCGCGCACGAGCTGGAGCGTCTTGGTCATGCGCTGACCGGATCGAAGCGCGCGCAGGCCGGCGGCCTGGATCGCCGGGCCGTCGGCCATCGGATCGGTGAATGGCATGCCGAGCTCGATCACGTCGGCGCCGGCCTTCGGCAGCGCTTTCGCGATGGCAAGCGAGGTGGCGTAATCGGGATCGCCGGCCATGGTGAAGGTCACCAGCGCGGCGCGGCCTTCCTGCTTCAGCGCAGCGAAGCGGCGTTCGATGCGGGTGGTCATTGAGCACTCCGAGCGTCGGCCGTCGTCCCGAGGTGCGAGCGCGCGTTGCGCGCGAGCCTCGAAGGACGGCGGCCGTCATCCTTCGAGGCGCGCACGAGCGCGCACCTCAGGATGACGGTGAGGGGCTTGCGTTCGGTCGAAATCGTCACTTCCTGCTCTCCAGAAACGCTTCCACCGAAGCCAGGTCCTTGTCGCCGCGGCCGGAGAGATTGACCACCATCAGATGGTCCTTCGGCTTCGCCGCCGCCAGCTCGGGCACCTTGGCCAGCGCATGCGCCGACTCGAGCGCCGGAATGATGCCCTCGAGCCTGCTGCAAAGCTGGAACGCCGCCACCGCCTCGTCGTCGGTCGCCGACAGGAAGGTCACGCGGCCCA